>Ga0179593_1347166_pt1 | contig 19327 bp, 23 predicted proteins | sample CZODoug2_1_08_16_FD_185931 | JGI IMG/M metagenome (GOLD analysis project Ga0179593, IMG submission 185931) | Vadose zone soil fungal communities from Angelo Coast Range Reserve, California, USA - CZODoug2_1_08_16fungal (PacBio error correction) | ecosystem: Environmental > Terrestrial > Soil >...
AAAAATCAGTGGAGGGAGAAAATAAAGAGAGGCGGGAAGGAAACGGGGCGAACAACGATGATTGTCGAAAAAAAGAAGAAGGAAATCGGGTGGCGGAACGCCCGGCAGCAAGGAGAAACCAAGGGAAGGGTGTAAAGGGGCAAGAAGGAAAGAAAGAGGTAAGAAAGAAGCCTGTGACGCCGGGCTTCATAACGAGGGGGAAAGCGAGCCTCGATCAGAGGGAGGGGGACTAAACGGTACAGCCTCTTCAGGGAGTAACGCAGATGGGAAAGCGGAGGCGGGAAAATTCAAAAGCGTGAGAAAGAACGGGTAAATGGAACCTGGACCCGAGAATCAGCTCCCAATCACAGAGGGGGAGAAGATTCATAACAACCTTGTCCACGGCCAAGGAAACTCATTGCCGTAACGCAAGGGGCGCGCAAAAGGTGAAGCAGAACAAAGGGGGACAGGTGAATAATCGAAAAAATTTGCGGCTCCAACAACGCACACGTTCAAATACTGGACTTTGACCGCGCGGACGGAAGTGTCCCGAAAAGGGAAAGAGGAAAGGGGGGACACCTCCGCGATGAGTGGACCGTGGAGAGAAGAAAAGAACGGGAGAAACGGCGCGGCGTCATCGAAGCTATTTGGAGAAACAGGGAAAAACCAATAACAGGCTTTTCTACTGGAAGGCGCTTGGTCGGGGAAAAAACAGGAACAGGCTGAACAGAGGATGACAGGAGGGGGGAGCGAGTATAGCAATAAGGACAAAAGCGGGTACTTAGAAAGAAGGAAAGGGGGTTCGGTCACGATCCTCAATTCATATAGGAAAGAACAGACAAAAGGAAAATGAAGAGGGGAAAGAAAAAAGGAAGGGAGGGAATCCTTGGGCAACCTGTTCCCGTCAGAAATAGAAAAGGAGGGTAAGGGTGGAGATGGCTCGGTGAGGTTGCTTTGGGATCCGGGGGGAAAGGGGGGGGCTGGAGCAAGGAATCGAGCGAAGGGGGGCTAAACATACGTGGTTGGGACCCGGGAAACGGCGATTCGCATGAAAAGACACAGACTGCGGAGAAACGGAGGGAGGATTCGGCTGCAGTAGAGGAGAAAGCCGGTCCATAAGGGGCTGTGCAAGTGGAGGTTGGGATTTGATGAAATGCCGATCTCTCAGGTCAAACATAACACACGGAGACTACGGAGGAGCGGCCAAGCGCTAGAACAACGGCGGGGGGGAAGGCAAAAAGAGATTAGACTGCTGGTGAAAAGAAATCGGAGCGGGGGGAAAATCAAATAAGCTCTCCAGATCAGCCGGACGAAAGAAACATGATATATAGGGGGCCGCGGGGAAAGTCGCAACTGGGTCGATGCAAAAGACCGAGCAGAAGCTTGAAATGTAATCTTTTCGGATATGGAAAGCAAATCTCAGAGAGCACATTGAACTGACCAAGGGGAAGAGGCAGGTCGAAAGGTGTCTTGGAGGGGTGAATATCTAAGCAATATGTGTTGGGTGAAAGGGAGCCCTTGTCACAGTCACTAGGGTCAAAGCTCTGGGGCAGAGGGATCACTGGAAAAATAAAGCTGGAGAAGCTCAAAAAAATCAGATAAATTTCTAAGTATCCAGAATGCCGTACAAGGGAGAGAAATGAAAAAAAGGACCCGGGGGAGGAAAGGAAGACAGGTATGATGAAGACTACGGGGGAGTGGAGTGTCGTAACTGTGGAGGGTGCGAAGACCAAAAGGGGATCCTTTTGGGTCACAGTGGAAGGAAAGGGGGGGGAAAAGATGGAGGGAAAGATTCGCCAGGGGCAAGAAGAGGGAGTGGGGGGGGGGTACCGGAAAAGGGCAATAATTGATCCACGGTGCCCTTAAAACTTCGCCGAGAAAAAACCTGACAAAAGGGGATGGTCGATGGGGCGTCCAGAAGGAAATATGACAAGAAGCGGGGATAAGGGGGACCCGTGAGGCGATAGTGTTTTTGGCAATACTCCGAAAAAAGAGAATGGAGAGGGCACGCGAGGAAAGACTTTGTGATAGATGGAAAAGAACAGCAGGGGCGTTCATCGGGGAAGGGTCCAGAGTGAATGAACCTCAACAAGTCGGGGATTGAAGTCAATGGGGGACACAGATGCTAATGCGCGCAAAAAGAATGCAAGGGAAAATAAACGAAACGCAGGAAATCAAGGGAGGGGCCCTAGGGGCACGTCGTGCTCGATGGAGGAGAGAGTCGTCCCAAAAGAAAAAAAAAAGGGGGAAGGGGGAGGCCAGTCGAATCGCGTCAAGGACATTGCGGAACATGGCTGGAAAAGAAACTCATAGGAGGCGCAGTCCAAGATCCAGCGGAGTTGAAAAACTACCCAGTGAACTTAACTTTCAAGGGACATGGCAGATGGGCGGAAAAATTGAATAAGGCGTTTCAGGATGCCGTACAAAATCAAAAAAAAACAAAGGGAGATGAAATGAAAAAGATAAAAGGGGGGCTTCACTCAACCCAGAAGGTTAAGGCCGTAGGTACAAAGAGGGAATTAACCAGCAGAGAGGGGGGGGGGGGTGCCAGGAGTATCGATCACGGAAGGAGAATCGTAAAAGCTGAGGATGTGATACAAACTGTTGAAAAGGGATCTGGGGTCCTTGCCACAGAAAAACGCCTCAAGGGTAAGGGGGGGCGACGAGGCGCGCCGAGAAAAAAGAGGGGAGAAGGAGGAAACAGGGTGGTTTCTGGTCAAGGAGTGTGAGGGGCGCTACAATATTGTAAGCTTAATCCTATAACAACCGTCTGGATGCCGATAGTAAATCCAGATAGGGGGCAGAGGGGAGCAAGATGGGTACGATCTGCACGGGGAAGAGGAGCAAGGGGGTGCCTAGAGAACACAACTTCCTCGACACATTATACAGGAAAACGTACTGGCGGGTACGGGAGAACAGAACAGACCTATTCCAGTCCACGGATAAAATTTTCCGTGGTTCAAAAGAGGGAAGGACGACCGCGGAAAAATCAAACACGGGCCGGTTGGGGGAAGGGTGGAGGCTCACAGAGGCCGAGAAGGGCCTTGGTAAAGGATGTTGACGAGCACTCGGAAATGGAATTGAGAATCTCAAAAGGAAAAGCGAAGAAGAAAGATGCTTTCACGGGAAAAAGACAACCCAGTGGGTCAAACAACAGGGTAAAAGCAAAAAAAAACGATGCTGAGTCAAAGAGTGAAGATAGCCTGACAAAACAAGCAGGGCGAAGAACAGGAGATTAGCCTTCGAGGTGTAACTGGAGGAAAAGAATAGAAAGTTTCAAGCTCAGTGACGCAAAACGCAACGCTAGCAAACCATCCGGCAGAAAGCCTGGAAAAGAACCAGCGGAGAAGGAAGATAGGAAAAAAATGCAAATGGGGAGAAACGAAAGTGTAACCATGTTCAACTCAATGCGCAGAGCAAATGCGCTTGAGGGAGCATAACTCTCCAGCCAAAAAGGGATGCCGGCTGCCCGGGAGTTGATCGCACTGGTCTAAGTGAACGCGGGAAAATCGGATCGTCATAGGGAGGAATTGCTGACAAGGAAAAATGGCCCGGGGGTCTAATAAGTCGGCACAGACCATAAACCTTGCAGAATAATTTAAACCGCGAGAGGGCCTAATCGAAAGAGGGAATGCCTGGAGATCGTAAAAGTGACGACACAGAAAAGAAGAAAAAAGCAATGGCCAGGGGAATGGCTCTAACGTGGCCCATACGAGGGAACGGGAAAACCGATCAATAACAGGGCGAGAGCTATGGAGGCGCAGCTGCACGGGTGGACAGGAAAAACGAGGGGAAAGAAATGCTGCGAAGGGTTGGGGAAGGGGGCGCCAGACGCAAGTACTGGGGCAAGAATAGGGCCAAGGGCGCCAGGGGACAAAAAAAAGCACAAGATGCACTGGAAAAAAGCAATAAAGGGGACCTAGAGGGGGGAGAGGGGATAGGGGCGACCAAACAAGACCCGTGGTTGCGAACCGGCGGGAAAGCAGGGCAGGGGTTGATAAGTTTCTTGAGGAAAACCACAAGGAAAACATCGGGCGTCGTCCAGACGGGAAAGCGTCCTGTAGGAGGTAGAAGCAGGATACCCGAATGGGGGGCAAAAGATTCTTCAAGAAAAAAAAAAACGCAAAAGGTTGGGAAGAAGGGGTGATGGTGTGGGGATAATTTGGACCAATCGAACGGCCACCAAAAGAGGGAGGGGGCGAAGGCGTCCACAAAACAAAAAAAAAAAAAAAAGTGACGAACAGGAAGAAGAAGAACCAAAAAAAAGAGGAGCAGGGGGTTCAACTGGGGGACCGGGAAACTTCTTTTCCTAGCGAAATCATCGTGAAAGGGAATGCCTTGTTCCGAACCTGTGCCTGGATGACGCAAGACGCCCGCCGCGGCTCGTAACACCAGCGAAAAGGAAAAAAGGAAAGCTGGGAGGGGAGTAAAATTTGCGCGCCAAAGTAGGAAGGGTACAGGACGGATGTATCCGGCACCTAATCAATAATTCGAGCTGGGGTGGAGAGACGTAGGTATCACAGGAGGGATGGCCTCATGAGCAGCATGCGCTTAAAAGAAATCAGGGCGTCTCAGGAAAGGGGGATCGCACACGGAGATGAAAGAACAGGAAGAATACAAAGCACTTGAGGCGAGATCGGTTCATCGCAACAGGCTTTGACCTTCTTAATACATGAAACCGCGGCCATACAAAAAGGAGTGAAACCCAGCCGCAACCGGGGCAAATGGTGGGGACGGTCTACATTCACACGAAACGTTCAGAACGAAACGAAATTCTCCGCCATAACATAGGGTCTCCGTCATCGGGGGAAAAGTTGAGGTTTGAAGGGAAATGTGAAGACCAAACAACGGTGTACCCGTTCAGTTGAGGGGAGTGACCTTGGACAAGTTTAGACTACTAAGGGAAGGTACGCCAAGATTCGACCAAAAATGAAAAACCCGGATATTCCACAGCCGAAAAAGGGAAAAAGGAAAAAAATAGGGGCACAGACAAGGGAGGAGGAAAAAGGATTCCAGATGGGCAAACGGATTGAGGGAAAAGTTCTCAAGCAATTTGACCAAAAAAAAAAAGGGGCACTACGGAATCCACTGTACCACAATCAATCAAGGAAACTATGAAGCACACCAGGAACGAAAAGAAAGAAAAAAGATGAAAGGAAGTCATGGGAGGGGGGGAGGGGCGGGAAAACCAACAATACATAGCTCCACCCTCCATCAGGGATCGACCTCCGAGCGCGAAACCCCAGGGAAAGAGGAAATGCCGGGGAAGACTAGCCCACGGGGAACTACTGGATCATCCTTCTCGGCAAAAAAATGTAAGGGGCGACAACATATTGTAACCAACTCGTTGAATGCGCAGATCCAATTTAAGTTCGGGAAAAGACAAGGAAGAAGGTTGTGAAAAGGAAGGAAACTAAGTAGATACGTACGGTCCGACAGAAGGCCCGAAGACGACAATTCACCAGCGGGACAGTGGTCACAAAAGAGAAACCGATGGGCCCCAGAGCGGGGGGGAAAAAACACAGAAAGGTGATGGGGCCGGGGGGGGGTACTCCTTCCAAACTTGTAAAACGGTAAACCTGACCTGGCGTAGGCCCCTCGAATTCGACAGAGACGAACGCACATTCGGCGGCTGTGAACGGGATTGGGCTAAGGAGCTTGGGAAGTACAAGGAGAAGTAAGCGGGGGGGGAAAAGGGGAACCAAAAGGCTGGGGGGAAGTGCGCGCGTTCGAACACCTCCAAACAGAGACAGGGTACTCACCTCAGTGTCAGAAGAACACCCGATTAACAGAAAACGGGGGAAGGGGGAGACTAAAACCACTGAACGGGGGAAGGATAAATCGCAGTCGAAGGCTAGCGAATTGGTTGACAGACTCGGAATAACTCACACAGTGAAAAGCTAAGCACTGAGACAAGGGCCGGACGATAGCGCCGACGCGCGGGAAAGGAAAATGGGTATGGAGCAAGGGAAAACGCGGGGGGAAAAAAGGCAAAGTCGGAAACGCGGCCAAATGGGGGTCAAAAAGACTCTCCCTCGCGAAGGAGAGGGGAGAAACTAGTTATCGACAAAAAGTGGACAAGAAGAACCGGGTGAAATCGATTTGAACCAGAGAGGACGGAGCACGAGGGGGCAAAAGCGAAAAGAGGGTGGAAGGATGAGAAACGGCGGAAGGTGCTGGTAAGAGACAGGTGATTGAAAACATCCGAACGCTGTGGGCCGGGGAACGTTTGAAAGACGACAGAGCGGAAAAGGGCACGGGAGGAAGAGAAAAAAGCACACTCTAAGTACAAAGAACTAGGGGGTGAAACAAAAAAAAGACTGCAAAGGATCCCGGGGGAGGTGAGGACGGTTGAACAAAGGTCAAAGGGAGAAACAGGGGGGGGCAATGTAGTAGTACACAAACCTTACGCATCTCACAAAGAATCGACAAAGATCTCCAGTGGGGGGGCTGAGAACGGAACCGAGGGCAGGACAGCACCATCGCGACTTCATTGTGCTGAACGTGTGTGACCTGGAGGTGAGGAGGCAGTTAAAGGAGCCGGGCGCAAACGGACTGGAAGGAAAGGGGGATAGAGAGAAAAACAAAAGGAGGGGAGGAGAAAAGAGGAACGGTCCAGTGGGAGACGAGACCTTTTCTCAACGGCACGGTATCGGGGTAACCATCCCATCGCAAAAACTGGCGAATCAGGCAGCGCTGGGGGAAAACTTCAAAAGACGATCCGGGCATGGAATAAACCGAAAAAAAAGAAAGAGTCGGGGACGTGCTTGGGAAGGAGGGGGGGGAACGGATTCCGGCCGTGACAAATCCCATGCCTCCTAATTTGGTAACAGTGGCAAACACCAAGTCCTAGTGAAAGAATTGGCGGTGGGAAGTTGGAAACAAAGAAGGAGGGGGGTAAAAAGTGAAGGGCAGGAACGGGATCCGTCACTCGAGGAAGGGACTCACGCGCGGAGAAAGGACCGGTGGAGAAACAGATGAGTAATTCTGGGGCAGCATGCACAAAATAGAGCGATGCGCACACTCCGCAAGGGGAGGCTCTCAGTAGAATAAAAAGCGGGGCTGCCAATGACGCTCACAACTTCCTGGTCCATAAAAGCGGAACATCGATGAAACTGGAGGGGCATTACACGGTGTGGTAGCAACGGTAGGAACTATCCTTCAGGGTCCGAACCTAGGGAACAAGCGATAATTTGATGGGGAGACCAGTGAAGCGGCCTCCGTGGGCACGGAGGCGTTTTGAGACCGCAAGAACCCTGAAGGCCGCTCGTCGGGGAGGATATCAAGGGGCGGCAAAAAGAAGAACCGGGCGGAAGTCAAAGGGGCCTTCTTAAACAAACAGAGGGCAAAACAGGACAAAGCCGATCACTGAGGGGGTCACCGAGAAGCCGTTCCTAGGGAATGGAGGGATTTCGGGTTATCGGGGGGGGGGGGAAAAAAAAAAAAAGAAAAAAAAAAAAAAGTCTCCTTCTTTTGCCCACCCAAAGGTGTGCCATACACCGCGCGCAATACCAGAACCAGCCATTAGGGGTTCCGGGGGGGGAACAAGAGCAGCCTTGGGGGGGAGGGTAGCCATCACAAGTCCATGAAGACAGACGCGTTCGACTCTGGCGTAATAGGAGAAAAGGGGTAACGGTGTTATAAAAAAAAACGCTCAAAGGCCAGCCTGAGGGAAAACCGAAAATGGGGCGCATGAGGCGGGACTGGCTCAACAGATGGGGGGCGGCGTGGAAAAAGGAACCATGTGGGGGGCCAGGCCGGGAAGGGCAGGCAGGACGTGCAAGAACGGAGGGGAACGCAAAGGAATCCAAAAACGTAGGTCAGCCGAAAATCAATAGTTGGGGACCTGCCCGGAAACAAAGAGGAAAAGAAGGAGTCAAACGAAGGGGGTTAAAAAGGTTTCTTCAGGGAAATGGAATGGGGGGAGGAGAAAAACTATACACCGGCTAGGGTTCACGGGGGGTAAGTGGAGGGGAGTCACAGGAAAGAGAAAGAGGAGAAAGGGGGGAAGTTGAGGCGACGGAGGTCGATTTCGGGGAAACAAGGTGCCTTCAATATACTTGTAACTGGGGCTACGGACAAGATGTAGAGGCCTCCGAAAAAAGGGGTGGAGAGGTACAGAAGGTAGAAGAAGACAATTTTCCCGTTTGGAACATGGTGTAAGCGCGGAAAGGAAAAAGTAAAAAAACTGGTGTACAGGGGTGGGGAACATGACTCGGAGAACAGGATGTTGGAAAACCCTCAGTTCGGCTGCTCGTCCCCATAGGCCTCCCGCGGGGGCATCCAGGGCACATGGAAGGGAAAGGGGGAGTGAGGAAACCGTGGGGGGGGAGGAAGGGTGGAAGATCTAAAGGGAACGTGTAGTTGTGCCGTTTTCAAGACATTGGTGCCAGTGGTCGCTGAATCGATCCAATAAGTGAACAGAAAACCTTGGGAAAGGAAGTGTGAACCAAGGGAAAAGAAAGGTAAAAAAAGATCCGTTTGGGGGAAAAAGAAAAGGGACGGCAAAAGACAAAAGGGGAAACCGGGGATGCACTAGGGTAACTATTATACGCTACTGAGAAAGGAGACCAGCAAGTCGCGGTACCGGAGCGGCGGGAAGAATTGAGGGGGGGGGGAACAAGAAAAAAAGACCCATTAAGCAAATTACGTAAAACTGGTCCTCAGGGTAATACTTCCTTCCTTTGCTTCCAGCGTTCATGGAGGGAAGGAATGACAGGCCGCAGACGATGACAAGAACCAAAAATAAATGCACTTTACTTTGAGGAAACGTAGGTCAAAACCCCACAACTGAAATCAGCCGCGTGTAACTCCAGGGAAAAAGAGCCTGAGGTGGCGGAAGGAGGAAAACTGAGCAGGAGGCGGACAAAAACAAATTGAAATCTTGGATCCTAATAGTCCGTTACTTGGCGCTGCCAGCCCTAATTGCCGCACGACTATGGTACAATGTGATTCACCCAACTCAGGTGAAGAGAAGAGGGGAAAGTCTGAAGAAGACCGCACGCGGAACGCAAATGGTGGTACAGAAAGCCAAACTGGAAGGGTTATTCAACGCTTGGCAAGGAACCTCGTCGCCGAGGATTGAGCTCCGGCCCACAGTAACGGGGACAAAGAGAAAAAAAAAAAGAAAGGGCACGAGAGGGAGAAGGAGGAAAGAAGGGTCCGGGCCACCGGCCAGAAGAACGAAAAACTTAAGAAAAGTTCGTTTGCGTCTGAGGCTCACCCTGTTCAAAACGGAGGGCGACCCGCCGAAGGGCGCGGGATTTTTTTTCTCGAGAGGTCGTAAAAAAGCAAAGATTAGAGGAAATTGGAGACGGCTGTTCGGGGGCACAGAAAGGTTCCATGCAAGCAGGGGGGGAATATAAAAAAATAAAAATTAAATTCAAAGTGGATCGCGGAACAGACGTAAACGTATTATGGTTGTGCTACCACCTCCCATCATACTGTCGGCGGAGGCAAAGAAAAGAGTGAACTGAGGTAAAAAAAAACGCACAAGGCTGGTACCGTCCGGAGGAATGTAGAAATGGAGCCCAGCGGTTGTCAACTTGGCTCTGAAACTGTGCGGGTGTAGAAGGGAAAATGCGGAGGAAAGAGGGCCGGTCTAAGGCGGGAGGGACAAAATTCAGAGGCGGGGGCATCCTTTGGCACAAAAACGGGATGAGAAAAGCGCAAATCGCCCTGATCCGGGCGGTGACGCAAAGAAGGGGAGAAACGAGATATCAGTCGCGGGCCAGGAAAGGGTGCGGGGGGAATGGGGTTAGCACCTTGACGCGATCTACGACATCCCTATTCGGGTGAAGGCCTGGGTTTGGGAGAAGAGGGAAAGTACTTATGGAAGTACTAGGAAAGAAACGAGAATCAAAAAAACACAGCGAAAAGAATATTGAAGACCTCTGAACGACATCGATCGGCACGCCCGTCAAAAAGAGGATCAAACCAAGGACAAGTGAGGAGACGTCTGCTCCAGGAATAAGCTGAAGATAGAAGGAAAAAGACGGGAGTGAGATAAGAAGCTCAAGGAGAATTTAAGGAGTCTGAACCTGATAAAACGGCAGTGAAGGTTGAAACTTATGATTTAGCGCTCGGGGGCTTGAAAATTCGACACTTTTGGTTGTTGGAAACCGAAAGGCAAGGGTTAAGATCGGTGCGTTTGCTCAAGCCAGCAAAGAGGAAGAAGATGGAGGCGACGAAAAAACAAGGAAAACGGAAGACGATAAGACCCTTGAACTAATTCCTAGGGGGGACGGTACGCGTTGGTAATAGAAGCAAGAGGGGGGAGGCGAGTGGCGAAAAGGGGAAGGGGTCGAGACAGATGCGTGACATCGAATGTGGTTCAAAGTGGACGACTTAAGCATAGTTGGCAGAAATAGGCGCCCATTGCAACGATCGAGGGAGAGGAAAAAACGCCTGGGAAAAAGAGCAAAGACGGAAAGGATTCATCTGGGCCGAAAAAGAGGAAAAAGGAGAAAACCAACATTTGATGGGGTCGCGGTAAAATGCCAGAAAGAAGGAGGAAACCACGGCAAGACCTGATAGAGATTGGTGGGGGGGACCTTAGCAGAACGAGTGCTGGAAACGGCAGGTACGATAACGGCGGCAGACCGGGAGGTCGAAGCGAGGAAAGAGGAGTGATGGCGGAAGAAGACATGGCCGAAACGCAGAATCACGCGGCCCATATATCAACTCACCGAGGCAGTAAGAAAATGGAAAAGCAGAATTGAGAGGGGCAAGGGCGCACACATTGGGAAGTTAACCAGGAAGAAAAAACATCACAAGAAAAAAAGGCCAGAATTGACGAGAGCACGACGGCTCATCTGCCTGGACACACTGGAAAACAGCGTATACTTTTTCCACTTAATAAGGTTGAGTACAGTCTAGACATCCTAGATTGGAAGGAAGTCTCAGACAGGTCGCACGGTAGACATCAACACACTCCAGGGGCTTGGGGGCGCCGGCCAAGCGTGGTTGACTAAGGGAAAAAGAACAATGCATGAAGGTCGGGATTCAACACGGGAGAGATAGATTTCATGCCGCATGCCGAGATGTCAGGGACTAGACCAGGGGGCTGCGCCAGAAAGCCGAGGGTGGTGGGGGAAGTCAAAGGCAGTTAGTGTGAGGTCACTTCAGTTCCAGCGGCAAGAAAAATTGCTAAATGGTCCAGACCTTCCGGGGACCACCAGCAAAAGGGAAAAGGGGGGGAAGGTGGGAGAAGAATCTGGGAAGAGAGAAACTTTTGCGGAACGGGCTAAAGGTCCTTACAAACTCTGAAAGTATGGTGATGCCGCAGAAGTCATCGGGGGGAGGAGGAGAGGAGAAAAATAAAAAAGGGGTGGGGGCACGGAGGGAAATCCGAGCGTTGGGGTGTCTTTCTTTGTATCGATAAGGAGGGAGAAATTACCACCCAGTCTCTCAACAAAACAATAATTGAAAGTCAACCTACGGTCTGCCGGGACGTTGCCCGAAAACAAGAGGAGGGACGAAATTCAGGGCATAGGGAGACCGCAGGGAAGGTGGGCAGGGCCTTTACCGGGACGAACTCCCCATCAACACGGGTTAGTTTCTAGCCGCGTTTAATGATAAAAGAGGCCGGCTAAGTCTTGCCTTCGGTTACTTAGAGGTGGGAAAACGAGGGGGGCAAGTGCGAATCGCATACCGAAGGTCTATGATGAGGAGTTACCAAAAAAAACAAATCGTCTCTGACCCAAGAGGGGGAGAAGACAAAACAAAGAGTGATGAGTGGAATATGAAGAGTTCGAAACAGGGCAATAGCAAAACGGGAATCATTGCCGGAGGTTCTGCCTTACTACGGTAATTCAGAGGGATGGGTGCGGCGCAGCAGAGACCGAGGAATTGGAAAGCAAAGAACTCCAGAACAACAACTGGTGGGCCTCATTCCACAAAAACGAAAAAACCGTAAGAGGAAGAAGGATCAAAAAAGACCAAGAAAGTGGGACAGAACTGAAGTAGTAATTGTCGCTGGGGGGAAAGATCTCCCAAAGCTGCCAGTAAAAAATCTACAGCATGAACGTGGTCGGAAGGGAAAGGGGGGGGGGTGGAGGAGTTGTGAGCAATGTGCAATAAGGGGTACCATTGGGTAGGGAATTTATGAAGACAGGGACTTCAGATATCTGATTGACGCTTTAAAAGCGTGGCCCATACGAAATACTGAGATAGGGTAAACCGGGGTCTTTCCTGAAAGAAAGAAAACTGGAATGCAGAAATAAGTGCTCCACAACAGGAAGGCCAGCAACCGGGGGGGACCATCATGAAAAAGAAGGACCGCTACTCAATACTCACCCGAAGGACCGAACAGGCACTGAGCATTCCTGTTGTGGTAAGGAAAACAGAGCATTGAGCACAAGAATAGGGGGGAAGAAAAGACGCCGGAACGGGGAAGCAATCAAATCTGGCTACAACACCCAGAACAAGACCTACAACTGAACAAGACCTCCTGAGCTTGGCGTGATGACCAATAGAGGACAGGGGGAAACGCAAAAGCAGGAAGGGAGCGGGGGGGGAGTCACCAGGGGGAGGAAAAGAAGGGCCTTTGTGAAAAGAATGTGAAAATCGTCTCGGAACACAGCTAATCGTATCATACGGTCGCGAAAGAGGTGAGGTAAAAGTGGGAGGGGAACGAGGACAAACGAATTGGGGAAAGCCCAAGGAACATCCGAACCGAAAAAAGAAGGCCGGAAAAGAAGAAATCCTGTGCTCGGGTGTAATTACACAGCTCAGACGTAAACCAAACAGCGAGGAGGGGGTGAGTAAAGCGGCGCGGGAGGGAAGAGACAGGAATAAATCAACCGGAAAAAAAATTGCGGCTGACTTGTCATAATAGGGAGAGAACGGTCGCAACGCGCAGACGCAGGAGTGACCTGTCGTTGGAGGGGGGCCGTTCGAAAACAAGGGGGAATGGAGCCGCAGGAAGAAAAAAAAAAGGCTCTCACAGAGAGGAGTGGATCCAACTGGGGGGGAGTGGGATGTCCCACTTGGGGAGGCCCGGGACGTCGTCAATGAGTGGAACGGAGACGGAAAGTTGGCATCCCGTTAAAAAGAGGAAATGAAGGGGACAAGGAGGAAAAGCACAAAAGAGGAGTGGGGGAAAAAAGCATTTGTGCAAGGCGCTGTCAGCTTCGCGCCCTCACGAAGGTGCTTCATAAATATCTACAAAGAGCAAAGGAAGGAGGAGCGGGAAATAGCTGCGAAAAAAGGGGAGTTAAAGAAAGTGCACTAGAGGATGTAATAGAAACACGCGCAGTTGAAGGGATGAAAGGACTCGCTTCAGACACGGCCTGCCAGTAAAAAAGTTAAACGGCGCCAAAAAGGGGTTCGAAAGAAGTTGGGCCGAAAGAGTAAAAGAGGAAAGAAAAAGGGACTAGGGAGACTTAGCCGACGAAAACCTCTCCGAAGGAAGCGTTCCCAATTTTATGTTGAACGTAGACCAACTGAATGTAACAGGGGGTGAGAAGGAACCAAGGAAGGCAATCCCTAATATTCGCACAATTGTTAAAAAAAAACTGAAAAAGAACCGGGAGGGAGGAGGAAAAAAAGAAAGGGTGCAGAAAGAGAACAATGAAGCACTGGAGCTCAAACCGAAGAGGTACTATGGGGGAACAAGAGACCGAAATTATCGGAAGGTACTAACCTAAAACACCATCTTTGGGGGGGGGGCCTACGGGTGACATACAAGTAAAAAGAACATCAAGTATGGAACCCAGACCTCGAGTAACGGCTCAAATAATCAATTCGATGCCATTTTTGCTGATGGGCACCAAGAAGAAAAAGCCTAGCGACAAGATCAAACCTAACCGAGCCTGCCGAAACTACACTCAGAAGAGCGAGAAAAATAACAAACAAAGCATTATTAGGCATCCAGTTAAGCGATACCACGGAATCAGGGGAGACAGAGGGGGGAGACGAAAAAAGGGGGGGAAATGTAACTTGAACAGCAACTATTTTGGGCCTTCTTTGTTGATGCGGAAGCGTTAAGTTGTCGAATCACTATGGGAACATGGGGGCAGGGAAGGGGAGTGGCTAGAGGAGACCGATCAATGTTCCGGCCCCTACTGGGAAACAACTCCGGCCACAATACGGACTTTCCATGGGAACGCAAGACACCAGACATTGGAAAGTCGACAGGGCGAATTGTGGTTTGAGGTGGGAAAGAAGACAGCCGACTTGGAAAGATTGGCCTGGGCGAAGTGAACAGGGACCAACATAAACTGGCTAAACGCCGGGGTCGGGCTGCATTAACGTTACTAAATGCAGCGGGGAATGCAGAGAGAAGAAGAAGGTTGGAAACAGAAAAACAGGCGGGCTGGGATTTGCCTTCGAGGAATGACGCTCCAACCTCAAGCCAGTGGTACCGCCCGCATTACTCAATAGAACCCGAAACAAATTTTGAGAAAAGTATTAAACGGCTGACCGAAAATAAAAAAGGAAAAGGTCGCTTCGATACGTCCAACGTAGCGAACCGATTGGTTTTAAAAAACTCAAATACCCAGGGACAACTTAGGAATTCCCTTCCCTTGAGAACGATGCAAGCCGGATCAATTCCATGGAATATCTGAGAGACAAGAACGGTTCCAAAGGAGAAAAGGAGGAACAGGGGGAGCAAAAAGTCTAAACAATCGCGAGGTTAAGGACCGGGGAGATAAAGGGTGTGCACACAAAAACAAGGAACGTGTAAATGGGCCAACTGACGAGGGCTTACTGGATTGGGGGTCACTATCGGCGTGGGTCTGGAGAAAAAAACGGCAAGAGGGAGGATACTCACAGAGCCGGGGCATGTTGCCCAATCAAGAACTTTCCTGCAGCAAGAAAATTGAAACGGTCGACAAGCGAAGAGCCTCTATGCGTAGAAAGATTAAAACGGGGCGGTAAACTGAGGGTTGCAAAAAGCCGACCGATTAAGAAAAGTAAAAGGGGAAGGTGCACAGAAAAATTCGGCACGGAGAAAAGGGGGGGTCAAGAAGGCACTGGGGGGGAGAAAAAAAAAAGGAACGCTCTCAAAAAAAACGTCACCAAAATGTTAGAGGGCATGAATGCGAGAAAGGTTGAGAATACAAGGAGACGCAAAAAAAAGGGAGGGGGCGAGCCACTTTTAAAGTGGATGGTTCGCTAAACGAAAAGTTCAAGGAGACCGGAAGAGAAAAAACAGAAGCCCATAAGAAATCCAAACAACAACGGATTATAGAAATCGGGACTGGCAAGTTACTCGGCGGCCGTTAGAAACTAGGGGGAAAACGAAAAACATCCACCAGGAGGCAAAGGAGCGCCCCAAGGAAAAAGGATCGAAAGGTGAGCTGCCACGAAAAGAGAATTTCATTCACGAAAAAAACAAAAGAGTCTTCGGATTCTGTGAAGCGTTCAGTTGTTACTACTTCGGGAAATGCAGTAAGAGAAAGAAAGAAAAAAAAAAAAAAAAAGACCCAGGGGAAAACCAGGGCCAAGTTGTCATAAAAATTCAACCGGTTTTAATCTCTTTGCGCGTTGGGGAGTGTGGGAACCCTCAAGAGGGGTAAAACCGAGGGGGAAGCGGATCAGGGTAAGCAAGACTGAAGGATATGATAGCCCGAGAAAAAATGCAGGTAATCGATCGAAACCGGGGGCAAAAAAGGAGTTCTAGTCTAGTCCAACATCATCAAAGATCAACACGCAGGGGGAAACTCACTAAGATGCGCCCGGAACAAGAGAGGAAGGGGAACACACTCATGGTAAAACGCGTGAGAAAAAATCTGGGTCAGACGGGCCTAAAACACGGAAGGGGAAAGCATACTACCTTCCAAGAGCGGGCTTAGAAGTTGAATACCAGGTGAAAATAGGACGTAAAAGTGAAAGGAGGGGTGGAGGGGGACGACAGAAATGAAAAAACGCTCGTCGTGCTGCTATCTGGCAAAGAAATCAACGGCAGTGGTGCGGCCCTATAATACACCGGGGCAAGTTGACCAGGTGCTTGAAAACCAATTCGGCCAACAAAGGGAAACGGAGCAGTTTTACAATTCTCGGGGGGGAGGGGGGGAAACGTGTGCCAGGTCAGTAGCAAGATAGTTAAGTCGGGGGGGGGCCCTGCGGGGCGAAAAACTAGTTTGGAGAAAACCCGAGAGAAAAAGCCAAGCACCAGAAAGGAGTTGGGGGAAAAAGGGGGGAAAACAAAAGAGGCAGCCGGGTGGCAACCGCAGGTTAAAACAAAACAGAACATTCGCGATGAGCCGGAGTTAGTGGGACAAAAGTTCCCGAAGCTCTCCAGCGGAGAGGAGTACAAAAAAGGCAACAACACCTTATCAAAGCAGAAATCTTGGAGAAAGAGGGCTGCGGGAAGAAAACAGGGAAGGCAGGGGACGTGGGCGGCGGTGAACATTAGTAAGGCACAGTGGGATCTCCCTAGCGGAGGGGCAACATTCTGGCAAACCGAGAAACGATTACTACGAACGGCCTAGCCTCATTAAAAAAGGTGTTAAAAGATGGGGGGAAAAATTAAGTCGAAAAAGGAAACACGTTGGGTATATCCAAAAACCACCGGCTTATAAGCTGTAGAGGGGGGGGTACGTCAGAATGCAAATCAGAAGGAAGGTAAGAGGAGCAGTGGATGTTAAGGCAAGAGTGTTCTGTGGGAATAGACGCGGGTCGAACGGGCAATGATCTTGTGATCGTGGGAAAGCCTCGAAAATGGATCGAGATGCATTGGAGCCAGGGTCCGGAGGGGGCGACGCACAGAAGGGGGGCAAAGGGGTGAGGGAGTTCGGGGGGAAAAATCGTACAAGGAAACGGAGGTCCAAACGTGGGGGGAGTCCATTAGAAGCGCACAAAGTTTCGCCTCCAGAAAGCACCCATAAACTGCCGCGGAACATAAAGTGAAGGGAGAGTGGGGGGGAAGATGGAAAAAAAGTGGGCGGCTGTGGGACTACAAAAGGGGTTGGCAGAACGGGGTCGATCCAGGCAAGGGTAAACGAAAAACGTGGCTGGGGTATGAAAAATAAGGGTTGATTCAACAGGGCAAAAAAAAGGGCAAAGTCAAGCCGGGGGGATGCAACGACCACCCAAAAATAGTCGACCGCTGTGTCAGAGAGAACTTGGAAAAGAATCAGTCCACCTGCGGTCGGGGGAAAGAAAAAAAAAGGGGGACTGTTTACTAAAGAGGAGAAGAAAGGCCCATTAGAGAACGGGGCGGAACGGGGTTAAAAAAAAACAAAACTGTGTCTGAGTTGTCCTGCGGGGGGAGTTAAATTTTCAGTCAAACCGGGAGGAACGGCGATGAAACGCGAAAAGGAAGACAGTTGCAGGGCAGGATAAGAAAAAGTCAGGAAGCGAAGTCCAAGAGGCAAATCATCGCGTGAAAAAACGGGCCGGACGAACCTTCTTTTATGGGCCTGGCGATGGGGTGAAGCAGCGGGGAGGGGAAAGACGAAGGGTGCGTGGGCGCGGAAAGAGAGAGGAAGGACAAAAAATGGGGCACCACCTGGTTAAGAGCCTCGTTACAAGCCATCGGGCGAAGCACATGACACAAAAAGCAAGTGCCCGCTTGGATTTAGAACTACTCGGGTGGGAAAGAGAAAAAAATGGGGAAGGGGAGCTAAGGCCACGTAGAAAGGGACCAGACAAAAAAAGTCTTAAGAAAGGAAGTTTAAGAAAGCCTTCTGCCGAACACCTGCCGCATCGTTGTGGTTATATACTCAGCCAAGGGGAGAAAACGAAGGAAAATAGAACAAAGATGAGGGGGGGGGGAAAAGTCAACTGCTAAAAGACCCACAAGCGAGAAAAAAGCTGCGTCTGGGCTACAGGACTGTTAGCAAATTAGGGAAAAAGAGGTCGAACTAATGAAAGGAAGAGGGGGGAAGGGAAGTCGAAGACGGATTAGCTTTAACCTCTCCCCCCACATAAAAATAAAAACTGGATTGGGGTTCTCAAACACTAAACGACTGGAGGCTGTAAAAACTTGCCAAAGAGCAGCGGGGAAGGAAGTGGCAGGGGAGGATGGGTGGCTGTGGGGGCGTCCGTCAATTGGATTGGGGGGCCAATTATAAGTATTTCCGACACGAAGGGGGCGGTGTCGACAGGGGGCGGGAAGAACACGACCTTCAAAAGAAACCGCAGCGCCTTGAGATCCTATTGGAGCTTTAAACTGTTCTAAGATATAACGGCGTGCTCTGTTGAGTTAGACCTGTTGTCTGGGAGAACAGTGTGACAGTACGGAATTCAAACGCCGGGGAAAATTCAAAAAATCAACTTTGTCAGGAAGAATTTGAAGAGCTATCAACTCTGCGCCGGCCAAGCACTAGGGAGGAAAGGTAAAAAACAGCGGGAACTGAAGGAGAAACGTTAAGACTGCGAAAAACCGCGGGCAAAGCCTGGGGATCGTACATTCTGGATACGTTTTGCAAGGTCCGCCGCACCAAAGCACAGAACTAGAAAGAATCTCATTAGGACCACCTGATAAAGGTTAGAAAAAATTGGCTGTGGTGAGCAATCAAGAATCCATGCATCGGGTGTGAGAGCCCGATAGGCTGTGAGGCGGAACGTTGCCAGCGGGGGGAAAATCGGGAAGGAGTGGGCGAAGAAAACAAAAGTCAGCGAAGTTCAGTCAGGTCAGCAAAAAACGGATCGAAGGACAAGGTCAGTTGAAGTCCGGATACTGCGTTCAAGCTAGCACGGTGGGTTAGAAAATGGGAGGGGAAGAAACAAAGGGAGGGGGCTCGGTGTGGGATAAGAAAGAAGTGGAAAAGGGGAGAACAAGGTCAGAACGTCGATAGTCACGGGGAAACGAGCGCGCTTCATCCGCATCGTGATAAAAAAAAGAGGGGGCCGGGGAAAAAAGGAAAAGGGGGGGGTTGGCAGCGGTAGAAGGAAAGTAATCAGTAATCTATTGACCGTCAGATAATGTGCTGCAAGTAAGCCGGCCAAGAACCGGGAAAAAAGGGGAGAAAGGAGAAAAGGCTGGTGGTGCTCAAATCATCAGGGCGTCATCGAATAAGAAGTCGTAAAAAGGAGAATGATCAACCTCTGCAAGGAGTATACAATGGAGAAAGAGGGAGGACTGAGCATAGGGAAGAAAGACGCGCTGCCAAAGATTCGGGAAATACCACGCCAACGGGAAACAAGGAAAGAAGAAGAAAAGAGGGCTAGAGCGAGCGGCGCAAAAAAAAAAAAAAAGGCACCACGAAAACGTCTCGGGTTGGGAAAAAGAGGGAGCTGAAGGAAAGGTGGCAAGATGGGCGCGGGCATTGGTCACGGGGAAGTTGAAAATCAAGACCGACCGAAGGGCACGGTGACGACAAAGGGACAAACATCCGCGAAACGGGGCCCAGGGCAGAAGCCATGTTTCTAAGGCAGAATTACGAACCGGGGATGA
>Ga0179593_1623350_pt1 | contig 19327 bp, 9 predicted proteins | sample CZODoug2_1_08_16_FD_185931 | JGI IMG/M metagenome (GOLD analysis project Ga0179593, IMG submission 185931) | Vadose zone soil fungal communities from Angelo Coast Range Reserve, California, USA - CZODoug2_1_08_16fungal (PacBio error correction) | ecosystem: Environmental > Terrestrial > Soil >...
CGACCGGGCAGGTAGCAGGGAAAATAAGGAAAGTAAGCGCCCATTTTACCTCTACGATAGATGGGGAAGGCCCACTACGAATACGCTACTTCCTTCTTGGGGAGAAATTTTTCAGACAAGGTTGCCACCGTCGAGTGAGGACGGGTTCAAAAAAGTTTCAGTTAAGGAAGAATGAAAAAAAACTGTGTTTACAGGGAAAACCGCATACAGCCGAGATCGCCATCAAGGGAAAAAAAAAAAACCCCTATCAGGAAAGGGGCGACTAGAACGACAAGGATTGTCAAATTCGCTTGGGAAACCTTATACCAAGGTATAAGTTGGAGGGGAGTGTTCACATTGTCTACTCTATAACCCCTTGCCAGGGGGATTCAATAGGGAACCCCAGCGGGGAGACAAGGGGGGAGAGAGGCAAGAAGATGAATAACCTTCCCGGGGAAAATTACAAACGCAGGAGGATGAAATATTATCTTAAGACTTTTTTATAAAAAACTCAAAAAAAACAGACACCCTATCAAGGAACCAGGGGCAGGGCAAAAAACCCATAGGGGGGAACCTGTTTCAGAGAGAGGAGGAAAAAAAAAAAGTCCATAATCTATCACAACAAAAAACAATGAGGATGGAGTTCTAAGGTGCAAACTCATAATATGTGAAAAAGAAGGGGACACCCCCAAAGGAATCCGCCATAAGGCATGGCTGTCTATCATCACCCAGTCTGTGGAAGGAAGAGACCGGCCAACTAAGGAAAACCTGCAATTTAACAGGAGCCTGCTGGAAGGGGTCGGGGAATCTTTATACCTCAGGATGGGACAGGCCCGCTGACGGGTTCTAAAACGCGGGAAAGGAAGGAAAGAGAAAAAGAAGAGCGCCAAGTTTGCGCGGTGTCATAAAAAAAGATTTTTTAGCGGACCCGATAGAGTAGGTCTACATCAGTTGGCCCCTTATGCTTTGGGGTCCGGGGAATAAGGGGAAGGGGGGGAGAACTAAAACAACCGGAGGGAGGAAAATAAGATAGGTCATGACGGCTGCCCAACTACTCTTAGTCTGGACCTCTAAACAGATAAGATCAAATTAAAAAAAGAGAAATCATAAAAGCGCCAACGGTGGGGGGGGCGATCGGTCTTTCCTCGGGAAGAAAGGGGGAAGAGGAGGACGGCCAAAGGGGAATCAAAAGACCTGTGCGGGAAACTGATTAAAAAACCTAAATGGAAGAAAGTGGAGCCACTGCGGCGCTTCCTAGGTCAGGAAGGCTAGAACAACCTTGGTTCCACCTGGGGCTATGGAAAAAAAAAAAAAGAAGCCATGGCGGGGTTTGGGCACCAGAGGTCCTGGCCATCTTCTGTCGGCGAGAGCTGAGAAAAGAAGGGAAACTTCATCATCCCGAAAACCGTGATCGTGGTGCTGCTGGTATCAAGGGAGGTCATAAGAAGCTCTCACCAGTATTTTTTTTCCAGGAAGGTTCAGAAAACTGATCTGGGGGAGATGGTGTCACGGCCAGCACCACTGTCACAGCGTGAAAGGGTTAAAATCAATCTGCGTCATGAAAGGGAATCGGTCCTTACTCATCTTTGTTCATGCTGCCTGGGTACCCACGACAAACTTTAGTGCCAAGAGTCATAACCAAATAACGGGTAGAACTGAACGGGGCTACAACCTTAGACAAGATCTGGCAGGAGTGGTCTCGTCCGGCATGAAAACGACGTCCGACACTTCTGGAGATAATCCCAGAGCAGGAAAAAAAGGACCAATGTGAAAGGGGAGCGCTGGTAACCTCTTGTAGAACCGGTGGTCCATCGCGCCGCGGGAGCCTTTTATGCTGGGAACTCTCTGCCCTCGATCAAAAAACGTGAGAAAAGGCCCCGTAGAAAGGAAGTGGGCGTAGGGGTCGCGGTTAAAACAGGGGAGGGCACTAAATCGTTAGGCGCCGGTCACAAAGCTGTTCAGCCTTTAAAGGGGAAAGCGTGTAAGGCGCTAAAACTCAACCATTTCCCGCATCGTGAAAAACTTCGGCGCATCTCAAGGAACGGGGATGCGGGAGACCCTGGGGAACTCGCGGGTCCTGGGGGGATCGTCCGAATTCGGAATTGCACATCTGGGTGGTAGCGTCATCGTTTTCCTTTGGGAAGGATGATGTTTAGTCAGCCTAGTAAAAGCTTGTATCCGCATCAAGTGAGCGGAAAACGAGGCCGGAGTACCACTGCGTCGATTCAGGACATAGGGGAGACCACCTCCAACGGGAAGGTAACAAAAAGCACGACGAGTTAAAACCTACATGAGAGGTAGCACCCAGGGAGCAGGTGCTAATCGACACCATTGAACTTCTGCGAGAACGTCAGTTTTCCCAAGGGCTGAGCTGCAGAGGATTCTCCTGGGCTAGCGACGAATCCGGACCGAAACTACTGGAATCAAGAGGGCGTCTGGCGCCGGGCGAGGCGCCAGAAGGTAACAATCGGGCAGACTACTGGTCTAAACCGATCTGGGGCGGGTTCAAGCGGGATCGATCGTTTCGCGGGAAAAGTCGTCTTGGGGGAAACGGGAAGTACGGGTACGGGGGATGTTCCCAGAAGAATGCGGCTCTTTCTGCTTAAAGGTACGGCCATTGTTCATCTCGAAATGGCGCGGAGGGGTGTTAGGCTGGTCGGTCCCTTGAAAAAAAAGGTGCTGCCAGGAACGGGTTCACTTCTGACGTCGTCTACTGAAATAATTTTGCCTGGCCTTCTGGGAGCTGCAACTAATAAGGACAAGGGTATGGGGGAACGCATCTTAGTGGAGGGGAGTGAACAAGAAAGGGCCTGCCTTTTCAGCTGTCATGGCGGGGTGTTCTTTGGGGAAGTGCCTATAATCAGGGCCATACATCATAGGAGCTGATGAAGGCACAGGGCTGAGTTGCATCTTCAAACAACAGGAAAAGCCACCGTCAGGTCTAAATGTAAGCACGACGTGTCGCTCTCACAGGGGCCCGATGGGGGGGGTCGGGGGGAAACAAATTCTATCCTCCCTTTCCAGAGGGGGAAAAAAAAAAACTGAGTTAACGAGTGGCACGTCCCCCCTAAGTTGGAACCCCCACATCGGCTGTTTTGAAGGGGGGAGGCAGTTGTCGGCCCGGGGCATGAACGTTTTCCTGCATCAAGGTTTGGCTGATAGAAAACCTTCATAACCAGGCCAGATTCGGCCGTACTGCAAAACCATCTGAAAACGATCTCGAAAAAAAAGAATCTGAAAGGGTTCTCTTCACGGTCAGCGAACGCGTCAACGACGTGTGAGCACCAAGACCGCCAAAAAGGGCGTAAGCGTGTTCGGTCGGGGGAAAACTACGGGGGGCTGGCGAACGGGAACGATGCTGTCGAGGTCGTCAATGGTCTGCCAGGGAAAAACAAAGACGCCTGGAAGGAAGGAAGATTCTCCCAAACAGAGATACAGAAGTACGGGGACAGAGGGAATCATCGGGGGGGCTCATTAAAAACATCGCAAGAAGGGGAGGGGCCGCCGACAAAAGCCTTTACGTGCAGGGGGAAGTAATATTTATATGGAATATACAGGTGAACTACCACCCAACCTTTCTAGTCGAAGGTCATACTTCAATTGATCACCGGGCAGGCGCTACAGGACCGAAATATCCACCCGGACTCAGCGGAGACGGAAGGCCACGAAAAATTCACTTGCACTGGCACATAAATTAAAACCGTTGGGACGCAAAGCACTTAGCGGACAGTAGGTCGAGACTAAAGTAGCTCAAACAACAAAAAGGGGGGGGAGGGATTAAAGAAGATGGGGGTAGTTTTCTCCGATCTCTTAACGAGTTCTCGGTGTGCTGACATCTTCTTTTAAGCTAGAAGAATATGTTAAACGTCGTTCATCGGTGAAAGTGCTCGATTGGGCGCCGGTGTGAGGGAAGGGACAGGGGTCCGTCTCTTACACTTTGGGGGATAATATACTAAACGTAGGATCCCGGTGTGTGGCACAGCGTAGGGAGACCACGCCAATCTCACTATTGGGAAAGGATCAAGGGACTTCATCCTTCGGTAATCACTCTCTTTTAAGGGCTACAGCTGCCGAAGGGGGTTAATTGAAGAACACCTACAGATTAGACAAGTCTGGGTGACATCTTACTTCCACAAGGGGGTTAGAAGCGAGGATCCGACTGGTCGTGGGGGGTAGAGGACTGACCCAGGGGTACGCTAAAAGGGAAACGCTACGTCCATCAAAGGGAAAGAAAAAGGGATTCAAGAATACAGAAAGTCCCTAACATTGTCACCTCTTTGACAGTATTTCGCTTAAGTCTAATGAAGAGGCTTTGAAATGCCTAGGAACATGGAAAAGCGGTGTTTGCGAGTATTCCGCAAGTAAAGGAAACCGCTCGATCTAAAAAAATGATGTTAAGCGGATCAAGCACGGTCGAGGAAGACACATTACATCGTTCTACCGTGGAATCGAGAAACACGGCCAGGCACAAATGGTACAAAAAAAAGAAGCTGGGTGCGTCAGACTTTCTAGAACTCCATGGGGCCCAGGGAGGAGCATGGCTCAATGAAGGATGCACCTCAGGGAAATCGGCCCCTGTTAGCGTCCTCTAAGTCTTAGTCAAAAGGGGGACCTTATACTTTGGACAAACCGGACGCGCCATCAGTCCCGACACCTTTTCAACTTCCACTATAAATCTGTGGAGGAGCCAAACGTTGGCCAGAAAGAAAAGTAAACTGACTTCCCTGAGGGGGGGGGGGAATCCCGACTCTAAAGCCTATAACCCTCCAGGCCGCTGGCTGGCACCAAAGAGTACACATTTTTCAAGGAAAATGAGTCCGAGGGCCGTTCCCTTACCGAAGGGGAGGGGTGGTAACGGGGACATAACGGACAGCTGACCCGAGAGAAAGGCGCAAGAGAGGGTTGAACCACTTTGCCAGGACAGAATCGACAACGATTGAATGTCCCTATGGGCCAGAGGGGGAAGTAGTACTTAATAAAAAGACGTACGAACCGTCTATGAAAAACGTCCGTTAGTGACCGCCGATACCTATGGGGATATCCATTAATTCGCGGGGGGGAGGAGGAAAACTGCAGCACGGCTCCAGACTAGGAAAACGCCACTTGCGAAATAGTCATGACTAGAGGTATCAGAATGAACCCTTGAGCAGGGGGAGAATCCTACCTATTTTTTAGGGAAGGCATCATGATATGTAGAAGAGATGGGAAAGCGCGGAGGGCCGACGTTCCCTCTAACAAGCGCAGGGGTCTTTTTTCTCAGAGACGGACCTTGGGCATGTCACAACCTCCGGGGGAAGACGCGCTCAAGCGCGGCTAGGACGGGAGCGTTGAAGCGCCAGAACCCCTGCAGATTCCGGAAAAAGCACCAACATGGGCGTTCTTCCACGCGGAATCCTACCATAGAAGGAAGGGTCCAGTAGAAGGGATATCAAAAGCATCCGGGAGCCCTGTACTTAGCAGATTTTGGAGATAGGTTTAAAGACGGAAGATACGGTAAATTCTATCCTAGGGGGGAGTCTCGATGAGGCCGGAGAGCATAAGGGAACCGAGGAAATATACACACACCTTTGAGAAGGGGGGAAGTTGCGGGGAAAAGTTTACGTGGCCAATCAGGGGAACGGCGCTCCATATAGATCAAGCCGATACGAAAGAAGGGCGACGAAGTCACCGAAGCGATCGCCATACAGTGGCCGCCGGGCCGCCGAATCGCTGCGAAGTAAAGCACTGTTGGGACTTGAAGCATATTTCAAGCCCTGGGGGGAGAAGGGATGGCTGAGCAGGGAAACGGCACTGCTCCTTTAAACCAGGGGATGAAAGCTTGAAGATCTTGACTAACCCGTGCGTGTCAGCATGAAACACCGCGATAGACACCCAGAAAAATGCCCGGAAACTCTCCCTCAAGGGGAAGGGCGAAGACACGGGGGTCTGGAAGGCGAGATGGGAAAAAACGCCACGACCGCGAGAAGCAGAAGGCGATCACCACCTTGACTGAAAAAAAGGGGGTCGGTGAGGCGGATTTCCGACAAGGCAGAAGCCCCAAGAAGTGGACGTGCTAGTTAGGGGGAGAGCGAGCTGAAGACGAATAATGTAAAGGCAAAAACTGGTCACACGCACTCAGAAAAAAAGCAATGAAAAGCTGTATAAGAACACTCAGAGTACGTTTCAGAAACTGACCAAAGAAAAGACGCATCTGGGGGAGATCTCCTAATTAGGGATGAGAAATCTTTGAAAAAGGGAACATGACCGGACCTCTCCTTAGGACAGAGGAAAAAACTCGGCCAGGAATTCATCGACACGCCTGGGCGAGGAAGTGGGGGTTGTAGGTCTTCCCCTCTCAAAAAGGCTCAATCTGGCGCATCAATCCGGCAGCAGTCAGGAAGGACAAACTCTCAGAGAAAACGGATTATTAAAAGAAGAGGAGAAGAATCAAAGAAAACCCCGAAACGAAAAAGGTGGCGCCCGGCTGAGCCCTGACGGAAACATCATCCAAAATTTATTCCCGCCAACGGGGGGGGGAAGAAAGAGTGTAAGGGCCGAGGCCTGGAAAACTCTTGGCTTCCTACGTCCTCTGACCGGGACAAAATCCGGGGGAGTATCCTGAGAGGAACAACGCCTACCAGGGGGGGAACCTGTGGGAGCCAATGGACTTAGATTGGCGCGACCCGTAAGCCTATGGTTCCGAAAAATACCTTTTTAAGGGGGAGGGAAGAAAAAAGCCACTGAATAGGGCTGCGGTTTAAGGAAGGGGTGTAGTCCCCGAGGTCAACCTGAATGTCGCAGCGTCGGGAAAAAGGAAGAACGCTGAAGCAAAAAAAACGCAGGGGCTGTTTTTCTTCTGATAGCGGACACAGGCGCGCACAAGCGGGTTTGATCGAGGCCTACCTTATCTGGGAGTGGGGCGCAGGCCATCACAGTCGCTTCAAGAAAACGGGAAGGGTTCATCCTCGCGAGAGGGCTTGCATGGAGAATGGCCTATGGGTCAGAGAACAGGGGACGCTTCTAACAGTCAAAAAAGGGGGGGAAGAACCGGAGGCAAGAAAGAAGCCTCCTGGGAGCATGGAAACTACGATTCTCCAGGGGGGGGGGGAATGATCTGCCGGAAAAAGAAAAGACTCGTGACCCTCCTACTTCGCAAAATGAGAGGAGGGCTAGTCGTCGGGACTGCTCCGTTTATTTGCTCAAACAAAGGAAGGTCAGTCACCGGTGAAATCGTCAGAAGGCCCGGATGATGAATGGATTGAGGGGAACAACCGTGAAGCCTCTATCCTTGAAAGGATCCTCCATTTCCGCCAACGAGACTGCCAGCGTAGTCGTGGGGCTGGGCGCGGTCAAGGAAAAAACTCTCCGGCTCGATCGGAAAAATTAAACAAGCTGATCTACTTACCTGGTTGGGAAACGCGCGGAAGGACAAAAAAAAAAAAAAGACCATCTTAGAAACTCCAGCACCTTAGGAATATTCACAAAGAGAGGAAAGGGAAAATGCAGGGAATGAAAACTATCCAGGAGTAGACGGGGGCCATCCGTTAGGGGGACTGGGAACACTCAGAGGTGTTGCGCTTTCTTAAAAGAAGCCATTTAGGGGTGCCATATGCGGGTTAGAGCGCTCATCTAGGTCCCCCCCGTCCTCGAAAGCGCGGGAAGAGAATAAAGGGAGGTTAAATGACCCCGTTCCAGAAGATACAAAAAAAACCGCAGCAGGGATAATAGACAATCATTCGGCAAGTCAGGCACTGCAGGAAAAATTTCAACCTTATCTGCACGGGCGTGGGAGATAAAAGGCTACTCGCTCTCCCCGGAGCACCCAGTGGGCTGAATCGCTACGTGAGTCTGCTTCCTGGAAAAGGAACGCTATCTACGTGCCGAAAGAGGTTCCGACAGATGGGGGGGGGAAATCAAGTCTTGAGATCGCACTGGCCGCCATCAACGGGAAAAAAGGAGACTGGATAGCTGGAAAATAGACACTACCAGTGGAGGAAGGGAGGAACTTACTTGGGGGTGGTGGGGACGAAGTAGTGGGACGCGGGGATCATCGTTCACCGCTTTAGGGGGAAGCTCTCTGCTGAGGGTGAACATACTAGACTCAGTGCGGGCGGGCGGTTGAGAAAGGTCCGTTAAGTCTAGTCTAACTCATCAGGTTGGGGGAAAAGGGGGCGGGCTGGCAGTCACTCCTTACCGGGAGGTGGGAAGACGGAATTTTTTCTGAGGTAAAAAAAAAGAGGAAGGGCCTCGTCTGGGCGGTTAAGTCCCAAAAAAGGGAACGTTCCGTCTCGGGGGGTCGGTTAGGGCTGCCTACGGGTATCAGGCCTTGCATCCTGAAGCTGGAGGACCTGCCGGGGGCCGTAAGTTTTCCAGTTACTCGTAAAGTAACTTCACCGGACGGAAGGAGGAAATAGACCAGCCTACTGGGGCCTAACCTACGGGTGGGGCGAGTCATTGAAAGTTTCAGTGAAGTCAAAAGGTATTCAGAGTACGGCTCTCTTGGAGGAGGGAAAACCTTAGGAATTGTGTCCTCAACAACCTATCGTTAGATCTAACGCTGTGGTCCAAATGGAGGATGTCTTCAAAGGGGAGGGCAACGTCTGTTTTGGCAGGGATGGGAATCTACCGTGTTATAGCCAGAAAGCCGCAAGATCCGGGCAAGATTCGACGGTGCTGAATTAAATTGATTTTGTGAGCCTGCGATCATATACCCACTATCTCGTAAATGTTAAAGGCCGCCCCGGTCACCGCAGGTACTCTCCGGAACGGGGGGACCTAAAAGTGTGTCCCCTCTAGGGCTTTCGTGGAGAGGCTCGTTATGGAGAAGGACTTTACCGCGTGAATTAAGGTCTTCTACTTGGGTGCTCCTGGGGAAAAAAAAAACTGGCCGAACGTAATCTTCCCCATCTTCTGAAGTAAAGAAAGGGAAAGAGCTTGCCGGGTAAGGAGGTTTCTTAGGGTACTCTTCCGCTCAGACGAGCCGGAAAGAGAGACCGGAAAAAGAAAAGTTCTTATGTCTGAGAGCCCGGGGAAGGAGTGAGAGGTGGGGAACTTTTGTTAAAATTTTCCATAAACGCCCCTTCGGCGGAGTCGGTCTTCCTTCAGATAAAAATCACGGCCTGCAAAACCCAGGAGAACGGAAGCCACCTGAAAACGCCCGGACCGCACGTAGCAGAGAGCATGGGCCACCATTTCCTCCAAAGGAAACGGAGGGAGAAAGTCCATTGAGGAGGAAAAAAAGCAATCAAGAAAAAACTGAACCACCAACGGATGAATATTATATGGAGCTATTATAAAAAAGTCCTCAGGGGAAAGAAAGCCTACGTTTTGTCGGTGCGTAGGTGACGCATCAAATCTACAGCTGGGAAAGACAAACGTTGCGGAAGGGGTATCTCAAATCGTTTCGCCGGAGTAGTCCTCCTGTCATGTTAGGATACCTGGAGAGAAGTATCATTTGAAGGGCGAACACTTCCAAGAAAATCTGCCCATCAGCAGCACTTATCCTTCTCAAATCGAGACTCTTCCGGCACTGGCCCGCCGGAAGTAAAAGTTACCGGACCGTATTATTAATCGCACTATATGGGGTAAAGCTCTTGAAGAAGTCAGGTTTTGTCAGTATTTAAAGGTTTAGGGTTGTCAAAGAGGAACAGTAAAAAAAGTTACGCGAAATCGCAGAGAAAGTGCTAACATCCTCCGCATAAAATTCTTCAAGACCGACAGATACCCAGAGCCATGGGACTGGTGCACCCGTGCGCGAAACAAGGGGGTACTCTAGTCTGATTGACCATCTCCGGAAAAACAGTGTGTGGTCCCCGAGATCACATCCCTGCGTAGGGGGTTAAAGCATCGGGGATCAGGTAATGATCATCATCAACGGAGTCAGCCCTAAAATTCGGGGGGATGAAAGGAAAAGGGGGCAGAGAAAAAGCCATCACCTTAACCCCGTCGATGAAGCAACTAGGTCCTGTCGAGCCCATGAATTTGTGCCCTAAAGCTGAAGAAGAAATGAAATCGATGGGGGCCGATAAAAAGTAATCCCTCAAGGGGGAATACTCATCGGAAAGTGGTGCGTATACGGCTTGGGGACGGGGCTGGAACAGGAACCGGAGACCCTTACACCGCTGACTTAAAAATGGATGGCCAGGATCTGGGTATCAGGGGAAAAGTAAAGAAAAACGGACCAAAAAGAGCGACGGAAGTACCTTCGTGTATGGTTCCTGAAACAGGAAGGACAAAAATCCATGCAGGGGTAATAATCAACTGCAAAGCGATTAACATGGCAGGAAAGTAAATAATGCCTTTCACCAATATTCTCTTAAGGCGACGGGGGGGGGAAAAAAAGGAAAAGCAAAATGACACTCCAAGGGGGCGCCTATCTTCTTACCAAACGGGGGCAAGTAGCCGCTAAAAAAAAGGGCTTATCGTGTCATTAACGTAAAAAGTAACTCCAATTTACCCCTAGGGCCATACTAACGAAATCCGGCTAACTACATCGGGGGACACCGAAGAAGATTGGAGACAGTAGAGGAAAGGGGGGAATGCAACACGGGCTCAGGCTGACAAAAGAGGAAAAAAAAATCTTGTCGAACGCAGAGGCCGAGTTCTCTGAGCTCTTAAGTTCAGAAAGAGGAAGAATCCAGGGAAAAAATAAGGTGACGCGAAGGAGCATGATTTGGGGCCGATCGTAAGCAACAGGATCTAATAGAAGTTCGCGCCGGTTCAAGTATCTGGGTTCTCCACAGCTCTGGGGATGGGGTCGAAAAAAAAACGGCAGGGAACTGCCCACCGTTCTCGCGTCTAGACGCGATCCGATAAGGGGAAGTGAGAAGGAAGCGCTCACTCCTTTGCCCCCCGCCATAAGTTCAAGGAATACCACCTTGGGGAAAAGGGAATTTGGGGGCAGCTACCGAGGCTCAGAAAACAAGGAAATCCGGAGTGGGAATGGAAGGGGTACGAGCAAAACTTCCCATATTTTGCTGACGAAATCGCCGACTGTAAAACTGATGGCGTAGTGGTAGAAAAATAGAGGAGGAAAGGCCCGTCGATCCAGCTAGGTATCGATCGAGGAGAGGCCAGTTTAAATCTACAAACTGCCCAAAAAAAAGCGCGAGCAGGGGAGGGGGTACTGGGGAGAAGTTCCGCGATCCTGATTTCAAACATTCCTCTAAAAAATACATCCTTCAGGAGGATTGGGAAGCTGAGCACAAAAATAGAATCTAACTTTGCCGCCTCCCGCTAAAGGTGTCTTAGAAAGAGGAGAAGTGGGGTCCTTCACGACCTTACAATGAAGACCTGGGAAGGGGGAGAATGGAGAAAAACGGCTATTAGTCTTAGGTCAAAGGGTCCTCAGTGATGAACCTACCTCTTGAAGATAAAAGCGTCAAAGACCTTCCAGCAGAACAAAGACAGGGCAGACTCCAGCCCCAAACTGATTAAAAAGGAAAAAGTTGAAAGTGAGTGAATCCTACTCAAACAAGAAGAAAAAAAAAGATAAAGGTAGATGCAGATTGTCACTGAAATCAACCAAGAACCCTTGCGAGAGAGAAGTCCGATCACACTGAACACTAATCACGGGTCTGTCGGGAGAGGTTCGCCAGAGCGCGAAGGAAGTGAAAGCCTCAGTTTCGCAACAAAAAAACTCCTAAGCCGGATTCTTCTTATATCAGCCACCAGGATGTACAATAGCGGTTAAAGGGGGCCCTTGACACGCACTACTCTCAGCATTTGGAGTAAACAGGGCCCTTCTGTATTCTTTTATGAAAAATCTGTATACCTCAGCAGGTTAAGGATAGGAGTAAGAAGAAGTCGGCCATCCTTTCATAGGAGTTGGGGGGAAGAAAAATTAGGTGGAATGGGGGGGAAAAAGCTCGTGCTCCATAAGGGCGTGAGAAAAGGAAGTACTTGAAGTCCAGTAAGTTATTAGTGTAAGAGCTAAAAAACACAAAACAACTTATTATTAAAAAGCTAGACAACGGCTAAGAAACGACTGTGCTGTCCAATGCTTTGAGAAAGATCGGTGAAGAAAGGACACGATTTATTTCGTTGGCATCGGCAAAGGTCTCGGGGGGAGTCACTAAGGAGTAAGAAAGAAACTGCAGCTTCCAGCATCATCTATCATGTCAGCCAACGCCTAATCAGATACCGTTTCTATGCGTCGAGGTCCAGGAGGGTTTTCAGGGTCGGGGACCCCTACCTAGGAGGTTGGGAAGATTTCAGGAACCATCAGGTCATTCTTTGTCAGGGAAGTGGTGGTGAAGACTTCCTGGAAATTCGCTCAGCTCAGATACGAAAAGATGAAGAAAAAAAAAACCCCGTGAATGCTGGTGAGCGGGCGGAAGAACCGACTAAAATCTCTAAGTCGCGATGTGTGTGATCGTTCCTCATAGGGGGGATCTGGGGAAAACCAAGCAGCTTCAAAAACCTATATAAAGCCTCGGAGAGGGGGGCATGGCAGGCTGTCCTCTTTATAACTAGCGCGTTTGAACATAGGAAGGAGGTACGCACGCGTAAACATATCACGGGGGGTAGGAAAGAAAAGGAAGGTCCTCATCGGAGCCCCCTGGTTAGAAATCGAAAACCCCGTTAGAACATGTTATTCATTTCGGCAAAAACGACGAATTGCAGGCCAAAGGTCTTAGGAGACTTACTCTGCCGGCTGCACCTGAGGAAAAGTTCCCGAGAGCTGTCGATCGAGGAGAAGAAGAATCCGGTCACTTATACGGGGTCGGGAAAGCCACCTTTAAGGCCCTAGATCGAAATGGGACACCCAAGGCCTTACAGTAAGGGGCGGGATCACTGGTCGCGGGGACACCTTTACTATGCTAATACAGATCTGAAACGAATTCACCAGCTGACGGGGAACCGGCAGTTTAACGAGAGTCGTAGAAGAGAACCTACGGCGAACCGGCGGCGATCTCAGCAAAAGGAGCAGGTCTAAAGCATTAGAAAACTGTAAGAGGGGAAGGGAAAATCCTTGTCTGATAAGACTCGTCGTGCAGAAACGCGCCCGGGTCCAAGCGACGCTGTTACGGCAGAGGAAGTGCAGTTGGCCCGCTTCGCACCTATACTGGAAAATTTCTTCCGGAGCCCGACGCGAAAAAAAAAAAAAATAGGAAGCGGTAAGGGGAAAGAAAACCGGGGGGAACAGACCCTGTCACTCTTCTACCAAATCAGCTAAGGATCCTACGGGGCCTTCCGGCTCGAGGGCTATGAGAAAGGAAACTTAACGGATATCTACACCATGGCCGCATATCAAAGGAGGATCAGGTTCACCTGAAAATGATTTCGTTGTCTTCTATGATGCATTAAAAAGAGATCTGAGAACTCCTCGGAGGTCAAAAAGAAATAATGCCTTCTGAGGTGGCTCGTTCTCCCTCTTCACATCACTCGTCAGATGGTAGCTACCGATCATTGACACAGTGGAGTGAATCGACTGGGGGTTTTTCTTCAGGGGTCACCCTGCATTACGGGCACTGCGGGCAAATCTGTGGAAAAATTTAAACGTCAACGTTAGATGCGGTAATCCATGGAATGAACGGCTTAACTACTCTCTTAGAAGGGACCTCTAGAGGGAAGAGCGCTAGTAGCAGGAGGAAAAGGAAAAGCGCGGAGGTCCTTAATAGAAGGAAAATTTACAGGGAGGGCCTTACTACAACAGGAAGATGAATCAAGAGGGTGAAGGGGAATAAGCTTCTCTGGACAGACACGGGGCGTAAAGAGACTTCACAAAGCTCAAGAAGGTTTTCAATCTGAGGAGGATTGAACGGAAAACTTTTGGGATCTAAACGACTAGGGAAGAAAAATCGCTAAGAAGCGGAAAAAGATCAAAGAGAAGAAAGGACAAAGATAGGCAGACGGGGGGAAGAAAAAGAACAATATCCCTAACGGGCGGAGGGGGAACAGGCTCAATCCAGTTTTCGATTCAGAGGGACACCAGCGGAAACGGCGGACCTAAGGATCAAGAAAAGGGGACAAGGGGAATGGGAGAGAGAAAAGAACGGGGACGCAGGGGAACATGGCGGCGTTGCTTAACACACGGGGGGGAACTTAAAATAACGATAAGGAAAATTCAAGGAAGGTTCACACGCATCAGTAGACGGCTTAGAAGAAGAGGAATACGCGAGAGCTCCACGAGGGGGAAGGAAAGGGGAACTTAGCCTGGACGGTTCAAAGGGGGGAAAACTCCATCGTGAAATCGGACTTAAACGGCAAGCGAGGCAAGACAACCAAGAGCATATTGCTAAAAATACATTACTACGGATCGATTCGAGGAGAAAAGCGACTGTCTGGGTTGCAAAGAAGGAGAAGAGGAAGGTTATGCAGGACACATTTCAAAAACGGGGGGGCGGTAGCTCATGGGAAGATGGGGGGGAGGTCAGGATCAATAGCAAGCTAAAAAAGAATGGAAAAAAGATTAATACTGGGGAAGGTATAATCTGCACGTCCAGAATGTGGGACAGAAAAGACAGGAGGGACCGAATAGTGGACAGACGGTAATGAAATAAAAGGGAAATCTACGAAGAGGTATAGAAGATCGGTTAGCTGAAAGCGGGAGGAGTGCGGAAAGCGAGAAGTAAAAAACCAAAGAAAATACCTAGAATGTGTCAAAATCAAGATATCACGGAAAGCTTGAAGATGAAGAAGGGAGAAGGGGAAAGACGAGTAAAAGAAAAAGCAGGAGGAACAAAAGAACAGGGGGAGAAAGGATAAACGCAATAAAAGAACGAGGGAAAGTTTCACGTACAGAAATTGACGTAATGGGAGACAAGTTGATCTGCGAAACAGGGTAGGGAAAAAAAGAAAAAAAAAAGAAAGGGAGAAATGAAGAGGGGGATACCGAAGGTAGAAGGGAGAGAGGAGACATTTTAATCTTCGAGCAAGGACTACTGTCAGGGGTAAAAGAGGGGGATGTAAGGGTAAAAAACGAGACGAGGAAAGGAAAAGGGAGAGGAAAGGCAAGGGGGAGAAAAAGAAGGAAGAGGGAGGAGCGGGGGGGAAAACAAAGGAAAATTTTAATAATCTTCGACCCTTAAACAGTAGACAAAAAAAGAGAAAGAAAAGGGGACAAAAGGAGGATAAGGGGAAAAAAAAAAAAAAAAGGAAAACGTAAAACGAAGAGGGGAAAGGAAGGAATAGAAAAATATACAACGGGATCCACCAAAATACAATTACATGAGAGAAGAATATCAGATGAAAACAAAGGAAAGGGAGACCAGAGATAGAAAAGGAAAGGGGCAAGTATTATAAACGAGGGGGAAGACAGCAGTGTAACAATCAAAGGGCTGGCCTACACAACGAGACGATTAAGCACAGGTGAGAGACCTCAGGAGAGAAAAAGATAGAGAAACTAGAAAGCGAAGGGAAAACTGGCCGGACAATATATACCGAGAAGGAAAGTTAACAAAAAACAAAAAAAAAGGAAGAAGAAGGGAGAGTGAATAAGGCGCAAAGCAGGTGTGGAGGGGACGAACATAATGTGCCCGAGGCAGAAAGGCAACAATCGAAGGGGCGGGTGGGTGGAGAGAAAAATCAAAATCCATGAGTGGAGGTAAGGATCTATTCCGACGAAAAGGAAAAAAGAAGATCAAGGAAGGATGTAAACGGAAAAAAAAAAATTAAAAAGGAAACGGAGGGGATAAACCGCAGAAGACATACACGAAGCCTACGAAATCTCCACCGGACAAGAAAGAGAAATCCACGTAAGTAGGTAAAAGGTAAGCACCAAGTTAAAGAAGGGACGCCAAAAAATCGATTAGAGGGGTAGTCCTAAAAAAAAAGAGAGAGGAAGAAAAATGCGGCAAAGAAGGGAGATAAAAAAGGGGGGGAGGGGGGGGGAAGCCCAGCCCTTAAAACGAGACAAAAAGAGGGCCCAATAAATCGAGGCAAAAAGAAGGAGAGCGAGCGGGGAAGGGCTACATGAAAGTCCAGCTCTAATCAACAAAAACACAAAGAGAAAATAAGGGAAAGATGAGGAGACGAGAAAAAAACAATGCCGACCTGACACGGGAAAAGAGAGGGGGCGGGCCAACAGAATAAGGGGAAGAACTTCTCAAAGGCTACCTAGAGATCCTTTAATAAGTTAAAACCGGTCACCGTAAGAGCGAAAAGAAAATGAGTCTGACGCGGGAACGGGGAGTGGCTGACAAGAAAGGGAGTACAGGAAACTTGCTGAGAAATACAAGACACGACGAGAGGGGGCAGGAAGAAAAAAAACACGAAAAAAAAGAGTCCGGGGAAAGCACATCAGGAGGGAATGAAGCACCCCACAAAAGACATAAAAGATAGAGGAGTGAGGCACGGGGGAAAGACGACCTGCACGATAAGGAGCGACCCGAAAGGACGGGAGCCACTGAACCTGAAGTCGGAAAGGCTAGAGAGTAAAAATCAACGAGAAGGAAAAACTAGGATTATTTCTATACACGAAATGCATATAGGGGAAGAGCATACGTACATTCGGACAAGAAACAAAGAAGAAAGGGAAGAATGGAAGGGGGGAGAAAGTTCAAGGATACTTGTAGTAAATTTGAGGCTGCTGAAACCGGGGAAAGCCGGCGGACCATTTATGTCAAAAAATACAGGGGAAACAAAGCCAGAAGGAAGGAGAGAGAGATCAAGTCAAAGCGAAAAGGAAATTGAAGTGTAACAAATGAAACTCGCAAATGCTGCCTTCGAACAAGAGGGGGAGAGACCTTGACGACAGGAAGAAACGAAGGAGAGGGTAAGAGATACAGTCAATCAGGAATCTATAAGCCTTGCAGCTTTTTGGTCGGATACGATAATAAGAGAAAGGCGTAAAAGTAAAGATCGAATCGACAGGTAGGAAAATTAGGAAAAGATAAAACAGGAAGGATGGCTATAAGAAGAACATCACAGAAAAAAAGAGAAAATCAAAGGATACGTACGACTAATGGGGTCCTAACCTTTCCTAGGGAAACAACGTCCCAAAACATACGCCCAAAAGCCGACAGAAGGAGGCAAGAAAAGAGATGGCCTTAAAGAGGAAAAAAAGAACTCAGTAGTTTCCAAACAAGAGAAGAACATGAGAAAGAAGCAATTAAGAAGCCTCGTAGTGCCCCAGGTAAGTACCTTACTTCGCCCGGATCAATAATCTTAGACCGATCGGATATACTAGAAAGTGTACAGAAAAATGAAAAAGGTAGACGTTAAAAAGAGAAGGGAAGGGGAGATCCATTACGCAAAAAGAGAGAGAAGTGAAGGGGACTAAGGGGGAAAGGGCCAAGTAATAAAAGAGAGGGGCGGAGGAGGAATTTACCATTCCTACACTAAAAAAGAATGAAGTAAACGTTATAAGAGGGGAGAAAGAAACTAGGGGGACCGCACAGGGGACAAAAAAATAAAAAAAAAGAACTTAACAAGGGGGGGGGGGGGGGGGGGAGGAAAAAGGAAAGCTGGGGAAGGGATTGTCATCTCCCAATCCATGGAAGATTGATGAAGGCATAGAACCATTCAGACAACAAAAAAACTGCGAGAAACAAACACGAGGAGGTTGCGTGGCGAAGAGCCTGTTACCCCTTTGAAAGAATCTTAGTAGGAGCTTACAACCTACAACAGCCCGACTCACAGTCGAGTACTTCACCCAAACGCAGAAGTGGGTCACGGTTCTTCCCGAGTTAAGAAAATGCGGGAAGAAACAAACGCAAGAAGAATTCGCTGGGATCAGGGAGAGAAACCCACGTAAAGGAAAGGAAAGGGTTCCAAATAAGGAAGAATAAGGTAGATAAAAAGAGTACTAAAAGAAAGATAGGGGATTAACCGCAGATCCATATGATAAATTAGTAGAAGTTGAAACCAAGAAGTTGGGGTGAAAAGGAGAAACCATAGGAGGATTCCTCCCGAACAAAGAGAGGACTCCATACTTATGGCACAAACCCAATTAATGGAGAAAGGCCGAAACGATAGAATATGAGAAAGGAGGCTCTTAAGAATAAGAATAAAATAAAAACGATTAAGAATACGAGAAATCAGTAGGGAGAAAGAGAAAAAAAGGAAGCGAGGATGACTACTCTCCTGGCAAAAGGGGGAAGGATCAGTTCATCACCGAATAGCAGAATAAAAGGGGCGATTCAAGGAAAAGAATGGCTGGATAGGATAAAAAATCTTCGATGGGGAGAAGTTCTCGGAAAGAAATGGGTCACATGGCAGAAAGGTTAAAATAAGAGAACAAAAGAGAAAGGGATCGGAGAGAGCTGAAAAGGAGGAGTCCATACCTTGGACACGCAGGAGAATGCTCGAGAGGGAGGGGAGGAGACCACATCAAGGTAACAGCAACAACATAACAAGAAGGTTGAACTATGACTGAGGAGGAGACGACGAGAAGGGGACACAGGGCGAGTTATAATAAAAGGGGAAAGGGTAACAAACAGGTGGAAGACATACCAAAGCGAACCAGGAAGAGGGGGAACGCTCAAGGGAATGTAAAGTACTAGAACCGGACTATCAAACAAGAATCCTAGGGATTTTCTGAGAGGAAGATGTAGAAGCCTTTATAAAAGATGGCGACGAGGAGAAGAGGAAAAGTAAGAAAATGCAGCGGGAAGAGAAAAGAGCACGATCGATCGACACTGTGGTGGTAATTAGTGAGTGCAAAGCAAGAGTCTCGTTAAATAGGGGAAAAACAGTGTTAAAGACCGAAAGGAGACAAGCCCAAAAAGAAGAAGCATTTCTCCGAGGGAGTCTGAGAAGAAGCAAACGTAAAAAAACAGATCAGAGAAGGAAAAAAAAAGAGAACAAAAAAGCGGGAATATCATGAAGACCATTAAGCTGAAAGAAGTTTTGACGAAGAGTCACACTGGAGACATATAAATCGGGCGATACTCCCGAAAAGAGAATTTGGTGCCATCAAGAGACAGAAAAAAAGGAGCTGAACAAAAAAAAGGAGACGAAAGAATAAAAAGGGGGGAGGGAGAAATTAAAAAGATGACGATATGACTGGGAAGACAGGTCAAAAGGGGAGGGTGTAGATTAACCGACTCCCTTCACACACACAAGGGGAAAAAAGGAATAGAGGATATATTTCTGGGTGGCACAAGGGAAAAAAAAATAACGGGTGGAAGGAGGGAAAAGAGCGAGCCTACTGCAACATATTATATCCTCAAGTATGGGGAAAGAAACCTACTAGTTTAGAATAGAAAGGGACTATGAATGTAAGAAATCCGTCACCATCATGACACAGGATCTTAGCATTATAAGGGAGGGAATCGGAAAGGAAAAAGCCGAAGAACGAAGGAGAGGAAGTCAAAGGGGTGAATAGGGGGAAAGGGGCCCGATAGGGTGGAGAAAAGACAAAAACGACCAAGGATGGAGAAAGAGGATAAAGAGGATCACGGTCGATCACCCCCTGCGCGGTAGA
>Ga0179593_1524202_pt1 | contig 19325 bp, 42 predicted proteins | sample CZODoug2_1_08_16_FD_185931 | JGI IMG/M metagenome (GOLD analysis project Ga0179593, IMG submission 185931) | Vadose zone soil fungal communities from Angelo Coast Range Reserve, California, USA - CZODoug2_1_08_16fungal (PacBio error correction) | ecosystem: Environmental > Terrestrial > Soil >...
CCCAACACCAGAACTGAACAAAGGGAATCTTCAAGAGGAACACTCTGTTTCTTGCTTGCGAAAACCGCAGGGGCTCAGAGGGGGGAAGTGCGGAAAACAACAAACGACGAAAAGTTAGCAAAGGAAGCAGCACGAAAAGATGAAAAAGGGGGTTGCCACGTCAAATGACGAAGAGAGTGGGGGGGGGAACTAAAAGGTGTGTCACGTCCCTTTGGGTTGGTTTGCGGGGGGGGGGGACAGGGGGGGAGAAGTGGGCCACAAAATTTGGCCAAAGGGCAAAAAAAATGGCCTTCCACCAAGGGATTGGGGATGGTCCAGACGAAGCCGAGCGGGGTAGGGGGGGACGCCCTGCGTTAGTAGTTACAGAGGAAGGGCAGATAGGTGCCCGGTTGAGAAAGGAATAACCAGAAAAGGGACGGTCGAGTCACATTCGTTTGGCGAAAGGGAAGTACCTCTTCGCAAACAGCCGACCGAAGAAGCCACATCGGACTTCCTGAGAAGCTTCCGGACGAAAGAGGGGGGGGCCACCAGCCAATACGAACTGATCAAGCAAGTAAACAAGAAGGGGGGGCCCTGTGGGCGGTCTTTAAAAGGGAGTGGAGCAGGAACCCCAACCCGAAGTCCCCCGGAGGGCTGACGAGAGAAACCCTCCCCGAACGAAAGAAGGTCTGTGGGGACAGGGCCTCAAGTTTTCTGGAAAGGGGGAATTGCAACTGTCGGAAGATGTTTCCTGTTTGGAAGAGGCCGAACGGATTCGCGCGATGGAGGTCAGGGTCGGTGGTCACTCCGGGCCATTTCTTTGACCCTTGGAAAAGAAAAATGACCTGGACGGGGGGACCTGAAGGAAATGTCAACAAGGGGGGCACTCAGCAAAACCGTTAACCCAATCACAGAGCGAATCGGGGGGATTCATGGCACATCGATGAGGGGCCTCCTTCTCGGAATTTGGGCCCTGACTAAGGGAGCCAAGGGGCAGGCCTAGGGAAGGCATATTTCTCGCCGTTAATCTCACTTTTCATCTCCGCCTTGCAACAAAAATTGAATGGTGCTGAGGGGGAGGGGAAGTGAAATATCCAAACATCGACAACCAGAATTCCAAAAATCTGATTTCATAAAAATAGTGTGCGGCGGCGCCTAAAGACTCAGCGGCACGCGACTCAAAGCCGCCTACGAGGGGGGGGAGAACGGCCCAAAAGAGAAACGGCTGAAAGGACACTGTTGTGCCGGGACAAGGTGGTCCGAATGACCACCCCGTTTTTATGTCTTGGTGGCAGGAGACACGGCAGACTTCCCTCGCCGGTTGATCAACGTTCCGTGCCGTAGGGATGGTGTGGAATCACAAATTCCCTCGGGAACAATGGAACTTGTCAGGGACAAACTTTCCTGCGGATTGGGCCTTGCCAGTGGGTCTACCATGATGGTAACCCATGGCAACCGGAGCCAGTAGTATTCCAAAGGGCCAGAATATTCACCAAGAAACTGCCGATTACCTGCCAGGACCGCGCCCAGCCAATCACAGGGATTTTCTACAAGAAGGAATAAGAAAAAAGGTTTTTTGACTGGGGGCACTGTCTACAAATCCCTCCCTTGAGGGGGAGGGCAAATTCCTACAGACCGCCTGTTGTTTTAACGACACAAAGCGCGCGGGATTTTGAAAAAAGTTACTCGTAGGTGGGTCAAGGCTTCAATAGCATTTTTGAGTCGGAAAGGATTGGGGGGGAAGACAAGTCTTGTTTTGGCCGCAGACTCAGCCTCGAAAGGTGCACGACCCCCCACCCAGAATTTGGGGACAAAGTTACATTTCGGGGGAGTCGAATGCCGAACAGTAGGGGTTAACCGGGCAAGGTCTGAAAAATGAAAAAGCATGTTCACAATACCCACAAAGGCAGAGCAAAAGGAAAAAAACGGGGGCGTTTAAGTAGGTTAGGTCAAAACGATGAGCGGAGGGGGCTTGTCTGATCCAGTTCAGAAAAAAAAAAGAGCCGAGCCAGCCGATCCAAAAGGATTTTCACGAGGTTCAAGGGCCCTTAACATAAATCAGGAAAAGGGATTAATACGTGGAAGGGGGGCCAAGACCGGAGTGTTTGGTGTTTGCGCCGGCCCCAAGGGGTAAGGGGGGAGGGTAAAAAAGATTAGGCACATAATGGGGGGCCGTTGTGGAATTGGGGCTCCGGAAGTGGTTTGAGGGGACGCAGGGTAGCAAAGGGACCTGTCGAGGATGGCGGAAACGCAAGAAAACAAAAGCAAAACGGCCACAGTTTTCCAGGGACAACGGGAAGGTCGGACACCAACCTAGTTGCACTAAGTGGGGGTGCCACGAATGAAAAGGCGAGGACCGGGGTAACGAGGGGAGGAGAAATAGGGGAAGGCCCACACCTTCCCTGGCCGCCACCGCAAAAGGAACGACTTATGCAAAGGTGCCTATGTGTACTCAATGACGGGAAAAGTTCCGAAGCCGTGTCAGAAAGCGTCACTGCGGTCAGGGAGTTGGTTTTGGTGCTCGTGCCAAACTGTATTTTGAAGGAAAAAAAAAATGAAACTTCCCAAAAAACCAGGAAGGACCGGAGACGAAGGATTGCAAAGGATGGATTGGCCAACTTTTAGAAAGGGGGGGGTGAAGGAATTCGAGTTGTTCCGTGGAGTGCGCAAAAGTCCCCATAGTTAGCAGGGAGACTGAAGGGGAAGCGGGGAGCGGGGAAAGTCTTGGGTGAGATTTGGTTGGGGACGAATGCATTCCCCTCTGACATATCAACCAGTGGGAGGGTGGGGAAGAACTATCTGGAAAAAAGAATGAGCACCCGGTGTTTATTGACGAACCGGGTGGGAAGGGGGCCTTGGTCGTCATGGGATGTTGTCAAAAGTATGGGGGGGGAAGATTTCCAAAAAGGGGCCCCGTTGGGGAAAGGTGTTTCCCCCGTAGTTGCGAAATTGCAGAGTTCGAGTCGGAAACTGGGTTGGGGTATGAGGGGTGTGCGCTGAAAAGGAGCAACGAAAGACAATATAGGGGAAGTGGCGGAACCTAAAACCCGGAAAGTGTGGATTTTGGATGTTGAAACGGAAGGACTGAAAAAAGAAAAGAGGGTTGGCGAAACCGGACCAATGGGGGGAGGGGGGGGTTCTGACGGCGCAAAGCAAGGCCGGCCGGACTACGAAAGAAAAGCTTGGAGAAAAAGGGGGAAAGGGGACAGGATTCTTGGGGGAACGATAAATGCAGGAATCAAGGGACCCGGTGTAAAGGACCTCAGGAAATCCGACTTGGAAAAGCCACCCAAATCCGGGCGGGGGTGGGGACAAAAAAGGGGGAAGGCAGAGCGGGGGTGTTCAGGATCAAAACGAAGAAAGTTAAGTGTTGACCATGGGTGGGTAGGACCGAGCGGGGGAAACGAAGGGCAGAAGAAGGGGTAACTGGGAATTAAAGGAGAAGAGGGGTTGCGGTAACGTTTAGACATGACTAAAAAAAAAAGCGCCGAGGGTTGGGACCAAAACCCTTCGGGGAAGGGAAAAACTTTCACAAGGGCCGAAAGGAAGGAAAGTCTCGGGGGTCGGCTAAAAAGCACCTGGAAGGGATGAACCAAAACTAAATTGCGTTCCGAGAAAAAATTCGACTAAGTTCCTCTTGTTTAAATGAAAAAGAGATTATGAAGGTCAATGTGAACTCCGGCGACGATTGAAGGCCAAATAAGAAAACAAAATCGCGCGTTGGAAGTACTAAGACACAAAAGAGAAGGGGTCTTGGGGATAAGAGATGAGCCGTTAGGGTCCGGGGTTCCGAATAGGGGTCAAGGAGGGAAATGGCGGGGCACTGTAAAGGGGAGGGAGATAGGGAGTGTGTTACTAAGGGCGTTGAAATTGCCGGGTGGGGGGAGGGAAGGGGAGAAGGAATCTGGAAAAATACTAGGGGAAATGCGTCCCCAAACGGCTGTGGGGGGGGGGACGGGGGAGGGGGGGGGGCTAAGGATTGCCCGGCGCAGTGGAGGTAACATGGGGGGGGGGGGGGGCAGTGAAAGATCAAAGAGCTGCCAGGCTAACTCAGTAAAACTGCGGTAACGTGGCAGGTGAAAGGAAGTCCTAGGAAGCAAGTTTTAGGCTCATAAAAAACAACAAACAACGGGGGAAATAGATAAAAAAAAGGGAGGTATGCGGGGCTAAAAGGTACGGGCCGTTCAGAGGGAAATGAATCTCGGACACACAGGAGAAAACCAAACCAAAGGAAGTCGGAAGGGCAAAGCAGAACCCAACTACAAGCGCCGCCAGGAAAGGGAAATCGTGACCAGAAAAAGGTAGGGGGGGAGGGCAACACTTGGCACCCAGCGTACATGCCAAAAGTGCCCAAGGGGGTAACGCCTCAAAGGGGGGAAATCTAAAAAAAAAGGAAGCCGAAAATGACCCCATTCCCCCTAGCCCCTCGCGGGCAAGGAATAAGTGAAGTACGAAAGGAAAAAGATGAAAAGTTGCGTCAGATGGGATAATAACAAAAATCTCCATTTTCAAAACACTCAAGGAACCAAAAGGGGGCGCCCTCTGCAGGAAAAGGGGAGGGGAAAGGTCAATCAAAGCCAGAACACCTGGAGAATAAGAAGGGGCAAAAGGAGGGTGCAAGGACTTGAATGGAAAAAGAGGAAGACTTTGTTGCAAGGTCAGCTCCCCCAAGAGAAGCAGGCTCGAAGTCCAGAAAGGGTTGAAAAGAGGGCAACTTAAAGCATTTTAAACATTCTTACACGAAGGCAAAGGGAAGCAGGTCTGGGGGAAAAACACCGAAGGGGTGAAGAAAAAAAGGAGTACAAAACAAAGGGAAATCCAAAAAAGTAGGATCTTCACAGTTCGAAATAATGGAAGCATTACAGAAAAAAAAATCGAATGGAGGGGAAAAAAGCAAGGAGGGGGAAAATGTTGAAAAGAAAGACCAAAGGGAAAGTGAGGGTGAAAAAACTGAAAATGGGGTGGGAAAGGGAAGAAAAGTTCGACAGGGGGGGAGGCAGTCGGGGAAAAAAAGGTAAAGGCAGATGGGGGGGCCAGAGCGAGCAAAATTAGGAAAAAAAAAATAGAAAACGAGGGACCTGGGACATACGGGGGGGAAGAAACAAAGATTAAAAAGGGACTCTTGGATCTCCAAAAGAATCACATCACTGAAATAAGAAAGACCGAAAGAACCTTTCAAAAGAAAAAAATGTCCAAGGGAACAAAGACTGGGGCGAATAGAACCCCAATGCAAAAAAATATTGAAAACGATAAACTCGCCAGGAGACACAAAGAAGAGGACAAACTCCAGGAAGCAAGTCGGTAAGCTCTTAGGCCTCCTTGTCAGAAAACTTACGCTCATACAGGCCAAAGTGAGATATAAAGTCAAGGTTAAAAGAGGGAGGGAATTTGCGGGAACTGGAGTTATTGGTTCCAAGGGGCAAGAGCTCAAAAAAAAAAAAAAGAACTGGACATAGCTCAAAAGCCTAAAAAAAATCGAAAAGGGGAGAGGCGGGGTGAAGGGTTCAAGACTAGCTCCGAGGTTCAAAGCTGGGGGGAAATGGTCTGAAACCCCAGAGGGGGAGGGGGAGGGGGGGACCATTAAGAAGGGTAGGGAGAAAAAATTGGGTGAAAACCTTCAGTGGGGAGAAGAAACCAGAAAAAAGGGGCGGGGGGGTCTTCAAGGAATTTCAAGTTCGAGTGCTAAGAAAAGCCTAAAGAACTATCGAGAAAAACCATTCAAAATGGAGTAACACTAGAAAAACTTCAAAACGAGGTATGGCAAAAAAAGGGAAAAAGTAGATACCTAAAAGGTAGAAAAGAATAGGGGGGCCCAGGAAATCCATTTAGGGGGGGGGTGGAGCGCTGTCTCTTGGAAAGGGAAGACGGAAAAAGCAAGGATCTTGGGACGACCTGAAAAAAACGGGAAGGCAAGAAAGGGGGTGGGTTTCGGGGTAGACCTGAGAAGACCACTGGGTAGAATCCACCTCGGAAGGAAAATTAAAGGGGAGGGGGAAGGGAGGTAAACCAACGAAAAAAAAAGGAAAAAAAAACAGGTGAATAAACGAGGAGTAGGGAGCAAAAGAAAAAAAAATCCAAAAGTAAAACGAAAAACAGACTATAAGCGGGGTGGTCGTTTAAAAAAAGGGGGTAGCAGAAAAAAAAGTCATAAGGGGGAAGGGTTCTAAGACCCAGAAGGTTAAACCTAGTTGGTGTCCCAAAAGGGGGGGAGAAAAAGTGCAGGAAAAGCTGAAAAAGTACTCTAAAGGGGGACCGGGGGAGACAAGGGCAAAAAGAGGGGGGGGGGAATGGGCATCCAATGGGAACGTTGAAAAGAAACAGGGTACCCGGGGAAGGCTGAAAAGGAGAAACAAAAAAGAAACCGTGCCGATAAGGTCTAAGGGAAAACAAAAAAGGGATTCTAAAAAAAAGACAGGCTATAGGAAAAAAAAAGGGGAAAGGAAAAGAAATCGTGTTCTGGTGCCGTGGGTAAGCTTGCCAATAAAGGGAAAACTTGAGTAAAAGCAACTCTGGAAAGAAAGGAAAGAGGCCTAGGAAAGGGGGTGTCAGGCCTGAGTTTCGGCAAAGAAAAGAAAAAAGGCACTGAAAAAACAGAGGAATAAAGAAAATTCAAAAATAAGATTCCTCAGAAAAAGGTCACGGTCCGCGCCGAACTCGAAAAAAGGGGAAAGGGAGGGCCAACGGAAAATTGGGGATCAAAGAGCCGAAAGGTTGGAAAGGGGGAGAAAACCTTGGAAACCCCTGAGGGGGAACCATTGAAAAAGACTGAAAAAGGAAGGGGGGGGGGGGGGGGGCCCAACCCGGAGTTGAAAAAAAAAAAGGAATCAAAGAAGCAAGAGGTCAAAGCTGAAGAAGGTGAAAAAAAGGGTCCCCCAAAGCTCCCGGAAAGAGGTTCAGAGGGGAGTTGTCTTAAATAGAGATGTCAGAAGAAATACTATGAAACTGAGGAAAGGTTCCCGGCACCACAAGAAGGCCCAAATAAGTGGAAAGGGGGGGCTTTGATTTGGGGGTTTCACGAAGGAGATCAGAAAAAAAAAAGGAGGGACGGAAGGGGAAATCCAGGCACAGGGAACCTGAGGGAACTGGTCAAAGATCAGACGGACGTAATAGGGGAACCTGCCAGATAAGAGGACCCGTGGAAGACATATGATCCGAGGGTTCGCGGAGGAAGAAAACCCAAATAAAAAAGCAGGGCATGGTGGTGGAAGGGCACAAAGGGAAGAAGGAGATATTATTAGAGGGAAAAACGGAACTGTGGGAGGCAGTCGAGGGTGCTAACCTGTTCGAAGTCTGAAAGGAGGGGCGTCAGAAAGAGATGTGGGAAAAGGTGGGGGGTTGAAAAAAAGGGGGGGGGGGAACCGGTGGGGCAAGGGGGGGTCATGTTAACGCCGTCGAGCGAAAAAAACCCACAACACGGTGAAGAAAAAAAAAAGAAGGAAACGAAAAAAAAAAAACCTCAGATAAAAACGTAAGGGGAAAGAAAGACGATGGAAAAGACAGTGAAATCTGGGACGGGTCCAACGGGGGGGGGGGGGTGGGCCGGGGCTCAGAAAAAGTGGAGGAAAGCAGAAAAAAAGGAACCCACAAGGAAAGGGGAACACAAAATCACCCACGGACAAAACATTAAAAGAAGTCCCAGCTTCAAGAGAGGTGGTGGGCAAGGAACCAATTCTTTGAGAGGGAAAAGAAATGGAGGAACGCCAGAAAAAAGGGGAGGCAACGGAAAAACAAAAGAAGGCTAAAGGGGTGACGTGTCCACGAGATGAAACCTTTGGGGGGGATCTTTTTTGGGAATGGCGAGGGCCAAAAAGAAAAAAGAAAGACCTTGCGGGGAACGTTTAAACAATTCTGGGGGGGAAGAAGCGCCTGGGGAGGGAAGAAAAAGGGGTTACAGGGGAAAAAAGTACATGGAGTGGCCCGGAAGCACAGCAGAAAGAAGGGTCGATTTGTGAAACGACGGAAAAAAAAAAACGCTTCGACCGCACTACCTCGGGAAAAAGGAAAAAGAGTCGAAGGGTTGGAACTAAAAAAAGAAGCCAAAACATCTCAACACTGGACCTAAACCCAAGGGTTAGGGACAGGGGGGAACCATGCGGGGGAGCAGGTCCAAAACATGGAAAGTCCGGCTTGAAAAACTAAAAAAAGGACCAGGAGGGTTTCAGGGGGATACAATGGGACCTGGGCCAGGGAACGTTTAAAAGGCAACGACCGGTACGAGGGGCGAAGAGGGTCCCGGGGAGAAAGGCAAGCCATCAGGGGGTGGAGATCAAGGTGGAAGACCAAAGGAAAAGAGAAAAAAACTTTCCCGAACGATTCATGGGGAAAAAAGAAAATCACCAGAAAGGACTGGAGGGAAAAAATCGCATGTTGTTTGAAAAAGGGTGACAATCTGAGCTTAAAAAGGGAGCCTAGGGGGGGTCAAAGAATAAAAAGGGAGCCAAAGGTCCAAGAATTCTCCCAGAAATAGAGGAAGTGAAGGGAAAAAAATGTTGGGATGGAATAACGGGGAAAAGCCAATCAAAAGGTTCCAGAAGAGGGGGATTAAAGGGTGAACGAGCTAGCAGCGTGCAAGAGGGGAGAAGGTAAACACTACCGAAAAACCTTCAGGGTTGTAAAAAAAGTCAAAAAAAAAAAAAGGTAAAAGGCCCCAGGAAAGTATTATTTGAGAAGGAAAAATGTTTGAAAAGAAATGGAGCAGAGATAGTCCAACTGGGTAGGGGAAAAAAAAGAAAGTCTGTGAAGGGGACGGGTTTGAAAAAGGAGGTCTGAAGGGGGGGGACCCTTGGGCTTCTCCCAAAAGAACTGAAAAAAGGGGGGAACCAGAAAAAGGGAATCCAAAAGCCACAGGGAGAACTTCGAGGGAAAAAAAAGGATCCTGCGATGCAGTAAAAGAAAGAAAGCCAAGAAACTTGGAACCAGGCAAAAAAGAGGGGTTGAAGGGGGGGAACGGGCGAAAAAAAAGGAAACCTGAACGGAAAAAAAAACAAAGATCCCGTGAACACAAAAAGAGACCGAGAACATCTGGGGAACGAGTTTGAAATTCGAAAAGACAAGGGATCGGAGGTCTGGGGAGCGGTTTTGTGGCCTGCAGGTCAACTCCCTAAAAACTCTAAAGGAAGGTGAAAAAAGGACCCAGTCCCTATCAGGGAAGGTGGGTCACCAGGGGGAAAATTCAAGGAAAAGGGCACGGGGGGGGGGAAAAAAACAAAGAAGATGGTGGCAATGTTGTTGGGGGGAGGAGTTTTGCAAGGGAAAAAACTGCGTTGTCACTCTCAAAAGGAACTCAGAGAGAAAAAAGACAATCCAAAGTAATGTGACCCAGAGGTTGCCACCGACGGAGACTAAATCCGGGGGGTTTCAAAGGAAGGAAAAAACCGGGGAAACCACTGTTGGCCACCCAGATCTGAAGAAAACCTGGAAAACACTTTGAAGGGCCCGCGCGCCTAAGTTCAAGGGGCCAAAAAAAGGAATAAACCTTTCCAGTGATGTGAAAAAAAAGAAAAGACACCGAAGAAAACCAATCATCACCCCCCCTGGGAAGTTCGTGAAAAGAAACCAAGAATTTTCAAGGCAGTATCAGAAAACTTCCAAAACCGGGGGAAGACCACGCGAGACGGGCCAAAAAAAAACATACAACATAAAGACCAACGGAGGCTTACAAGGTTACGGGAAAAAAAAAGGTAAAAAAGAAAGAGACTTGGGGGGAAAAAGTGCGGGGGGGAAAAGAGCGGATAGACCGTCACTGGGGGGGGGAGGGCAACCCATGGTGTCAAAAAACTGACAATCAATAGAAAAAGAAAACTCAAGCGGAGGGAAGATTGAAGGGGGGTATCGAACGCTTCCTGAAAAAAAGGGGGGACGTGGGGGAAAACCATGAATTCAATCAGATCTTTGAAAATCCATAAAAAAGGAAGATTCGGGTGGGGGACTTCATGGGCGAGGCGGTGCAAAAGAGGGAAATTGGGGGGTCTAGTCTAAGCTGAGAACCTTTTGGAGAATGTGCCTAAAGGTCTGGGGAGGGGGTTAAAAGACGGGGGATCAAGTGGGATACAGGAATGCTAGTGTTTCCCCTGGGATCTTGAAAAAGTCGGGGGGGTGGGGTTGTTGACGGTGAAGGGGAAGAAAATAAATATCCGGGGAGGTCCAAAGCCCTTTGGAGAAAACTCCAGAAAATTGTGGAAAAAGCCAAGCTGGAGAAGGGGGAAAATGGCCTCTCACGAAGGAAGCCCCAAAAGGATCCGAGAATGGGAAACGGTGGGAAGGAGTTCTGAAGAAAAAAGGGGCAAAGGAGGACGGTAGGGAATTCAAGAGGAAAAAAGGTCAAAAAAAAGAACTACAAAATTAAGGGATCCCAACAGAAAAGGTTGGGGAAAGTTGGGAAAAATCGAGAGGGGGGTGGGAGCTCAAGCTGCGCGTAAGCGGCAAAAAAAAAAAACAGGAAAAGACCTTGAGGCGGGTAAAAAAAAGGGGGGTGAGGAGCGGGAGTGTCCAAAAAGAGGAAGGGAAGAGGCTGGTCGGGAAAAAACCAAAAAATGCAGAGGAAAGGCGCAGAACGCGGGGGCAAAAAAACCGACTAGGAAGTTTGGGGGTGATCCAGAAATAAGAGGGTCCAGAACGCCAAAAAATTCCAAAATCGGAAAAAAGGGGACAGGAGAATTGGAACAGGGACGTGGGGTCCTGGTAGTCTGGGAAAAAACGAAAAAACCTTGACGAAGTCACCTTGGTGTTCGCTGGTTTCCAGGGCGTATAAGGAACCATTGAAGGGAACGGGAGGAGCAATGGGAAGCGTCGCATGGTGTCGTGGGAGGTGGCAGAACTGAGCGGAGTAGGTGGCGGGGGAGACTCGCAAAACAAAAAGGGGGGGCCGCGGGGATAAGGTCCGAGGAAAAATTGGGAAGACACAAAAAAAAAAACTTAGGAAAAAGAAAATACGGGAAAACTTTCTTCTCACCACTGGAAAAAGGTTCAAAGGAAACCCAGAATCACGCTGCGCCCAAAAAGGGACCCCAAAGGGAAGAAGGTGGAAAAGCTGGCGGTTGAACCGAAAAAAAAACAACAAAACGGGGAACCCGAAAGCCGGGAAAGAAGAAGCAACACTACAGAGGAAGCCGCAACAAGGGAACAGTGAAAAAGCTTGAACACAGCATCCAATCTTCGTGGAAGGGAAGAAAGGGAGTGACTCCTAAACGAGGAAAAAAAGACGTAGAATCGGGAAAAAAGCGTAGAAAAGGTAACTTTAGGGTCCGTTCGGGAGAATAAAAAGAAGTGAAAAAAGAGACTTCCAGAAGGGAAAAAAAATCAAGAACTGCCAATGGGGGAAAGGTGGGAAAAAAAGCTGGCCGCTCGTTTTGGAAGCTCAAAACAAAGCTCCGGGGCAATGTTTCTAATCAGAGCTGAAAAGAAAAAAGGAAAGGTTCAAAGGAGGGTCGAGAAAAAAAAGAAGCCAAAGATGCGAGGAAAAACCCGGACAAGGGGGGGGATGGAAAAAAAAGCCTTCGGACTGCACTTTCTTATAAAGGAAGGATTCTCGGAAAGGGATTGGTAAAAAATCACGGAAAACCCTGGGCTCGACGGGAAGGATTGGGACCAGAAAAAGGAACTTTCTCTTCGGCCAAAAAAACTTAGCGGAAAAAAAAAATGGGAAAAAAAAAAAAAAAAAAAAGGGGTTTTAACAGGGGAAGGCCGGGAAGTGTGAAAGCTCTGGTAAAAAAAAAAAAATTTAGAAGCGAGGGAAACTGTCAGAAAAAAGAACGAACAGGAAGCGGAAAAAACCGAAGGGGAAAAGACGCTTCAAAAAAGGGCTCGGGAAGGGCAAAAAGTGAGGGAACCGAAAAAGGAAAAGAAAAAAAAAGGGCGGGGGCAAGCAAAGCGGGAAATGAATGAAGCTCAAGAAAAAAAAAGCCCCTGACCCCCTAAAAAAATTGACCAAAAAGGAAAAAAAAAAGCCACCACGCAAGAAAGCAGGAGAAAAAAAGGTCGAGTGATTTCACGGAAAGTGAAAAACGACACAAGAAACGAAAAAGAGGGGAAGGTACAAAAATATCGGGACCAATGAAGAAAAGGGGGGGGGTTTCGAGGGGGTTCATTGGAGAAAGGGAGACTACAAAAAGATCTACGGAAAAGAGTGTAAAAAGAAAAAGCGGAGGGGGAGAAGGCAGAAACAATGAGGGGTTCAAACCCTTGAGAGGTCCAAATGGGAATTGATTGAAATGAAACAAGAGGGGTAAAAGGGGGGCCGAACTCACAGGTTTCGCAGGGGGGGTGGGGACAAAAAGGACGAAGTAGGGGGGTCTTAAGAAAAAAAATTTCACGAGGCTAGAAAAATGGGGAAAAAAAACCAGGGGTATCAAAAGGATGCGACCGGGGAGGGAATGTAATTATAGCAGGGGATCCTCAAAGGACGCAGGGGAGGGGGGTCTGAAGACTCCAGGCTTTAGGAAACAAAGTCAAGGGGAAAATTGAACCCGAAAAAGGAAAAGAAATAGGGCCAAACCTGGGTAGGCCAAACTCATTTAGATGGAGCCGACTCGAACGCCCCGCAGAAAAGCAAAACGAGTAACAACCGCGAGGGCTGGAACTAGTGTAGAAAAAAAAGAGAACGCAAGAAAAAAAAAAATGGATGACCGGGGGTAAACGACGGCAAACAGGGATCTCTTTGTTGTGGAAGGAAAAAAATCTGGGCACGGCTGGGAGGGGAAACATTGGAAAAAAGGTAGGGGGATGGGGTTATAAGGAAAAGCGCTGAAGGAAGGGAGAACTCGGAAAGTTGAGAATGAATCGAGGGGCAGGGGTTTCCATAAGGGGGGGGGGAAACGGGGGGAAAAAAGCTATAGAAAGGGAATTTCAAAAATAATTAAGTTAAAGAAAACCAAAAAAGAGATGTCCAGGGGAAGACACTTAAAGGAGGAAAAGCTGGCAATCTGTAACCAACGTGAAAGCTGGGGAAAAGAGACAACCAAAAAAAAGAAAAAGGGCCAAAAGACGCAGAGAACCCAAAGAAAAGTACAGAGGAAGAGAAAAGCACTGGTACAAAAAAGGAAAGGGTTCGGAAAGGAAAGAAAAGTTGTTGAAGGAAAAGGGGACTAAAAGAGGGACTCAGGGGGACCGCGAAAAGAGGGGACAATGCGGAGGAAAAGGAGTAACAAAATGGCGCCATAATTCCAAGGATGGGGTTGGCAGCAGGAAAAAAAATTGGAAGGGGAAAGACTGTCCAGGGAGGGAAACCAGAAAGAAAAAAATCACAGATGACATCAAAAGCCGGGGAAAAAACAGCACGTGTTGTGAAAGAAAAGGGAGTGCAAGAACCCAGGAAAAAAAAAAGTGTAGGGGGACGGAAAGTCTCTAGCACGGACGGAAGGGGGACCACCCTGGGGGAAAAGAAAAAAGCCAAAAAAAAAGAACTTGTGGGGGATCAAAAGTTGGTCGGGTGTAAAAAAGCCTAGCCGAAAAAGATCGATCGGACGAAAAGGGGCGCCAAAAAGAGGGGGGGGATCATAAAGAAAAACCGCAGAGAAAACTGGAAAAAATCTGGCCCTCAAAAGCATAAAGAGATCAGAACTTCGGAGGACCCGAGGTGGAAAAAGGGAAAAAAAAGCATTGAAAGGAAAAAAAAACCCCAAAGGAAAGAAAAGGGGGAAAACAAGGAACGAAGAGGGAACGGCAAAGGGAGTGAAGGGGGGCGAAAGAGGTCGACGTGTCACCCCAGCAAAAAAAGAAAAGGGAGAGGTGGAACGATGAATACTGGGCAAAAGTGTGGGGAAACTGCGGGGAGAGAAAAGCCTCAAGGGGGAAACCGTCCAACAAAAACCAATGAAAAAAAAAAAAGGGACGAAAGCAAGGGATTCTCAAGGGAGAAAAAAAAACGGAAGGGAAAAGGGATCAAAACAAGGGTCTAGAGGGATCTTGGAAAAAAAGGTGGTCAATGGAAAAAAAGGGGACCTAAAGAGACGGAGTGGCAAAGGACGCAAAAGGGGGAAGCACAAAAGGAAAAAAAAACTGAAAAGGAAAGGCCCACAAGGGGGTTTGCTGGGGGAGAAGAAACCGAAAAATTGGGTACCAAAAAGACCGAAAAAAAAAAAAAGGGGAGAAGCACGAAAAGGAAGGGGGTGCAAAGAGAGGCACTAGGGTTCAAGCTTGTGGTTGAAAGGGGCCGCCACAAAGCAACAGGGGCAGGACAGGCTTTGAAGGGAGACGGTATACAGGGGAGAAAAAAAAAAAAAGCGAAAAATAGTATGCAGTCTGCATGAGAAAAAAAAAGTGGAAAAAGAAGGTATGGGGGGGGGACCTGGAGAAAAAGGTCAAAGGGGCTCCCTCGGAAAAGCCAGAGGTAGGACTGGCAAGCAGAAAAGGGGGCACAAAAAAGAAGCAAAAGGAAAAAAGAGTATCAAAAGGAAGAGACAAGTGTTTGAAAGGGTCTTTTGTGGGAAGCAAATGGGAGTCAACAGGGGCTTCTCGACCAGGAAAGAAGATACCTTGACAGGACGAGTGGGGCTACAGGTTCATGAAAGGGAAGGAAGGCGTCCAGAAGTCCAGACAGGGGGGGTATTGACGTCAGGATTCATAGGAAAGGGTCAAGTGCCGAGGAAAGCCTGGTACGGACATCAAAGGAAAGGCCCCTGGAAAAGAAAAATTGAAAAAAAAACTTTGGGATCGTGACAGTAATCAGGGAAAGGGCATGGAAAAGACGGGTCAGCCCGGATCTAATAAAAAAAAAAACATTGGACCGAAAAAGGAGCTTGGGGAAAAAAAAAATCCGAGAAAAGCTGGGCTGAAAAACGTAAAGAAGAAACTCGGACGGAAGGGACATGACCAAAGGGGATGGGGAAGCATCGAAAAGAAAAGGTGAACCCATAAAAAATCAGTGTAAAAAAAAGAAAGGTACTCAAATATGCAGGGTCCTAGATAAACTAAACGGGTTTCAAAACGGGTGGTGAGGAAAAAAAAAAGAGTTATGTCCAGGGGGGAAGCAAGGGAACCAATCTTAAAAAAAGGGGGGGGAACACGGGAGGGGGGGGGAAAGTCCTAATACATTGGAATTTCAGCAAAGGGGGGTCTTTGGGGGAACGTGGGAGACATAAAAATTTGAGAAAGCACCAAGTCTAGAAAAAAAAGAAAAAAAAAAAAAAAAAAACTAATGCAGGAGATAGAGGCAAAAAACCGGGGAGGGGGAGAAAAAGAACGACCTGGGGTAAAAGGGTCTGCTTGTCAGGGGGAGTCCTAAACGGAAGTAAAAAACAGACAACAAGTAGAAGAAAACTAACGAGGAAAGATGTTGAAATAGAGAGATTGTGAAAAAAAAGAAGAAGGTGGGTTGGCGAGGAGGTCGGGATGAATACAGAAAGAAGAAACCCAAAGAAGTGGAAGGATTGGAAAAGGGGAAGGACGAAGGAAAAAACAGGGCGGAAGACGGTCCTGCCACAAAAATTTAAAAAAAAACCAAAGGGACACCGGGGAAAGGGGGGTTGTAGGGGGGTAGGGGGAACACAAACTTTGAATCAAAAGATTAGAAGGAAAAAAAAAGGGAAAAAAAAGGGGAATTGGAGGGACTCGAGAAAAGGTGCGGAGACTGAAGGAAAAGTATGAAAGAAAAGGAAAAAAGATGGGAAGTAAAGAGGGAAAACTAAGCTGTACTAAAAAAGGTTCAGTGGGGAATGAAAAAAAAAAAAAGCTAAAAAAAAACGGGAAACAAAAAAGTTGGGGAGGGTCGACCGAACACCGACGCGCACACCGGGGGGAGGGACGTAAAGGAGTAAAAACCCAATAAAGGGGGAAAGGCGAAAAAAAATACATTAAAGGAGCTTGAAAGGACGGCTAGAAAAAGCCTCGAAAAAGAAAAAAGGGGAAAGGGGAAACACCCAGACGCGAAACGCATAATAAAACAGGAAAACCACAGTAAGCAAAGGGGGTGGACGTGGAAAAACTTGAAAACCGGAAAAGCAAGGGGTTGTAGAAGGGGGCAATGGGCAACAAAGAGGATCTAAAGGAAAATACAACCGTGATGAAAAAAAAAATGTTGAAAAAACAAGGGAGAAGATTACGGTCGAAAAAATTGTGGGCAAATTCAAGAAGAGGGTTAGCATCAGGAAAAAAAAAAAAAGAAAAAAAACAAAAAAAAAAAAAACATTGGGGGACCCGATGGGGTTGAAAAAGGGGGCGGAAGAAAGTCAAAAAGAAAATTGTCAGGGATGGGATTAAGGCCGTGGGTTGAAGGGGGCTATGGGGGGTGGCTGGGGGAGGGACGGGTGTCAGAGAATAGAGAGTGTTTTAAGAGAAAGCGGGAGAGGGGATGGCAGGATCGGGGGGTGGAGTGTTAAGCGCAAAAAAAATCCACAGTCGGGGAGGGGGCGGCCCCCGACAGAGGAAAAAGATGATTAGGTCCAAGAAAAAAAGTGCAAAGGGAAAAAAAGTTGAGGGGGGGAAGGTCGCAAAAAATCCTGGGAAAAAAGCTAAGGGAGCAAAAATTGACCATGGAGTAAGAGAAGGTAAGAAAGGCAGGGGGGGGAACGTGTAGGGAAAAGAGCACAAAAATCTTTTCAACGTTGGTAAAAAAGAAACGGAGGACTGAAAAAAAGAGTAGTTTCTGAGCGTTTGCAAATAAGCCAATGGAAAAAGGGAGGGGAGAAAGGAGGGGGTCGATGGGGACTGACGGGAAGGAAAAAAACCAAAAAGGGTGCAAGAGAACAGTCGATGAGCCACGGGAAAAAAAAAAAAAAAAACCCGGAAAAAGGAACCGAAAAGAGGATGGGACATGAGATTAAAAAAGGGGAGGAAAGCAACGACGTTCGCCGAAGGGGTTCGGGGGAAGCATACGCAGCTGGGGAAAAACACTGGAAAAAAGATCGGGATGTGAAAAAAAGAAAACAGGTCGGGGAAGATGAGTCCGGGGGTACTGGCGGAAAACGAAGCTGGGAAAGCTGCAAAAGTTAGGAAGATTGAAAAAAGAGGGGTGAAACAGGACTGTGGGGACGTAACTGAAGCTCAGGGGAAAAAGCTTGGGAAACCGTTGAAGCGTGGGGGGGGGGGGGGAATAGGAGGAAAGGGGGAAAAGGGGAACCGAAAGGGGGAAAAACATAAGGCCAAAAAAAAAAGCGCGGAAAAACCAAATAAAAAAAAAAAAATTTAAATTGGAGAGAGGAAAAGGACCCTGGAGAAAAAAGGGTCTCAAATTCTAGGAAACAGCCGAACGAGGGAAAAAAAACCTGGAAGCTCCCCGGTCGTGAGAAACCAAGAGGGAGGAAACTCAGTAAACTTTTGCGGAGTGCAATGTCTGCCGGGGAGGCCCAAAAAAAAACAATCAGACCGGAGATCCGAGGAAAGGAGGTTACACAATCCAGGGGAAGCCGTTCAAAGCGAACAACTTGAACGGAAAAAAAAGAAAGGCTTTGAGAGGAAAACTACAAAAAAAAAAGGGGAGAAACTCAGAAAAGGGGACCTTAAGTGAGAAAGATTTCAGGGGAAGGTGGCGCTCCGAAGAATAGTGTCGGAAAAAAAATAGGGAGTCGCGAAAGATCCAAAAGGAGGGGAGGCCGAAGAAGGAATAGGGGTCCTAAGAAGACATCCTCAAGAACGTGGACAAAGAGCATCGAGGAGAAAGAAAAAGACAGGGAAGTGCGAGAGGGGGGGTGCCACTTCAGGAGAACGCGAAGGAACAAAAAGGTCAGGGGTGGGGGGAGAGCGAAAGGACGAATCAAGAGAGAGGGGGTTGGAAGGTAAAAAAGAGGACACAAAAGCCGTATGGTGGGGGGACGTAAAAGCCAAGGAAAAATTGGATCCTAAAGGAAAGATCACAGGGAAACCTACAGATCTTTGTACACGCCAACACGAAAATCCAATAAAAAAATTGGGAAAAAAATGCAAAATGGGGGGAAAAAAACTCAACTCGGGGCCGACGGAAGGGGGGAATTCGCGATCAAAATCCAATCAAGAGGAAAAAATGAAAGGGAAGGACCCCGAAAAGATGTTTATAAAGGCTCTCAAAGCAATACAAGCCCAAACCAATAGGGAAAAAAAAACTGGAAAGCCTGAAAAAAGATGCAAAACACTCCCAGAAATCGGGGCCTGAAGCGGGGGAAAACTCCGAAGCAAAAAAAAGACTAAAGACTTCCCCGAAAAGCGAAAGGATAAAGGTCCTGAGAAGGGACTAAAAAGAAAAAAAAAAAAAACCCCGAAAGATGAAAAAAGTCCAAAGAAAAAAGGCGGGTAGTGGGGGGAATGGGAAAAAATGGGTTGGGAAACAGGGGGGCAAAGAGATCTCAGGAAAAAAGAAACAACGGAAGGCAGTGACTGTTGTAGCGAAGGCGTGGTCCAGTCGGGGGTGAATCCGGAAGGAAAAAGGCAACCGGAGGGGCACCAGGGGAAAGGGAATTGGGGTGCCTCCAAAAACTGACTCTAGTTGGATGGGGGGGGGGGATGGGAAGAAATTGTCCCAGGCGGAAGAAAGGGGACTACAGAGGACCACTTCCGAAAAGAGTTCGGGGGAAAAAAAAAAAAATAAATATAAAGAAGTGGGGGGAGCGAAGAAAAAAAACCGATAGCTGGTCGGAAAAAAAAGGAAAAAAATTGAAAAAAAGGGGGGTCGCCTGCGAGATCGGCTTGGGTAGCAAAGAATACCATCGGGGGTAACGACCTGAAAAGAAAAACACCCTGGGTGGAAAAACGTCAAAAAGGTGAGGGAGACCATTGAAAAACCATTACCTGAGTGAACCCGAAAAAAAAAAGCACTAGGGAAAAGTCTGAAAAGAGGGGGGAATTGAGCCCCCAGATTGGTAATCCTGAGTGGGACTATAAGCAAACAAAGATTGGGAAATCTATCAGAAAAGGGGGGGACCAAAAAAAAGACGCTGAAGGATGGGTTATGGAAGAAGTGCGCACCATGAAAACATGGGGGGTTAAAAACGGGGGGGGGTGAGAAAAAGTGACTGGGAGCGCCGAAACGTCGTGGGGACGAAGGTGGAAAAAGCTGCAAGGAAGTGAAAAAAAGGAGGGACGGAGGCCAAGAACGGAATCAATTCAGGGCTGACACACCACCCGAAAACCCGAGGCTAAAAAGGGAGCAAAGACGGGGGGGGAAGGATAAAAACACCAAAAAAAAAAGGGAAAGGGACCGAGGGACTGCCGTCTCCAAAACCTTCAAGGGCGGGAAGTCGGAGGGGAAAAAAAAAGATGAATCTAAGGGAGGGGGGGGGCTAGTCTTCCATCAGCGCCTTGACTTAAAAAGTTGATAAAGAAAGGTCTGGAAGGGAATAGCGAAGGTCCCGGCAAGGGGGGGAAATAAAAAGAGGATGGAAACCTAATCGTCATAGAAGGAATTTGTGAACCAGAGAACATGGAAAGGAAAAGTGCTTGTG
>Ga0179593_1332838_pt1 | contig 19324 bp, 19 predicted proteins | sample CZODoug2_1_08_16_FD_185931 | JGI IMG/M metagenome (GOLD analysis project Ga0179593, IMG submission 185931) | Vadose zone soil fungal communities from Angelo Coast Range Reserve, California, USA - CZODoug2_1_08_16fungal (PacBio error correction) | ecosystem: Environmental > Terrestrial > Soil >...
GGGGGGGGGGGGGGGGGGGGAATCAAAAGTGAAGTACTCGAGCGACTCTTCAGGGAGGATCGCTTCACGGGGACGAGGTCGTCAGAAGATGTTCGGAGTAAGGGAAGGAAGGGTAAAAGAAGTGTGACGGAGTCAAAGCAAAGGGGAAGGCCGTCCGACTGAGAAACGAAAGGGGAAAAAAGCAAAACTGTCAAGTCCGATTTCAGAGAGGATGAAAAGGAAGAGGACGAAAATGGGCGCTGGGCGGGCGCGGGGCGGGGGGGGAGTGCGTGGGGGGTGTGAAATTAGGCCGGGTGGAGTCGTTGGCGGAGCAAAACAACGCCCGTCGAAGGCTAAGGAAAGAAACCAATTACGAAAAAAATAGAAGCAATTTTCAAGGGGCAGGGAAAAATAATAGCCTAAATAAAAAGAAGAGAGGAAATACAGAAGCGTTGGACAAGGGGGGTGGGGAAGGGGTGGGGGGGTTGGGGGGGGGGAGTCCAAATGTACTGGGGGATAAAACATACCGTTCAATACGTAAACCACCACATGACATCACAGACGGGGGAAAGAAGGTCTGGCCAGAATCGGCATGTGCACATTGAACAAGAGCTGGGGGCCAGGAGCTTGAGAAGGACCAGAGACAGAGGGCCAACTCGCTGGAGAACGCTAAATCAACGCAGAGGTGGAGTGCAATCTGAGGAAGGGGAAAAAATTCTGAAATGCCGACAGGCCAAGAGGTCGGCAGGAGGTTTCGTATAGGGAGGCGCTGATGACAGAATTTCGAGGTGGATAAGGAGTACAGGCGCGAACTCGAACGTGTAAAGCACGTTGCAGAAAAGAGAGGGAGGCATTATTTCGCCAGAGGGCTCATACTTGCGCATGAGTCCTGACTCCTTGGTTGAAGGAAAAGAGGGAATCTGATCAACTAGAGAGGTTGAAATACTCAAATCGGACGGCTCTGTTCTCTCGAAGTCCGTCTAACCTCGGACTGGGGGAGCTCTGGGATCGAGCCGCACAAAGTGCGCTAGATGACAAGAGGTTCAAGGATGCTGAACCAGGGGAAGACAGGCCGAGGGAAAGGGAGAGCATATTCCCTTTCTTTAGGCGGCTGTCTTGCCAGCGGGGGGTATCGATTTGCAATATTGTGAACCGGCCACGGAAGAGGAAGGAAGGAAGTATCGAAGACAAGGAGTGAGCTCACCTGGGAAACACTCGGGAAGGTATCTGTGACGAATCAATGAGAAGACTTTCGCCGGGTTCAGGTGGCTGACGAAAGTAGTTCCGAATGAGGTCAAGGAAATGACTCACTGGAGACAAGAAAAGTGGATCATAACCTGGAAATACAAAGCTTATCACGAAGGAAAATATCCAGGAGTGACTCTCTCTTGGGGGGACTGACCTCTCCAGGAAAAACTAGTGGAAGCTACAGCGAAAGATCACTGCGCGGGGGAGTGGCATATAAAGGCCAAAACAGTACGGAGCATGGACCTAATGAGTAGAGGATTTTGCGCTTCGGGGGATTTCAAAAGGCAAGAGGATGCACACTTCCTTCTCCTCAAGCTGAGAGCCTCTCCTTTTAGTCTTCCAGGGATATACACGTCAAACGAAATCCGAAGAGAAAGAGCCGCGGCTGATGAAGAGTCTAACCTCTGAAGAGCGGCTGCCGAATCTGGGGAGATCATGAAGGAGGCTGGGGTAGTCGAGAAAAATGAGTGGAAGCAGAGGGCTGCAGGAAAGCTAGCTTAGCGACGTGTTTGGGCCTAGGATGGCCGTGGAGAACCGCTAAAAGCGCCCGAGAAAAGTGTAAGAACTGTGAAGGGGATGCGACAAAACGTCTTAATTTGCGGGGGAAAGTGACCGGGCTTGTTCAAGGTTTTACCTGAGCATCTGTTTCCGGCCGCCACGCCAATTAGAGCATTGGGTCGATAGCGGCCGAGTGGGGGTGGGGTCTCGTTACCATCGCCGCGGGGGGGAGGATGCGACATCGGACAAAAGTAGGGGGCTCGGCCTAATAGAGACGGATATTTAGGGCAAAGTGACTACCGATTGATCGGGGAAAAGCTACTCATTACGCCGCGGGTGCGAAAATATCAAAACACATGGGGAGTTCACGGAGACCGTGGAAATGGGGCGAATAGGAGGACGTCAGGCTTCCGGAAATAGCCGGTGTTGGGGGAAGGGGGCACGTGCTCTACGGGGCGCGGCAGACGGGGGGGGGGGGAAAGAGATGGAAAGATTAATTCAGCCTGCCAGGACGGTCACAATCGAATGGCAACTCGGCGCCCGGATTCATCGACGGAGAGACAAAGTCGGTTCTGGGATGTGAACGACCAACCGGGATCCGTGCCAGACGGGCCCGGCGTTTCGGAAGCTACCGGCTTCACCGACGTGATCATAGAAGAATGAAATCGCCCGGAAAAAAGTGAGCTCGAATAAGGGCAGGACCTCATGTAAAAATCGAAAGGGCCGGGACTAAACAGAAACTGGGAGACCGAGGAGTGGATACTACAGCAGGTCGGCTCGAAAAGAGCCCTGATTATCCGGAGGGGAGGCAACGGGCCGCAGGGTGCCTGAACCTGGGGGGCTCAGAAGATGAACAAGACGGGAAGCATCGCGAACTTGCACAGCGGAACGGTTCTCTTAGTACACAGAGGAAAGGGAAAGCTTATCCAAGCGGCCTCGCTAACGGGAGCTGGATTCAAGACTGGAGGAAAAAAGCCAGGGCGTCATCCGAAATCCCTGATCGTCGGCAGAAAGCTTGAAAACAGGGGCGGGAAAACGAAACACACCTCTATCAAGACGGCTGAAACTCTCGCGGCGAGATTTAAGCAAAGAGGCATGTTGGTTGACCTAGAAACGCGGTGGGGAAGACGAACCAGCGTCCGCAGGAATTACTATGACGAAGTCGTCAGGGATTTGCCGAGAAGAAGGAGGGAAGGCTAGGGGCATCGGCGCGGTGGAAAACGCATCAGTGCTGGGAATAGAATCGGAGAGGGAAAGAATGGAGGCAATCCGGCGGAGGGGGGCGAAAAAGGGGCCATCGGCCTCATTGCCAAAAGGGAGACCGGAATGGGAGGGAGAAACGCGACTCGAAGTGAAGAAGTGATCGAGGCGTGGCGGCGCTTAATGTGGAGAAAAGTGATAGGCACTTAAAGGAGCAGAGGAGCTGCATGAGCTGAACTTCCTAGATGGGAAAAAAAGTCGTCGTTGAGGGGGACAGGGCGGGATTAATCTCGAGGAGCGAAAAACAAAACAGAAAAGGAGGGTACTCTAGATCAGACCGAATCAAACAGGCGAAAATCTGGAGGGACTAGAGGTGAAGGAAGGGAACATTAGAGGGAAAAAGTGCTACTTCGGAAAAACCGACGACAAGCCCCGCAGGTTGCATTCGAGTGAGGAGGAACAGCACGAGAGGAGTCTCCCGGTAGAATGGCATCAAGGGCTTGCCTAAGAAGGGGAAATCCTAGAGAATTAAGAATGATATCTATTCGCAGCCATAGATCTCTGGGCCATAGGGTAGAGGGTGCAAAATGAAAGAAGCCGTTGCTTCACCATCTCAATTCCATTTCGACGCTGTACCCGGGTTTAATCTCTCCGTCGAGGGCGCAATGCACGTCGACACTTCACGCAAGGCGAGGACGAATGGGGCAGGGGGGACCCAAGGGGAAGGCCATGGCATCTTGACCAAAAAAGAGCTTTATGCAAGGAAAGAAAGGCGCGAGTGGAATGTATGGGATCGACGTGGGGTGGGCCTCTACGAATGATTAAAGGTCACAATGTAGATTAGCGAGGCGCCGGAAGGGCAGGGGCTCATAATAAAGGTATCGGGGGGGGAGGGGGGGCGAAGGAATCATGGCGTGGACATTCGTGGAAGGACAAAGTTACTAGGAACGAATGGGGGCCGGAGGGTGGGGTAACGGGGTAGAAAAGAATCTCTCTTTGGAAGGTCCAACCATAGGCCAGCGGGTCAGAAATAAATTCGAGGTGATGTCCCTGAGGGGATACTCGGGGGCGAAAAGGTAATAACCTTGCAAGACCCTCCAAAGCGCAGGAAAAAAGAGTTCGAAGACTGGAGGGGACGGAAAATGCACTCCGCGTATCGCCCAGTTTGGAGGAAAGGACAGGTGAGCCGATGACTCCGGATGAAGATCGAGCCAGAAAATTCAAGGAGAGCGAAACCCACATGTCACTTTCTTGAGAGGATAAGGAAAGAAGCCTGAATTGCAGAACGAATGACAAGAAGAGGCAAGATCTGCAAGGGGGGTCAATTGACAGAAAATCCGCCCCGTTTAGTCGGAGGAAGAAGGGCAGCAAGAGCATTCCAGAGAAACCAGTCCTCTGTCGAGGAATCGCGAATCGTGCCATCTCTTAGGAAGAACCAGAGTCAAAGTTCCGGGGAAAGACGCAAAAAAATGCGGGGAAAAAAAGTCCTTTGACAGGGACAAGGTCTCAACTGAAATGGTAAGGTGGAGAGGTGAGATGATGCGGCGGGCTATCATCGGTATTGGAAAGGGGGGGACCAAAGGAGGCTAAGATCTTCGATGCCTGGATGGGGCAAATAGCGCCCCGACCAGAGAAAAGGATACGGGAACACAAAAGGAGGCTCTCGGTTAGCCCGCCAAGGCCTACCGTTGGGCGGTGGAGGAAGCGCTGAAAAAGAATCGGAGGAACCAGAGGCAGGGTATGGGGAAAAGTGAGGGGAAAAGTAAGCGCTGAAAAGACGGCCTAAGGGAAGGAGAAATCAGGATCAGGAACTTGGGATTGAGTCTCAGGCGAGGCCAAACAGCTGGGAAAAAACGTAGATTCAAAGAAAATTGAGGCGTGCGGAAGCGCCGAAGAATAGAGAGGGCACAAGACGATACCAAAGCCAGGTAACATCTAGCACACGGGGGAGGGAATAGGCCAGCGAAAGGTCAGTCAGCGGGCATCCGAGTTAGGAGTTTTCCGCATAGCTGGCACGTCCCTGGTCGAGAAAGGCGCGCAAGCAACGCAAAAGAAAATTTCGAAGGCTCTATAGTCTGGGCGCGCATGTTCTGAGAAATCTCTGCTCCCGCAGTTCGCAGCCGCTACCGAAGAGGGGGAGAGAGGGACTCTGCGCCCTGAATGTGAAGAGAACTGAGAAAGCGACGCGTCAAGAGTTGAAACACAAAAAAAAAAAAGGTAAAAAGGGAAGAAGGAACGGAGGGCGCGGCGGGGGAGTCTCCACGAAGGCGTCCAAATGATGGGCATAGGTGGGCGTGCGTATAAACGGCCGGAGCTGAAGGTATCACGGGGGGCGGCGGCCAGCGACGGCACTTCCCTTCCTATCACGAGGGCGAAGAGGCAGGACTGCGCAAAAAGGAAACCTGGGAAGCGCAAAAGGACATCAAACGACGAGTGCATCACTCCCGGAAAGGGGGAGGGGTTCCAATTCACGATCTCAAAACTCGGGCGAGCGCTCATGGGACAAAAAAAAAAGTCCTACGTGTGTCGCGAGGTAGATTGAAAAACGAGAAGAGAAAAAAGAAAGAAAAAAATCGACACGCCGCTCCAAAACAAAAAAACAAAAAGAAACATTGGCCGGCAGAGGGAATTGTGACGGAGCCATGAACGAGAAAAAAAAAGCACCGCCCGCAGGCGGAGGAAAAGGACGTTGTCCGAGAAAAAAAAATGCGCTTCATACAGGCGAGTGTCGAGAGAGGGTCGAACGCTACGAGGGGGGAGTGCCAACGACACAGTCGGCCGAAGGAGACGGGGGAATTCGTTTGATACACAACCGGCGTTAGGCTGCGGCGCAATAACAAAAAGAGAATCAAGGGTAGTCAAACCGTGAAAGCCGGCGAGGGGCACCATACAAGGGTGCGGCGTGCAGGGCCTGATCAGGTCAAAAGAGTGGGTCAACATCGAAGAAAATGGAGGGGGGGGTACTACCGATAACGAAAGAGGACAGAAACTTCTGATCAGTCAAAGTCAGCCACAAAAGCCCGTCGAGCGCCAGTGACGCTCTACGCGAACAAAACGAAAGAATCGTCTAGGTGAGTGAGAGGAGAGCGTAGTTCCGGAGGAGGCGGCTGGGAGACTTAGCTCCCTAAACCGAGGCATGGGGGGATCATCTCGGGTGGCCTCGAACGCATATGTAACTGAATCTTTTGGCGAGGGATTTAATGGGGTGGAAATAGCGTTTCACAGGGGTTAAAATGTGGGGTAAAGCATTGGTGACAAAACAAAATACCACTGTAAAAAAAAAAGGAAAGGTCAAAGGAGTTTTCTTTAGTTAGAGATATTGAACTGATTAGCCGGCCACAGGTTTGAAAAAAAGGGGGGGGAAAATTGAGGGTCTGTAATTGTGGGGCAGTCAATCTACGGGAATGTTTCCTCGAAAACACAAAAAAAGAAACACCAAGGAATCATAATTTCAACAACCGAGGACTTAAGTAAAAAGGGTTTCAAGAGACAGGGATCTATGGAGAGGGCAAATCGATGAGGCAAGTCGGCAAAGGGGGGTCCGCCATGCGACGGTGCGACCGGAAGGGCAGCGGCTCACTTCCGAAGGGTAAAAGAGCCGACTAAAAGGCGTTACCTGCTCGAAATCAAAATCCGAGGGAAAAATCGCTCTGGGAGAATCGTCGATGAAAAACAATAGTCGGGCCCGGGGGAGTAGATTAAACTCTTGGGTTCAAGTTCCTGTCGCAGCTTGATTAAATCCTTCTGAGTAGCGGCCGGCATTACCGAAGTTTCGTGATCGAGCGGGTCAGTCGGACGAGCCCTACCAGGGTCAAGGAGTCCACACTGCGAGCCCAGTGCCGAAGGGAAACCACGGCCACATTAATAAAACAGGAGTATAAATGGCTACCGTCGCACCATTAGGTTTGGCGCTCTGCCGTGGTGCGGGAAGGGCGGTCCACCAGAACTCGCGCCACCAGGACCCACACCAACACAGAATACGTTGTCAAAAGACGGATGGAGTAGAAAAAATAGATTCAACTATAAAAAAAAAAAAATTGCAGATACTGAAAGGAGACTGTGTTCTCAATGGTAATTTGGGGGTATTACCATGAAGGGAAAAAAAAAGGGGGAAGCAGGGGGCGATAAAAAAAAGGAAAGCTCGAAAAAAGGGGAGTCAGGAAGACTGACGGAGGAAGGCCCCTGCAGCCTGCAGCGGTGCGCTGCGGCAAGGCAAGGTGAAAGAAGAATCCTCGGGGACAGAGGAGGGGAAAGAAAAGGAGGGAAACCGCTTTGAGGGGGGGGCGAGGTATTACTTCATCCCTGGGAAAGCTCTGCGGTCGGCCAGGAGAGGGTAGTTAACGTACGGCGAGAAACGACAGTTTCGAGATGGTCCAGTCCTCAAGAGATGAGCAACCTCGGAAAAAAAAAAAAAAACGTATGGATCCGCAAGCGGAGGGAAGCCGAGGGCGCTCGCGAAAGGAAAAACTGACCGCAAGCCTTTGGGTCGATTAAAAAGAGCATTCGCAATGAGACGGGAGGGGGGGGACCAGAAAAAAAGAAGCTACGGGGGAGCTGGCGATGACGTCTAATCGCTGTAGGAAAGCGCCAGTTACCGGCAACTTCCTTCCTAAAGAGGAGTGAGGCGGCAGCTTGGGGACGACAGGCCGAACTGATCAGAACAAGCACGGCGAATGCCGTCCTAGGGCGCGCTTCCGACGGGGAAGGGAGATCACAAAATAGTTTTAAGGGCAAGTGGGAAGTTATCGGAAGGGGGAACCGAGACATGATGTCGAGGAGATAGGAGAAAACACACAGCAAAGTCAGGGAGGCTGAAAGAGCGATGACGTGAGCCGGAGGGGGGGGCGACGATTCTCCCTTCCGGCAGGCAAACAAGGGTTCGTCTAACCCACGTGAAAGAAGAAGAAAAGCGGCTAATGATCACGCAGCAACGATTCAAATAATTTAAGGAGACGCGGCGGGGGGGTAACGCATAACGAAGGCAATCCGTCAGGTCTTTTTGGCAGGTCTCGCAAGAAACTGGAAAGGGAGTGCTTGGTTGAGAGCTGGAAAGAGGTCTCTATGTGCTCGGGGAGGACGAGTCGAAAGGGAGAGAAAGATGCTTGCAACTCACACGCTCTCCGATATCACGGCGGAAGGTGGGGGGAAAGGGCAAGCTCATGCGGGGAAAAGCGTCGCCACGAAAAAACAACTCTCAAAGACTGGGATGCAATTGTCGCGAAATACTTCAGCTCCTAAAATCTTCGTTCGCAGGAGTGTTTATCATGTGGGACGGGAGCAGATGGGGTGCGAAACGTAAAGAAGCTAGAATGTGCGATTGTGGGCAACGCTCTGGCAATGGGTCGCCAGTAAATCAATCATTGCAGGACCTTCGGTTGGAGGAAGAGGGGGCATAGACGGATTGACAATGGGGACAGTCATGATGGGTCGTATCTCCGTCAAGCTGAAGGGTCGCTCAGCGTAAGAAAAGGGGATATGGGCGGACGGGGCGCGCCGAGGTGGTACTCAAAGAGGGAATGAAAAAATTGGAACATCGGGATGCACAAAAGACATGAAAGAGGAAGGGTAGCACGCTCAAAGAGTGGCTTGGAAGGTTCCTACCGATGGGAAAGAGACCCTCTCGCCCGTAACAGCTTGGGGTGAACCCCGTCAGCATTGGGGGAGAAAAGTACGACGCGTACAACCGCAACTGGAGAAAGGGATGCGACGCCGTTGTTGTTCTATAGGGAAGACGGGACGTTTCATTTACAGGACATCTGCATGAGGTAACAAAGGGATGGAAAGAAACGAAAAATACACGGGATGAGAGAGGGAAACTCTGGATGGAGATTCATCGAAATTCACGTGCTTGAGGGAGGAGTGCTGGAACAATCCACTAGTCTATCCGGGCAGGAAGAAAGTCGACCGTCTTTAAGGGTCACTAAATCTTCGGCCGACATTGGATCTACATAGCCGGTCTAGAAACGACTCAGGTGGTCGACCACACTACTATGGGACGGCATGAACTAGCGGATCACGAGGGGTAAGCAGAAACAAGCCGCCTTCGGGTGAATACTCCACACCTGCGATGCTCTACAACCAATCTGGGAGCCTCTTGGGGAAAGGCGCGCTGCAGGACGGTTCTGAAAAGGGCCAGATAAAAAAGCAAGTATCATCCTAATTGCCTCCATCTGAACTTGTCGCTGTACAAGCTAAGCCAAGCTGAAGAAACAACCGATGAGAAAATCCTCACTGAAAGCTGGGGATTTCAGCATTTATTCATCTCACATTCAAAAAAACGAGCTCACAGGGATTTCAAACTTGCATTGTGCGAGAGGAAACTTTGCTGAGCATCTTCAGGCCAAAAGGTAAGGATCCACAATGGGCTTGAAATAGATGTCTGGCCGAAACGGATCTATAAACATTGTTTGGCAGGTATAATGCCGGTGGGGGGATCCAACACCAATTGTCCCGGGGAAATCAAAGTATATTCAGTCCGGGTAGTATTTGCCGAAAAGATAGCATGATGGCGGGGCTCGCCGAAGGGACCCGGCTCGGTGCGACCGGGGGGTCTCATGGAAGAGGGAACCTATCGAAAAAGGCGGCGGAAGTAGCCGGCGGAAATGTTCCCGGTGGGCACAAGAAGATCGCCGGGCCCACGAAAAAGTGAGGCACTGAAAAACAATTGCATAAGAACCTGGGATGAAGGGGGGCGGGGGTTCTTATGTCAAACTTGAGGGGGGAAGACAAGACGCTCATAATAGGCGCGCCGGCGGCCCTAGATTTCCCCCCTCGGGACTGGTGTATCGGTTTCCCGGGGAAAGTATTGGGTCAAGGTCTCAACACCAACGGAAAAGAGAGAGATTAGAGAGGAAAAGACGAACGAAATCAAACGAACCGAAAGCGAGCACTTTCAGAAATCAAGGCGCCGGTATCTTATGAGGGGAGACAACAAACCGACGACCGTCGAGTAGGGAGGCATTCAAAGTTGAGAGAAATAAGCACTAAGCTCCCAGGGACCAGGCCCAATGTCTTCCGGCTCGTGGAAGGCCAAATGCAGAGAGGACGCCCGCCAATTAGCGAAACCAGACGAGGTCGAGTCAAAGAATGGACGGCGTTGCGCGGGCAGGTCGAGAAAAAAAAGTGTGCCTCGCTAATTCTTCGGGACAAATCTAATCGCAGAGTATGTCATGCATGACGAAGGTGGGGGTTCGGGGTCCCACCGGGCAGCATTGCATCGGTAACCAACATTGAAATCTAGATAACAGCGACAGCGCGTGTGAGGGGATCGGAGTGGCCTCTCAGGGACGAGAAAATTACCACGAAAAATTGGGGGATCGGGGTAAAGGAAGGGCGGCGGTTAACTCCCGGATCGCGCGGGCGCCTATTGGTTAATAAGCGTGAAAAAAAAAGAAGGTCGAACCGTCGAGATGGTGCCGCTTGGGGTTTACGCTAATCCTGCTTTGCACGATACCAGGAGGACTCGGGCGTCAAGCTTCGCGGTATGAAGGGGTAAGCGTGGGCAGCTAGGGGGAGCCAAGAAACGCCTCCGCGCAGCTCAGATCAAAAGACACGAGCATCAACACCGGGGGAAGCTTGGGTCTGCAAGACCAGGAAGCCCTTGAGGAAACGGGTACCTTACGGAATACCGAGGACGCCGACAGAATGGCCAATAGAGCGAAAATAGTCAATCGGAACGCCCTGCAAAGGGCGGTAGGGAGGGAGCAAGGGCCGCACCGCCACGCCGGGATCATGGGGGAAATGATCGACTGGGTGGTTCCTCGGTGAACGAGATAGCAAGCGGGGACGGGCACGTCTATGAATGAGCGGCCACTGAGGAAGCAAAGGGGACCAAGTCTCGGCATCAAGATCCTTGGGGTCGACAAATCTTCTAGCGCCCAGGAAGAGCCAACGAAGAGGAAAAGAGAAAGACCAACCCCGTCGGTGAAAGAAGACGAGTGCGGCGGGTTCAGAGGAAGTAAGGACAGGGGGAAAAGTTCCTTTATAAAAGCGGCGGAAGGGGGACGAGCATTCTAAGAGGGTAGAACTTCCAGAAAATCAGGATCGATCTCGTCCGTTCCTTGGGCAGCAAGATGGAAAGAAAATGGCCAAGATGATTCGGCACACAGCGGGCGGTCGCTAAGAGAAAAAGGATCGACGTTGGAAGTCGGATGCGCAAAACAAAGAGCCGGGAACCAGCAGAGGGGTTACCATGAGCAAGGACGAGGGATGAGGAGAATTAAGTGAAGTCTCATTACTGGATGGCGACTTCGGTTCAGACTCCAGGCCAACACCCAACTAGAGATGCCACTTCCGACTGGATGAATCTAACGCAGACCATCAGGGAAAAGACAAGCTCAGACCTCCTCGGCGAGGTATCTAGTGCCGATTCGAGAGCCTGGTAGGGGGTGGGAGATACATTCGAATCATTCTGATTAAATCTTTTCTAGGGAGGGGTATTACCCGTGGAAAGTCTACCGGTCACTAATCCTGGAGCGCATATCGGACACCAATTCCGGGGTCTGAAAATCAGCTGACGGCCTAAGGGAGTGGTTAAAGAAATCGTCTCGCCCGAAAAATTTTTCACGACAAGTAATTCGATCACGGAGGGGACTTGTCGCACAGGAATTGGGAAAACGATTAATCAACCGAGCAGACTGGAGAGATGGGAAAAAGGAGGCAGGTGCGGAATCGGTCAGAACCAAAACGCGCGCTTTCTAATCAAAAGGGACTTTTCAGGTTGCGTAGTGTCAACCGCCGGCTGTAGGGTGATGGGGGAAAGGAACCAGTACGACCGGCAGTCATTTAGTGGAGGCATCGTCTCATAAAACGATCTTCGAAAGCACTGCAATCCGACATGAGAGGACATCCTCCCTAACATTTTTTCTAAGATCAACACAGCAGGTCGAGGCGCTCAAGAGGCTAGTCCAATGGGACGCGGAAAAAAGGGTGTAAGATAGCCCCCCGTCGGGGGAACAGGAGCCAGGCTCGGGACCAGGCCTGCATAGGGGGAAGGGGCCTTGTCTCATTGGAGGATAAATCACGTGCACAGCACCGAACGCAAACGCTGCATAAGCGATTCGAGGTCTTTGGAAGGCGGGCCCTCGAAGGGGCATGAAACATCGAGTAAGGACGCACGGGTCAGAAAGGTCTCTCTCTCCGAATATGGTTTTTTAAATCCATCGGGGAAAGCGTTCTTCTTAACATTGAAGATAAACAACGGGGGGGGGGGGAGGTGCCCTGGTGAACAGACTAAAGCCTCTTAGGGCGGAAAAAAAAAAAAGGCGGAAATAAGCCATAAGCAGTTTTCGGAGCCCGTGCAAATGTCCGTCCGGAGAATGTGGCAAGACTCGAAATGGTCGACGAAGGACTGATAAAGTAAAAGAACAAGCCCGGCCGACCCAGCAGGGGACTTAGGAACGGGAGAAGGACGGCTCAGACAAACCAAACAAACAGGGGGCAAAAAGATATCGATGTGAGAGCGGTAGTCTTCAAGCCGGGGTCCTGAGGATGACGGCTGGTCGGCGATTGCGAACAGCCAGCCTCTGTTAAAAAGCTGCAAATTGCAAGCCCTACAAGAGGGCCGAACGGGAGTGGGATTTATGTGGTGTAATAGCCGGGACGGGATGGTTCATGTGAAATACCAAATAACAATCACTTTTAGAACAGCACGGAATTGAAGAGAAACGTGGGTGAAAAGAGTTAGGAATATAGGATGGGGGGAGTATTACGGCAATAGCATATTTGTGAAAAGGGTTTATATTTGGGGGGTAACTGGTTGTGGGGGCATGCTCGACGGGAGGGGGTGGAGCGAACTAAAGCACAACCGCCACCACCTGCCAGTTCAAAAAAGACCGTTTTGGGGGACAGTAGGGTATGAGTAGGACAGTGGAAGGGAATCTGATCGGGAAAGTGGGCGGGGTAACAAGGCATGGCCAGCCGGATCGTTAATAAGGTTGAAAGCTCCAGCCGATACTTCAAGATGATCTAGAAATAGGAGTACCTTCAGAGAGACCTGAAGGATCATAAGCAAAGCAATACTCGCGGGACAAAAACTCTAACAAAAAAAGGGGGAGGGAAAAGAATTTTACTAAAGCTTGGTCGCTACGGGGCAGTAGGACGATACCGTTAAAGGATATTCGTCGATCTGGGGGGGCTGTATCGGCGGCCGGAGGACTCCAGTAGGGGGAAAAGGCGTGATAACCAGGGGGGGACGCGCCAATGCGAGAAGATTTCAAGGAGATTACTCCAACGTCAAGAGGGAAAAACAGTTCAAAGGTCCTCACCAATGAGGTGTTAAAAAGATGCTGACGGGGGTGGCGGCTTGAGCGGAAGAGGACAATCCACGGCGGGCTCCCAACAAAAGTTAAGACCAATATAAAAAGTCTCAACTGCGGGGGCGTAATAGACAGAGATATTCACGACTAACAAAAAAAAAAAGTAAAGTTGGCATGACATTATGACGGTTTGAGTGGGATTTGGGTAAAGGTACTGAAAAAGACCAGGAAGGAAAAAAAAAATCCACACCTAACAGAAGAGCCACGTCGGGCACTTCTTGGAGGTCGCGATGACGAGGTAAAAGGAGCGGACGCGAAAGGCAGCGAGCCGAATAAAAGCCCGACGAAACCACGCTGCCAGGAACGCGATCACGGGCCGAGGATGGGTCGACGGGTATTCGGGAGGCTAAAGCGCTCGACGGATGGGGGCGCCTTCTGAGGTAGGAAGACTGGGGGGGGGTGTCTGATGTCGTGACAATAGGAAAAAGATGGGGACCTCATTCAGAGAAGTGAAGAACTCAGACGCACAGAAGCAAGTATTTCTTAACTCTCGAGTGCACGGTGGAAAATCCTTAAGGGGGAGAGATGGTATCTCCTTAGTCCCTTCACTAAGGGTGTTTCGAGCAATGCGTTCGTCGCATACGAATGGAGCCAGGGGGGGGCCACCATCGTAGCAGCATGCCAGTCGATAAAAAAAAAATGTCAACCTCTCTGTATGGAACGCTGAAAAGCTAACGGACCACAGCCTTGAGGCGAGACTTGCAGCAGACAGTCGGTGCTGCGGAAAAAGTCCTAACTGACAGCAAAGGCCAAACAATGAAAGTACTGCTTTGGATAAGCAGTCTTGGCCGCGCAGTCGGGAGATAGATTTTGAAACGTTTTACCGGGAGGGAGAATGAGGAGGGGCAGACGGATTTGAGAGAATCGGACGACTTGTCGCGGGAAAGGGAAGCTGATAGGGTTCTATTTAGGCTTCACAGAGCGGGGAAAAAGAAAGTACGGGCGCCAGTGGAAGTGAGCTGAAGCCATCGCGCGATCGGCAAAAGGAAGGTAGACGGTGGTCACCGAACCGGGATCAACGGAAGTAAATCGAGGGGGGGACAATTACCAAACAATAGGAAGTTATCTATACCAAAAGATCGGGGTTTCTAGAGAGAACGGAAGGAGCACGACTGTCCGTGGTCTTGGCTCCGCAGATCTAATTCTTGTGACGAGCGGCTGGAACCAGGAAGAAAGCGGAAGCGACTTTGGCAGTCTGATTCGTTCGGGGGGAAGGCTATGGCTGGACGAAGGCGAGAGGACGGGAACACTACCGGCTCTACGTATGAGAAGGGAAGGGAGGAATTTTAGAGCTAAGGGAGAGAGACCAACCAAGCGGAAATTACCTCGAAACAGGGACCTCTCTATTCGTTGTGTCAGGGGAGGAAAAAAAGCGATAAGAGAAGGGCGAGAAATGGAAGGAGCGGAGGTGGTATAAGAGATGGTGGAGATCGATTTGAGCGAAAATCCGCTCGAAGAGTCCTTTACTTGGGTCCTCGGCGGCCTTGGAGGAGAAATCCCAGAAAACGTGGCAAGGGAATACCTGCGGTTGGGGACTTCCTTAGAAGCGAGGGGGCGCCATGGAATCCGGGAAAAGGTATTCTGGAATGATTTTTTGCTCATCGCGTACGCCAGGGCAACCCGTGGAAGAGAAGGCATGGGGGGGGAGACGAGCGCCGAGGTTTTCCGGGCGCATCGGGGGAAGGCGCGAGTGAAGGTCCTCCTAGGGGGTTGCCCCAGATTTGGCCTCTGAAGAGACTCGCCGAATGGCGGGGGGTGCAGAACGATTGGGTCGCCACGAGACATACGCCGGTTCGACAACAACGCACATTTTCAAGGGTCAGTTGAGAACGCACTGGCGAAACGGCGCTTCTACTCAGGGTGGCGATCGGCAACCAGTTGCAGACCTGTCGGCGAAGCGAGGTCGAAACAGGGAAAGGAGACGCAGAAGAAAGGGGTCAAAGGGAGCTATTTACTGAATTGACATCAAAGGCAAGTCAAGGGGGGAGGCTTGGTGAGGTGAAACGATGCCACTAAAATAAAAGACGGTTCATCGGCGCTTCTCAACGTCGTTTAGGAGAACGATTAGCAAGGAGAAAGTAATCAAAACGACGGACAGCATCGGGGAGATCTAGCATCTTCGCGAGAGGCCGGTGGAATATTCATCGCGGTGCCTTTCATCAACTGGGCAGTCGTGCAAGACAGCACCTGCGGCGCAGACACAGAGGAGGGTCTCTGAAACTGAAGGGGACGGGCGCACGGTGATGGCGACGAAGTGACCACTATCAGAACGAAATCGGGACGCCGCTCTGCTTCAGTACAAATCCATCTTCGAATAAAAAGACAGTCGCAAGGTTTGGGGACTGGGTCTTAGAGTTATTCAACAGCCATTCAAAGGGGCGAAGGATCCCGGGTCGTAGCGACCGGAGAGTTAGAGAACCTTGGTCTAATCAGCTGCTCTCAACATCATGCTAAAACAGACGAGGGAAACTGGTAAGCCATATTAAGTTTTTTAAGCCATGCCGGGCGGGTTCAAACCCCAATTCGGAAGGAAGGGGTCCTGAGGAGGTCGTGCAATTGCAAAAGCGACGAGAGCGGAACAAGGGCGGTAATCCGCGCGAGGCTCGATGGCGCACTCAAGAAATCTTGGGACGACCGAGGGAGGATCCTCATGGAGGGGAGAATGAAAGCCGGCAGGGAATTTCATTCCTTAAACGAAAAGAGGCCGCATTGGGGGACACTGTCTAAAGGGAGGAATCCGGGCTGGGACAAGGACTAACTCAATGAAGAATACCTTGATAGGGGAGGGCTTCCTGTCTCTTTGAATATTTGGAATTCCGCGCATGCTTCTCGGCGATGGGGGAGCGGGACCTAGATTTCAAAGGGGGCGGTATTTAACCGAGGGAATAATCAAACCACAACACGATGATAGGAAAATGAGCTAACGAAAAAGATACCCGAAATGAACGCAAAGGAAAAGAAAGGGAAACGGGACCTAAACTGCCAACGGAGATGAGCGAAAGTGCAGACTTCAAGAGACGAATGAAACCATCCACTCCCTCTGTCCAGGGATTATGCCTTCTAGAGTCAGGGGTCACTCCTAGATTTCATAGAACCGGAGCAAGCGGCATGAGAAGGGCCAGGCCGAGAAATCAGCCGGAAAAAACGCACATTCTAAAAGCGGCCTCGAGAGGTCTTAAAAGGCGTGGGGGGCAGCACCGAGCCTTCCAGGGAGAGCGCGGTAACCCGCAGGTTCCGAGTCTCGTCGATAATCAAGTCAAACGCATTCCGTAACGAAATGCAACGAATTGGGGGGTAAAACATGAAATGCAATCGGCAAACATGAAAAAATCGAATGTGCTTAAATGAGAATCTGCGGAATGAGGGGAAGCGGAGTTTGGAAAGAAGAGATACTGTCACCATTTTGTGGACGAGAAAGCGCGGCAAGTACAACCGGACGAGACGTCCCATCGGATGCGCGACAGGCGGGTTGCGTGCCAACCGCATGACTTGCAGTGCCGCGGGGGTTCTCTAAGCGGGGAATTCGAGGGGGAACGGCATATACGCTCTTCAGATGGGGCGGAGTGATTTCGGCGTGGTGACTCCTCATAAAGTTCGCCCCCCCGAAGGAATACACGACTCAATGTCGGACACGGGCGTGGTCGATCAGCCGAAGGTGCTTGAGTCGGCCCTCCGCGGAGAGCCCGCGGAAAAAGGCGATTTGAATACCAAGGGGTGAATGCGGGAAAGTTATTGGGGAAAGGCGGGACATCTCGCCCGATGATGTCAAGGCTGATAATGGGGGAGGGGGCAAGAAGCCGGTATTGGGAAAAGAACAGAAGCGACGAGGACATCGGTCTGGCTGTCAGGGGAACACGACTCCTACGAAGGACTCACGTCGTGAATAAGGGGCAGAGAGGGGTCACCCTTCTAAAACGGGGAAAGTCGTATAAAATTCATCGCTAGGAGGGAGCAATCAGGAAGCAGCTGCCCCTTACATTATCAACGGAAGAAAGCTCTGCCAAAACCAACTGCATGGAAGCCGGGACGTTATTACTGGCGAAATTAAAAAGGGGATACCTTTAAAAAAAATTTTGGACCGGGTGTTTCTTGTCGACAAAGAGGCGTACGTCGAGCGTGGAGATAATCTGGGGTCACAACAAATCTTATCTGATCTGGGCCTGGAGGTGGAAAGACACACCGAAGCCCTCCTCCGGACTATTATTGGCAAAAAGCGGAGGGAGTTGTTAGAAAGGCCCAGGAGCTAATCACCCGGTTTCGTGGTAGTCAGATGCGACAACGAAAGCGCCTGAGAGACACAGCAAGGGGGTGGACCATGTGCTGCAGGGGGGAGGAAGAGGAAGGCAAACGTCTCTTTACTGGGGCTCTTTCCTGAGAGGCGCCACAATTCCCCCCCGCCGAAAACACTTATAGATGGGCCGATTCGGAGAGTCGGAAGAAGAAAACGCTCGCAAAGCTCCTGATAAATAGAGAGGGGTAATAGAAGGCAGGGAGAGCGCCGGGCGGCAGCCATCGCGAAAGGACTCAATCATCTCGAAGCTGGCTAGGTTCGTGGCCTACGGCTGTAGAGAGACCCTAGGGGGGACAACCAAGTTAGTCGAGGATCAGCTTCCGCGTTATTGTGTACCAGAGAATCGGAGAGCCCGCAGGTTAGCAGAAGCGACGCGAAGCGTATAATAGACTGCGCAAGGACTGGGCAGCGGAACAAGAACCAGCGGGCATAGAGGGCGCTACTAACGGTGTAAACGATGACGGAAGGGTCTCGCGGATGACGGGAAGGGAACCCCAAGGCCGGAGAGATCAAGCTTGGGCATATTCTGCTCGAGCTTGCAGGAGGGGTCACTGTGCGGGTAACAGAAGAATGGACCTTTTCCGATCAGCGGCATGGGAAGTAGGATGCAACATGACGATCCCAAGCAACGGTCAGCATAAGAAGCATACTTGGAAAGGTGGATTGGGTTCCCAATGAGAACTGATGTCAGAGCGGCTCATTCGCTAAGGGAAAAAGCGTGTCCGCAAGGGGTCAAAGATTGTGGAACAGATCGAGAAAGTCGAAAAGGGGGATCCCGAAAAAGGCATCCGCCGGGCTGGGCTTGAGCAGTTCGGACCTGAGTCCGGTACAGCACCGCACACAAAAGAAAAGCTGAAGAGAGAGCACGGACTGAAAGATCAAGCGCTGAGAACCGCAGTGTGGGGAAAGGCCTAGAGAGTAAGGTCATCGCCGTTTTCCCGCAGAATGGTGGCGTGCACAAACCGCGGAAGGGATGCGAAGTCGGATTGAAAGGCACGTTCAAACGCGGAAGAAGGAACTCTTCGGCGTAAGGAAAACCGTGCCCGCCGCTCGCTTCGCACTACGCTGGTGGCTGGCGCCATGTCCAAAATGAGGTCAAAATAGGCGAAAAAGGTTCGACTAACAATACGGAAAAGAAATGCCACACCAGGTACTTCAAGGCCCAGCCCGTCGAGCGCCTTGCCCGTAGAAGACAAGAAAAATACGAGTCAGATCGCTTAAACGAGCAAGGCGGGGGGACGGAGTCAAAGGGTAGGTGAGGGCCATGGAGAAAGCGCAAAACTGCAGCGTGGTAGCGCAAATGGAACGTCAGGAAGACCGCTTTGGGAGGATGGATGGGAGGGGTTTTAAATCGCGACCTGGGGGAAGGGGGACAGTCATTGTGACAAGAGAGAACAAAACACTTTTAGAAAAACAACGGCAGAATTGATTATACGAATTGGCTAAGAGTGAGGAAAGGATTGCTGTAGGGATCGGCACTAGCAGATTGAAAGGGGGTAAGTATATTGGTCAAAGAAAACTGGTGGGGGGCAGGGCCGTAGACGGATGGTGGAGAAGAAAAAAAGACCAAACACGGCACAGCTACAACCCTGCATTGGGGACAAACAGGGGGAGGAATTTCGAAAGGGAAATCTCTATGTAAGGTCAGGGAGGGCTTGAAATTCGAAAACGGGCCTGCCATGTAGCCATAAGGAATTGGGGGGACCGGCGTCAGGAAGGTCCGCCGATACAGATCGATCAAAGAAATCTTCGGTTAAATTCATCCAAGCCCTGAAGGGTAGCTGCATACTCA
>Ga0179593_1376583_pt1 | contig 19324 bp, 17 predicted proteins | sample CZODoug2_1_08_16_FD_185931 | JGI IMG/M metagenome (GOLD analysis project Ga0179593, IMG submission 185931) | Vadose zone soil fungal communities from Angelo Coast Range Reserve, California, USA - CZODoug2_1_08_16fungal (PacBio error correction) | ecosystem: Environmental > Terrestrial > Soil >...
TCGGGCATGGCGTGTACACGAGTCACTAGGACAGAATTCACACTGACCTTTAATCGGAAACGACAATAGGGACGCATGTGTTGCCGTCTGCCTACGGAGGACGGGATTGGGGACGATGCCTATTGGAAAAAGCTTATTTTTCTTCAGACCAAGTAATTCGAGAGATTGAAAGCGTCTCTGGCAATCGCACGACCGGACACCAAATCAAACCTTCTTGTTGAAATCGGAGGTCAGGCTCGAACGCCTCATATAAGGTTCTAGGAATCTCAGTTAGGGGGGTAGCGAGTAGTCTTCAGAGGAACGTTTGCCAGAAAGGCTGGTTTGGCACTGGGGTATCTTAGCCATGAATTTGGGTGCCCACGAAAGTCAGAGATTATTGGTGCTTCAAGTTGATCTCTACCTCTTAGCAAGCCCACAACAAAAAAAGGGGGGGGTCTTGAAAAGGACGGCGCGTGTCAAACCACACTTGAACGAGACAAGTTCTGGAGAGGGCATACGCGGGTACATTAAGGAGAAGATATCGAAAAAGAGATCCTTCCCGGCCGCGCCGGTAAACTGTAGGGGCACCTGAAGCGGATAAGGTTAAAAGTGCTATTGTCTCTTTAGAGTACCTTGTGCTGGAAGAATTACCAGAAGTCGAGTCAGAAATGAGCGCGTGGCTCCGATCATCGCCCGAGGGAGTGTTCGCAGCCCGCAAGCATGGGTGAGAAAACAATACAGCCGACGGAAGTTACCCGAACAGGCATGCCAAAAACAAGAAAAAAGGAACAATTGGAATAACACAACGGGGATGTATTTGGACTCCAGAATTCTGGGGGGGAAGCGGCGCACGGTGGTCGAGCGCCCTAACAGGCATGAAACTTTATCCGTGAGTACAAATTAACAGGACGACATCTAAATCGTCGGCAAAAGCACTTTAAACTGAACCGAGGAGTAATAGCTGGGGGAGCCACGCGGGTTCGGGTGAAGCTCACCTCGCAGCATGGCTAGAGAAGGGATCTCAGTAGAGTCTAAAGCATCCGAGTGTCCGCGAAGAATTGTCAGGTAACCCACACTAGACGCAGGTCCGTGGGGGGGGTGCAAGAACGGAAGGAGGACCGCGTGCGACGCTGGTCTACTGACTTAAAGATACGTACAGAAAAGCAGACCATGAAAAAGGGTGCGTGACCGGGGAGGGGGCGCTTCCTAATATGTGATAACAAGAAGAACCTGCTGTCGCGAGTGAAAGCGGGGCTCAAACGGGATGAGAAAAAGACGGGCTCGTCGCGCGACTTAACAGAAACTACTATGTGTGGAAAGTGGTGGGAAAATCGCTGCTGGCGCGCGGAAGGTCTTTTGACAGCGCGGGGGAGTAGTCATCTCTCGCAACAAAAGGGGGATTAGAGGAAAGAAATTTCACACATAAACTGGACGCCAGAAAAGAGACGAGCCGACAAGCGGAAGGAAAACGAACGGGAACCATCTTGGGATAGCGGGTTATTAAGCAGGTCACTATATGGGAGTTTGAAGGCACCGGGGGGAGGGGGGAGGCACCGCCGCAGGCACTCGTCTCCATCGGGAGGGGGTCAAGGCGGTGATCCATCAGGAATGAATCAAAACCACATGGTGGGGAAGAACTAGAAGGCCATTTCGAAGGGGAAATCCTAGGGTACTGAGGCTGGCCAGGCAAACTGTCTTCACAAAAAGTTTTTCGAAAGGAAAATGCGAATAAAAAGATATCTCTGCTGGAATGAGATCTCGGAAGGGATCTCACTCGTTGATAGCGGTCATCAACGGAAACAAGCCGAGACCCGTCTGAAGGAAGAAAATACTAATCACTGGCTGACTGTAAGGGATTAACGAAAACTCCGCTCCTCTCCTCTGGGGCTTAGCCGTGAGGATGTTGAATGGGGTTCGCGGGGACGGAGGAGGGGGGGGGGGGGGGGGGGGTACCGGAGGGGAGGCGGGGCGGTGTTCCCCTTAGGTGCCAGTGTTTATGCTGGGGCCGTGGAGTTCCTAATAGGGGGGGGGGGTAAAAAGCCGGGACTCCTCTTCACAACAGTCAGCAGGCCATTGGAAAAGACAGCATTGGTAATTATTTACAATGAACTAAAACTGTTGGCCGGACAGGCGTTGGAGACGTTTGTGAGCAGGAAACGCGAGGGGGGAAGTATCTGGTGCACATCAATCTGTAGGATGCGGGAATACCCAGAACATCTACATTTAGCGACTCCAAATCTCCACGCGGCAAAACGGCTTGTGGGCTAATATTGAGGAATCACGCGGTTCTCGTGAGTCTTCTACAGGCGAAGAATTGGACTGGGATAGCGCGCAAGGCGAAGGGGACAGTTTTCTGGAGGCACCTTTCCCGGAAGGAGAGTTTGGGAAAGATCTCTTCTCGCGGAGGGGACTCGAGTCCAATGGTTTCAAACAAAAGAAAGGCTGAAAGAACTTGTACCGCCTGTGAAAAGAGTGGGGGGGGATCGAAAACGACCGTCGACAGCCTGTTGGGAAAAAGCGTAAAGCGTGTTGTTAAAAACGAAGATCAGACAGCCGCCAAGAAACCATCTCTGAAACCGTCGTGCACCACCAAAGAATGGGGCTACAAAAAGGGGAGGACCAAATTCGGAAGCAAAAAGTTTGATTTACGAGAAAAGTAAGTACTTACCAAAGACCGACCAGCAAATCCTAAAATGAAGCTTATCAAGAAGGGGAGAAGCGCGAGCCCTCTAGAGGCAAACAAAAGGGAGGGTCGCTTAGGCTGAAAGGGTGCACGAGCTAAGGAAGAGACAGGAAGAATTAGATCCAAAACCAAGTCCTCCTGCTGAGAAAAAAAATCTCGCTGAGGGGAAGGAAAGGGCAAAACGGAAAAAGAAAAACCAAAAGATAAAAGTCCTAACGAACTCGCTCAAGGGCAGTACGAAAATTCTCGGACGAGGTTAGAGCGATTGTAAAAAGGTTCCAGGACCAAAAAGCTCTTAGGACATAGACCAAACTTTTATTTTAAGATCCTCCTGAAAGGCCTATAGTGTTCCGAAACACGGGGGGACCTTCGTAACGTTCGTCTAGAAGCGGGGAGAAGATGGTTAACTTTCGTAGGCCAGACGATGCCTTCTCCGAGAATCCTGCAATCCACCACAAATTGATCTGGTGAAAGGGAAAAAAGGGCTTAATCCGTTAAAGTGCCATGGAAAACGGGGTACTCCAATCAAGAAAACCTAAGCAATCATTCGTCGCCGAAAGGAAGCACAGTGGAAGGGGGAATTTGAGGACCACTGTGGTGCTACGCGAGACCACGTAGACGTCCGAGGTCCATGTCGACGTTAAGAAAAAAAAGCCTGATTCAGATTTGCTGAGTCTGCGCTCTAACTCTCTATGATCCTGAGAAAAGGTATACATACGGAATCGGGTAAAAATCTTGACACAACATCCAGACCTTCTATGATGAGGGAATGTAGAACCTTCCATCCCGAGGAAAAAAAAAAAAGTACACCGGGGAGCGAAGGCGTTACCCTCGACAGAGAAGCCAACGACGTAACAGCGCAAAGCGCAGGACAGAGGAAAGGGTGCGACCTCAACATCTCTTCGACGGGAGGCAGAGGGCTGCAGGGGGGGGAGAAGATCTCCGTATCTTCCACGCGCTCGAAAAAAAGAAGAGAGGGCCGGGCTAAGCTATTTCCTCTTCAGAGCCAAGGTCATGACAACAATAAAACTAAAGACAGCTCGGGAAGGAACGAACCCTGTTATAAAGAGGGCCCTCCCCCGGGCGGTGGGGCCTACCGAAAGAGGAGCACGCGTGGGGAGTGCAAGTCGGACGAAACTGTCGTTGACAACTCTACGAATGGCAAAATACTGAAGGAGGCTTATAAGAAGCAGTAGCAAAAAAAAATACTGCTGCCGAATCCAAGAGGTAGGGGGCCAATCTGGACGCCAACAGGGGGGGGGTGGGGAAGGCGGACACTACTTACCTTCGGTTAGAAAAGCTGAGATCTAGAGCCGTTGGGATGATCCTCCTCTCAACCACAAAAAGAGTAAGAAAGAGCTATGAGACCCATGCGATATCACGCGCGTATCCCGACGGCATAAAGGTTACCTCGGTGGCTTAAAGGCGGAGGAAAAAAGGGGGTAAAAAAGAGAAGAATTCGTAGGTGAAATCCGCTCGAGACGGAAGCAAAGCGGTTAGCTTTGCATCGGAGGAGGGGGGTCGTAAGAACCTCAGCGAATTAAGGGTCAAAAGAAAAGTTGTTGAGTGGGGTGACAGGGCAAAAGAAATTCTGGGGGGGGAGGCTCCGGAAAAGAGAAGTCTACGATCAAAGGTCAGGGGAGACCTTGGCGAAGAAGGAAAAGCTCTACCTAAAGACGCTGCCTCCACCCCAAAAGGGGGCTTGGAAGGGGGGGAGATGTGGCAGTACTGGGTGACGTTCAAGACATCAGCATCCCCGACGCACGGAGAGCGAAAGATGGGTTCTGGCTTAACCTCGTCTCGCGGGCGCTGCAAGAATGCGGAGTTTAGGAAAGAAGGGTAGGCGTCCATCTCGCCGCGTCGGTTTGGGGCTTCCATGATGGAGGAGGGAAGGTTCTCCATGCACGACTTCTCCGGGGGGTGGGGTGAAGAGACTCAGTCCGGGGAAGGGGTGGGTGCCCACCCAACCTCACGTTTTCCTATCAAGGAAGGGAAGATCCTCATCTGGACACCTCCCGCATCTAAGTTCCTACTATTTCCGGGATTAAAAGGAAAAGGCAAAACGATTGTGTCTCCTTCCAAGAGAGTTACTGGGAGTTCAGGAAAAGCCTACTGCTGCTCGTTTGCTGCCGATAGTTAAGGTGGGAAGCACGGTGAGAGGGAAAACGTTAAGACCCGTTTCTGGTTCAGATCGCAGACTTATTTTGAAAGCAATTAATCGGGAAGGAAAGGCAAGGAATGGCCTAGCCCCTTCGGCGAAAAGTCCGAAAAGCTCGTAGACCGGGTGTAGGAGGAACAAAACTAGGGTCTCCCAAGTAAGATGGAAGTCGCCTTAAACATCCCTGTAAAGGGAAGGAAAAATCGAGAGGGAGGACGCCTTTAACTAGGGGGAAATCGACAAAGAGCTCTCTTCTCTCTTAAACTAAAATCGTCCCTCTCGCCTGCAGGGTAGGAGGGGTTTTGACAAGCTACCGTTGAAAGGCCGGCTCATCGCCGAGAATAGCGCAGGAGACGTGTTGAGCTCAAGCAAAGATTGAAGATCGAGCTGTATCGCAGCACTGGTACGAAAAGAAAGGAAATCCCTGAACCAGTCGTGGGGCAAGAACGCGGCGGCGCGGAATAAAACAGACCTTTGGAGGGAAGGATGATCTTCTGGTAGGGGGTACCGAGTGGAAAAACTAGCCAGTACACAAAGGTTGAGCTGGTGCATCAAGGGTGTCTATCGCAATTAGGGTTGGTGGCCTTTCTATAGGGATGGTCGAGAAATTAGAAGGGGGGGGGGTCAGCACACCGGAGGGCTTAGTCGTTGTAAAGGGGGGAAGTTCGGAGGGGGTCGCCACTTTATTGGAAAAGGTCCAGGTGGCGGGCCCGATCGAGGGGGGAAGGTCAGTCCGGTTCAAAGAAGACGTAGACGCCGATACTCACTTCGTCGGTCCTGATGAAACTTGGGAAAAAAAGGCGCACCATGGAAGCCGCCGCTTATGGAGTCATAGGGGGTCCATGGGGACCTGGGGGGAAATATTAAACACCGAGTAAAAAGAAACATTCCACCAGCGGGGGAGAGAAGGGGGGTAGAAGGTGATACGCGCGATTCTAGTTCTTGGCGGAAAAGAGGCAAAAAGAATGGATTTAAGACCGATGACCCGGAAGACCCGTTAGGGGACCCGAACAAAAGACCAATCCAATCGGGGGGGGGAGGGTGAGGGACTGGGAGCACAACCCCCTTTTGCAGGGTGTCCAATAAGACCAAAGAGATGTGGGTTGGAACAGCCGGACACTGCCGCTTCGGCAGGGGAAGGGGGGCCGGGACGGAACTAACCAGCGGTACCGGAAGGACAGGGGAAAGCCGCTTCAGCGGCTGGCCTCTGCCGAACAACATCGCCGTGAGTCTATCTGGATAAACAAACGGTTGGGGTGGAATCTCACGACACACTAACGAAAACTTCTGCGGCGCTGTCAACAGGGTCGCTACCTTCGCCTGGAACTGTGGAAAAGTAAAGGAGGCGTGGAAGCTCGTCAAAAGCTAGATTTCTTCTACTCAAAAAAAACAATGTACCTTTACGTAATAAATTAAGAAACGCACCCTTCGGGAAGGGCTTCCGCGGCTTTGAAAATCATTAGGGGACGGAAGGGGACTCCTACCCTTCTCCTAAGGGGTGGGCGTAGGGTGAACAGATGGAACAAACGGCCGGGCGAAGCTCCTAAGAGCTACAATGATGGTGCGTCTTTCCGGCACGGGAGAAGGCGAAAACGAATGCGTCAGAGAGAGATTGTTCACAACAACCACTGAATAAAAGATATGGATCCTAAGATTACTCCGACTCGATCGAAAGACGAGCCCAAAAAACGGAAAGACCAAAACCACTTGTTAGATCTTGTAGTGAGAGAGGACGATTCTTCCGTTTTCGAGAGAAAAACAGGGATTGCGACCACGCACTAAAAAAGTCATTTGATAGGCCATATTTGTGGGACAAAAGATGATAGCGGAAGACCCGGAATGTAATCTATATCTAGTTTCTAAGGGAATTAGACCTCTACTTATTGAGGTCTTCCCTCGCCAACGCTTCAAGAAGAATGTGTGGGGGGAAAACTACATTCAAGGAGGGGTAGGCACCTTCTCGAAGCCAGAGCAATCGGGTGTAAGGGGGGCGCTTCACCCACTACGCAGCCGCCTGACCAGAAAAAAAGGGGTTTTGCAAAGGGGAAAGCCTCTACCTCCATATCTTCATTTTCGTGATCGGAACAGAAAAGCCTAGGCCGTGCGGGGATTAATGGACTTGGAGCCGGGCAAAGGCCTTGTATAGAAAATTAGACAAAGGACGACGACTACTCAGAAAGGGTCAGAATGGGTAAGCCAATACATCGCGTGATTGTGATGAACGTTTGTCCGGAAGGAAGGGGGGACAGACCGGGGAGTCAAACGGCGGAGGGTCCGAAACAAACGTCTTCCCCCCGGGGCCGGCAGAACAAAACATCGCGGCTTCTTCAAATCGACATGAAACAACGACGTACACAAAGTCTGCCCAATTTACTCCCTGTGCTTAGACGACTCGGGGGTCAAAAACTGGCACCAGTTCGGGAAAAGATTAATCCAAACTCCGTGGAGTCCGACGAGGGGGGAAGGGGATTCGCAGGGGCTTCTCAAGCGCCTTGAATTGAGACGAGACTTCTTTATGCGATTCCACGTTTCAAAAAAGCGATGAAAAGGACACTTTGCCGCCGGGAAGAGTGTGATCACACGTCCGGCAAGGGAAACGAATCACGGGTCGTGTTGGGCGAACGACAGGGCTAAGAAGAACTCCAGAAAATCAAACACAGGAGAGAGAAAAACTCAAGGTCAACCAAATGGTCAACTGATGAGAATTCTTCAAAAGGAGGAATAAGATGGTTTATTGACCGGGGACTCCACCACGAGGGCTATCTCCGCTAAGAGTATATCTTCGTAGAGGCGCGTCCGTGGGTCTCCGATAATATATGTTCCATCTAGAAAGGAGAGGAGGTGGATGAGTCGATCATGCTGTCCCGAATAAGTTCTCTACATTAGTGATGGTGGAAACTAAAAAACGTAAAAAATCCTCTTACGTCTATCGTCTTTCATGGGAACTGACTTACAAACGAGGGTATGTTACAAATGTGAGGGAAAGGCTCGACTTTTCCCGGCAGAGAAGGGCTCCCGCACTTCGAACGATCTGGGGCTGAACTGTCGATTTCGGATTCAAGAATTTACCAACAAGACCTCTCTCAGGGGACTTCGCTGTCATTACCAAGAAAGTGGGTCTTCAGTCTCCTTCCGGCAAGATCGCATAGAGAATTCCCTCGCCAGGCCTTTTTTTTCTTACCGTGGGACCGCGGGAAGTCGTGTACTTCCTCGGGCTATGCATGTTACTTTTCTTGGGGGGGATGGGGTACAGACGGCGGGAGACGAATCATGATCACCAGAGGGTAAATGGAAGAGGAAAAGGACAAGGCAACGGTCGAACTTCAGTGTCCGTGGAAAAAAAAAACTTGAACGATGAGGGGAAGGAGGCACAGGACATCAGAGGAGCTGGGCATAAGTTATATCGTATGGCACGACACGGGGGTCTCTGACTCCGTGGGTTCCTCAATGAAAGGAGAGGAATTAGATGATCCTTACGATTGTTAGTTCCCGTGAGAGGAGATGAAGACCGTTGCTCCTCTACCCCTACTTTCCGGACTTTTTACGCTTCCGATCAAACCCACGCCCGAGAACATGGTGACAAGGTCTGGGTTTGTTCTTTCGGGGAAACCTGGGGCGGGTGACTTCGGCGAATTTCCTCCCCCCGGGTAGGGAAGACTGCTTCAGGGTAAGAGCAGGGAAGCAGGTCAATGAGACAGGACATTAGGGAGGGGCAAGATCTCTTCCCATCGCGTTGAATACACCCAATCTCGGGGATCGGAGTGGGGATTGCTGAGTTATAAAGACAAGAGACCACTCGCTAACGAAAGGGAAAGAGGGTACTTGCTCTATATGAGTCGACGGGGTTCTTAAGTTAACTACAGCTACAAAGGAAGACAGAACAGACTCGTTCGAACGCATACTATCGTGGGAGCAAAACACCCTCTAAACTCGTGGAGGGACCCAGAGCATCCAAATCTCTAAGAGAAAAATTAGTCTAAGCTAAAGATCGAGGAGTTCACTACTTCTGTCCTCTCCCGTGCGTCCAGTCCTGTGAATAACTCAAGCAGGCGGCGGGTATGATGAACCGGGGAGGGGGCCTTGGGCGATCCATTTAAGCTCAAACATATCTCGCAAACACCCAACACCGGAGGGAGGGGGGAGAAAATATATTATATCAGAAACCCGTCATAAGACTGAGTCTCCTGGGGCTGCATCTGGACCACCGGGGTAGGACACGGGACGACTGAGAATTCAACATTATTTGGCGCAAGATTATAGCCTATAAGACGAGGATTGCCTCGTCAGATTGTCTGCATGACATCGACTTGACACGACGGGAAAAGACACAGGTTATTATGGTTCGCATGGCAGGACTATTTAAGTGGTAGACCGGAGCATAGGGGGGTTGTATTAACTCTGATTTCTTATACCGGGGGGAGACCTCCATACGAAGGGGGACGCTCTGCATCTGGCTCGTGGAGAGAATGGGGCTCCGTATAAAAGAGAAAGGGACCCGACGCCGGAACCAGGAAGGGTGAGCAAAACACGCGTGAGAGGGGCTCTTAGACTAAGGGAGGTCGTTTCTAGAGCGGGGGCAGACAGCGCCGAGGAACGAAGGAGTTTTTTTTAAGGACACGGGGACGGCGCTCGGACACAAAATCTAAGGGGTGTGTGGAGGGGACCTTTAAAGTGGTTGTCTCAACGTGCCGCAATGCTCAAAAAGACATATCTCTCTCCTCTAGGCACGCATCTCAAGGAGGAAACTTGCCTTCTCCAGGAACACGGTTGGCCGCCAACCACCGTGGCGAAGACCAGCACTAAAGGGGAAAGATGTCCGGCAGACTTGATCAGGGGCGACTTCCAGGGGTTCACTGGGAGACCAGATAAGTGGGTCTTCGGAGGAACTGATTGTAATTCAAAAACAACCCCAAAACCGAAACAAAAACAAACACCACCCCCAAAAAAAAAAAAAAAACACACCACAACCACAAAAAACCAAAACACACAAACCAACCCGAAAAAATAAACCACCAAAAACCACCCTGCAACCAACCACCCAAACCACAAAAACCAAAAAACCCAGAAAAAACCCACCCCCCAACACCCCCCCACCAACCGGAGCCCCAAAAGACCACTGACACCACCCCCCCACACCCTCACTCGGGGCGTCTCCCGTTGAGACTGAAACGACTTCTCGGGCTCAGATGTTGACCCTCTCGATCGGGCCGAAAAACATTTTATGGGATATTCTGACAAAAGATCTTGTTTCTTATAAAAATCTTGAGTAGGGTTACTATCTCAGTCCCCGGATTGGTAGAAGGAAAGTCGACTATCGGGAGGCGGTCGAACTACATCGTAGATGAAACTAGCTGATATTAGAGGAGGGGCGATGAAAAAAAAAGGGACGGAATAACTTCGAGACTCTACGGAAATCGGTTTTTGGAAGAGTCGGTCGTGGAAATTACCTACGGAAGGGTGCGGGAGACTTTGATTACTAAAGAGAAATAGCCCGATTTCCCGTGGGGAAGCGCGGGAGAAAAGTGACGGAGAAGCCACGAAAAAAGTTATTGTAAGAAAATACGATGAGGAGGTCTTCGCCTCGACAAGGACTTGGGGAGTCATTCGGGAAAGATGAGCGGAAAAAAATGGGAGGGTACGATGAACTTCTGCAGAAAAACCTGTTTGTGGGTCCCGGTAGGGGTGCAGCTTGAGGTCTAAAGTAAAGGGGGGGGGGGGGTGGTGCAACGAGAGATGGAGGCGAGACGTAGATACGTGTAGCAAAAAACGGGAAGTCGGGGTTGCCTGCTCGTGGGGACACACTTCTTGAAAGGGGAAGTGAGATGGGAAAAGCAGGGGGGGGAGTTCAGGAATCCGGAGAGAAGGTCGAAATAGTAGTACACGCAAGGATCAAGGTGCTGCAGGTAAAGAGTCGAACTTCTAATGGAGGGCCTACGGGGTGAGGACAGAGTGCCCAAAGTCGGTTAGATGAGCAAGGGCCATTGTATCGGTTGATCAGCGAAAGTCATTTGTCGCCCAGAGACGAGAACTGAATGGCGAAAATACGGGGGCAGAACGTTTCAGAAAAAGAAAGCATGCCATCCAAGAACTTTCAGTATACAATGAACCTCGAGGTTGGGCCCAGTGGGGACATTGCGTCTCGGCGAAACGAAGGTACGTCTCTACACAGTGGAAAGGGGAAAGTACATCTGCACGACCCAGCGGCTCGCTTTGGTGCATCAGGTAACATCGACGAGGGGGGGAATAGTCTGGAGAACGAGGGTCGTGGGGGTTCGCGCTAGAACGGGGGGGGTCCGGCCTGGAAAAGATCTCAGTTAACAGATCAACGCGGGAGGTTCCTCTCACGAGGCAGCAAGGGTGGGAGGCGGCGATCAATGACGTGGATAGGCTTTGATTCGCCGTGGAGAAGGGGGACTGGGAAAATCGACGCACCATGGCCGCTTGTGACAAAAGGATCTGCATCATGATGGGGACAGAAATCTGAAAAAGAAAATGCTAAGGCGTGCCTGCCGGAAGGGTAGTCAACCGGTCAAACGGAAGACTCGGAAGAAGAAAAAAGCGCTTACAAGAGGTGCGGACGTTTACAAAAAGGGCGAGAACGAAGGGGGAGTCGTAGAACCCTAGGGCGTCACTCTACTCCAACAGTTGAGGGAGATAGCTATGACACGAAGATGGTCAACAGAGACGGAACGTAGCCAGGGGGACACGAAAAGAAGAAACAGGGGAACACCATCTTGGTATCGTTTAGGAGTAGAGTGCGCCTTGGAAAGAAAGTCTTTTCCGACCCAACCCGCACTCCAAGCAGAAAGTGCCAGATCAGACAAAAACTGAAGTGCCTGCCGAAAAAAGAATCCAGAACGATGGGTCAGTCAGGGGGAAAGTATAAAAGACGAAACGTCGACTAGGGGAGGGGGGTCCAGGCTAAAAACTCTTCAAAACTGTACTTGGGGGGACGCGAGGCGCGGAAGAAGGAAACACTGAGATCGGAAACGGGACGGTCGCTGGTCAAAAAAACCACAGGTTCAACCAGGAATCAAAGGATGTTTTATCGGGAGGAAAGGGCGCGGGAGTAGGAGTGAAGGAGGTCTGAAATGTAGGGTTCCTGCAGGAGTAACCTTCTGGCCCATAAAATCCTAGAGAAGTCCCGTTGGTAGGTTTTATCGATATCTCGGAGGGGTCTCGGGTCTCCGGAGCCTGGGGGGCTGGTTGAGTTCTGGTATCATTTGTCAATGTTTTAATCTTCCATGGAACTTCTGGTGGCGGGGTGCTTAGATGGACTCAAGATACATCTCGAGATGTGCTACAATCACCACATGAGGAGCAAGGAAACATTGCGGAGTCACACTCGGGGGAATATTCAACCTCTGTAGAGCTTGAAACTTCTCCAATTGTGGGAAAACGAGTACTCCACAGGAAAATCCCAAGAAAAAAAATGAGAACTTCTCCTAGTCATTTGCCTTAAACAAACTTTTATCTGGGACAAGGGGGACTTTAATTAACAAGAAATGGAGAAAGTCGGTTCCCCCTTACTTTTAAAACTAAAAAGTGACGCGCCAATAAAATTGCCGGGAAGGTTTGGTGAAAACCAGGTGGGGATCCTCAAGGTAGGTCGAGTCGTGGGGGTGGGCTTTAGTAAACGCCGCCAAGTCACAACATCGAATATGAATGAACAAAAAGGACCGCAAAAGGCTGGCAAAACTTAAGCCAAATTGTATGAATACGACATCGTAAACAACTACCCACAGAGAAGAGGGGAAGCCTCAGGAGAGAGCTAGAGAATGAAAATAGAGGAAGAGGTCCCAAAGCGGTCGCTGCTGTGTAAGGGATGGGTTAAAGTGCTGGGCAGGAGCAGACAATTGGAAGCTTAGAAGGCATCGCTCTGAAATTCTCTGCCGGAAAAAAAGATCAACGTAACGTCTTCCCCTCTAGTAGTCTGGGCATGGCGGTCGAGGGAAACCAGTCTCAATGTCCACAGCGAGGCCGAGGAAAAGGGTATCCGCTAAAAAATCTACAGGGCTGAAGGGAAAAAAGTCGGTCGATCTTGTTCAGAGGACAATGTCAAGTCAGAAAGGAAATTCATCCGCCAATTGGCGGCACTACTTTACTCAAACATGGCTCTCTTTCCAGGAAGTGGGTTCTCTCTAGAGGATAAGGGAGGTTCAGTGAATCCGGCCGCGAAGGGTAAAAGAAGGGTGTAGCCAGGCGGTCCTAACGATACATGAAACCCTCGACCTGGACGAGACCAACGGGTCGGAAAATACGGGTCGACTTCAACTGGGAAAAAGGGAAAAAGAGTTCGAAAAAACGAGAATCAATTCGTTCGAGGTGTGGAAGGTACGGCAGGGCAGGGAAAGTGGGGTCTCAGTTCTCGCTTAGGAAGAATTTCCTCTAGATGCGGGAGAAGGGTAGCCTGCTCGATTGGGACTGCTCTCGGGCGCGGATCTGTAAAAGGCGACTTCCAAAGAATGCATGTGTATCGGTCAAGAAAAAAAAAACCAAACAAAAGTCGACGTCTTAATTTGGAAAATTCTAGGCATAAATAAGAAAAAAAAACGCGGGGTCGAGGGATCTGGGATAACGCAAAAGGCTCCCTTGAAGAGAGCTCCGGAACTAGGGAAAACGAGCACGTGCGGAGTTGGAATCTCTGAGGAGGAGGGTGGGGACGGCGGGGAAAAGGATGGAAAGGAGACCAGTAAGCCCCAAGCGCGAGAAAAATACAGGAGGCAGGTAGTAGAATTCTCAGTCTTAATAGAAAAAAAAGGGAGACATACAAGGAGAGTACAATAAAGACATGGCATCGGGGATGTATCAGGCACAGCCTGCCCTTAGTGTGCACAGGTCATCGCACCTCCTCAAGCGTGGCTTGCCAAAAAGGGAATCACTGGCGAGCCCTGGACAGGAAAATAGGAAAATCGAGCTTCTTAGACGCTCTGAGGACAGACTGCTGGAAGGAGGAAAAACTGAGGGGAGGACCTCCTCTTTACCGGGGGGTGAGGGCGTGAATGCTTAGCATAAGAACTCTGGGGGAGAAGCGCATTTCGGGACATATCCAACTCACAAAAAGAAGGTAGTAGGGAAGGATATGTCGAAAACCCTAATTCTTCTCATCGTCAGGAAGGAGCCTAAGAAGCATTGGTACGTCTTGGGGGTAGGTGGGGTCCAGAAAGACGGTGATAAAGAGTCCGCATCAAAAAAGTGGGGGGACCACCTGAGAAGGTCATTAAATCCAGCTCGAGAACTATTTTGCGAGAGGAAAAAAGGATTAGTAAGCGACCACGCTACCTGGGCATCAAAAAAAAAAAAGAGAGTTTTAGAATTGATGCCCCCTCTTCGCAGCAGGACGCAGGAAAATGAATTAGGGAGGAATCTATCGGGGGGGTACATTGGGCCGCCGTCGGGACTGGTGGGATGCTTCTGGGACGGAGAGGAGGTCAAAGGGTCGAAATACTCGTCCAAGACTCCGCAGGCTACTAAGGAGATGGTGAGGGGGGGCTTCAAGTGGGGAGCGCTGGGGAGATGCGCCGAATACGTTGAGAGAGGGTGAGAAGGGGACGTCCACTAAAAAAGTTAGAAAGGCAACATCGTTTGGTTTGAGCTTCTCGGAGGGAAGTTTCACAGCCTCCGCGCCGGTGGAGGGCCCGTTCAAATGCAGTCTGGTAAGGCTCCATTAATTAAGAAGGGGAAAAGCGACGATCTTCCTCGTCCGGAAAGCGAGATTGGCCTTTCTGGGGGGGGGACGGCCCAGGCTAGAAGAAAGATCCCTGCCCCAAGCGCGTACAGGGGGTCGGAAGGGGGACGGCGCGGTCGACGACGATCGTCCCGGGGTACGTTCATTTGGAAGAAAAGATAGAAAGTTTGCAAGACCAAGTCAAATGAATGGGGTTTACTGGGCTCGGCCGGGAACTTCTGGGGAAAGCCCCGCAAAGAAAAGATGAAGCACCTATTGGCAGAAAGGACAGCGTGAACGTGTGTAGAAAAAAGCGTGATGAATGCTTCCATCGACGGGGGGGAAGTCGACTAGGGGTCGAGGTGGCAGGGAACGTGGAAGGGGGGGGATCGAAAAGGATAATCATGCAGGTTAACAATGTGAGACTGGGAGAAGTAATGCACGCGGGGGGGTTGACTAGAGTCCGAGGGACCTACGCTCGGAGCAGAGAAATAAAGACAAAAAAAAAAGAGGTAAGGCACGCGCAAGAGGGGGGGGCGATTCCGGGGTCGGCAAGGGGCCCTGGAGCTGACGGCAACGCAAGGCGACCCGGTAGAAAAGGGGTGGGAAGCGAGCGAAGCGCCGTAAGGGAGCCTTGGTTTCGGAAAGGGAGAGGATCTCTGTTCGGGGTGGTGGGTGGGGGGGGGGGGGGGGGGGGGGGGGGGGGGGGGGGGGGTTGGGGGGATAAGGGATCTCTCAAAGAAAAACCTTTGGGCCTCTTCTTGTTAGGAAAAAGGTGCCGAGCATTGGGGGGGGTGAAAAAGAAAAAAATAAAAATTATTTGGGATTGGGGGGAGCGATACTCGGGGCGGCACGCCACACTGAGGGGCGGGGCCGATTGTCCGTAACCACTTTCGCGGCGAGGTGAAGAAAAAGCGGATCGAGTTCTTGAACAGGAACGTGCTCGGAAACCTCGATCTCCGACCAAAATGCAAAAGGGTCACGTTGCAACCGGGGACCTCGGGAAAGCCGTCAACGATGAGTCAAGGGGGTGCCTCACGGGGCGTCGTTCCGAGAGCACCGAGGCGGAAAGTACAATGCAACAAAAAAGGGTGGAAACGCTGGTGAAGATCGTTCGACTACGTAGATGGGGATGGTAACGCCGAACCGAAGATGTGGGGCGCTCGCGCCGAAGAACGTTATGCCGCCAAAAAAAAAGCATGACAAAATACGACAACGGGTCATGAAAAATAAGGAAAACAATCGCGTGTAAGGTTGGCTAATGAAAGGGACCGTCGAGGGGGGATTCTTTTTTTCAGCGAAGCGAAAAATGGTCATGACTTACAGCACAAAAACTGCCAGGGGGGAAGGAGAAGGGTCTGGGTCACGTTCAACCCGACCAAGGGGTGGAGGAAGGGGTTCCACGAGTCGGGGGTGGATCATCACCGAGCAGACCTGGACTGACGGGAGATCCTGTCTTCATCAAGGCTTCAGCTTCAGGCGACCACTCCACGGACTTACGTTAAATAGTTGGGCGGGGGAGGGGCAGCCTCACCGCGAACTTGACAGAAAAAAAGGTCCCCAGGGTCGTCCGCCGCACCAGGGGGGGGGGTGCTGCTTTGGGGAGAGGCTCTTCACGGGAGACGCGAAATATGGCCTAACAATGGTCGGGCGAGTGCCTGCTTAAGGGAGGATAAAGCGTTCAAGCAGGGGCTCAATACCCTCTAAGGAAGGGTGGAGTCCGTTTAGAGCTCGGAAGCTTCGCATTGAGGGAAAAAGAGCGATATTCTCTTGAGAAAAAACAACAAAGAAAGAGTAGGAGCCTCATCTTGAAGCATAAGCTGGGGAGCTACTCGAGCAAAAAGAAACTCAGGTGAAAAACGGACCTCTTTTAGACGGAGGAAAAAGGACGGTGGGGATCATCAAGGGGAGGTGCCGACCGCCGGCACTAAACTCGCAGGTGCCATATTTGAAGTAGACATAGAGAAAGTCCCGCCGCCAGCCGCATGGGGGGAGGCCGAGAGGCACATATCTTGCAAATAAATGCTCGTTGCGTCTACGTCAGGTCGCAGAAGGCGCCAACCTGCTACATGCGAATGTTGGGGGAACATTACCAGGCGATGGGGTAAAAATAGCTCATGATATCAGCAAGTTCGGGGTCATTTCAGGGGTGTGAGAAACAAGCACCTCGACAAGCGTGGCACGACAAAAAACACTCAATACGCCTTCTATTTGAAAGGTCTCTAATAAAAGGAAAAAAACCGGTTCCGCATTTAAGGAAAAGGGACCTGCATGTTCTGATGGGCTTGGGCGACCGACGTAGAACGGCAGTTGTAAGCGCTTGTCTAAAAGCAGGCTTATGGGGGGGAATATAAACGGGGGGGGGGCTGAGGAGGATTTGCAGGGCCTGGCGGGTTGCCCAGTTACTTCCGTAAGGGGGAAAAGGGGCGCAACATAAGCGGGGAGCGGGGAAAGGGAAAAGAAACGCTTCGAAAAAAAAGGATCAACCTCTCACAACGCTGGCGAGTAAGAGAGATTTTCTCTAATCTAGACAAATTGCTATTCAAGAACTCATCACGGAGACTAATTCGTGCTTCAGAGAAGGATATCTCTTGATCAAGTGGAAGGATATCTTCGGTATAGCTGTCGTAAAGTCCACCGCTGTGGAAACATCGCAATCTCAAATAACCTGCCTGAATGGGAAAAGATGGAGCGAAGGAAAGGACCCTTCAGCGGTGGTGTATCTGGGACCTAAAAAAACACATCATCTCGGGGAGCGGCGTGGACGGCCCTGGCGCAATAAACAAAGTGGTTGCAACCAAAACTTGGGGAAGCGGTGGTGGGACGAAGAAAAGATTCACCGTACAATACCTCGAAGGAAGAGGCGGTTCCTCTCCCAGCCTGATATTAAGGGACCTCCAAGGACTGGCGACTGAAGTTTAGGTCTGCATAAGTTCGGAATGTCATCTAAGATGGTAAAAGAGAGACCCTATACCGACCAAAAGTCAAACTGCGCAAGGAGCTTTGGAGAATAGCTTTAACCGGCTGGTAGGCAAAGAGATATCTTAAAAATAATTAACCGCAGACTTTCTCGAAAGGGATCCTCGCCTGGAGATATCTCGGTCATAATCGATTTAAAGGGCGACGCTACCTGGATACATTACAAGATTTGAAAAGGCCCTCATATCCTCTCGGGGGGTACTATCAAGATGGGGGGTTCTACTCAGAGAATGGAGGATGAGGCATGAAGAAGCTCGCGAATGGGGTAGAAAAACAAAGGAGGAGGATATCATGAAAAAGAAATAGGAGAGGAAGCGCAACGGTCTTCAGACCGACTTCATGTGCCCGGAAAAACGGTACGACGTATACTACAGCTCTAAAAGGAAGATGAAGTACCATGCAGCGATGGGCAGGGAGACAAGTGCTCCGAGCCCGGGACGTCATAACGGGTACTAAGGAAGAAGGAGCCTCCGGCGAAAGCGGGAGAGGCGAAGAGGGAACGGGAAAAAGAAAACCGGAGAATCGGGGAGAACGGAAAAGAAAAAGGGGAGCCCGCGGCGGTCTTGAGAGAACAGCTTTAAAACAGAAGAAAAAAAGACGCTGTTGTCGCGAAGGGGAGAAGCACTCAGCTGGTCACGAAAAAGACCGTGTTCAGAAATAAAAAAGTCCCTAAACGAGTTTTGGAAAGATCACATCTTAGAGAGTCAGGGCACGGTTGGGGGGAAGGCACAACATTATCACGTCCAAAACGGAAAAGACAGAAAAAGCAGAAGGACGTTCTTCTATGCGGAGGCGCCAAGGTCTAAGAAACTGACACCTAGCATCATAAAAGGGAAGGTCACCGTCGGAGAAAAAAGCCCGGGGAGGAATGGCCTACACCGTAAAATCCGAGGGGAAGTCGGAAAATTCTTGGGAGAGGCGAACAAAGACCGAGCAAGCGCGTTCTTGGAGAACGAATCCGCGGTCACAACTGAGGTCCGAAGGAGCACTGCGGTAAAATCGAGGAGGACTTCCACAACTGGGCTAGTGCTGAAATTCGTAAAGGTGCGATGGCGATGCATGGGTGGGAACTCAACAACAAAAGGGGTTAGTAACATATAATAGGGGGCGGCCCTATTCTCTAGGAGGAGCCTACTTTAAGACTGGGGTAACAACGCTGTGGCGTCAGAGGAGGTATCAGCGAAATTATGAAAAAACGGCTTCCAGAAGAACTGGCGCGTCGAGCTGGGTCTCGACAGAGGTACAAAAAAAGTTCAATCCCTGGCAGGTTAGGACGAATCCTCAGAAGCCGATCCCGCTTTCGCTCAAGTGGCCGAGAGTTTGAGGACGTTCTCCGGGGGTCGAAATTTGCGCCGCAGAGAATAGACGAAAGGACGGGGCGGACTTTTAGGAGTGAAAAAAAGAAATACTGGATAAGAAATTCCTCCAGGTAGCTCTAGAAGGATGGTGGCGGACCGTAGACGCGGGGGGAAACAAGGGAGGACCTAATTCGTCTGGTAGCGCGGGAGGTGCGAACTCTTCTCGAAACAAGTTTGTGACCGCGGGGGATGGAAGCTCAGGGTAAAAAAAAAACCCGGACGGCCTCGTGAAACTATGATGAGGGTCAAGCCTTGCATATTTAATAAGATAGCCGATTATCAGGAAGAAAAGTCGAACTAAGACGGAGACCTTGGGCCTTTCGGCACGAAACGTGGCTAGAGCACCACCGGGCGAAAGGAGCGCGGGGACTGGAAAATGGAGGGAAAAGACGATTGAAGAGCGGTCTTCCCGAGATTTTTGCAACAAAACGGGTTGAAGGGGTCGAAAAAGATTTATCCCCAGTTGTCTGTCCTCTCAGAAAAGGGGAAGAAGAGGGGGG
>Ga0179593_1668756_pt1 | contig 19323 bp, 26 predicted proteins | sample CZODoug2_1_08_16_FD_185931 | JGI IMG/M metagenome (GOLD analysis project Ga0179593, IMG submission 185931) | Vadose zone soil fungal communities from Angelo Coast Range Reserve, California, USA - CZODoug2_1_08_16fungal (PacBio error correction) | ecosystem: Environmental > Terrestrial > Soil >...
TGTTTACTGATGAGAGGACCAAGAGAAATAATTGATATTTGGGGAAAAAAAAGGGGAACAGCAGCGGGGAGAGACGGGGGAAGATCTCGCTGGCCTGCTTTCCTTTCTTTCTTAATTACGGTCGAATGCCGCTGGAGAAGGAAGAAAAAAGGGGAACAGAAACCAAAGAAGTCTTCGCTCCGATTGTCGGGAGAAGAGGGGGAAGGGGAGAAAAGGGGGGAAAGAAACTCAGTAAAAAAAAAAAGGAGATGAAACCATAACGATCAGCATCTCTTTTCCTTTCTACTTCGAAAGAAGGGGAAAGAAAAAAGGAAAATCATTGACGAAAAGAAAGAGAGGAAAGATGCCAGACGCGAGCCCACCATCCTATTCATCGCTATCGGACGCACTGGGGGGAAAAGGGGACAGGGAGAGGAAAGGGGGCTTGCCAAAAAAGGGGAAAGCCGTCTCGGCACTTCCCCCTCGGCTCTTTGCCTTCCTCTTCCTTCTCCTTCTTATTTGCGCAACGGCCTCGAGAGGGGAGGGGGAGAAAAAGAAGAAAAAGGGGAAAGGGAAAACGGAAGGAAGAGCGGTCCACTCCCATTATCATTTTCGCCTGCGTCCTTAGGAGAGGAAAGAAAAGGAAAAACGTCCCAAAATGCAGAAGGAGTCGAAGCTTCTATGTTTGTTGCCGATACGGCCGGGAGGGGAAAAAAGAAGAGGGTCCGGGGGAAAAAGGAATCTCCCTTCAACTCACATCACCTACGCTTGCCAAGAAAGAAGAAGAAGAGGGGAAAATGAAAGGGGGGGGAGCAATCCCACTGACTTCTCCTTCCTTCTCGAGGAGAAAGAAGGGGAGAAGGGAATCTGTAGGCGACTATCTTTATGTATCACTCCCCGGTTGACGTAGAGAGGGGGGGGGAAAAAAATCTTAAAAGAGGAAGATGTGACGCCGCCTCTTCCCGCATCTCCGGCCGATCAAGAGAGGGAAAGAAGGAGAGGCCTGAGAAAGAAAAGAAAAATGGCTCCCCATCACCACCATACATACTTTAAAGAGGAGGAAAAAGTGCATAAGGGGGAGAGAAAGGAAGAATAAACCGTTCTTCTTCCCATACAGCACTTTCTACCTATTGGAAAGGAGGTGAAGGAAAAGACTACAAGAGAAGAAGGAAAGATGGCTGTCTATGTTCCTCTCTATTATATGTTGAAAGAAAAAAAGAGAAGAAAAAAGAGGGGATGGAAGAGAATGAAGAAAGAGAAAGGAGGAGAAGGACCAACGCCTTCTTCTATTTCCTTCTTCGTCCTCTATATCTCTTGCGCAGGAAAGAGGGAAAAAAGGGAAGGGAAAAACGGAAAAAAAAGGTAAAAGCGCTTTGATTAGCTTTATCTTTTCCATCTTATCCTCGTTATCTCGACCTGTGATAGGAGGGGGGGGGGGGAAGAAGGAAAAGGGAAAAAAAATTGGGGGAAGAGGAGGCGAGAGAGAATCGCCCGACGCCTCTCCGCCCTCTTACCGATCGTTCTTGTCTTTGATGGGGGAGGGGGAGAGGGGAAGGAAGAAAAAATGATGAAAAAAGAAGGGGGAAGGGAAAAAGAGAAGAAAGAGAGAGGATACGGTCCTCGTCGCCGGCTTGTCGCCTTTGTCATCTTCTGGGCAATCGGCTCCTTCATCGGAAGAAGAGGGGAGACGGGGGGAAAAAAGGTACTGAAGAAAAAGGAGGAGAATAAGCGATGATTCATTGATCTTCTCAGCGAGCTCACCAACGACGAGAAAAAAAAAAGAAAAGGGGGGAAAAAAAAGAGGGTCCCAGAAAAAACCGAGAAAAAGGAAAAAAAGAAAAGGAGGGCCTCAAAAAGCCGCTGTGCAACTGCCCGCGATGTGTTCGTTTTTTCGCCAGTGAGAGGGGGAGGGAGGCGAGAAAACGCGAGGGAAAAAGAAAAGAAGAAGCCGCTATGTCCTCATGCAGAAGCGCAATCAACGGGATCTCGGCCCTGCCTGACGGAAGAGGGGGGCAGGAAAAGAGAAGTGCCGGAAAGAGAGCGGCGGGAAAAAAAAGGAAAGAAATTTCCGAGAAGGAAGAGGGATGGTCCTTCTTCTTTTTTTTTTCGTAGGCCGGGAGAAAAGGAGACCGGGAGGGGGGGAGAATCGGCCGTCGCTTTCTTCTTCTCTTCCAGCGAGGGAAGAAAAAGAGGAAAGGTCTACAAAAGAGGAGGGGGGGTGAGGGTCGCCATTTCCTAGCTTCTAAGCTTCCTCCTACGTTCTGCTCGGAGAAAGAAAAGAAAGAAGGGGAAAGAAAGGAAAAAACGGGGAAAAAGGTAAGAGAGCACAGGCCCTTTCCCTCCTATTAATGACGAGGTCGCGAGAAAAAAGGGACGAGGGAAAGGAATAAAAGAAAAGGAAGGGCGCGATCTACTGGCTTCAATCGCGAGGGGGAAAAAAAAGGGACCTGCGGAGTGAGGCAAGGGAAGCGCTTCCCATCCGCATGACGCAAGCGGGTCTGCGGCGGGGAAAAAGAGGAAGGGGGGGGGGAAGAGGGTGCGAGTGGATGCTTCCCTCCTTCATAATCACTTTATCGAGGAGATATAATTAGGAGGCCCTTCCTCATCTCACAGACTATATGTATTGAGAGGTCTGGGGGACTCTCCACTCCCTGTATCCATGAGAAGAAAAGATGAAGGAGATAGAGGGAGGAGAGAAAAGGAAGTTTATCAATTATACTCTTCTTGTCGATATAGTGAGGAGGGTGGGGGAAGGGGAAGGGAAGCGCGATTGTTAATTTCTATCTTCTTTTCCACAGCTGAGGGAGAAGACTTGAGAGAGGGAGGATGAAGATCTCCTCCCTTCACCGAGAAAGGGCCGGAAAAGATAGAGCTTCTCTTTAATTTTTTTTCTCTCTTCTTCCAGCCGTGAAAAGAGAGGGGGGAAAAAACTCAAGGGGGAGGAGAGAAGTGCGGTTCATTTCTCTCTTCTTGATAGGGAAAGCCACGAGGGAAGGGGGAGAAAGTTCTATTCTCTTTTCCGCGGGGAGGGAATGTACCCGAAAGGGGGACAGGGAAAGCGAGAGGTCGTCCGACACTGCGCGTCTCGACGATTTCAATAAGAGAAAAGAAGGGGAAGGCATTCATAGAATCGACAGCGAGCGGCTTCGCCCGGAAGGAAGGGAGAAAAAAAAACAAAGAAGAGGGGAGTGGCACAAGCGTATGGTCCTTGGGGGCCAGGCCAAATCGGCAGGGAGAGAGGGGGGAGGAGAGAAAACTAGGAAAGAGAAGGAGGACCCGGGGGGGGGAAGGATCTCCTCTCAACACCAACAACTTATTAGTATTAAAATAGATCTACTTCTTCGCGAAGCGCAACTGAAAAAAGGAAAAAAGATATTCGAAAAGGGGGAAGGGCCCCAAGTTACCCATACGCTTTGCCACAGAGGGAGATTGGGGGGGAAAAAGGGAGGAATACGTGCTAAGCCTCTGTCTATCGCCCCTCAAAGGGAAGCAAAAAACCTTCAAGGGGGGAGGAAGGGGGAACCCAGTCCTGAAATCGTCGCGCCCGCTCATTGTCGGCGCCGCAGAAAAAGAAATGGAAAACCGAAGCAACTAGATCGAACGTACCGCCCAAAGGAAGGGAGGAATTGGAGAAAGAGGGGCTTGCACGGAACCGTTTACGACTACGTGCCTCAACGGCGACGGAAAAAGGAAAGTCAGCGAGGGAGAGAGGAAAAGGGTGTGTTGAACGAGGGCGGTGCGTCTGCGAATTGAGCACGCCGAAAAAAGAAGAAAACACCGGAAAGAAGGGACGAAAGGGGAAGGGTCCCAATCTGGCGCTTCGGCATCCCTTCTCCCTGACTGAAGGGGAGAGGAGGTCTAGAAAAAAGGGGAAGGGAGAACATACCAGGAGAATTTTTCGCCTGCGTGCATCTTTCGTGCGCATGCGACGGGAGGGGGGAGGCTAAAGAGGGTCCTGCGCTGCTCCTGTCTTCGGAAGGAGGAAGAAACGGAGGAGGGAGGGAGGACTTCCATCATCCCCCCTCCTTTTTTGGCTGAAGAAGCTAAAAGAGGGAAATCACCGACTCTTTCCCAGAAGGTCAAAGGAGGGGGAGGGAAGATCCGGTTGCTCCCCTCCCACGACAGAGAAGAAGAAGAAGGAGTTGACTCCTTCTATCGCTTCCTTGAGAGGAGAAAAAAAAAAAAGGGGAGCTACCGGAAGAGCCTGGGGAGGGGGAGATATTCTCTCGCCGGCGGAGCACGCGCTTATAGAACGGGAAGAAAAGGAAGGGGGGGGGATGGGAGAAAAAAAGGGTAGGGGAGATAAACGAGAACCCAGCACCTCCCTCCTTTCAGCGTCTTCTACAATATAATTCCGAGAGGACCAAAAAGAGAAGGGAAAGGGGAACAGAGAGGGGAGGAAAGGATTGGCCCATGATTTTTCTCCATTACTCTAACATTCCTAACGACAAAAAAAACTCAGGGGAAGGAGGGGGGGAAAAAGCGCAGCAGCATCGCATAAAATTCCCCCAGAGACACCGGGGTGAGAAAAAAGGGGCCGAGAAAGAGAGGAAAGGAAGGAGGAAGTGCCTGCGTCGTCCGCTTCCTATCTGCTTCGCCGGCCCCAGCAGAGAAAAAAGGTAAAAAGAGGAAAAGAAAACACGAAGAAGGAAAGGGGGGGAAAGCTGGAGCGGGCCAGCGTAGCCTCTTTAATCTCTACCTTTCATCGGCTTGGCGGGGAGGGAATGGGCTTTGGGGGGGGGGGAGAGAGGAGAGATCACCTTATCATCGATTATTCTCGCTCTACTACTCCCTATCCGCAGGCAGGAAACCTAGGACAGGTAGGAATCTGGGAGGGGAGTTCCGATGAAGGAGAGTATCTCTCTCACAACAACAACTTATTATTTATTAAAATTATATATATATTCCGTCGGTCCTAGTCGAGGGATGGAGAAGGGGGGAAAAAGAAAGGGGAGGGTTCAGCAGGGAAAAAGAGGGAGGGTCTATTTTCTTCCTTCTTCCTCTTTGGGCAAGTAGTACGAAAGAGAAGAGACTACAAGAAGGGGAAAAAAAAAGGGAGGGAAAGGGGAAGAGGGTCACGCAACCCAATCCGATACCCGTTATCTCTATTCACCGAGGAGAAAAGGAGAAAGCCAAAAAAAAAGGGAAGGAAGGGAACGCGATCGTGTTCGTTTTTCTCTATTCTCTTTCTTCCTCGAGAAGATCTGCGTGACCGGGGAAAGAAAGGACGGGAAAAAGAAAAGAGAGGCCGCTGATTCGGCATCTTCTTTCCCCTCATCTTCGTGCCGACCCGGGAGAAGAGTCGAGGAAAGAGTTCCGGCGGCGCTGCTCTCTCCTTCTATCCGTGGCTGGTCGATGATGTGGGGGGGTAATCAAAAGGGGAAGAAAAAGGTAGTAGTGGCCGTCCGCGGTCTTCTTCTCTTCCGGAAAGTCCACTGGAAGGAGGGTTAGGGGGAGGAAAAGGTCGAGCGTCTAATCTTCCTCTACTGCTGCGCGGAGAAAAGGAGGAAGAAGGGAGGAAGGCGGGACAGGCGGCGGCCTCTGCTTAAGAGGAGTGCCGAGAGAAAAGGGCTAAAAGGGAAAAAAGAGGGGGGAAGAACGTTTCAACCTTTTCTTTCTCCATCACGAAAAGTAGAAATCTCGAGGGAAGGGGAAGGAGGACGTCCTTTGTAGTTTCTCACCTTATCTTCCGCCGCGCGTACCAAAAGGTTGGGTGGAGGGGGAAAGGGGAGACCGCTATGGGCTGGCGGACCTCCCTGCATAATCAACTGGAGAGGACCCGGAAGGAGGGAAAGGGGGAAGACTATCTTTCTTTCCTATCTGGAGAAAAAGGGAGCCAAGGAAGAAGGGGGGGGGGGAAGTCGGTCAGGCGGGACGGCGACCACGCAATGTTATTCACTTATACCCGCGTCGATCTCAGGGAAAAAGAAGGAAAAGGAAGGAAGCGCCGATCGGGAAGTTCCTATCTTCTTTTTCCACACTGCGGCCGGAAAAGAAAGGTCGAAGGGGAGAAGAAGGGAAAAGACCGCGTTCACCCACATTTTTCTATCCGAATCGCGAGGAGAAGGGGACCGAGAGAAGAAAAGGAGAAAAGCGTTGTCCTGAAATGAAAAGTGCGGGTTCATTTCGAGAAAAAAAGAGGGGGGGGGGAGGGTCAGCGCGGTGTAGACGGTTCGTATCGAAATGAAAAAAAAAGGGAGGAAAAAGGTCCTCTCTTCGAGGCAGAAGGGGAGGGGGAGGACAAGAAAAAGGAGGGGGCCCGTGGAAGGTGAGGGGTCATCGACAGGCGGCTGAGCAAGAGAGCCGGGAAAGATTCTCTCGAGGAAGGGGGGAGATTTCAAAGAGAAAAAAAGAAATTCTTTCTCATCGGCATGTTCGTCTCCCTCATTCGATCCGGGAGACCAAAAAAAGATCGAGGGGAGGAAAACAACAACGGAGGAGGAGGAAACTCATATCAGATCCGGGGGAACTATAAAGGGGAGGGGGAAAACATTCCCGATGAGAAATAATGAGTTTCTGTCCCCCAATTGACCATACGCGTTGAAAAAAAGACTTTGAAGGAAAAAGGGGGAACTGGTTGTTCTAATCCTCTGTCCGGGAAAAGAAAAACAAAAGGAAAAAGAAAGCGCTGGTCCCGTCTATCGTCCGCGCCGCGCATTGTCCGGAGAGAAGCCTCAAAAGGAAAAAGGAAAAAGAAAGAGAGACCCGAAGCGAAACGATCTCTCAACTTCTCACCTCGCGGAAAAGAAGAAGGAGAAAAAAGCTGCGAAATGAACCGCACTTTTCTTTCCCTGACACAGCTGGCCTCAGGAGAAAAGAAAAAGAAAAAGAAAGCGAGCCCACCATTCCAAGCATCGCGATCGGATCTCCTGTGGGTGAACGAGGGAGGGGAGACGAAGAAAGGAAGCATCGTGGCAACGCGCTCGTCACTTCCCCATCGGCGCTGCCGGAAAGATGGAGGGGAAAAAGCAAGAGGGAAAAAGGAAAAAGACCGTCTCTTATCACTTGCAGGGGGGAAAAAAAGGGGGCCCAGGGAAGGGGAAAAGGGGGGGGGAGAGTAGCGCGCGCTGGTTAAGCCGCCCCTGCCTCCAGATAGGAAGAAAGAGGAGATGAAGGGAGGAGGGGGGGGAAAAACGCGCGCCGCGACCCTGTTCTTCTTCAGTAGGTCCGCCAGCAGAGGGGGAAAGCAAAAAGAAAAAAAGAAAAAAGAAAAAAGCATGGCGGCCGGCGGCTTGGACGCGCGGGATATCCTGTTGCGCCCCTCCCACGACGGCGCCGGCCGAGGGAAAAAAAAAGGGCGATTTCTCTTCCTGATCTGGTAGCGACGAAAGGAGGAAGACCTCGTCCATAATATGCTGACAATGGCCTGGTGCTTATAGAGAGCGAAAGGAAATCCACCCGCCAAAAAAAGGGGGAACAGAACCCCGCGAAATAGAAAAAGAAGAAGAAGAGAAAATGCGCCCCAGCACCACAGACAGACTTTCATTTCTTTCGACAAGAGAAGGAAGGAAGAGGAAAAAATGAAAAAAAAAAAGAAACGGTGCGACCGCTTGGCCCATTAATTTGCTCCATGACGCCGACCAGGCAGAAAAAAAAGACGTGGAAAAAAAAAAGGGAAAGAAAAGGGAGGGAAAAGCTCAGTCAGCATCGCCATAATTCCCCATCATCACGCTTTTTCGGCAGCGACGATGAGGTACAGGGAAGGGGAAAAAGGGGGAAAAGATCAGAAAAAAAAAAGGAAGGGGGAACGGCCAGCCGGATAACCTTTCACGCCTATCTTCTCTCTGCCGCAAGATGAATAGGAGAAAAAAGCCGGGGAAAAGAAAGGAAGAAAAAGGGAATCTCGACCGGTATCTTCTTTTTTTTCTGCACCCGCGTCGGGCGGTGGTCTTGGGCAAATGGGAAAGGGGAAAGGCTCCTCATCCAAAAGGAGAAAAAAAAAGAAAAAAAAAGAAAGGAGGTGATGGTGGTCTGATCGTGCGAAATTGTTCTTCAAGCTGCCCACATCTTCTTTCGCGATGAAGGCGCCGATGCCCGAATGAAAGGAAAAAAGGGAAAAAAAGTAGGAGGAAGAGAAAAAGGAAAAAGGGGAAAGAGGCAACCAGCTTGTGCAGCTTGCCGACATTTTCCTCCCTCTCAGCCCACCATCAAAGACAAGATCCGATCGGTAAACGAGGGTCGGAAGGAAAAAAAGTATCGGAGAAAAAAGGAAGGAAAAAGACAACGCCCGACGCTGTGTCATCAACCCAATCCTATCCCGAGTGGAAAGACTTCAAAAAGAAGGAAGGAAAAGAGAAAAAGAAAGGGGGGAAAGGTGTGCCAGCCGCTGGCAACGGCCGCACTCGTGTTCCGTTGTTCTACAGAAGGAAAAGAGAAAGGAACACGCACGAAAAGAAGGAAGAGAAAGCAAGCCGCTAGTTCCTCATGCATATCTCAATCACGGATCTTTCGGAAGGCCGGAAGAAAAAACTTAAAGAGGAGGAAAAAGAAGAGAGCGGCGCGCCCATCGGCCTCTTTCCGTTCGGGCGCTGGAGCTAGCAGGGAGGGAGGCCTTTGGGGAGGGGAGGGAAGGGCCGCAGCACCTTTCTATCTGCCGTCGCGGTCGTCGAGAGAAGAAACTCGGAAAAAGGGAAGAAGGGGGGGGGGAGGGGGCGCCCTGTCTATCTTCTACTTTCCCTCGACGTGCCTGAGGGAAGAAGGAAAGGGGAGAAGAACTGTCGATGCGGCTAGTCTTCTCATCAGCGGAAGAGTTTGAAAAGAAAAAAAGTAAAGAAAAAGGGCGTTGCTCCATCCGATCGCGCCTACAGAGCAAGGGGGAAGAAGGGGCCCGACCATTACTGCCGCGCGCCGAAGAGGAGGGGAAGGACTTCCTCGCCAAAAAAAAAGAGGGGGGAAAGCCGTCGTGATGTGCGTTGCCTTTCGATTCTCGCTTGGGGGGGGGAAGAAAGCTGGGGAAAAGAAAGGGGGGGGGGACACATCCCTTCCTTATCTGCCAACCAACACTAGGAAAAGGGAAGAAAAAAAAATGATATGGAGCCGGGCGGCTTCACCAGATCGCGCTAATCTCGAAGGGAAAAAAAAAAAGGCGGAAAAAAAAGGAAAGGCGACGGGCGACCACCGGCAAGGTGATCAAGGAGACCGAGGTGAAAAGAAAGGGAAAAGCCAGGGAACGGGCAGACTTCTTCAGCGAGGGAAGGACAGCTGAAAAGGGGAGGAAAAAGGGGGAGGCTAGCGGCTCATTCGATTCTCCCCCTCACCTCCCTCGGAAAAAGGAAAGGAGGGAGGCCTCGGGAATGGGTGTGGCTTCTCTTCCCGGCCAGCCGTGAAAGGAAAAAAGATGAAAGAAAAAAAGGAAAGAAGTTTCAATTTCCCCCCTCATCTTCGTTATAGTGTCGACCGGCAAGAGCTGGGAGAAAACGTTAAAAAAAAGAGGGAAGGGAGGGAAGAGGGAAAGGGAAGAATTTCGAGGCGCCTACCATTCTCTCTCTCCTATTCAGACGGACCGAGGGGAAGCATAAAAAAGGGGGGGAGTAAGGGAAAGGAAAGGGGACCGTCTTCCGAATACAGTGCAATCCGGCCAGCGGATCTTACCAAAAAGGGGGAGGGAAGAAGGCTAAAAAGGAAAGGGGAAGGGAAAGGCCCCTCATTCTTTTCTCATCGGCATGTTCGGAAAAAAAAAATCGGAAAAAAGAAAAAAAAGAAGAAAGAAAAAAAAACGGAGGAGAGAAAGATCTCTATTCCTGGCTTCTATCGCAAGCTGAGTAGATGCCTAAAGGGAGGGAGGGGAAGGGGACATGGCCCCCAATGACATACTCTTTGCCACATCAGCGTGCGTTTCAAAGAAGGAAGTGAAAAGAGGGGGGGAAAAATACGACCTCACCTTTCCACGGCCGCTAAGCCCGAAGGAAGAAAAGAAAGGACGGAGAAGGGGAAAGGGGGAGGGGCGCCTCGAAGATGCTTCATCTTACTTCATCTCTTCATGTTGCGTGGCATAGCGAGGAAGAAGAAAAAAAAGCTCGGAAGGGAAAATCTCACGCCGCTTCGAAATGAACCGCACTTTGAGGGGAAACGGAAAAGAGAGGGGAAGAGCTTCACGCCTGGCCGACTCGAGCCCCACCATTCCAAGAAGAGCGAAGGAGAGGAGAGAAAAGGGAAAAAAAGAGGGCCACGGCCTCGGTCTACCCCCCCTCTCACTCGGCTGCCGGCAGACTGTGGACAAAAAAAAGAAAAAAAGGTCCGGGAAGGGGGGAAAAGAGAAAGGCCTCTCCTCATGTATTTGATCACGAGGAAAATATAAGGAAAAAGAAAAATATCGTCCACAATCCCATTCTACTTTTCCAGTCCAAAGGAAAAGAAAGGAAGCTTTTTAAGCCTCCTCTCCTCTCTTCACCTACCCTATCTTCTGCCGGAAGGGAAAAAAAGTTCCGAAAAAAGGAAAAAAAAGTCTTTTTCATTATTTCCCGCCAGCATCGCGGAGGAAGGGGAAGAAGAAAAGAAAAAACCCTTCAAAAAAAAAAAAAAAAAAGAAGGAAAAAAGAAAAGGGGCAGGAAAAGGGGGAAAGAAAAGGACGTCTGGTCGTACAAATCTTCGATGACGCCGAGGAAGGGGGGAAAAGGTGGGGGATGGGGGAAAAAAAAAAAAAAAAGGGGGGAGAGAGAACATCGTCATATATTCTGACAAGTTCCGTGCTCGAGGACTCGTCCACGAAGAAAAAAAAAAGAGAAGAAAATGAAGGAAGGAGAGAAATTCTCCCATCACCACAGACAGAAGGTAAGAGAAAGCCATGAAAAAAAAGGGGAGGACATACAGCACCGGTTCTACCGCTTTTCCTCATGATTTTTCATGAAAAGAGGGAGAAACAAAATAAAAGGGGGGGAGGCGATGGGCGCGCCGATATATTTTATCCCCCTCGTCAGGCAGCTCGCCAATCAGTCGGCGGAAAAAAAGGGAAAGACTATGCATGAGGAAATAGCGGCTGAGACTGCCCCCTTCCGTCTAGTGCCTGCGCGTCCTCGCGATCGCGTGAAAGAAAAAAGGGAATTAGAAAGAGAAAAAAAAACGAGGGATGAGTCTGGAGCTTCCATCTTAGCCTCTGTGAATCTCGACCGGAGAGGGGAGGAAATTGAAAAAGAAAAAAAAAGGGGGGGAGAAAAGAAAGGGAAGATCCCTGATCATCGATGATCTCTCTCTACTACTTCCCTATCCTCCGTGCCGACCCTCGACCGAGCGGAGAGGGGAAAGGGAACACAATCTTAGGGGGAAAAGAAGAAGGAAAGAAAGCAACACGGGAGGAGAGAAAAGAGATAGATATTCCTTCGTTCCTCGTCGCGTGCTTGTCGCCTTTTGTTCATCATGAGGAAAGAAAGGGAGCCGAAAAAAAAGAAAGGGGAGAGGGCTCGTCGAGAGCGCCCTCCCTCGATGATCAGGATCTTTTCTTCGCAGCGGAGAAAAAAACCAAGAAAGAAAAAAGAGAAAGAAAGAGCGTCGTTGGACCTTTTGTTGCACCAGCCGAGGGCAAACGGGGGGAGGAAGCTTGAGAAAAAAGGGAAAGGAGGAAGAGAATAACGACGACGGCGTTGCCGTCTCATCCGCTATTTCTCTTCAAGCGAAAATAAAAAGGGAGAAAAGTCAAAAGGGAAGAAAAAGAGGCAGGTCCCCTATACTGCGCTCCATCGCGCCATCTTTCCGGCGGCGCTGGGAAGTAGGGAAGAAGATTGGAAAAAAGAAAAAAGGGGAAGAAAGAGGGCAGAACCGGTGCTGTATTTGCTCAGCACCTTTCCCTTATAAAAGGAAAGGTCGAAAAGGGAGAAAGAAAAGGGAGAAATTGGACGACCGCCCGCCTGACCTTCCTTTCTTTTTTTTGCTGGGTGCAGAAAGGGAGAGTTCTAGGGGAAGAGGGGGGGGAGGGAAAGAGATGCTCGCCTTCTATTCTTACTATTCTTCGCATCAGGCCGGAAAGAGTGGAAGAGGAAGAAAATCGCCGAAAAAAAAAAAAAGAAAGAGAAAAAAAAGAAACGATCGTCGCCTACAGATTAATTAATCTAATCTACTTCTTTCATCGACGATTTTGGGGGGAAAAAAAAACTCAAAAAAAGGAGAAAAAAAAAAAGAGCGCCATCCGCATTACTCAAGTCTTTTCTTCGGCGTGGCAAGCGTCGGGGAAAGGAGGGGGCTCGAAGAGAAAGAAAAGAGGGAGAGCTTCTCTCTTTTGCCGCCGCCCGCCGGAGAGAAAAAAGGAAAAGAAGGAAAGAAGAAGGGGAGCATAATCTCCCCCGTCTCCTTCTCCTCAATCTGTCCGCAGGCCCGAAAAGGAAAAAAAAAAAGGGACCCCAAAAAAAGGAAAAACGGACCAGGTGATCACGTATACCTTCTAGGGGGGAAGGGAAATTTGAAAAAAAAAGGAGGGGGGGCCGAGAGCGGCGTTGCCACCAGCTGCCGGGCCGCCCGAGTGAAGGGGGAGTCAAAAAAAGAAAGGTTCACACCACATTGCTATCGATCGCGCTGCTAGGGGGGGAGGAAAAGAAAGAAAAAAAAATGTCCGCACGCCTCCTTTTGCTTATCCTTCGTCAACAGAGGGGAAGGGGAAGGCGTGGGGGGGAAAAGGATGAGCGGTTATTTTCTCTCCTTTTATACTTTCGGAATGAGAGGACTGAAAAAAAAAGGACGATGGCCGTCACTTCTATGTCTCCGACAATGCGCGGGGAAAGAAAAAAGAAAAGGGAGGGGAAAGTGGAGGGGCTCATTTTCCTTACCTTTCTTAGAGCTTCCCGTTGAAAGGTGAAAAGGTCTAAAAAGGGAAACACCGTACTTCCTACATGACATGGCAAGAAAAAAAAAGGCAAGAAGGGGGGGACAAAAAAACGTATGTCACTTGGGGCCATGCCCCTCATGAAAGGGAAAAAACGATCAGGAAAAAGAAAAAGAGGGGAGGAACCTACCACTTGCTCTTCGCCGCCGCATCTCTCTCACACACAACGGAGAAGGGGAGGGGGGGGGAAGGGAGTAGAAAAAAAAAAGAAAGGGAGGGACGAGAAGCTGGTCTCCCTGCTCGAATTATTTATACGAAATGCCGATGAGAAAAGGAAGGAATTGAAAAAAAGGAGAAAAGGGAAAGTGAGAAAGAAAAAAGGGAAGAAGGGCGTATTACTTTCTAAGCCTCTGGAGGGTTCAAAAAGGAGGAGGGAGTGAGCAAATCCATGACAGAGGCGCCGATCTTCAATCGCTGGTCCCGTATAAACGAAAAAGGAAGAGCAGGAATAGTTGCTTTTCATATCTCAAGTCATACGAGAAAGAAGAGGGGGAAAAGAAAAAAGAAAGGGGGAGACTTTTCTTGTCCCTGACACCGCTTTAACGATCGTGAAAGAAAGGGGAAAACACGAAAGGGGGAAAAAAAAAGGAAGAGCACTGTGGGTGAACGATTTCGTTTGCTTTCTTCTAATTGATCCCTATAAATCAAGGAGAAGGGGAAAGAAAAGAATCGAGAAAAAAAAAAAAGAAGAAGGGGAGACTGCTGGATGGGCGCAACGGCCTCGCCGAGTGAGGTGATTCACAGATCGAACGCCGTCTCCGGGAAGAAAGGAAAAGAAAAAGAATTGAGGGGAAGAAGAGAAGGGCGAGATACTCTCTCTCTTTTTAATCCTCCTTCTCCAGATAGGAAGAAAAAAGAGGAAAAAAAGTTCCTATGGGAAAAGAAAAGGAAGAGGCAGGAGTCCGCCATCATCTCTTCTGCCTCAGGAAAATAAAAGGGGAAAGAAAAAGATTGAGTCCGACGGCTTACTCTCTTTCTTCAGATAAGGGGGAGGGGGCGTGAAAAAAAAGAGGGAGGGGAAAAAAGACGTCTATCCTTCCGTATCTGTCGGTCGACGATCGTGATGGAAAAGAAAAGGGACCGGAAAGGGGGAAAAAAAAGGGCCACTGTGCTCGATTAACTCTTCCTCCTGAATGCTCCGCATCAGGAAAAAGAAAAAGGCTCAGAAGAAAAAAAGAAAAAGAAAAAGCACCACCAACAGACGTTCATCTTCTTCTACCAGATAATTCCTAGAGGACCCAGGAAGGGGAAGGAAATGAAGAAGGGGAAGAAGAAGGGAGCCCATACGCCGACATGCCTACTACCCACAACATCATTCGAAAAGAAAGGGGAAGGGAGGCTAAGGAAAAAAAAGGAGGAGGAAAGGGAAAAAGAAACACCGGGTGCGGCACTCCGATGAGGTACCGGCCGATGCCGATCAGCAGGCCGAAGATCCCGGTGTGAAAATGGAAAGAGAGGAAAGGGAAGGAAAAAAAAAACCCAGCCGGATAACCGGTCACGCAGATCTTCTCGTTGTTTTGCAGCAAGGAGGGAAAGAGAAAAATCTGCAGGGAAAAGAGAAAAGAAAAAGAAAAAAATGCTCGACCGTATCTTCTTTTTTTCTGTCCCCTCTCGGGCTTTGTCTTGGGCAACTTGCGAAGAAAAGGGGGAATCGCGGAGAGAGGGGGAAAAAAAAAAAAGAAAAAAAAAGGGGGCGCGATTCGGATCTTGTCTTTGATTGTGTTCTGATCTTTCTTCCAATTGTCGGCCAGCCTGCACAAAGAGGAAGGCAACGAAAAAAAAAACGCGGACAGGGGAGAGAAAAAAAAAAAAAAAGAAAAAGAAAGAGGGAGGCCCGGTGCTTGTCCGCGTTGTCATCATTTTCTGTTCATCGGCGCCTTCAAATCGGCACGAAGGGGAGGAAGGGAGACAAAGAAAAAGAGGGGGGAGGAAAAAAAAGAGGATCTGGATCTTTCGCAGCTCGATCACAACTACATCTAAAAACCCACGGGGCAACGGCGAAGGGGAAAAAAAAAAAATACCTAGGAAAAAAGGGAAAAGTACGTTGGACCCTTTGTTTTTCATCCTCTGTGCAACGGCGCGATCTTTGGTTGGGGGGGGAAAAAGAAGAAGTAAAGACTTCGGGGGAGATAAAGAAAAGAAAGGGCACACTTGACGACGCAGCCTCTCACTACTTCTTTTTCCTCCTCATCCGCTATTTTGAAGAGAAGGGTCCTGAAGAAAAGAAAAGGTTCTCTGGGCATTATTGTCTATTCTTCTTCTCTTCGTCCCCTATAGAGGGGAGGGAAAGAAAAAGTCTTGAGGGAAAAGAAGGGAGGAGGATGTTGTGGGTCGTCGGCCTGTTCTGCGTCATCGAGCCCAATCATGGGCAAAAGAGAAAGAGGAGGAGGGACCATGGCTATGTGTCCCCTCTCTGCCTTCTCTTGTCGACGCCGCTGAAAAAGAAAAGAGGAAGAAAAAAGAAAGAAAGAAGGGGGAAAGGAAAGTTTCTAGCCATCATCTCTTTTCTCCCGTCGACTGCGGACGCGGCGCGCAGAAGGAGGGAGAAAGAAGAAAAAAGAAAGGGAAAAAAAAGGGGGGGATACGCCCTGGCCCAGCTCGACGTCAACCTTTCTTTCTCCCTCAACGATCGGAGAAGGAAAAGAGGGAAAGGGAGGAAGGCTCTCCTTCCTTCTCCTGTGTCGTGGGAAAAAGGGGGGGAACCCGCTCTCTTCCAGCCGCAGGACGCAGCGGGTCTGCCAGAGGAAACATGAGGAAGACCGCGATGCTTGCGTACCTCCTCCTTCAGAAAGGAAAGGGGGGGGAAACCGGAAAGGAAAAAGGAGAAAGGCGGGAAGAAGGGCGCATGAACCACGCTCTCTATCCTCTCCCGTCTCCTTCGCCGCAATCGGAAAGGAAACTTCAGGGAAAGGTCTATCTCTTGATCACCTCCAGAAGGAGGGAAGAAAGAGAAAGAAAAGGAAGGAGCCCGTCTATTTATTGCCGAGCGGAGGGGGGAAAAAGAGGGGGGGAAGAGGAAGGGCACCGCGGAGCTGATCTCTCTGCTCAATTAGAAAGGGGAAAAGAAGAAAGGATCATGGAGGGTGGTGCCGCTGTCGGCCGAGGGAGAGAAAAGGGATGGAACATCTAAAAAGGAGAGAGGAAAAAGCGGTGTCACCTGTAAATAAAATTTCTTTTCATTTCGCGAGGGGGGGAAAAAGGCCGAAAAAGGGAAGAAGAGGAAAAAGAAGGGGAGCGACGGTGATGAAAGGGGAGGGGAGAGAGTCTTCCTGAAGGGAAGAAAATGGGGAGAGAAGGAGAAAAAGAAAAGAAGGTGCGCTCGCTACTCTATCATCCTTCCCCTTCCAAGGGAGAAAAAAGAAGGGAAGGACGGGCTTATCGGCCCTTGGAAGGTGAGGTCCGATCGGGAAAAGAAACGAAAAGAAGGAAAAGCAAGCTCCTTCCAGCGCGAAGAGGGGAAAAAGGAGGAAGATCCTTCCTCTCTCCGGGGAAGAGAAAGAAGGAGGGGTGGGGGAAGGAGGGGGGACATTTTTGGCCAGGCCCCTCAGGCTGAGAATGAGAAAAAAAAAGACCGAACGGCTGTTCTCTCTTTTGCTTTCCCTCTACTCAGCGGAGGAGGAAACTAGGAGGAGGAAAAAGGAAAAAAAACAACGGAGGAGGAGTACCCTCCTCTCTCTTCCGTCTTCGAGCGGAAAAGAAAAAGCAAAAAGGCAAAAAAGAAAAAAAGCAGAATTAGGGAGACTCCCTGCCTCTTCTCCCTACTTCCCAGGGGCCGGGAAAAAAAAATCAGAGTGGGGGAAGAGAGGGTGTTCCTCCCCTCCGGTCCAGGGGACCTCTAAGAGATGAAAGAAAGGGCGAAGCCGCTTTCGATCTACCTCACCGGTAAAAGGGAAGGAGAGGGGAAGGAGGGCGCCCTTATCGTCAATCGCTGGTAAGGAAAAGAGACGAAAAGAGGCAAGCGGAAGGCATCGCGGCAGAGTTTCGTGTCATAGCGAGGAAGATAGGGAAAAGGAGAAGAGCAAAGCAGCCTTCTTGCGGTCTACCAAGGGGAAAGAAAAAGAGTACGGGAGGTTACGACGGCTCCTCACCTGCGCCGTTGCGAAAAAAAAAGGGCGAAGAAAGGAAAGGGAGAGAGGAGTCTCAACTTTGGGTAAAGGAGGGGGAATTAGAAGAGCCCATCCGCGGGCCCTGCCCTCTTTCTACCCACCGCTCAAGGAGAAAGTCAGAGAGCAAGAGGAAAGGAAGGAGCCCGGCCTGATTTTGCGAACGGCCTCGAGGGGGCGAAAAAAAGGGGAGGAAAAAAGAAAAGAAAGGAGAATTGCGCCTTTCGGCGCTTGCGGCGCAGGCGCCAGGAAGGGAAGACTCCGGGGAAGGGGGGGTTGCCGATAAGGCAGGGATTTTCACCACTCTCTCCTCTATCCCGTCTTCTGCCAGGAAGGGAAAAAAAAAGAAGGCGCGAAGAAAAGGGAAAGCGCAGAAGACCCGCTTGCGTCTTCTTCTTTACTCTCTGCTGCGATCAGGGGGAGACACTAAAAAAGAAAAAAAGGAAATGGAAGTCGATCGCTTCCTTTGATCTGTAGGCGACTAGAGGAAAGGGGGGGGAAAATCGAAGGGGGGGGGAAAAAGGGGGGGGAGGAGGGACGTGCTCTAGAACTCTTTCCCTCCTGATTCTCCGCCTTCGTCCGCATAGAAGGGAAAAAAAAAAAAGGAAAAAAAGAAAAAGGGGAAGAAGAGAGAAAGATGAAAAGCAGCGACATGTCTCCCCCCACCACCATACATACGGTCCCTCGAGGAAGGGGAAAAAGGTAAAAGAAAAGAAGGAAGGATAAAACGGTGATGTCTCCAAGGGAGAACCGATTGGCACATTATTGGCTTCCATTACTCCTAAATTCCGACGCCCCAACAGCATCGACCAGAAAGAGAGAAGAAGGGGAGGCGATGGGAGAAGGAGAAAAAGGGTACAGGAACGAAGATGATGTACATTCCTTTCCGATCAGCAGCCTAAGATCAAAGGTGATGGAGGAGAGGAGGGAAGACTTCAGAAGAGAAGGAAGAGGAGGAAAGAAAGGGAAGATATTTCTCGCTGAATCAATATTAAATCTTATAAAAACTACCCTACGCGGCCGTTGGAAAAAAAGAATGGGGGGGGGAAAGAGAAGGGGAGAGAAGGGAAAGAGGAGGCGTTGGTCTTGGGCAACTTCGCCTTTTCCCCTTTGTTTTTTTCGCTGCTTTGGTGGAGAGGGGAGGGAAAAGGAAGCTCGGAAAAAAAGAGGAAAAAAAAAAGAAAAGGGGAAGGAAAAAAAAAAGTGGCGGGCAGCGGAACACGCTGAGTGCCTATTAATGCTCCGCTCCCCAGAATGATGACAAAGGCGACAAGCACGGAGAAGAAAGGGGAAAGGAAGATGATGAGGGAAGAAGGAAAAAAGAGGAAAAGGAGGGAAGAGCGCATTACTCTCACTCATCTTTTCATCTTGCCTACAATTTGCCGCACTATCAGACCACCTCAAAAAGAAGAAGAAAAAAAGCCAAGGGTAGGGGAAAAAAAAGAAGAAAAAGAGATGAACCAACGACAGCGTAAAAACCCACTTTTCAACGGCCGCAGTTTGCCCCAAGACAACGCCAGAAAGAGGAAGGAAAAAAACTCCGAAAAAACAGAGAAAAAAAGAGTGAGGGAAAACTGCCGCTCTCTTGTTCTTTTTTTCTCCTATTCATCTTGAGGCGAGGGGAAAGGAAGAAAAAGGGGAGAGAAAAAAAAAAAAAGCGAAGTTTCCTCATGCAGATCGCAATCAACGGATCTTCGCCTGCTGATCGGCATCGGCCTGGAAAGAAGAGAGGAAAAGATTTGCTAAAGGACGGAGTAACCTATATCTTCGCCTCCCATCTCCTCCATCTTTTCCGTCGGCCCCGGGAAGGGGGGAAGGGGTGGGGGAAGGGAAAAAGGGAAGGGGAGAAAGTGCTTTATTTCCTCACAACCGTCTAACTCTAGGAAGGAAGGAGGGGTCTTGAGGGAATGGGAGAAGTCGGTATGGTGTTTCTTTGGAGAAAGGATCTAAGATAGGAGGAGAAAGGTAATAAAGAGAGTTCTCCTCTGCCTATTCTTACGTATTCTTCTCATCTTCGTAAAGGGGGAAGAAAAGAATCAGGGGAGAGGGGGGACCAAAAAGAAATGGACCACTCTAACTTCAAACCGGGGGAAAGGGAATCTTAAAAGAGGGGGAAAGAGGGGGGAGAAATGAAAGGAGCGAGTCCTGCCTCTTCCGGAGGGGGGGGGTATGAAAAAGGGCCAGCCAGAAGGGGAGTGAGAGGGGGCGGGGAGAGGGGGGGAAAGTCTATTCTCTCTTTACATTCTTCAAGGAAAAGAGAAGTAAGGCGAAGAGTGGGAAGGGGGTGACCCATCCCTTCCTTCTGCTTCACCCCACCCTGCTGCAAACGAGCAGCGAGACGATCTGTCTTTCCATCTGGAGCGTGCGGCTTCCAAAAAAAAGAAAATCAAAAGAGACGGAAGAAAAAAAAGGGGGGGAAGATCGGTCAGTCG
>Ga0179593_1538641_pt1 | contig 19322 bp, 17 predicted proteins | sample CZODoug2_1_08_16_FD_185931 | JGI IMG/M metagenome (GOLD analysis project Ga0179593, IMG submission 185931) | Vadose zone soil fungal communities from Angelo Coast Range Reserve, California, USA - CZODoug2_1_08_16fungal (PacBio error correction) | ecosystem: Environmental > Terrestrial > Soil >...
GTCGATTCTGTCCGCTCGGGAAAACAACTCATTTTAGGCATGGGACAATTCAAAAGGAGACTTCTTACAGCGAAAAAAATTAGGGGGGGACAACGATCCCGACACAGCTACCGAAGAATCTCGGTTAAAATGCACATCACGACTAGATGAAGGCAAGGGGGGTGCGGGGCGGCGACGCGCTACGAACATCGGAGCTCAGCGCCAAAAAAGAAATGGCGTCGGGTGAGCATTCACGGCGAGCCCGCGGCGACGTCTCGCATGAAAAAGGCCAACATGTAAGAGGGACGACGACCAAGGAACCCCATCCCCTACACTTGAGTGCCGCTGTTCAGGAAGACTGTAATGAAGTTAAACTTCGGGAAACCAACTGAACAAAGGTCGCACAAGCAACTACCGGAGGCGACGGTGGGGTGGGAGGGCTGCGATCGGGTCAGCGCCGAGGGCCAATGGTTCTTTCGGGGGAGTCGAGGTAAAAGAGTGCAGAGGGAGAGGCTATCCTCGGAGGACGCGAGCGCATTTGTGGGAGAGGAGCTGAAAAAGAAGACAAGCACCTCGCCGAGACAGGGTGGAGCAGTCATCATTGATCAACCCGGTCCGAGAAAAACACGTGACAAAAGATTACGATAAAAAAGCGGCAAACGGCTAAACGAAACAATAGAACAAGGTCTAGAAAATAGGTGGTCCAGAAAAATATATTCTTTCACCAGGAGGGAAGCATCTGCACCTCCACTCCGTCTGTCCAAGACAATTTCTCCCAGAGCTGGCTTGGGGCACGGGCTCTAAGGTTGTTATCGGGGGGAGGTCCATCATATACGGAAAAAGTGCACATGGGTAGAAATACTGGGGAAGCAGGTACGGCCGAAGGGGATCAACAGCATCACCCTGGGGGGCCACGACCCAAAGCGACCGAGGGTCCTCTTTTGGGGCTCGAACCTACAACCCATAGAAGAGATGCTCCTCACTTGTACAAAAGCCGACTGGACATGTGGAACAAAAAAAAAAGAAAAGAAAATGTTGAACAAGAAAAAAGCCAATCATAGACGCGCAGAAAGACCAGGATCCTCGCTTTCTGAAATTTCTGCTGCAAAAGTCAAAATGCGGGATGCGGGGAAAGCCTCTACTCGACCGCCACGAGACTATTATTAGGCACAAAACGCCTTCTACACGGGGAGCGGAATCAGAATCCGCCTGGCTCCAATCCAAAGGAAGAAGGGCTCAGGGAGGTCGTCTAGGACGACGGGAATCTGCGCGTGGGAAGGGTCCATATAGTCATCGGTTGAAATAGCGGGAAGCGATGAGCTTACGTCCCGCTTGGGACAAAAATCCTTCCAAGCAATCTTGAGAACGCGCGTACGCAGAACCTCCTAGTAGGGAACACGCTCGAGGTCAGAAGCATCGTTCAAAGGCGTTCTCCTCGGGTTCACCTGGGTTGAGCGACGCGGGTACCAACCGGGACAAAGGGGCGTAAAGATCAAAGCCGCTTCAACAGCTCTTTCCTCTGGGCTCCTGGGCAACGGATCGATAGTGCTCGATCTAAGCAGGTGCGGAGGTTCAAAGACGGTCAAGGGACCTGAGCTCCTCGTCTACGGCAAAGACCCTTCTCGAAGTTTGACTTGAAGAAAAATTTCGATAACGAAAGAGTCTCTGGGGACGGGGCAACCAGGGGAGAGGGGGTGGTGCTCAACAGCTGGCTCGTGGAGTTCTCAGAAGCGGGTGGGGGAGAACGAAAAGGGTCGAACCCGGCGCAGGGCAGGCCGGGTAAAAACATAATGAAAGGTATCGACAAAAGGAAGGATTGATACACGCGGCATTGAGTCGGAAACAGGGGATACGGAAGTGAAAAAAAAAAAACTCGACCGGGCGACCCGAAGAAATACAGATACGACACCACAAAGGAGGAAAGGGCCAGATCATAAGCGCGAAAACCGAGCTGCAGCCGAGGTGGGGTGAGCGCAGGGTGACACAAAACCTCGAGGGCAGGGTCCATTGTAGACGATAGGTCCGTTAGACGGTGGAACATTCGAGACGCAGCTACGTAGATAGCCAATACAAAAAAAAAAAGCGCCCAGAGGTTTGAAGCGTTCTCTCCTCCGCTTCAGGAGCTCGGGCAAACGCTAAGGGGAGAGACCGAAAGCTAACGCTCCTCTTTATCTAGGGACCCTGGAGTCCCTAAGAGTGGGACCGCAATAGGGTCTTGTAATTCGAAATTGAAGATCTTACAGGGGACGAAAGTAACAGAGATCGAGAAAATGCTTCTGCCAGACCAAATGTACCAAGATGCTCAGTTATGTTCGTTTTCTTGGCGCTAAGGTATGGAGGGGATGGCTTGCGAGCTCGACGATCCTGGCAGGACCTGTATAGAGACTTTTTGAAAAAAATAATAATATGTTTGAATGTATGCAGCGCCGCGATCTCGCAGGAATACCGGGCCTCTGACGGCCTCTATCGAAAGCTGCTGCTCGTCTCATCGCGGTGATCGCAATGGTAGCGGCTCTGCTGATGCTTTTTATGTCACATGTGGAAACTGGTTTGGTTCACGGTGACGCGCGGGGCTTGCAGCGGGGCAGGGGCAAAGAGCTCGTAGAAGTGGTGGTGGGCGGTAAACCGCGTTGAAAGAAAGAAGCGGGTCCGAGGCACGGCGAGGGGGCTCCCCTCACTGCCCGACGGATGCGGTCGATACAGATTAGAAAGGGATCCTAAGGTCATCATCTGCGACAACCGTGCCGCCAGCCCACCTCCAGACGCGGGCGTCGAACTGGCTTGCGGAGAGTCAGCGGGATGGGAGCAGAGGTATCGGGCCGCCTGTTGGACGCATATCAATCTAAAAGAGTGGAACCCAACCATGATCTAGATGGGCATAGGTGCGCGTTTTTGTAGCGGGCGAGGGAGGAAAGACGAGGCTGTTGGAAAAGAGGGCCTGGCTTGCGGAAGGAAGGGATCCAATGCTACAAGGGGTCAACTTGGTGCCAAGGAACTCTGCTCCTTAGAGACCTAAGGTCTCAACTCACAAAGAGTTCGCCGGGCTCTACGACCTACTGGGGGGGGAAAGAAAATGGTAAGTTCAAGAAAGAGTGTCTGTGCATCAAAACGGGCACCTGACATAGGGGAAGAAACCAAATGTCGCCGCACGTCGTGGGCTTTTTGAACCTTCCATATGGTCGTGCTCAGGGCTTGATGAAAGAACCAAGAGGCACTCCAATTCTTAGGGGGCCTTTTCTAAAGCACGTCCATGTTGACGCGAACAGTAATACAATCCTAGGAGAGGAGGTGACTAAACTTCGCAAGGTGTCTGGATGTAAGGGGTAACTTAGGACGCGTCGCGTAACGCATCTTCTTATAAGGTATCTCGATGGGGGGCACCGTCGAAACCGTGCGGACGTTTTAGCTGCAAGGGAAGGGAACCGTTGGAAAGAAAAAAGGAGTGAAGGCTGGCGGTTACCCTCGGATCGACCGCCGAAAATCACATCTCTCAGCAAAAACAAAAAAAACCGGAAGGGAGCTGTGCAGGAGAGAAAACGTAACCCAACACGCAGTCTGCATTAACGAAGCTTAGACTGAGGGAGGACAAAATCTCACAATATCACCGCAAAGCTAAACGCGCAACCGCCGGTAGAACGTGCAATCGAGTGAAGGGGGGATATGCAGAGGGAATAAACGGCTCGAATCATCTAAAGGCCCAAGACACCAGCTGCTGGTCTAAGGTTACGTTTGTCGGCAGGGAGGCAAATGGATCAAGCATGGCCCGAAGTGAGTCAACAGCGACCGCGACTGCAGGGGAAGTGGAAAAGCTGAAATATCATGACGGGGCGCCATGACGACTCGAAGAAACTATTCCTTGACGGAGAAAGAAAAACAACGGAGGGGAGAGAGGTGATGAAAAAGGCGCGGCCCAGTGATTTGCGTGCGGGGGCCCGCGGCGCTGGTCAATTGACCTTAGTGCCCCCAGGTGGCCGTCGAAAAGGAGACGGGCTGTGCGAAGTTACGGTAGGCAAGATCAGGAGGGGAGACTGGCGCGTAGGACGCCTCACCGTAGAGCCGATCTTATCCGCATGTGGGGGCCGGACGAATCCAAAGGACCTTTCTAACGCTGAGACCCGCAAAAAAAAACTCTCGAAACGACACCATACGAAAAGACGTATTCATAGGTGTCCACAAGGGGCAAGGATCGCTTGAACAGCGGAACTCAAAACCAAAAAGAAGAAGAACTCGCAATAGCTGGCGCCCGCAACTGTCGAAGATTGGGGGTCTGGGGGGGGGGGGGGGGGGGGGGGGGGGGTTGTTGTCTAAGTGGACCCCGAGGTGGGGTGCTTCATCGAATAGGGGGCCCTGAGAAAGAAAAATCTCCTTCAAGGCGGTCAAATATCAGGCACCACGGCCCAAACAACTCGAAAGGCTGAGTCATGAAAGAGGCGGGATGGGTTCCAAGAGCTAACGTACACGCTAAGAAGTGTCGGAGCCTGCTACAGTAACTTTGTGACACATTGAAAAACTCATGTACACTAAAAACGGCACCCCCGGCCAGGGAAAATTGAAAGCGTCGCAATACGAGGGTGAGCCGATCGCGTAGATCACCGGTATTCCTTCTACAATCAAACTCTACTATGGGTAGGGGAAAACAATTAGGAGACTACTCCTTAAGGGGGGGGGGGGGGGGGGGGGGATGTTTGGGGGGGGGGGGGTTTGTGTGGGTTGGGGGGGGGGGTGGGGGGGGGTTTGTGGGAGGTTTGTGTGTTTCTAGATATGGAGTGGGGGGTTTATGGTTGGGGTGAGGGGTGAAAAGGTTCTGTATCTTGCTTTGGGGGGGTGGCTTTGGTGAGAAAGGAGGGAGGGGCGAGGATGTTTAGTGGGGGGTGCGGTTTATGTGGTCCTTGGTTTTGTGGGTTGGGGGGGTTTTTCGGGGGGGGGCCGAGGTGTTGTCTACGGGGGGATGTCCGGTGTTGTCTTGGGCCCCCCATTTGTTCGGTTTGGGGGGGTAGGGAGGGGGGCGGGGCTTGGAGTTGGGACCGTTGGACACCCCCACGACACTCAAGCAAAACCCCGAGTCTCGCTAGCGAAGAAGGGTGGGAAGGGGGGGGACTACCTCCAACCCCCTCTCTCGCTCTAGAGGAGAGCTCCTCCTGGTCATCTTTGAGTCGAGCATGTGCGGTGTTCTGTCGTGTTTGGAGTGGTGCGGGGCTGTGGAGCTACGTTTGATGTTTTTGAGTTTGGATTGGGGGGTGGGGTGGCGATTCTTTTGTGGGTCTTGGGTGGGGTGGTTTAGGGGTGTGGAGTGCGGTTTGGTGCGTAGCTGTGCACATTTTGTGCTCTTCGGTTTTGGGTGGTGCTTTTTGGGGGAGCGGCGGGTTGGGGGGGGCGGGTCTGGGGGTGTGTGTTGGGGGGGGGGGGGGGGTGGTGTACTGGCTCTCGACATCACTCTTCCCCTACCTTGTTGCTCTCGCTCTCGCCCGCGTAGTCCTCGTCTCCTTGCGCGCGGGACCTCGCCCTCCTCACCTGACGCCTCTCTCTTCGGCCGATGGAGGGCTCGCCACGGAAATCTTCTCTTGATCTTCGCAAAGAGACCTTATACCTGTTCCTAGTTAGTCTGATGAGGTCGAAGCCAGTTCATAGCTAGCCAGGGGTACTGCAGAAGCGCGACCAGGAAACCAGCGGGGAAAAAATCACACGATTTCGGGGAAAAATTCTGGTCGACTGGGCTAGCTCACGTCATTCTCGCACTGGCCTCTTCTAAGCAACAGTCCCTTCTTACGAAGTTTCGTCCCCTCACGAGATGCAAGCAATCCGTGCGTGAAGGGCGGCAAGAGCGACGCGCTTCTCATCGCAACGATTGCATCAAGGGGGGGTTCAGTACGGGTACCGTGGCAGGCATCGGAGCCTTCGAGGCTCGTCCCGAGGCGTGTTCTCTCTCCGTCCCTTATGTTTCATCTTCAAGCTTTAATGTGTGTTCTGTATCTTTTCGTGTCGACGGGGTCTCCCTTTTGCAAGGCCTTCTGAATCTGGCCGAGGCACAGTATGAATCTTTTCGGATTAGAGTGCGCGGTGAAGGTGGATCGGGGTCATTGATCTTACAGTTCATGGAAAAAGAAAGGATAAGCTCTCGTAAAACTCTCTGGGAGTGAAGAACCGGACGCTAAAAAAACCGGAACAAAGAACGCTGGCGAAGGCGCAGAGGAGGACTGCGCTGGGAGGAGAGAATGACATCGTTCTTTGAGCCGAAGGGAGAGTGCCGGAGCAAGGTCGGACCACGAGGGAAATTCATGACGGGGACACCACGGACTACAATAACTGCAGGACATTATCAACTACAAAGAAGGAACGGAGCACAGAGGCTGAAATTTATCTCGGAATCGGGCATCACACTTGGAAGGGGGGGGGTTACAGAACTGGCCGAAACACGCGTTTTGGAACTCAGTCGAGGGGAGGCGGACTCAGAAACGAAAAAGAGGGTACGTTTCCGTTCTGAAATCTCGGACCAGCGCCGGCTAAAACGCGCAGGGCCGCTGTGCCGGTTTGGAGGGGGTTTCGGTGAGGCGAAGCGTCTTCACTCCAAGGCGCGAGAAAGGGGCCGTGGGGCACGGACACAGAAGGTCAGATGACAGACCACGCTCACCTCCGAACAGCGCCGTCGAAGGAAGCCACCGCTGCCAAGGCCAAGCAGAGGGGCTGGGAAGTCCTGGATGCTACTCAAAGAACAAACGGTTGCCGCGTAAAGAGGAAGCGCGGACCAGCCTCTGCGGAACGCCGCAAAAATGCAGATCAGGCCGATGTGGCGGGACAAGAGGTCGGGAAAACGATCTCGTGGTAAGAGATTTCCTCTTGGGATGCGACATTGTTTGAAAAAGGCCTTAATAGACGATCTGATGAGCTATTAAATAAGGGCAAGGAAACACGCTCAAGAGGAAATGAAACGACCTCCATGATCGTTTTGAGGGGACCGAGTAGTCACGTATTTGTTGGCTGGATATCTACTAAACAATAGTCGGATCTCACGTCCACCTCCCCCTGAAGGCATTGGGGCCTGGGACGATAGGACGTTAATTGGTGGTGGCGAAAATAATAGATATGGTCTGGGAAGGTCACACAGGGCAACGGGAATCAAAAATAACTACAAATAAAAAGGTAAAAACAAAAAAACCCGCGTTTCTATAAACGAGGGGGTAAGTCACCTCTAAAAGGGTCTCTTACGGGACGTCGAAAATTCGATGGACGAGGTTAATGAATTGGTTTGGGGGGCAACTTTGTAGTCGGCGCCGGTGCTTCAAAGCAGCTGCAGTTATGACAAATCACGATCTATGGGGGAGGAGTAGCCGAATACTAAGGTCTTGAAAAAGGGTGGAGAGCTAGGGGAGGGATCATTAGACTTCAAGAAACGTCTTATTGAGAAAAAGGGCAACACTATGTACTAATAACACTTCGAAAAAAGGCGACACAGGCGCGACACCCTCCAAAGCCACTCGGCGTCACGACAGTGAAAATCTGCACGGGTGTGGCGGCAGATTTTCATTAGAAGAACGACTTCCTTAAGGTGGAAAAAAAACGGAGGAAGATACTAAACTCGTTGATTGAAGGGTGTGATGCTCGGCATAGCTACTAAGAATGGACGGGTTTCGAAGCGCTTTTATGGTAAAACTGGGGGGGGTCCCGGACGGGAAAACGTCGTATAGTGGGTCTTCCTCGCCGCTCTCGAGACATGCGGACACGACTCATCCCAATCTCCTGGAAGCTCGACGGAAAAGCTGGGAGCTTATTTCATCTACATTCACGAAGCGCCCGCGGGTGGGACGACAAAAACCCGAGGCAGCTGGTAGCGTGAGAGAAAAACCACAGTAAAATCCGCCGGTCGTGGACGTTGGGGGGTAAAAATTATCATTTTGAGTTATAAAGTAAATGCAGGTCTCGGAGCGCTCGAACATCGAAACCTCAAGGGCTCGGGGCAGTTGCAGTCTTCATATTTTAAAACAGTGTAGGAGAGAGATTGGGTAAGGTTCGTCGTGCGAAATCCGACATTACTAACTTCAAGAACAGAAAAAAGACTGCCTGGAGGGGACGCGAAAAAAGGGTCGATCTCGAGGGACTAACCTACGGGAGGCTATCGTATGAAAGGCAAAACTATAGGAGCTCTCGGTGGGATGCCTCGTAGGAAAAGATTGATCAATTGAAGAATTAGAAAGTGCTAGAAATTAGAAAAGAACTAGTTTATTCTAAGATCCAACGTGAAGCTGTCTCGAAAACTCGGCATCGAGTGAAAGGAGAGAAGACAGGGTAGGAATCGACTCCCCTTTAAACAGCTACTTTCACGAAAGAATTCAGGGAAGCTTCTTAAAAGAAAAAGTCTCCTAGACGCGAAGACGAGCGGGTTTTACCACGGTGGACATAACGAGTCATCTCAGTAGGGCGACGCCTCGAGACAAGAGCGAAAAGCGTGAAAAGATGCCGGGGGAGACGTGTCGTGTAAGGGTCATCGGAAATCTTGGGAGTCAAATAGTTTCGTCACAGGACGAGTTTCGCGCGTCCCCGACTATCTGGAACAGGCAGATGGTCCGCACTTCAGAAGGGCCATACGAAGGTGACACCTAAATGGCTTTCAGCACGTCGGCGACGTTGGGCAGGCACGAGGGAGAGTCACTCGGGGGGCCAGGAATGTGGAACCGTGCATGGCCTACTTCGGCAAATGCGGGTTCGCCCGCTACGTCTATGGGGACCTTTCGAGGTAGCAGGACGCGCGGAGAGAAAATCAAGTCTACGCCGAGATGTTTGGAGAACATTGGGGAGAAACCTGTCCGTCAGCCATCGCTTACGACCCCCAAGGATTCGTCGTCGCATAACGAGGACAAAAGGGAATCAAAAATCGACTACCCATCAAATCGTGGTACACGACCCAGAGAAAGCTAGAAAGGCCGTTCGAGATGGCTCCCACTCGAAAGAAGAAAAGCCGGCACTCCGTGGAGAAGCCGAGGACTGCGTGTGCGCAAGAACACCCCCACACGAGAAGGTTGGCGAAGTTTCCCTCCGAAAAGAGGGTGGACCTGATCCCAATGCAACGGTGAACAGGTAGAAGGAGGAAAAAACATACTCAAAGCAAACAAAAAAGGGTGAACCCACGCCGACATTCGTCCTGTCCTGGGCCTAAAACGCACCCATATATCATCTAGTTCTAACGAGGCGATGGAGGTGCGACCAGGACCAAAATAGATCAAGGGGGGGGGGAAAAAAATAAAGGAAAAAAAAAGCATATTAAGAGGAACCACACAAAAAACAAAAAGCACTCTAAAAAAAGAACGGCCCTACAGATCTGGGAACAAAGCCCTAAAAGACATCTAGCCGGTACGCGGTCTCGATATATTGTCCTCCGATAACACCTCCAACCTCTAAGTTAGTTTCAGCAACAAACTGCGGGGTAGCGAAAGGGAAGGAAAGTATCTCGGGAAGCGACCTGTCAGGGGAAAGACGCAATAAAAACACGCTCAGTGGCTTCCCTTCGAAGCATTTGCAAAAGCGTCAATGACCTTCTGAGGGAAGACGATGATATCGATCGCTGGGATAGGGAAGAAGAAAAGGTATAGTCGATCACGCATTAAGCTACCTCATCTTAGGACGAGCGAGGGCTTGTGAATCATCTGAGACTCCCATTAAGAGTTCAGACAAAAGACGGGTAAATTGGGGGGGAGCTTGGAATACCTTTTAAGAAATCTACGAAAAAGAGGAGGAAACAATCAAATAAGAAGGGAAAAACTCTTTAGGAGGAGCCATCAGGATAAGTGCCTCGAAGGCTATCGTAATGTGGATAGTTCTGTCGAAGAAAAAACTAGAAAAAGGAGATGAGCCGGCCCTACTGGTAAAAAACTTCTAGGGTGGGAGGTGAAGACCTTGGCAAAAAATAACCGAAACCGGCGAGAGAGTGGCTAAGAGGGGTGGTAGTGGATGGGAGAGAGGGGATCTTGGGGAGGAAAACCCGCGTAGTTCTTCGGTACGAAAAAGGGAGGAGACCGAGGGGGCATGCCAGAAGGTCCCCGAGCTCATAAGAGGAAGACTCAAGATCCAACAAAGGAGGAAGTAAGATGAGCGGAAGGAAGCGGAGAGGTGAAACCGAAGAGGAATACGTGAAAAACTTGGGCGAAAACCATTCGGGCAGAGAACTAAACCAAGAAAACGGTCGGGAAAGAGCGCGATATCCGGGGTGAATTTTCCTGTTTCTCAAAATTGCAGCAAAAAGAGAGGGCTTGTATCCTCGACCAGGGAAGATCGCGCGGAGCATGGACAGGGATGGAGCCAGAGCGAAGAGGGGGGGGGGGGGGGGCAGCGACCAGATCCTCTGACAGGGAAGAAAGCGCAAGGCCTGGGGGGGGGGAAAGCTGGCGGGAAAATCTAGTACGTCGACCGGTCGTTAATCGACTACCCATGGGGTTAAGCGGCAGGCGACAACTGCAGAGATGGGAGTGAGCTGCGAAGCTGACATGAGGTCGGCTCTGAGCCGCCTGTTTACGAATCTTTCAGTGAGCACGGCAAATCACAAAAAAAAAAATCGAGAAATGCACCCAGAGACGGCGCGTACATACACCGCCGATGAAAGTAAAGCAAAGACCGAGACGGGAATTTTCCTTCATAGTACGAGAGAGCTTTTCGATCGGACGGGGGAAAATAAAAGAAGTCGTATCAGGGGGTGGCTAAATAATAGAAGGGTTTGGTCTTCGATGAAGGGAAAGAGTATCAGCAAAACCTGGGAAGCCGGAGAGCAGGACGACGTGGGGGGCCTGCAGGAGAGCAATTAGAGAGGTTCTTCCAATAGCGGGCGAGCTTACGAGTGGCAACTTTGTAAAAACAACCCAACGAGTAAATTGGTGATCAATTCTAAGTCAAGGGGGAAAACGCAGTCGCCACTCCTAAAGTAATACTAAAAAGGGGGGAGAAGGACAAAAACGCCCTATGGAAGGGGATGCGGAACCACCGGTGTGGGAATATGCGGCCGGTCAAGAGACCGCTTTGCCAAGACAGACACATTTCTACGGTAGAGGGGAGAAGGGGGAACCAACTTCGAGGAGACAAATACACGACAAAAAAAGCACTGAAAATTTATTAAAAAGCGCATCTTCGAGCGTGGCAGTAGGGGTGGAGCGGAGCGAGAGGAAAAAATGGTGAGGATGTAGCGGAAAAGATGGGAAGGGATGCCAAACGTTGGGTCGGGTGCCTTGGGGGGTACCGCGGGCGAGAGAGAAAAAAAAAAAAAAAATGTGGCTTAGGAGATTCCGGGTGATCCAAGAGCGAACAGGATCTGGACGAGAAACATGAGGCGAGATCGGGCAGCGAGAGGGGGCAGATTCCCTTCTCCCTCGCCCTTCGCACGGTCTCGCGGCGCGCCGGGCATCATGCCAGAGATCGCCACGCAACGCACCAAAACACCATTCAAAACGCCGAGGGGACGCGGCCAGGCCAAACCGTCGCCGAAGGGGGGCGGGTTATTTGAACCAGGGGGAAAAAAAAGGAAACGGGATGAGGAAGTCAGGAGCGCAAAGGAAAGCTCTAAATCTAACGCAATGCGTCGGGATGGACGTGGCAAAAAAAAAAGTCCTTCAAGGGTGAAAAACGCAAAAAAACAAAGGGAGGGAGAGGAAAATAAGACAGGAGTTAAAGCCAAGAACAGAAACACGCCTGGGGAATTCTTTTCTTTGAGATGATCTCTAATGCGAGAGGAGTCGCCTTAGCAAGAAGAATAGGAGGTGGCAAAGGGGAGAAAAAAGCGTCGGATTGAGGGAGATTTGGTGTAATCCGGTTTTCTAATAACGTGATAGGAAGGCTTCGTGAATAGAACGGAAGAATGTAGGAGACTAGAATCTAAAAAAAAAAGGGGGGCAATCTCAAAACAACTGTAGTTAGAGAAAATATTTGCGATTCACTGCCCAACAGTCTATCAACGGGCGCGCGAAAAGCAGGAGGAAGGGGTCAGAAGTAAGGGAATTATTCGAAAAGCGACCCAATCAGGAAAAGCGCGACAATGGTTTGTACAAAAGGACACATCGGCAAATGCAAGCCTAGGGAGGACGCTCCGAATAGAAGGTCAGCGTGCCAAGGGAAAAGGGAGCACTTGGTATGTCTGCCTTTCGTCAATCAGCGACGTCCAGAAAGAATGAGGGGGGAGGGGCCTCGAGGCACTGTGCGAACGGCAACCAGTGAACGCCTTCAGAAAGAGAAACTCGTTCATACTCGGCTCAGAAGGGAGGCATTACAGACAACAAAATTCTTGAACCGAGGACCAATAAACAACGCCACCGGCGCGAATGGATGGAGAAGAGGACCAAATTCTGATGGTCTGTGCACCGTCGCGTAGGTCATGGGCCGATAAATACGTTGCCCCGGAGGAAAGGGTTAAGAGCGAAATGAGCTGCAACTTCATCTATAAGGCGCGAGCAGTAGAGAGCCAGCATCACCGGAGCCAAGACCAATATGTGTCCCCCTCCTTCGGATCAAAGCGCTTATAAAGCGTACTAGGACAAAGCTAGGCAAAAGAGTCAACTCACGAGGAAAAAACTTAACGGAGAGAGGTGGTTACAAGACTAGCTAGTCAATTCTAATACTATGGTAAGAATATCACACGCCGCAAGAGAGATCCTAGTCAAAAAAGGTAGAAGGCTCAGTTTAGGGCTTCGTCCCTCTAGTTTATTCCTTTGTCCCAATACTATCCAGCGACAGAGGGGGGTCGTATACCAGAACTTGGAAAGGAGAAGAGGAGGCACTACCCTTGAACAAAACCGCCTTCCCTCGAGTAGGCCTATTCCAAAAAAGTGTGGGGGGTGAGACCTAGGCCATAAAGGCGCACACGCGCATCGACGAAGGGGGAAGACAAGTTTACAAATGGTGAAACAAACTAAATTTGTAAGGGGGGGGGGAATGACCAAAGAGAGGGAATAAACCGACGAACCTTCTCAAAAAGTAGGCAAGACCGCGGTGGGTCGCGGAGGGAAAGCGGCAACGGGTATGAAAAAGATAGGGGGCCAGGCAGACAGAAATCTATTATGGAGCAACAACACGACTGAATTAGTAGTCAAAGACTCACTCTACTTCCTAATTGAGCAAAGGCAAACATAAAACACTACTCAAAAAAAGTCGACTCGGCCAGGCGAGGGGGAAGAACGGCATCTGTAAACGACAGATTAATTCGTCCTTTTCACGAAAGATACTTAACGAACGCTCGTAAGAAAGAGGCTAAACCGAACGTCGGCAACAGTCTGTTGGGCTCCAAGCGGCGACGCCAAGCTTCGAGGCGCATCCTCGGGAGTTAAGGTGCAGGACAAGACATCTCTAAAGCGAGTCACGGACATCTGAAAAAAAAAGCTGTTTCGAGACAAAGGGGGAGCGGAGCTGAATCGAGAGGACGTCGCTGGGACGCAGGTTTCTCTTTGACGTGACGCGGGAACAGAGGAAAAAAAGCAGAAATCAAGAAAGGGGGAGGAAAGACCGCGCGTGGAGAGACACCTAACCAACCCGCAAAAGCGGCAGAAAGGGGCGGCGGCGCTGGGTCGAAGATCGGGACTCAGTTAAAAAAGGGGGGCAGCCGTGCGGTGTAAGGGAACCCTCCAGAAAAGGGGGTCCCAGAGACGACCAGCAGATGGGAGCAGATCTCGAAAAAAACAAAAAAGAAAAAAAGAGAATAGCCGGCTGAAGCGAACTGCAAATCCTCACTGGGACGAGAATTGAGAAAAAGCACTCGAAAAAAGTCACCAGACACTGAAGAGGGTCAGAAAAAGTGCAGCGGCAGGCCGAGATTGGTTCCGTGATTCCAATTCTTCACGCAAGGGGAAGAGAGTGTTCGGGGGAACTTCTACGTAGCCGCGCAGAAGGAACCAGAGCAGGAAACGCTGGAAGGACTAAAAGGCCGCTCCCCCTCTAAGATGACTGTGTGGAAAAACTGGCGAAGACCTTTGTAGGAGGAAGGGACGGTTGAGAGCACCAAGACCGGCCTAGCGAAAGAAGTCGGTTGCCTCTTCTCACCTGGAGGCCAAGATCGCTGGAAAGAATACAGGAATCTCGTTAGTAATACTCTGATTGGGGACAGATCTTCTTGAACAGCTCAGCAGAATAATCAGCTATTCTCAGACAGCGACATTACAAATCAGCATCGAGACGTCGACGAAGATCTGCAGGCTGAAAATTTTGCTTGGATAAGAAGCGGGGAGCAGTGAGATCGCCAAAAACAAGCTTAGAAGAGCTTCCGTGGGGTTGGAGGAAAAAAAGAAGATTATAGGGGGCGATTACAACCGAGCGAGAGACTAATAGGCCGTACTGTCTTCATCTGGCCGCTCAATCTCTAGTCTAACTTGAGTAGGCTAGGCGATGCTGGTAGGGGGGGGAAAACATTGGGGGAGGTTGGGGGGAAACTGGGGAAAACTTGCTAAAAAAAAAGAGGCGCATGTCCAACCTCTCGTGTTTAAAAGGATCTGGCTATGGTGTAAGAGTGCCAACACGGACCTCAAGAACTCCGGACGCCCCGGGGCTGGAAAGTGCTGAGTCCCTGCTGGCCTGTAACAGGAGCTGGGAGTCGGAACATGAAATAATCGGGAGGGGAAAAAAAATTCAAGGAAAACCTTGGGAGATACGGGTCACAACCCAAAAAGGGAAGGCTGTACTCTTTTCGCCATATCTTAACTGTTTGGTTATGAATTCAGAGGGATATCGCCCTGGGGGGGGCTAAAAGTAAACCAACGGGAGGGGACCAGAGACTGAGTGGCTTGATTTCTCGTGGTTTCCTCGTTCTCTCTCGAAAACGAAAGAAGCGGTGTCGAGCGTGGGTGGGAGAAGATGGGGTGATCCAAAAGAAATGTATATGCTTGAGTTTCTTGAGTCGAGACGGGAGGACGACCGGTAACAGAGGGGGGGGGAGAGAAAGCCCTAAAAAGTTCTAGAAGAAACGGTGAATGAAGGTAAGAATGTTCCAAACTCTCCTCTCCGACTCAAACATCAGAAACTAGGCCCTGAAGTGGGGCTGAAAGCGGAAAAACCAAGGAGGGAAGGTTCTGTTAAGGTTTAATTTGAAAAAAAGTGCGTTCGAAAGAATATGGAAGAATTTATGAAGGCAGCGAAAGGAGTCGGTTAGGGAGTCCGCAAAAATTTTTAGCAGACTCGGGTGCGCGAGACCTTCTGTCCGTCTCGTGACTAAAATCAAGAATAACTAAAATTCGCTCAAGTCTGGGGGTGAGAAAGGGCGCGGAAGGAAGGCTGGATCATATAGGTCTCGTTGGAACCGGGGTAGGCAACCCGATGCGCTAAAAGGGAGAAACGCGGGAAATCGGCCCGGAACGTAGAGGGCTTCGGCTTAGGGGTAACAGTTCTTCCTGAGGGAACGAACGGGGTCTCGGAAGGGGGAAGAACGAGCGCGAAAACAAAAGGATGAAATTATATCTCCGGTCGGAAAAAAACTTAAAGCGTCATTTCCTAAGGGAAATCTTAGACTAGACGAAAACCCCTATCGGACTCAACCACGAGCCAAGTGCGGTTGACAGGGAGGGGGGAAAGAGAGACTAAGAGAGGCAGCCCGAAAAGGCGACGCGCGAAAAGAGGGGACTGGGAATCAGGAAACGGGCGTCGACGTGTATTTCTTTCGTCATTACGAAAACATGAGGGCGCACAATGCGCGTGTTCAAACAGGGGAAAGGGAGAGCAAAGGAAAGAAAAGACGCTGGGGAACTTGCAAGGAATGGAGCAGACTTACAGAGGACTGGGAGGAGAAAGAAACCGGTAAAGGGGCCAATAAACACACTACATCTCTGTTTTGCGGAGGCTAAGCTCCTCTCAGGGCAAGGGCTATGGGAGGGGACGCGGGCCGCAGATCGGTCGTAGGCAACGTCGGGACTCGTCGAGCCGACGACTTCTATTTCTATTCAAAGGGACAAAAAGTCCGAAAAGCCGGGGAAGGAGAGGAGAGGTCGCGGAGAACACCTCGCCAATTATCTGTTCGTAAGTTTACACAGGCTATCCAAGTATTTACACCCTCTTCTTACGAAAAGCTGAGAAACCGCTGACCAAACAGAATAACGAAAAAAAGCGGGGAACCGTAGAATAGCTGGGGTCCACAACGCGGCAAGAGAAGCGCCATGCTCAGCAGAAAAGCTGCCAGCCATAAGAACAGCGATCCTGACTACCGAACAGACAGTAAAACTACTCAAAAAGGTGATTGGGACGGGGGCGAGGGGGGACCTAAGAGGTGAGTCAGATTCCCTTCTTACCGATCCATCGTTGTGCAAGATCCAGGATAATGAGAAGGGCCACGGCAGTCGACGCCTCGATACGATGGGCCACGCCAGAGGGGCAGATCGGCTTGGGGTAAATCGCCAGCCATGGACGGAAGGAGTCTCCGCTTGAAAGGGTCAACAGGAGAAAGTTGGAAAAAAAAGGAAAAAAAACGAAAAGGGAAAATGAAAAGCGGTCATCCCGCGCAAAGCGCCTCTAGATCTTTAGGCAGGGGGAGGCCCTGAAAGCCGTTGTCCGTCCGAGGGGACAAAAAAAACCAGGTATTCGAGACGAGGGCCGAAAGAAGAAACCTACTATAAATGTCCCGCGACGCCGCCGATAGGTCTCGACCAAAAAATCAAGAGACGTCCTATGCGCCAAATCAGAAAGAGAGTAAGCCAGCAGCGGAGGAGCGGGGCATCTGCTGGAAGGCCGCTGGAAGGAAGATAGAAGAATATCGTGTCGAAAGAAGCTGTTCAATAAATCGTCAAGGGCAGGAGAGAGAAGTAGAAAAAACCCGCCTAGGTCAAATCCAACGATTCTCCGGTTGAGAAGGAGAGAAAGCCAAAAAACAGTCTTGAAATTAAGCACTGAGCGGAGTAGGCGGGGGAAGCTGCTGAAATCTAATTAAACGGAAAAACAAACAAGGATCTTCCTGTCCAGTCATCGATACGGGCTAATCCGCTAAGGCATCTCGAGGGATCGTGTTAGGGAAGGGGGTACAAGATGAACTCAAGCTCCTAGGGACTGAAGAGACTTTTCTGAATACATTGCGCTCACCTTACGTAGCTAGGCGAGGAGGCAAAATTAAAAAAAGCAGCTCTAAGACGCGCTGCTTCGGTCAGGGGTCTATTGCAAGGCAAGGGCTAGCCGGGGCTTGGGGGGGGTAAACCGCCATCCGCTGATTCCGCGTAGACTCCTCAAAAAAAAGGGAGAAAGAACAGACTTAACGAAGGGGGCGGGGGAACCGACTCTGCAAAGCGCGTAGTCGACCACATCCGAACATAGAGCTGGAAAAGGGAATCAGCAACGTAGCAAGGAATCGACAGGAACTACTCCACAGGGGGGGATGGGGGGTTCCGGAAGGGGGAAAAGGACACGAAAAGGGCTGGAGAAGGAAGAAGAGGATTCGTCTCATACCAGCACTCCACCAGACGGAACACGGCGAGTAGTAGAGGGGGCGAGACGAGCAAGATGCCATATCATAGTGGAATGCTTCTATGAACCAATTCGGGAAAGTCGACCCAGGGGAAACGAGGAAAGATCATCTTTGCAGTATCAGGAACACATCTCAGAAAGTCGAGGGGGGAGCAGAGAAAAGATGTCGGACGGGGAAAAAGGCTTTCAGTAAGGGCGGGGGGGGACAGGATGCATAAGACTCTATATTCACATCTGGAAAGGGCAGAATGGAAAAGATACGGCAGGGGGGACAGGGCAGGGGGGCGCGCAAGGTTGCGAAAAGGACGTCATTGCGGGAGTAGCTCTCTATCCTTGCAGTCTTATACTACGCTCGCGGTTTTGTTAAAAAATAGAGTCATTGAGGACGTAGGAGACGGCGGACACGCTCCTCCAAGGTGCGGGCCGCGATCGCAAGGTCCTAGGCGCTCACTGAGCTCGGGGGGGAGAACGGGCAGGGAGGGGGGCTCAAACGGGGGCCTGGGTAGGTCAACAATTGGTCGGGGAGTTGTGGAACTTTGTGGGACGTTGCCCAGGCCGTGCTTTGAAAGCGCGCGGGACCACAGGCGCTGAGGGGTCGAGTGTTGCGAAGGCGAGCACAAAAAGGGCTCTTGCAGACGAAAGGCCGGAGGAGGGGTCTGAGGGATTGCGAAATTCGCCGGAATTTCCGGAGTCGGGGAATAACATGGACAAGATGGAGGGTGGGTTCGTCGAAGGAAAAGGCGAAAAGAGACGCGCGCCCATCCAAGCGGCGACACGGGCGGGGAAAGACGCGGTCTTCGACGGAGATTGGGGAAGGGAATTGAGCCGGAAAAAACGCCTGGTGACGATCGGAAGGGGGTGGAAACACCGATGAGAGAAGAGCGAGGGTGCAAGGGGGGGAAGCGGACGGCTGGGGCTAATCGATTGGGATTAGAAAGGGGGGACAGCCTGAGAGAAATAAAAAGGAGAGTGAGGTGACAGGGGGGTCCTGACAACTTCTTAGGGCTAAAAGTCGAACCTGGAGAAACGAGTCCGTAAGGAAGAGAAAAGGACTTTATTACCGTCTTCATCTTAATTCTCAATACGAAGATAAGGGGCTCCCAAAGAAGACACTCTTTCCCGTCGCGAAGCGCGGCAAAACAGGCAGCCAGGGTTAGTTGTCGTGGTGTTTGGACTCGGTCTAAAATGGGTCGAATAGTCATGAGCCCATTAAATGTAATGGAAAGAAGGCAATTTCACGCAAGGGTGGGATGGGTACGGGGCGGGAAGAATTCACGTAGCATGTGTAGGAGGCGCAAGGCTTACCTGTCAGGTATATTACAAATCCTACATAACAAACGTAGAAAGGAAGAGATTAGGAAATCTGAGCTAGAGGTCAGACGCTAGCAGTCAGGGGAAGGTAAAAAACTATTTCAGTCTTAAACGATTGACGGACGCGCGTTACCCGGCAGGTGGAAAAAACGGTTAGAGAAAGGGGAAGGAAGGAGTATGAAAGGTCCGGTGTATCTTAAGAAGACCGAATCAAAACAGTAAAGAAAACAACAAAGGGAAGAGGAGAAAAGAGGAGGAGAGTTCTGAGAGACACGAGGCATCGAAGAAAAAAGGTCTTCATCCTGAAATTTCAACACGCTCCCTATCACGCGCAGTGTCAAAACGCGCAAAGCTGTGTCCGACGGTGGGACAAGAAAGAATAAATTGGAATCTACCAACCTCGGGGGAGAGCAGAGGGGTTCAAGAAGAAAACGTTCGGCCGAAATTTCGTTATGTACGGCTTCTGAATAGGAGAAGCACCCGCCATGCTTGTGGACAGGATCGTTCATTTATCTTGCACGCCAAAAAAAGGCAGACGCTTGACGCTTTTCTATGAGAGAAAAGATAAAAGAAAAAAAAATGTAGTCGAAGCGAACGACGACATGTAGGAAGTCAAAACAAAGCCTGGGACGTTGGTA
>Ga0179593_1498791_pt1 | contig 19321 bp, 21 predicted proteins | sample CZODoug2_1_08_16_FD_185931 | JGI IMG/M metagenome (GOLD analysis project Ga0179593, IMG submission 185931) | Vadose zone soil fungal communities from Angelo Coast Range Reserve, California, USA - CZODoug2_1_08_16fungal (PacBio error correction) | ecosystem: Environmental > Terrestrial > Soil >...
AAATTCTAGGGATCTGGGGGGGGGGATAATTGAATGACACTTGAGATCTGAGAGGGAAAAAGGGAAAAAGAGGATTCTGTTAGGCTTGACAGAAGACTTGCAAAGGGTGGGACTAGGGGAAGCAGCGTTGTCTAAGGGACACCCCATGCGAAGGGAGGAAAGAAAATCGAAATGATATCGCATAGGGACGGCGGGGGGCTGACATTAATTACTCGGGGGACCCCGGTTCTGGATTTTCTTTGCACATGCCTAATTGGAAAGAGAATGTATCTTTCGCGCGGTCCCGGGCTGTACTTTGTGCGGTATTGGTCATATAGGCGCCAAAATCAAATCCATTTATTGAATCGGGGAACAGGGAATGCAAAGCAATAAAAAAGGTGGGTAACAGAAGGTGGGGGAGGGATTGCCTAACGGTAAATAAGGTTCTTAACTGATGAAGAAGCTTAAACTGCCGCTGGAGGGGGATTAGGTGGGGGGATCCGAGGCGTTCAAAGTATGACGGGGGGCTCTGTGTGTTGACGATCGAAAAAACGTTTTGAGGTTCAAACACGCAGGGTTCAGAGGATTCTGGCCTGCAGCAGAAAGGAGTTGGTAAAACCACAATGGCTCAGACTTGTAGACCTCCTTTATAAGTGGAGAAAAAAACGCCCCACTCGGGAAGGAGTTCTTGCGCAGGGGGATAGAAGGGGGCGATTGAATAAAAAAAGACAGAGGTTTGCAAAAAAATGGGGGTCATAGGAAAAACAGGGGGGTGCACAAAAACGACAAAGGTAAAGGATGAAGAACTTGGCCCCCATAACATTGGGGTCAACTGCATCGAAAGAAGTTCAAGCCCCCAACCGGGGAATTTGTGTCGGCGTAGGGAAGGCCGGCGAGCTCTGTAACGAAAGAAGGGCTTTTGGGGCGACTTTGCAAGGAGGTGGAGGTCCCTGTGTAGAATATTGATCTGGTTTGATACACGAGAGACCAGGAAAGCCAATCCAAAAGAAAAAAAAACTAAAAGGAATAAATTGCAACAGGGGTAGGTAAATGAGGACAGCCGTCATTAGGGAAAAGGGAAGAACAAGACAAAAATACAAAGAGGGGCCGGAGAGGAAAATCCACTTTAAGCTGAAAACGTCTAGAGGGCTGGCTGAAACTTTAAAGAAGTTCGCGTTGGGGACCGGCGGGATCCGGTAACGGTACATCAGGGCAAGGATCCTCAACTTGGAAAGGGGGAACTCCTTGCGAAGCTTCGGAGCGTGGGTTGATCAAGGTCCACTAAAAGTGAGAGCTTGGCCTAAGAGCTACCTCGGGAGCGATGGGGGGCTAAAAGGGGTCTTCAACAAATCGGGGAAGAGGACGGAAGGGGGGGCGGTAGTGAATGGGGGAAAGTCGTAAAAGAATCTAAGGGGGGGACGCGGTATTCGCGTTAACAGTTCAAACCCAGTAGGGTGCATATACCAAAGGACACTAATAGAGGAGTCATAAAAAAACACCCTGTGCGGGGGAATACCAGTAGAAGTGCTACAGAAAGTAACGATATCTTGCGAAAATTTAAAGAAGAACTGTCAACGCTATGGCAATCGGAAGGGCAAGGTGGAATGACAAGTTCAAAATCTAAAGCCCTACACCGGAAAGAGGGGGTCATAGGCGTAGGGCAAAATGGGGCCATCAAGGGGAGTGGGGAATCTTAAAAAGTGAGTTGGGGGAGGAGGCCTTTCCATAAATACCACTGGATGAACGGGGGAAAAGTGTTTTCGTCGAAACCATCATACGCACGGATTTGTAAAAAGAGAAAGAAAAGGCAGTCAACGTCTGAGCCGAAGGAAAAAAAGACACGGTACAAGAGCTGTGTGGGGACCCAATAACTAACAACTCTCAAGTTCACAGTAAAAGAACCGAAGACGCAAAAAAAAAAAGATAAGCCGAGCAACGAGGGATGGTAAAATTGAATGGGGGGACCTCTTAACCTCGCTAAAGAAAGGCTAGAAATGGTCTGGATGGATTACGGACGAATACTGAGAAAAAGAGGTAACGGGTATACCTTTTACGGCTTGAAGTACTTACTCTTAACCAGACCCAGTCGCGGAAAAATGGGGTTGGATTTGAAAGGCACGGACAAGTAACCTACGGATTAAAGTGGACAGACTAAAAAAAGGATGGGGAGCGAAATCGCTGAAACTGACTCAATGTAGGGATTAAACCGGGCGGGCTAGAATATACGAACGCAGGTGCACAAGATACGGAAAGACTCTAGAAAAGCCACAAGGGGGAGCAAGGAAAAGGGAGTGAAAGAGATAGCGTTTATGGGATGGCGAGATTGTCACCTAACTAAAGACCAAGGGCATGTGTTAAGCTAGTCGAGGTGGTGCCGGAGGCATAAATACCACAGTGAAAGAAGCTTTAAAGAGGCACACTAGATAATGATCAGATCCGTATTGTGGTGGTTGCCAAACTCTCAGATCGAAGAGTTCTCATAAAGGGTTGGGATCGGCCGACGAAAAAAGTCTTAGAAAGGCTCAAAATAGTCCTTGGCTTAGTGCAAATCGAAACAAACTCTAGTAGGGGGGGAAATTTTTTAATCGCCTCGGGGGGAGGTTTGACAGTTAAATATCCAACCTTAATCCAGCAAACTAAAAAAGGTACTTCACTGGGAACGGTCCTTGGGAAGAGAATTGTGTAACACTGGGATTGATCTGAAAGACTTTGTGGGGGGCCCAATAAACCCCGGCCTTCACAAAAGAACCCATTAAATATTACCAGACAAAACGCCTCCGGGAACTCAGGTGCTAAAAAAGGACACCGCTGAGCTGTATTTTGTTGGTCGTAATAGAAACGTGCGGGGTTCACCTGTTAATTAAATCCTTATCAAGCAAAATGTTGAAGCGGGCCAATCGACGCGCGGGCCTAATATGGAAACGAGGCTACGGTCAGACACCTTGCAATAGTGTGTCTGTTAGGTACAGAAATTCAACTGATGACCAACCCAGGGAGGCACAGGAAACGGTGTGAGGGACAGAAAGGCACAACTGGAAAAGTAATAACAAATGGATGAAACAACAAAAAACGTAGTAGTGGTAGAACACGGGATCCTTTTCAATTTGTTCAAAGCTTAGAAATTGGTAAAATGAAGTATTGGCAACAACTTTAAAGGAGGCTGAGGGGAAGAACCCAAACAATCGCTTCAAAAGTGGCTTATAACGTCGCGGTGCAGTGGGGGCCAGGGGCCAAGAGGGGATTGTGTGGAAGCGAAACACTTGGCTTTATATAGCATTACTATGAAGAGAGGGTTGGAACTAACTTCTTTGGGGGTCCAAAACAGACAAAACATGGGAATAAGAAAATCCCAAAAGCCCAGAAAGTGTGTCAAGGAGCACCCGGGGGCCCCAAGTGGCGGGCTGGACGATTGAAGGGTTGAGGGAGTGTCTGAAGGGGGGTGATGGAACATTCCGTATAGAATCAGCAACCAATGGGTGGGAAAAAACTTAGGCAGGACATGAAACGTTTGGACCAGCGAAGGGCAATTTCCTGTCTTGCCGTTCGTAGAAAAACACGGTCAAAAACGCCAAAAACCAGCGAGCGATCAAAACATGTCGCGGAAATCAGGCTGGGCGAAATTGAAGACCCCAGGAAGAGGGGTAAACAATCTGGAAGAGAGTCGGCAAAAGCCCGAAATCAACTTTCGAATGCCTGCTTAGGGAGGATTAAAAGAAGCAAGGCAAGGGGCAAGAAAAATCAACTTCCAAAAACGAGAGATCGGTGCTATCGAAGCGGGAAAAGGATTCGGGCACGGGGGGTTCGGATAAGCATCATGCAACTTAAGGGAAAGGGAACCCAACACTCGATCAACTATCGGCCAGGGGGGGGGTTCAGGGTACCCCAAGAGCAAGCCACCCCGGCCACCTGGCGATTCAGGAGAGAATGGGGGGTTCCTTGTTTTAGACCGAAGGGCACTGGAGTTTGGGATGACAAGCTGCGGCGGGTGCGGGATGATCACAACGGGGGGAGCGAGTCGGACTTCAGGATCAGGATGAGAAATCTCCAGAGGGCCTCGCAGGACGGAATAGGGTCTGGCTACTTGTCAATGGTCAAACTAAAAAAGAAGGGTCCCGCCGGGGAAAAAAAGAGTTTTTAGCGCAGAAGATTCACGATGCCGGTCGCGACCGTTGCCAAGGTGTGAACGTCTTAGGATAATCCGTCGAAAAGTGGTGTAGAAGTGTACCCACACGAGAACGGTCACCGAAAAAGCCTCTCATTTTAAAACAAAAACAATTTGGAACCTTTTACAGGCAGGTACCGAAGTCGGCTCTTTTTTCTTCTATTTATTGAAGCGGGGGGCGTATCTTTGGTGAGGTTTTGAGAAACCGGGGGGTCCCAGAATCTGAGAACAAGGTTCTCCTTTAGGGCTCACCAGTGTTGTTTGGGGGGGGGGGGGGGGGGGGGGCTTTTCCTGGGGATCTTTAAGTAGGAGGGGGTCAGGACGCTGAGAGTTCATTTTCCTTTTCTCGTCGATCTTGTCACAGCCACTATGAAGGTTCAGAAAGGTCTGATGCGAAGCTGCGCCGCAAAGCAATTTTCACAGAGAAGCCACCGTGGAAGGGGGAGGGACAGGGGACAGACCACTGAAATTAGGCATCTTTGGGGGGGTATGCCATGCAGAGACGGGAAAAAAAAAAAGGGGGGATCAAATTCGAAGGACAGCGTTGCCGAGTAAAATGATACGGGCAGGCGAAGCAGAACCTCTCGTGGTGAGGATCAGCTCGGTCAAAGCCTTACAGCTGCAAAAATCTAGTGGACCTGAAACTTCTCAAGCCGCTCAGGTTGATAAACCCTTGGGTGTTCTTTAGAAGGGAACGGGGAGGAGAGGTGTAGGATCGAGGGTAAAATTCACTAAAAGCCCCGGAGTTAAAGCGGGCCGATGCTTTGTTTTGAAAAAAAAATAGGGGCCAGTTAAAGTCAACCAGAAGCTCCTCCAGGTCACTCATTAGCTTCCCAAATTACCCTCCTGTGGTCGTGATTTAAACTCGGATTCCAACACGGAAGGGCTGCGAAGGGAAAATGAAAGTGTGGAGAGGCGGCAGGTAAAGATTTCCATAAAGGAAAGCTGATAATCATCCATAAACGTTGGCTTCCGACGACGCCCTAAACGCTAAGAGGTCGAACGCCGCTTTAAAATGTCTTGGTAAAAAGGGCGCCGCAAGAGGGTTATTAAAGGGTATGGAGTCAATGGTTCAAAAGAAGCGTTTTCCTGCAAGAAAGATAAAAGGCAGGGGCCCAAGGTGGAAAGTCAAGCGGTAGTTGGAAAAGGGTCTTGGGAAATTCAGTTTGCAGAGGGGACGGAGGTAGGAAAAAACCAAGATACACTATTAGAAAATCCCCAGAAACGACCGCAAAGAGACAAAACCTTCGGTGAAAGCGATAGAAGGAGTTAGGACCGAAAAGGAAATCAAAACAATGCTGGGGTGTGTGGGTTTTCTGGGACTGGCGAAGCTAGGTGCAGTTGAAACCGGCTGAGAAGAATGTCGTGAAATCCGGAAATGCCTCGTCGTGGGTGCCAACCCGTTTTGTGGGGGGCATCTTCGCCCGGGTTTGAAAACTATCAAAAAGGACCTTCTCATTTGGTTGCTCCCATCAGAAAGAGGGGAGGGAAGGAAATTGAGTCCCCTGATCACTCCAAACTCCTCTTTCACTAGGGAGAGTTATCCACTTCTCAAGGAAGCTAACATTCCGTCGTACCGTGGGTTCATGGGGTGGCAATGCATAGTAGCGACGATTCAGAAGAAACTTAACTCATAGGTTGGCCAAAAACGTTTGTTCTGGAAAAAGCGAAGAGAACGAAGACCCTTACTAAACTAACACCAAAGTATCCAAAGCAAAGAAAGGATGGGAAGGGTTGCTGGTTGGTATCCGGGTACTGGGGGACTTCTGAAAAGGAGGGAAAGAAAGGCGCAAAGGGAGTAATGAAGACCTTTTTTTATGTTGGAAGAGAAAAAAACTTAAGTCGATGGGGCCAAAGGGTGAGAAGGTGGGGCGAGGGGAGCTTACCTGTAAAAATCAAACGCCAAAGTCCATAAACGGGGGCAGGAGAAAAGAAATTAGAAAAGGAGGCAATGCACACAGAGAACAAATTACACGAAAACAGGGGGAAACCCGATTGAAATGGGACCACAAACTGGGCGTCCCAGCCTGACATATTCTATAGGAAATGTGCGAGTGGGACTTGAAGCAGGTTCAGGGCGGATGTGGGTGGGAGCACAATACTCTAGGAAACGGACAAAGTTAATGGCAAAGGAAAGCAACAAGAAAGAAAATAAGAAGACTTTTTCAGATGTGGTGGGGTAAGATCTATAAAGTTGGGGGATTCGAAGGGAAAAACAAAAATATATCAGAGTTGATGTAAGTAAGATGACTCAAAAAAAAAAAATGATATTGAGGAAAGAGAAGAGGGGGATTTCCTGGACAAAGCAAGGAGTATATTTTGGAGAAGCCTGTCGAATGAAAAACAGGGATAGCTTCTGAGAAAACATATGACTGCCGGATGCGGGTTCTGTAAGAGGATGTGTTTAAGCTTCAGAAGAGTTTGCTCCGAAAAAGTGAGCAAGGGGAGAGAACTAGACATGGCTATCGACTATTGGGATGTGCGCAGTAATTGAAAAAGTGGACCCAGGTCTGACAGGGGTATATTGACAAATGCCAGGGGGAAGGGAAAGAAATGTGATGATGATAGAGAGGGACCTGAGGACTTTGGGAGTGTGGAGGTGATCAGCGAACAAATAAAAAAGAGAACATAGGCATGGCAGAGACGTTGAGTCAAACAGAAAAATAAACCAGTTGGGGAGTAAATCACTTTGTGTCTTGGAAAGACCGGGTGCAAAAGACCATGAAATGGGGCTACACAGCCTGACAGGCAGGGGGCTGCTTTTTTGGATCCTAGGCGGGTAAAGATTTCTTCCCGGGTTAAAAAAATTTATCTTTCGTCCAATCAAAAGGGCTTTGGCAACCTCCGGCAGGGGGGAGGCGGATAGATCCTTCAGCTAAAATTCTTGGGGGCACACCTACACTGGGCCTCGTAACTTGGAAGAAAGACATTATAAGGGGGGGAGACCTACTCGGGAAGGGGTTCTTGCGCAGGAATATACGTCTAGTTCTCCAAAAGGGTAAACCACTGTATATATTGCAAAAAGAGGGGTTTGGGGGGGGGGGGGGGGCAACCCACTCGAGGTAGGAAGTGCATACTTGTGACCACGAAGCTTTTCAAAAACGTCAAGCTCGGAATCCCTCACTAAAACCGAAGGGGTGTTGTTCTAGGGAGGGACAAGGGAACGGCACGCTCGGATTTAAAACGCGGACCGGGGGGGTGGTGTCTCAGTGTGCCGGAGGTGGGGAAAGGGATGTTAAAGAAATAAGAGGGAGCGGTGTTTTTCGACCTCGCGAACTCAACTCAACTGTCAGAGGAAAACTGGAACGAGGGTGGAGGTTCTGCGCAAATGCCGCCGTTCTGGGAAAATGTGATCAGAAACGAGACCACGAGGGGAGGCAAGGGATACGCCCTTGGAAGCTCGGGCCGCGGGAGTTGCGGGGCGAGGAGCAACCGTGGCGCGTTGGCCTGAGGGAATACGAATTTGAAGTGTATAAAGCCGACCGGATCCTCAACTGTTGGGGGACAATGCGTAAAGCATAGTGAAGTGGGGAAAAGAGAGAAGAAAAATGATGACCGACGGCCCATAAAAAAATGGTTCCTATTTAGGCGGACTGGGGTTGGGGGGGGTTCACCACGGGATTGCAAAAACAAGGGGATCGATGCGACCCTAAAGGTAGTGTATTTCTGGAGGGGGCAAACTCTAAGAAATGAAAAAGTCTGCCGAACAATTGGGGAAACAATTAGGTCAGTACCTCTCCTTGTCCTTCCATACAGATACTGGAACGGGGAAAAAAGATGAATCAAAAACGAATGACAGTTGCTCTAAAATAAGAAGAAGAAAAAGTAACCTCGAGGGAAGGAAAAGGCTACTTTGAATAACAGGTAACGATAGGGGAAAGCCAAAGAACAAAAGACGAATGGCATCGAAACACCCGTCATCAAGGGGGAAGGGGACTGGGGTCAAACTTTCTTGGGGTCGGAATCGGGATCCAGATGTCTGGAAAAGTTAAGTGGGGGGCCAAGATTCGATCAACGACCAGCGTAACGGGAAAGGGGGTACACACGAGGCAAACGAAAATGGCAACTTGAACTGAGGCCGAAGTAATCACATTGAGAAGAAAAAAATAAGGGGACAAAACAGAGAAAAACGACCAGGTACAAAACGACGCAACAAAGAGAGAAGACATAGCCCAGACTAGGTTAAATTCTTATTTAAATGTTCCCAGAGGAGGGACGGGGAGCGTAGAATCATTTTAGATTATTCCGAGAAGGAAACACCGGGGGTGGAAAAAAAAGGGGTGCGAAACTGGGCTTAAGTGTCCGGAATCGTTCAGGCTGGGAACAATCTGAACCAGCTCTTAAAAAGGTGTGTTTGGATTGAAGGCCCGGTCCACATAAGCCAGCCGGGAGGTCCTGGGGCAAAATAAGAGGCGCGAGACACCAATAACTTCTCCTGAAAAGAAGGTATCAGAGCAGAAACCGCGGGGCAGCGGAGAGGAAGGAGAAGGAGGTGCAGCAAATCGAAACGTTGATAGGTCGCACCTCAATGAACAGGGGAGGCGAGAAAAAAGATCAGGGAGGGGGCGCTTGGCGCGGGAACAGGCCTGGTGAAGATCAGTGAGAGAGGGGGCAGTGAGGGGGGTGACCGGAATGCGGCGAATAACCCACGTTGCCGAGAGTTGGGGAAATCGGACCGGGGGAAAACTCTCCAGGGGAATTTTGCTTAGGGGAAACGAGAGATTCTCATGGTACGAAGAGTTCCAGAAAGGTGGGGATTAAAACTCCTCTGATTAGGGGGGAAAGACAATAGTAATGGGGTCTTCAGTGAAAAGAGATAGGGCACCTCTGATATTTGCTTAATGGTATGCAGCATTGGGGGGTCTGGGGGACAGAGGGGAAGAAAGCCACACGAACTCCAGCGAAACCTTGTCTCGGGGGCGCCTGGTAACTTTCAATGGAATACTCAGGTGAAACGTTGGAGAAATCGGGGAGAAGGAAGGTTGGCACATAAAGACACCAGGCAGGAAATCCCGAAACCCCCCCAAGGGATTGAAGATGTACAAACAAACACCGGAACTAAAAAAAGGGCTCAAAAACCTGTAACAGGATTGGGGGGGGGATGGAATATACAGTGCGTTGGGCCCAACGGAGTAGTAAGCGGGAGAGGGCCCGATTACGTTGAGGCCAACAATAGGCGGGCGCTGGCATAAATATGGAAAAGACGGGAGAAGACACCTTGAAGAGAATGGTTCTTCTTACACAGACAGGAAATTCCCCGTTAACCCGGGGGGTTGAACTTTCCAATTTGTGGGGATTTCAAAAGAGAAGAAAAACAAAGTGGAAAAAGGGAACCGACAAGATGGAATCATCCTCAAAAAGGGGAGGGAGGAAAAGGAAAAGAAAGTGGGGCAGTTTTCAATGGGGGGGGGGGCAGAGAGGAGAAAGAGAAAAGTTGGCCCTGGATCCAGAGTTCCTCAAAGGTGGACGTATGGTTTACCTAAAAAAAGACCCAGCGGGAGGAGTGTCGGAGTAGAAAAAAAAGGAACTCATCGGGGCAGGGAGGCCATCAGGGCGGTTTGAACTCAGAGTGAACACTTTCGGAGAGAGATCAGGGGACGTACTAGGTGCAAAATGTTAGGGGGAAAAAAGACCAAAAAAACCCCTAGTGGGGGGAACTGAGCAACGGATTTTTCCGCATGGAGGGGAAGGACCTCTACGGGGGGGGTCGAGAGCGGGGATGTTCGAAGGTTGAAGGTGGGCACAAAAACGGGATCCCCTCGCATAAAAGTGTGTTACTGAGGAGTGCAGGAACGGTCCCAAGCGAAAAAAAAGGTTCGCGGGGGGCCCTTGAGGATAAACGGGAACCCAAAGTAGGAAGGCAAAGAGCAAGGGGGGAAAGCAAGCCAGAGGTGTCGATTGGTTGACCGATCAGGAAGAAGGGTTGCCATAATACTAGCAGGCAAAAGGGCCTAAAGAAATAAGGGGCTTTCGGGACGAACTCATGATATATGGACGCGTCTAGCAAAAGAAGCAAGTCACCGAGAGAGCAGGTTTCTCTCCTTTGGACGGGAAAGAGGAGGGTCACACTGGTGTTAGTAGACGCATCGGCAATTCACTGCAAATACGCGATAACAACACCGGGGGAAAGATAACAGGGTGAGGTGAACCCCTTCGCGAACCGGACCTCGCCCAGCCAGATCGCGCGCGTCAGCAATTGTTAAAGTGTAGGGGGGGGCGCCAGGAACATAGGGCTGACCATGAGGGACGATTCATATGCCCGCGCGAGACCGGTTTTACGAGCGGAATGATGGAATAAAAGAATATGCAGCGGGAAAGAGGTCGTAGAAGTGAAGCGATGGATTACCTTGTCAGGCCTTCCAAGAAAAACAAAAAACCCCTTGGTGTCCTCCACACGGGGTAAGAAGGGGGTTCACGCAACGAGGTCAAAAGAAGCGATAAGGTAGGCCGACAGTTCCCGAGGTGGTTCACCTCCTTCGAAGAAGAATCGCCAATTGTGCGAAGTCCGCGCCTCTGGGGGGCCAAAGTTAAATATAAGGGCCTTGAGAAACCTAAAGACTTTTTAACCGACTCGGGGGAGAGCGCTTAGAGAGCATTTGCTACAACGCCCACACCTTTCTCGGGGACCTAGCCTCGTCTTTCTTAACATGAGTTGTTCTCCCACCTTCTTCTGTTCGTACCTCCTCTTATTTCTCCTTTCAGTCCCCCCCGATCGCTACTTCTTCCTTGGGAAGAGTCTCCAAGACGAGGATCGCCCTCTCTCGTTCTTTACACTTATCTTCTCGCGCCTTGAGGCTCTCTTGCTTAGGACGTTGTGAGTGCCTCGGTTTCCTCGGCAACTCATACTGTAGCTCCTGGCTTCCTCGCCTATGAAGGCGCTTCTTCTCCGCTCGGTCATTGGTGTACCCCTGTCGCGCCTCTGTCCCTTTCGAGGTCACCCCCCTCCTTGTTCTAATATTCTCTCCGGGGTAAGGGTCCGCGGAACTTCCAGCCTTAAGGACGAGTGCGTATCGGGCCGCCGAAAGCACGGCTTTGGCGCCCCTCCCATCGTTTTCAGCGCCCTACACATCCGGGCGCTCCCTTACACGTCATTTATGTTCCCGATCTCAGCTCCTCTCCACCTCTCTTTCACTTCTACTCTACCCTCTCTTCCAACCGGGGAGGGGGCGTCGCGTCTTCCTTCTTTTCTCTTCCCGGGGGGGATCGTCTAGCCCCTCCCAGACCCTCGGGCGGTCCCCGCGACCTTCCACTGTTCACCCCTCCATTTCTCCCTTCAAGAGCTTGAGTGACCTGCTAAGCTTCCCGCATTTATATAGATGAAGTGTCCCCTTGTCTTCTCTTCCCCCGTTTACAGCACGGTCGGCCGGGGGGGTTTTGTCTCCTCTGAGTGGGTGTGCTCTGATTAAGAAATCGGATTGGAGTCGGCTCTCCGAAAGAGAGGGAGATGTTTTAGCTTGTCATTTCCCTGGCCTCTCTCCCAGTCTCACCTGGTTCCGCAGAGCCCGGGGGGGAGGGCACGTTTCGCTCTCGGTTTTGCCCGAGACAATCTGTTACATTCTGCCACTGCCCCTCTTCAAATGGAGGAATCATGAATCTTCAAAGGTCCGCCCCCCCCAGCAGACCTCCCCCGGGGGGTGCACACGGGGAGGTTCCCCTGGGCCAAAGGGAGCAAAGAGGCTTCGTCTTTCACAAGAGGTGCCATTCTCGCCATCCTTGTGGGACCCAAACCCTTACAATCACACGGAGGAGGGGCCTCCTTGGCTTACGGTAAGCGGAGGAGCTCTACGGCCTCACCACTACCGAAAGGAAGGCGGGGGTTAAGTGCCGACTCTCGAGGTGTTTAGGGCTTTGGTTCCAGTATCGCATCTGAAGTTATCTCACGTTAGCCTAAGGGGGGGCGTAATCCTTGTTCCCCCCGGAGGCATGGACAGAAGGGAAGGAACCCGGTCGAGACTTGTCCCCTTGTTTTGTCACAGCGCCTGTGGGCAGCAATATGAAAATGTTTCTGTTCCATGCTGCGCGGCCTGGCCCGCTGATTCACCGAGGATGCGGAGCACATAACCGTTCTTGTCCCCTCTGCGACGCCTCATGTACTAGAGGAAGGACAGGTGGGGTGTATGGATCGCGGCGGTATTAGTGTGTGGGGGGGCGGGAGTGTCGAGGGGTGTCAGCGGTCCCACTACTGCTCTCAGCACAGGCATAGATCCTCTGAGGCCCCGGCCCGCTCCTTTCCCCGTTATAGCCGCGCTGTCTGAGTCCTTTAGAGGGCTGATAAAATGGTAGATAGGTTCTCCTCGAAAATCCAGGGGGGATCGTAAAGGAAAACCATTCTCATAAAGGTCCGCCACCAAAGTGGAGAAAAAAGCGCAGGGTGGCAAAAGAAGGCAGTGAAAAAACATACTACCCTGAGCAGACAGGCGGCGGCAACTTAAAAAAAAAGCCTGGGGGAGTAGCTCGAGACAACTGAAAAATTATTCCGCCTGGAAAAGTCAAAGGGGTGGAGGGATAAGGATGCGTTAGTGGACAAGGAAGAGATGCACGCCGTAAAAACGACGAAGCTCTAAAGACAAGACGCCACGACGGCGAAAGCGGCATTCAAGGGGCGGATTACCCACGGCCCGAACTTGTGATCGGGTCTGGGCACGTGGGAAGAGGCCAGGGTGAGGCGCTGAAGGCGAAATAACAATTCAGGGCATTTTTAGGTGAAGGATCTTTTTAGTGTGGGCTGGGGTGTGGATGAAACTGGAGGAGTCGCAAAACCAGACCGTATGCGAACAGACAATAAAAAGAAAAAAGGAAAAAGAAAGGCAATTCTCGAGGGGCCTCCAGCGACGAGTTTCTTCGAGGAAAATCCCCAGACACACTTCTTTTGGGGTTCTGTCGGTAGGAGGGCCGATAGGGGGGCAGTTGCCAACGAGGGGGAGGGGACCTGGGCATCCATGAACAAAAAAAAAACCTAGTCTGGGGGGTCAAAAAGTTTTTGGGAATATGAGTGTGTGTACTAAATACCCACAGTATGGGGAGAAAATCGGAGCAAACCAGTAAATGGGACAAGAACGAGGCGAAAGGGAGGAGGTAAAATTAGAGGAGGGGACAATCAGAAATTTTCGGTTGTGGGGCAAAAAAAAAGCGGGCGGCAGGAATCCGCCGAAAGCTGAAGAAGGGGTGGAAAAGAAACCTGGGGGTGGTGAATGGAGAAAATCTCCTCTCATAGCAAAAAAACAAGTTAATTAAACTGGAAGCCGAAGGAGCAAAACTCAGCATAAGGTCCGGCCTCTGGCAGGGGGGGAGTGGCTCCGTGTTATCCCGGGGGACTTGAAATTCCAATTGGTACAAGAATCCAAGTTAGGAAGCCCACATTGTTGTGTAGGTGGTGGGAAGTGACCGAACAGGACCAGAAAGTAAGGGGGGGGAAAGCAGGGGGGGAAAGACTTTGTATCATGGAAAAAAGAAAACCAAAAGAATCACGGACCTACGGGGGGATTCCCGCCTATCATCAGGGGAAGGCCGAATGCCCATGATAAACAAAGACGAACAGGGGTACCAGATTGAAATTCAAAGGGGATTAAGAAACATTACTTCCTTTCGCGACCTTGGCAGGCAAAACCCTTTCAGTAGGAATTGCTTAGGGCCCCCTGGGGAAACGCCAGGGGTTGGAGGAGAAAACGCAGTACGAAAAGGATGCAGAGGTCGATGTGGCTAGCAAAGAAAATCAAGGGGAAAGTTGGTCATAGTGGGGCCTAGAAAAGGCTAAAGTGGGCAAGGACGAAGTTAGCAAAAAGAGATCATAGATGCAGGGAGTAAGAAGATCAACACCACAACGGGAGGAGAGGAAAAGGAAAGGAAATTGAACTGGGACCATCTAAAAAAATTCATCTCGGGGTGGACAGGGAAGAAGGACAAAAGGTAGATTCTATTGAACAACAGAGAAACTTCGGAGGCGGGATCAGGGCCATCTCCTGACAGTGGGTTTGGAAGCAGCCTCGCGTTGTCAAGCCGACAAAAAGGACGAAGGAAGAAAGAAAGCGACATTTTCGATCAGCCTATTGGTGAGGGCAAGGTAGACCAGGTATTAACTCGTTGAAACCACGGTCAGAGGGTTGGAAGGGGAGTAAAAGACGAAGGGAAGAATTGGATATGAGCGGGGCGGTCCGGTCCGGGACTTGGGTGGTTCGTTACGGGGGACATGGAATCTCACAATCAACGATGGGGACCTATAGGGAAAAAATGTCCAATAAAGAAACTTTATGTACGGAGATGTTGGATGGCGTTGGAACAGAACTGGGGAAAAGGGGAAAGAAAGGACTCACCATCGTCCTGTGTACGGGCAGTCGTGCTGGAGGTTGGGGAGCCTAGGCGTGAGTGGAAATAAATGGGGACGAGACTGGGGAAGCTTAAATAGTAGGGAAAAAACCACGGTTCGTTTCCACATCAGCAGTGGTTCAAATTTAGGAGGGATCCGTCTATAACTATTTTCAACTCAAAAGGGGCTCTCTGTCTCCCTACTTGATAAAGGGCGACCCTAATCTGGAAGTGGAGTGGGGACAAATAGAGGGGCTTGGAACAGAAAGAGGGGGGGTACAAAACAAGTTATCACGGGACAAACATGGGGGGGAAGACCCACGACGGGTAATGTGGCTGGCCGCCGACGTGTAAACATTCCTATCAGCGTTGTCAAGAAAGCGGAAGGGACCTTCCTAAACGCGCATTGGGAGGGGGAGGAGGGGAAAAGCCCTAGCGGCGGAAGTGGCGAGAGAGGCAGGTGGGTAGGAGGGGGCAGTATTTTGGTAGGAAGGGGGGATCGAAGGGGGGTGAGCATCGCAGACCAGGGGAAAAAAAGAAAAAGCACCAAATAAAGGGCCGAATAAAGAAGGGAAAGTGAGGTGGGGAAGGAGGCAGACAATCAGACTAAGTACTTACTGTGATCAGAAAACAATACACAAGGCGAAGGTGAAGGCCTATGGTTGAAACTCGGGTGCGAAAGGGGCGCGTGATTGGCGGGCGGGAGGAGAATTTCTCGGGGGGACGTCGAGAATACTGGGAAGGTAACGAGACGATAGAAAACCTTTCATGGGGTGCCATTGCGGAAAAATATCTGGGTAGTGGGGGGGGCATACGAGGAAAATCAAAGTAGTGGATCTGGGGGAAGCCCATGGGTCAGGGGGGATAAATTTGTTGCCGTGGGGGCACTGCCAATGCTTCAAAAACAAAGGAAAAGAGGCAAATCGCCCGAACGTTGGCTTGTATTATAGAGCAAAAGGATAGAATAAGTCGAAGGAGTGACTCCCGATTTCACAACCCGCATGAAAGAAAGCACTGAAGAATAGAGTGGATGCAAGAAGAGGAACGTGCTGGGAATGACTTAGACAAAAACGGATTCTGTCTAGAAGGCGAAACGAGGAAAAAAGTTGCAAAGCTACGTCGTAGTTGTGAATACAGTGAACCGAGGCTTAAACATAACTAACAACAATGCGAAATGTTCAGCGGCCGGAAGTAAATATAGAAATTACTGGTGGAGGATATGAAACCTTCTCGCGATAGGAGGGATTCAGCGGTCTATCCATCTGTCGGGACCAAGTTAAGTGTTTCCAAGATTCGTGTAACCTACCAAGGAAAACCGTCAACTCACCATCTCGATGTGTTAGTCCGCCCATTATTTTGGTGCTCATTTCTATCTTTATATAAGAAGGGTACGATATCTCTTGTCGCCTTAAACGCGATTCGAAATTCCGACTCTACTCGCACTATGGCCACGGTGTTCCCATTACTCCCTTCGTCTGTCGTGGCCGATTAACGCTCCAAGTCACAGTTATTTGCTTTCTTCATCCGTCCACTCTTTGGGGCATGTTTCCTATCGCGGCTACCCGTTCCGACCGATCCGGCTAGGTTAGCTTGAGATAACTCCCTTACCCAGCTTGCAGTGAAAATAAGTAGACCACCACATTCCACGCCATCCACGCTACTCTCACCCCGCTTACCTCAACGTTACTGTCCGGTACTATTCCTCCATGGCATCCTTCCTAACACCTACACATTTGCCTCTCCCCACTCTATACCAAGCCGGGGAAGCTCCTCCTTCATATCATTTCAAACACTGCACTCTTCGTCCGAGAAAACCATACCCCGGGAAAATATGTCTTTCACCTTACATTCTACTTCCCATTCTGCTCTTCTTGTGCTTGTGTCCAACTGTCCCAACCACGACACGTTACCTCTCTTCTGTAAGGGTTAACCAGCCCCCATCTGCACTTAATTCTCCGATTAACGCCGCTATGCGATAATTCCTTCCTTCGACGCAATTAGACGGAATTTAATTCCACTTGGGGGGGGGGGGGCACGCACCTCGCTTAGCTTCGTTATCTCTTGATCCGTTACCGCGTCCTACTCTCCGTCTGTCCATCTCATCCTGCTGTACTTACATATTAATACCTCCCTTTACTATGGAGTCCGTGCATGCCCATACCACTTCCCGGCGGACATAAGTCGTCCACTATGACTATAGACCTTCGAGCTTTTTTGCTTCGCACCTACTGTCTAGTAGTACTCCACCCCATTCCTATCCCAAGAATGCTTCCCTCTCTGCTTATTCATGAGACAGCTACTAATCCTACCCGATCCCCTGTTGGGTCTTATCTTTGACCCCTCCTCCTTTTTTTGCTTTCATGGGACCGGCAGCGTAAACGCGATTTATCTTTGCCAAACGCGGCCTGTCCTAGTAAATCACTCTAGCCCGAAGTTCAAGTTGAATTTCCGAAATACGCATACGACTCCGTTGGGGTTCCCCTTCAGTTAATGAACCCCTTAGCCACCTTTGGGCAAAACCTATGCACTAAGGAGACCCTGAGAGAATTTCAAAAAACCGCTGACAGGGTGCTTTTCTCTATTGGTTATTTTGGAACTCAAACCTCTTCTCTGGTACTACCTCTCCTTTACCTCTGATGCCCGCCCAAGTCTTTTCCTTTGCGTGTGCATGTCTCAAAAAGAGGCTCCCCTTAATGCCTTTGGGACTTGGGTCGCCCTCCGCCTATCGGCTTCTCTCTCACAAAAAGAAAACCAAGGAACATGGGGGGGCTGAGAAGCGCACTAGAGGGCTGGGAAGGAGGATGGCCGGAAGAGGGGGCCTAAGGCTATATTCGGCGTTGGCGTGTAAAGGTATGTATCTCTCTCCTGGCGTCTAGATCGATAAGCATCTCCGTCGGCCTACCCGGGGAGATCACTAGGAAAAGCCGTTTCACGTGGCCACTTCCCACGCCCATCCCCTCGCCGCTTCTGCCCGGATCCTTCCCCTCCTGGACGCTCCCTTTCTCTCTCGGCCTGTCTCCTTCCTCTGTGGCAGAACGGCGCTAGGACTCGGTGGTCAGCGCTTTCTAATATCCTCACCCCTATCTTCTGGCGCCTTGCTCGACGACCGCAAGGGATCATGTGTTCTCTCTACTTCCAGATCGGTAAGAAGCCGATCCGAGGAATCTTGCTGGGACCCTACTTTTACTCTCCTTGCTCCCCCATCCGCGCGCTCCACGTTGACCTCCCACGCCCCTAATACATCTTTGTCTCCGTCTCACCTCATTCTTGAATTTCCCCCTATAGCTCAGGGGCTGGTTTTACTGGCAAACACACTCCGCCATGCTGTCCACTAGCTCTTCAATAACTGGTATCACGGTCGAGTTCCGTTCTCTCTACTTCCTCTTCTTTGTTTGAGGTACCTCTTAGGTGGTCGAGTCGGCAAGATGTCCTAGGCAGCCGTCCGCTTTCTGGATAACTGAGGACGGTGATACAGACATTTATCTAGCCCCTTGGCGCTCCGAGAAAGTTTTCCTAGCCCTCATACTATTGTGGTCTCTCTATATGCACAAACTATGCTCTTGCCAAAGCCTCCCTCTAAGCTCCTGCTTTTCGCTCCTCCGCACTTGCCGTCTTCCCTAGGTATGCCACGCCCCTTCCACTTTCGGACTCGTCTAGCCCGTCTTCAACCACTGTCCCTTATCTGCGGAGTTTCTGCAGGGGATAGCTTTTTTTGGGCTATCGTGCATACATCCCGCTTTCTTCACTGTATCCCACGGAACAAACGAGGGGTGTATTCGTGGCTGACTTGAAGGTGTTTGGTATCTCTATTCTTTTAGTCTGTCCTTACTCTCAGATTCATCTTTTATTCGTGGGAACTCTCGTCCCCCAGCGCTTTCCTTCTGTTCTCCCAGGGTCCAACGTCTGAGAGACTCTCCCGGCACACTCTTGTCCCTTATCTTCTCACTCTTTGTCACGGTTCCGGGCGGAATGGCTTCGTGTGGGTCCTTTATGTCGCCGAAGAAAGAACTCACGAAAGTCTTTACAAGCGTGGGTCTTCCTCTCCGCCTACATCTGAGCGCAGGCGTCTGGTGCTGAGCCATGTGACGCAGCGGAAAGGCAGATGGCCGCGTATTTAACTAGAGAGGGCTAGAGAAGAAAAGACACTCCTTCTCACAACTGGGAGAAGGTGCATTTCGTGCAAAGGCAGCCACCGTCCTGATAAGAGAACGACTCTGACGTAGATCCAGGATATTTGTCGCCCAAAGAAAGAGAAAGAACTCCTTGACTCGGTCGCCGGGGCATCCCTTAACGCGCTGAACGTCATGAAGTGACAAGAGAGCTAAGGGGTGGGTAAAGCACGCTGCAATTGGGTACAAAAAGAAGAAACGCACAAAAAAAAGGGCAAAAAGAGAAAAAAACGAAAAAAAAAACAAGGCAAAAAACCAAACACAAACGCCGTAAAGGAAGACTCCCCCACCTATGAAACCTTCATCATCCATTTAAGAGCGTCCGGCGTTTTAACGTAAAAAACTGCCATGTCTCCTCGCGGACAGAAGAGGGAAAAAACCGTTCGGCGAAAAGAGCGAAATTCGCGTACACGCGGTGTGTCTGCCTTCCTCCTTCAGGTCTCTTCTAAGGACACAAAGCCGCGGTTTGGGGGGAAGCGTAATATAAAGGGGATTTTCAATACTTACTTCGTATAGCCAAGTGGCTCGTCGTTAACACTCGAAGAGGGGAGGGGGACGAGTGAAAAAGGCTATAATATAAAACCTTGAGATTGGTTCGGAGGATAAAAGACATATCGGAAAGTGGATGACCAGAAGGGGAACCATTGCAAAAGGGTGTATTGAAAAAAAAACTAACTTCCCAAATGTAACATGAACCAAAAATATTGGG
>Ga0179593_1530195_pt1 | contig 19321 bp, 18 predicted proteins | sample CZODoug2_1_08_16_FD_185931 | JGI IMG/M metagenome (GOLD analysis project Ga0179593, IMG submission 185931) | Vadose zone soil fungal communities from Angelo Coast Range Reserve, California, USA - CZODoug2_1_08_16fungal (PacBio error correction) | ecosystem: Environmental > Terrestrial > Soil >...
AACAAAAAGAGGGAAGAAGGGGAAAGTACGTGAGGGTAAGAAGACGAAAAAAAACAAAGAAGCGGACCATGTGATGCGCGGAGGAAAAAAAAACACAGGGCGAAGTGCCGGAAAAAAAAGGCGAGGGGGATGAACATTGGAGGGAATTAAGAGCGTGCCGAATTCAAGTGAGCAAAAAAAAGAGCCTGGGAGAGGATGGGCGATCTCGAAGATGAATGGGGAAACAACCTAGTCAAATCACGAAAGAGATCTTGATGAAAGAAAAGAGGTAGAAAAACACAAGGGGGATATGGCACGGCCGGCTAAAAGAAGGAAGATGAACCACGGGGTAGGAGGGAGCGGCAAGGCCGCAGATTGACGCGATCAGCGGGAAAAATGGCAGCATCATGGGCCGATCAAAAAGCAGCTGCGGCCCTACAAGAACGTGACCTATTTAAAAAAAGCGGCGGAGAACGGGGTGGAACAACCACGAAGACTACCCGAGAACCCGGTATTGGATCAAAAGAGGGGAAGTTTCGGGGCGGACGGGGCGGATTATACAAATACCCCCCACCAGAGGGCCAGTTGCAAGGGGATACAGGACCCAGGAGGGGATAAAAGGTAACTTCACCGGGATGAGGGACTGTGGGAACAACCTGACACGTCAAAAAGTCTTATGTTGTCAAGGGGGAGCGGCGTCGGACATTACGTCCAAAAGGCCTAGATAGGATGTTTGAAACTTCCTGCGCAACAAAGCAAACATGCACAAAAAAGAGAATGATGGGGCAAGGCGGGTTCAAAAAAGACGGAAATGCATGAAAGGAAACAACCAATTGATGAATGGAAACAAAAAATCGATACGGCGACGGGACCGTGGATGGCGCACCGTTAAAGGAATAAAATTGCTGGATCGATGTGGCGTTGGTCGGATTAATGTTCAAAGCCTTATTATCTCCGCGAGTTCTAACGTAAGGTAAAAACAAAAAAAGGAGGGGTTTCTGGGTGTGAAACCAGGAAAACTGAAAGAAAGGGATAGAAATTTCCACCGAGCTGATGGCTGTCGCCCAAATTGTAACCGAGCAAGCAGGGAGAGGGGTTCCGGTGGCCCCTTGAGCAGAAAAAAAGGGTTAACGCGGATGACTGGGAGCGAGAAAAATAGGTCGATGGAATCAAGAGCCTGCGGAGAGGCATTATGCGAAGCCAAATGGGAAATCAACTGAGAAAGGGAAAAGATGAATGATTATTCGGCCAACCAAAGCTGCTCGCAATTACGAAAGAAAAGAAAGGCAGATTCTATGTGAGAAGTGGGCCTGACTGGGGCAGTCTACGAGAGAGTAAATCTTTGGTGATCAGGACGGCTGCCTAACCCCTTTAACGAGAACGGAGGGGGGCAGGCGGAAGGATATCGGTAAAAGAACGACGAGCCATCTGCCAACCGAGAAGTAGCACCTCCGAAACCTCCTAGGACTGAAGTTTAGGGGTTGGGGAGGCGGATCAAGGAGGTTTAAACTGGGCCCGGGGGAGGAAGATCAGCATCTTAACGGAATGGGGGGAATAGTAGCGCATACCTTCTCTTAACAAAGAAGGGCATTAGGGGGAAACGGCTTATAGGGGAATAATCAGAAATACAGCAAGCAGGTAATTGTTTTGTCCATCGATTTCGCGGGGTGACGGTTCTGTCCTATGGAAAAGGGGTAGAAGGATAGGGCACTGCCAAAAAGAGGTCAGGCGGGAAGGGAAAGAACCTTTGGCGAGAGGGGGAAGCACAAACTTAATCTCCTCAACAAACGCTTTAGGAGAGAATTAAGGTTGGTGGGAAATAAGGAAAAACTGGGGAAGGAAGTCTCGACGGGGCAAGGGGGAAGAAGAACGCAAGTCTCTGCATAGGTAAAGCACCTCAAAGTGATAAGGGGAAATATAAGCAACGGAAAAGAGAGGGGACTGGGGGAAGGTCTTAGGGGCAAGCACTGCCGTTCCAAGAACGAAGGGTAGTCTTGGAGGAGCACGAAGGTCCTGTCACATGTCCGACGGCAAGGGGCCGAGAAACTATTTTAAAGCTGCCCGGCGACAGGAAAAGCAGGGACTCGGGCGGGGTTCGGCGTCCGAAAGAAGGGGACTGAGGGGGGGACCGGGAAGGAATAGTGCCGCACGTCGCCAGGACTCCGAAAAGGGGGGACAAGGGTTTATTCACACGTCGCTAACCCAATAAAGCAGCCGATCGAAAAAAAAAACCAAAAAGGGGTCAGGAAAGTCTCAGAACCATTTCTAGGAACGCCGGGAGCGTACTGTTCTGCGAAGGAACCATGGGAATATAATGCTGTCTACGTTGGCTTTCAGCATTTCTTGTCGCAGGGAGAAATACTAGTCATCTCTATCCTCATGAAGGTCTCGGATTTCAGGAAACAAAAAAAGTTCCAGCGTCACCCACTGCGGTTGGAAAAAAAACGGTCTAACGCCACTCAGACAACAAACAGAAATTTACTGCTCGGTTACAGGCATAAAGCCAACTGGGGTCCTGCCGTTTGAGGAAAGAAGTGCAGGGGGGGAATTGAAGGGGACAGGGTGCTGCATTCACCATAATGGTTTGATGTTCATGGTGGAAGGCAAGATGAATAATTCGTGTAGGTGAAAGCCGCACGAAAGAATTGAGGAATTCAATTTCCTCTGGGGTGGGTGGAGATAACGCATATAGTGGCGGGAAAAACTGGGCGTGGGAGGGAGGGGATCAGTATTTTATAGAGTTTTGAACACTCATGGGTGGGGACATGTTCGGCACTATTGTTCTGATGTTGCCTCGCATTGACGGGTGGAAACACTATCTCTTGGGGTGATCTGGAAAGTTTAGACGAAATCTTGTCAATCGAAAAAAAGACGTGTTTGAACGTTTAGGTATTGTAAAGGGTCCAGTGAAAGGAACAATCCCTCTGGGGCAGACCGCTTACGCTAGTGTCAATCGTTGCAGCAATAAAAAAACATTTGAACGCCCCTGGGGGGGGGGTTTTGAGAAAGCAGTAAAGGGGGGTAAGGGATGACCATTAATCGTGTAGTGAGAAGACCACCCCTGCGCGCGGGGGAGAGAAATGGGGGGGGGACTCGGTTCGTATCTCGCTGTGGCCGGGAAATGGAGATGACTTCCCAGTATGAGTAATACGATCGCGCCAAGTAAGGGGGGGAATTAATAGCAAACGCCAGGGACCTTGCAGGGAAAGGTCCGAGGGCATTTTTTGAAATATACGAACCAATTAGGGGACCCGTCGTTTTCTACCATCCGAATAAAAAAATGAGGGGGGGGCTAGTTTGTTCAGAAAGAACAAAAAAGGAGAGGGGCGTCAAAAATCTCCATCGCCGATCAGGGTGATTGTGTCGGCTCCGAATGAAGGCCAGAAAGGTCCTCAATCGACAAAAGCCCCGACCGTTCCCGAGCGCGCGAGTGCGTGGGGGCCGCAATCGCTCCATCGAGCTGACTGGCGGGGGAAGGAGAGGAAAAAAAGGACCTAAGAAAACTCTTTACTTCAAGCAGTGGGGTTCGAAATCTCAGAAAACAACAAATATTATGAAAAAAGGATAGATAACTAGGGCCGCACTTGGAGGGGGAGGTAAACGAGAAGCACGGTCCAGCAGAGAGTGATGGAGCTGGATAAAAAGAGGTCCCGTGCGATAAGCTCGAACCGTCCAGGGGGGAGATTTCTACCAGAATGGGGACAAGCGTAAAGGGTCAATCTCACTCTTGAGGGCGAGGGATGTATTACTACAGGGTTGGCGTATTCCTCAAAGAAAAGGAGAGAGATCTTGATTCCTAAAAAGTGTAACCAAGCAAAACTACGGGTGGGGCGGTATTTGGGGCAAAATTGCACCGAATGCACAATGGGGGTATCTGTCAAGTGTAGGGCAGATTATCTCATCGTTAAAGGAACCTGACGGGGGGCTGATCAAAAGATCAAGGCGTGGAAGCAACATGAGAAGAACGAGGGTAAACAAGGATGCCGATGCGAAGGGGGGGGGGAATGTCTACCAAAACGACCCGACCCGTGATTTGCATCAAAAAAGGGGTGGACGGTGCGGAAAAGCGCAAGCCCTGGGGATGGCAAAGTGGGGAGTAAAAGGGACCCCGGATAAAAATTCTCACCGAGAGGAGGTGCGGTTTTAGCAATGCCGGACGTTAAAATGAAACGTAGGATGGCAATAGGCAAATTCGTGATGCAAAAAAACAATCAGAGGCGGGTTAAAAGGAAACTACTAGACCAAGCCGGCAAGCAAGAAACAGCAGGAAAGATTACGAATGCCTTGTTCAAGGAACGGGGAGTATCTAAGTAAAACCAAATTTAAAGGGTCAGCAAAGGGTATAAATCCCTACACCAAAATTTACGCAACAAAGACTCAGAATTGCTGATCGATCTTTGTCGGGGGGGGGGGGATGCAAGCCTACAGTGAGTGTGACGGATTGCTAAAGCGAAATAGGCACAAACCAATTGGCTGTTCTCGGCCTTAGATTCCCACTGGTCCACACGAATCAAGACAAGGCGTCGTCACCCCCTTTCAAAAGCCATTAAGTTGCTTCCGGCCAACTAAAGGAGGTAACCAGAGAAACGAGGGTTGGGGTTGTTCCGTACAAGGAAGTGCCCAACGGGAATCGGACGCGGGATGGGGGGGGAAAGATCTCGAAAAATCGAGGAGGATCATGAGGGGCTGCAGTAGCCCGGCTGAGAGAAACTTAAAATCAAGACATGAAAGGCTGGTGAAAAGGCTAGGGAGGATAAAGAGAGCAAAATAGAGGCTTAGGGTACGGGAACCTTGGGAAAAGAAAAATCGCGAAAGGGCTGGGGTGTTCGCCAGACGTACGGGATGAGACCGGGGCCCCGTAAAGCGGCCTTATAGGCGAAGCGTACAGCTAGGCCATTAACAAACGGCGGGGAATACGCGACCGCAGAAAAACTCAAGCGGAAAATCCGGGTAAGTTTTTTTGAAACCCATCTTTTGGAGGTGGACGGCCGGAAGTCAACAGCAGTGGAGGGGCAAAGGACGATCATGGCTCGCTGAAAAATCGTTTCCACACAGCCCGCTTCAAGGGGAGTCCGAACGTGAAGAGAATGCCCTAAAGCAAGACATTACTTTGGGGGTTGGGACGGATATTTTTCCAAAAAGGAAAAGATTGCCGGGTTACTGGGGGGGATGCGAGACTATCCTAGAGCCTTCTGAAGGGCGAGAATCGCGGTGAACGAGAAAAAGCACATTTTCGGGTATTTAATAGCTCTCTCTCAAAACAACAAGCAAAGAAAGGATTAATTTGGTGCGAAAATGAAAGACAAAAGGTGCTTGGGAAGGTACCGTTAAAAATTATCGCGGTGGGGAGACGGGAAAGAAGAATAGAACTTGCATAGCAGAAAAAGAGGGCGAGTTGAAATATAAGAGTGAAAGTATCCCATGAGATTTGAGGGAAATGATGCGCTGGGGGACAATTAATCTAATGCATATGAATCAGGCTTTATAGCGGAAGTTGGTCTGACCATTGCGTGGGGACCGCGGACCTCCGGTTACAACTCAAGCTGCCCAAAACGACACCTAACGGTCTGAGGGGCGCGGACGCCTCGAGATTATAAAAAACGGGTGCAAGGCGGATTGCTCGGACGTGGGGGACACGGACAAGGTAGACAGTTTCGAAGGGGCAAGAAAGTACAGGTACTTGAAAAAAAACCAAAGTAGGCAGCGCTGCGGGGGCCAATGGGTCAGAAAGAGAAAGCCTGGTCAAGGGTCCTTTCAGAAATGACTGCTTTCGGAGACATGGGAAAAAGCTGAATGTCACGGATTTAACACAGGGGCTCATTTGGGTTAACGAGGGTCGGAGAATAGCGAAGAATTAGTCTTTAAAAAAACGGCAAGTTCCCCGCTCGCAGCAACGGCTCCCAGAAGGAAAAAAAAACTCGCCAGCGGCTCAAGGGCCTGGAGATATTTCAGAACTTAATGGGGGGGCCTGGTGCAATGGGGGAGGACCTGGGATTGGAAAAAAAAGTTCGTGTTGTCCCGGGGTAAGCACCAATACACAGGTTTTTGATGACACTGGTATGCCAGGGGTACTTTCTCCAGTACGGATTGGAAAAGAACGCAACAGAAAAACGATAAAAAGTTCTGAATGCATTGACGAGGTGACTGGTGAAGGGGGGGGTTGGGGGGTACGCTAGTATCGTTGGGGCGGGCACAAGGTTTGTTTTGAAATCGGAAGGATTCCGTTTAGCGACGATGAGGCACACCATGTAATGCTCTGGTCGGGCCTTGGGCGCGTGGAGACGACGTTAAAAAAAGACGATAGGCTGATGGGTTGCCCGTGGGTTTGCCTCAGGCACGAGGGGTAAGAATAAACGGGGGTAGTACAAGGGTGGAAACTCCCTCTTTTAAGGCGCCGAGTGATTTGAGGGCCGGATGCTGGGACAATTTCCAGGCCGCCAAACGGGCGGAAATCAATAGAAAGGGTGGAGAGGTGCGGGTGCACGGTAAAAGGGGAGAGGTTCATTAGTAAGCAGAGATCGGGAATAAGATATCGGGCGGAAGGGGGAGTGGGGGAATGAAGAAGGGGGGGGTACGGAGGAGGTGGCAGCAGGAGGGGACAGAGATAGGGGGGAGGATGGCAGGGGGAAGTAGAGTGGCGGGGTGGGGGGGGGGATAAGAAGGGAAAGTGAGGAAAGAGAAAGGTCTAGGGCCTTGGAAAGGAGGAGAAGGGGGGTTACATGGGATAGAGGGAAGGAGTGAAGGTCGGGGGGGCGAAGCTGGCAAGGATATTGCAAGGGCTCGGGGCCGTCACTGAGGTTTGTTGGTGGGATTGGGAGAAGAACCCCGAACACGGTGAGGTGAAGGAAGCCGATCGGGAGGAACTTCGGACCGAAGACCATCGCTAGGAACGAGGTGAAGAGGGATTTCATTTAGGGGGGCACATGTCTTGAAGGGGGAAGGAACAGAACTTTGATTTCCCGGGGTATCGAAAAAAAAGGATCAAGGGGACGAGAAAAAACGCCAAATGACCCTTCGAGGTGAATTTCGGGCTTCCTTGGAAAGTAGAAACAGTAGGTTGCACCTCGGTTTAAAGAAACCTAAAAAAAGAAATCACTATAGAGCATCAGGATTTAGTTTCGAAAGAAAAAGCTTCAAACTAGAAGATAAGGAATCTCCAGCAACTAGTCAGGAGGAAACTTAAATGTCGGCATCGACGTCTGACATTGGCTCAAGGGACATCTGAAAGCCCACTTTTTCAACGGATCTAACTTCTTTACATGGGGAAGGCCAGCGTTCACATCGTTGCTGCGCTTGCGGTGCAGTCTTACCAACGAAGTCCTCTGAAAAAGTCCAAAAAAAAAACAAGAGTGTTCTCCCTAAAAAGAAAAAAAAACAAAAGAGTTAAAGGGAATAGGATTAACGAACAAAGTGCGGCAAAAGGGCGGTTAGGTAAAGAATAAAACATGGGAAGGGGAGGTGAGGGGGTAAAGGCGGAAGTAAGAGCAAAAGGAGGGGAGGTTGGGGGGCGGGTAGTTATATAGAGTATGAAAAAGCAGGGGGGGGGAAAGAAGAGGAGAAGGAAGTTAAGGAGGATGGGTGGGGAGGAAGAGAGGGAAAGGGGGTGATGCCGGGGATGAGATAGGGAGGGGAAGAAGGGGGGGGGGTAAGAGAAATACGGAGGGTGAAGGAGGATGTAGACCAGAGAGGGGGTGAGGAGGGGTAGGGAAAGGAGCCAGAGGAGAAGGGGAGAGGATGGAGGAGAGACGGGAATGTAGGGGAAGAACAATTACGCGGGAAGGGGGTGAAAGAAGAAAGCAGAGAAAGGGGAGGTGGGTGGCTGAACAATAAAAGGAGAAGATTAGGGGGGGGAGGTGAGGGGGGACTGGATGGGAGGTGGTGTGGGTAAAGTAGGGGGGGGGTGTGGGAGAACAGTGGAATAGGAAATAGTGGGGAGAGATGAAGGAGGAAGGATGTGGTGGAGAGTAGTTCCACGAGCAGGGATGCGGAGGGAGGGTCGAGGGGAGGATGAAGGTGGATAAGGGTGAGATAGGAAGGGCGAACGAAGTGGAAAGCGGAAGTGGAAAAGGGCGGGGGGTTTAAAGGGTGTGGTGAAGGGAGAAGTGTGAAGGGAGGGTAGAGAGCAGGCCGGGGGTGGAAAGGGAGGACGGGAAGGGTTGCTCGATGAGGTAAGTAGGGGGGGGAAGGAGAGGAAAGAAAAAGGATGAAGGGGAGGGGTTAAGTAGGGGCGGAGGAGATGGGGCGGGGATGGAAGAGAGGTTGAAAAGGGAAAAGGGGGGGGGGGGGCGCGGAAAATGGGGAAGAAGGAGAAAAAGGGAGGGGGAGTAGTTAGGGCAGCATACAATAGATAAGAAAAAATGGGTGGGTGGGGGGGAAGGAACGTGGAGTTGGGGGGTTGGGGGGCGAGGGGGCAGCGGGCGGGTGCTGAAGGGGGAGGGGGGGGGGGGTGGAGGAAGCGGACAAAAGGGCAGTGAGGAAGTGAAGGAGTGGAGGGGGCGAAAGGGGGGGGAAAGATGGGGGACGAAATGAAAAAGAAAGGATTTTGCGGGGGGGGAGAAGGGACGGCGGTATGGGGGGAGCGGGAGAATGAGGGTAGAAATAAGGGGGAGTGGGGTAGCAATTAGAGAGGGGGATGGGGGAGGAAAGTGAGAAGAAGGGACGGGGTGGAGAGATGGGGGGGTAAAGGGAGGGGGGGTGGGAGATGCTGGAGAACGGGCGGGGACGGGTGGATTGGAGGGAATACAGGGAAGTAAGAAGGGAGGGGGGTAGGGAAGTTGGTAAGGGGGGGGGGATGATAGGGCTGGAGGGGGTGAAGGGAGAGGGATAGGGGAAGGGGGTGGTGTTAGAAGATTGGGGGGGGGGTTGGGCAACGAGGAAGGCCTGGGAGGGGGGAAAGACGAGGGATGGAAGCTACAGTAAAATACGAGGAGGTTGGATTGGGAGCCAGCTGCGACAGGGGGGGAGGGGGAGAGAGGGTGATAGGCCTGGGGAGATTAAGGAGGGGAATGGGTGAGGGGGGGGGTGTGGCGTTAGAGGGGTGAGGCGCCTGTACAGGAAGAGAAAGTTCAATGGGGAAGTGAGAGGACGAACGAGGAGGGTAGGATATGCGAGACAGGCTGGTGTAAAAGGAGGGGGAGGGTGGGGTAGAAGGAAAGAGGAGAGTAGGGGTGTGTTGGAAAGAGAAAAAAGTTGATCGGAAAGTGGGGAGGAGTGGCGGATAGTAAAGAGTATGGGGGAGAGGGGAGTAGAGGGGAAATGTAGAACGATGAGGGGGGTATAGGGGGGGCAGATGGCGGGGGGCGGTGGGTGGAGGGTAAGGGGGAAAAAGGGGGGAGAAAAGGCAAGGGTGGGCGGGAGTGGGTTGGAGGGGGGGGCGTTGAAGGTGGTGGGGTAATGAAATAAAGCGGGGTTGCTCCAAGGGGGGGATAGAGTCGGATAGAGAGACCGTGGGAGCGGGGAGGAATCGGGGTTAGAGAGAGGGTATGTCGGGGGCGAGAAGGGGGGGAGAAGGGAAAAGCGGTGAGGGGAAGGGAGGAGGGGAGGGGGAAAGTAGAGGAGGCATAATTGGGGGGTGGCCGGGGGGGGGGGGGGGTGAATAAGGAGGCCGGGAGAGGGGAGATGTGACGAGGGGTTATGGAGAGAATGGGGGTGGTGGGGGGTGTGGCGGTTGGGGACGAGTGGTGGCACGGGGGGGGCATGGCAGAGGGGTTTGAGGTGGTATGGGGGAGCGAGAGGGGAAAATAGGAGAAAGAGGAGAGATGGGGGGGGAGTGGGAAAAGGAGAGCGCAAGGGGGGGAGGGGGTGGCGAGAGGTAGAGGGGGGGGAGTGCGAAAAAAAGGGAAAATAGAGGGGACGGAGCCTGGGTTTGAAGAAATAGGAGGGCGGGGGGGGGGGATCGGGGTGTAGGAAGGGGGAACGGTAGGGGGGGTGAGTGCGTGGTGGGAGGGTGGAGCTTGAGAAGAGTAGGGGGGCGCAGGAGTTACAAATTGGGGGAGAGGAGGGGAGGGTAGAAAGTGTATATGGGGGGGGGAGGGTGGGGGTGGGTAGAGGGGGTCGAAGGAAGTGGGGAGAGGGAAACGGGGTAGAAGGAGGTGTGGAGGAAGAAGGGTGGTGGGGAGAAGGTGGGGGGGAGGAAGGAGGGTGGGGGGGTGGGTAGGTAGAAGGGAGCGGGGGGTGACGGCGGGCAGGGAAGGGGGGGGTGAAAGGTAGAGAATGTGTAAAGAAGGAATCCGTGGAGGGGGGTGGTTGGAAGGGGAGACGGCAAGGTCAACGATGAACGGCGCTGGTAGGACCTTTCGTGGTGCTGTCTGATTACCTTTGGTCGTGTCTTCGCATAACCAGCAATCAGAGAAGACAGGGACGTATGGAGAAAAAACCTAGGGTTGTTCGGATGGGGGAAGCCGGGGGGAGGAACACCTCTACGCCGGAAAGGGCAGGGAGGATGGAAATGGACTTCAGAAGCTCTGAGATTGGGGGGGAAATTAGGAGGAAATGGCAAGGTATACCTTGAAATAAAAGGATTGAGATGTATGCACTAGTCGCTGCTGAAAAAAAGGCATATAGCCTGGGGGGGGGGGGACGGCTAAAAAGGACGACCCGATCGGCCCGGGGTGCATACATCATACGAAGGGGTTTGACTGGTGCGGTATCGCCAAAGACACCAACCACCAGAATCAGGCAATTGGGTAGCAATAAAAAAAAAAGAGGGAGCCTGGCACGTGCAATCACCGTCAGGTCGGTTTAGGTGTTAAAACAGACGAAGACACGGGAAAAAAAAATAACTCGGATGATGGAATCAGGGGAGAATTCGGGGAACATAAACCCTTATGACAATCATCAGGGGGGGGGTTTAAACGTCACGTAGGAAAGCCGGAAAAGAACCCGACACATCAGTAAATGTTGAAAGAATGACGGGGGGCAAATAAAACGGGGTTTCGATGCAAATGGCGTTAATTGCACCCCGCTATGGAGCCAAAACAAAAACGTAACATTACAAAATAGGAAAAATGATCTCAGAGGATCGAGATTTTGATTTGGGGGGAGGGCGGTAAGAACGGGGGTAGGATATCGATAGTGAAAAGGAACCTTGACAGAAAAAGTGGATTGTAAATCGTGTAAGCCAGATGGAAAGGGGGCAAAAGCAAGCCGTTGGACAAGCAAAGCATGGCTGAAAGTGCTTCTGACGGCTAAAGGGAACCTACAAAGAAGAGATGGTGTTTGTTCTGTTGCAAGAGGAGCAGGGGCAAATTGGGGGTATGCTAAGACTTTAACGGGGAGAGGGGAAAGAAAATAGACAGGGAAATCTTCCAATAGAAACGAGAAAGATTCAAGGGGATGAAAGCCAACTGCTGTGAAAGAAGGAAAGGGGAAATCAGAATAGGATGAAGGTTTCCGTCGAGAAAGTTAAGACTGGCGAAATAAGCAAATGGGGGAGAGGTCATAGGGGGAGTGATGGACCCCTTTCATTAAGAAGAAACTCAAAGGGATTTGTTCGACAGGGCTGCCAGCTTGCCCCGTAGGCTGCCGAGGGGGGCAGGGGAGAGAGGCGACAAAAGACGAGATTCCGGCCTTACAAAACAAGAGTCAGAAAAAAAGCAAAAACGGAAGGGGACGGGTTTTTGGGTGAGGATGTAACAGCTTTGTGGTGTGAAAGGAAGAGGCCGGCGGGAAGCCAGAAGTCTGAAAAAAAGGGTCGATCGAAGGCTCAAGCCTAACGTCAGAATCACTTTCGAGGGGCTCGGCTGCCCCTAGAAAGCATACAGGCCAAAAAAGTGGGGAGTGGACACTGATTAATGAGAGGGAAGGGTGGGGTTCTGTACCTTGAAAAATAGGAGGGGGGGCTCATTAAGGAAAAAGCTAGAAAATAAAATACGGGGGGGAGGGACGGGAACTTTAAGGAACGGTAAAGAGCTCAATCTCTCTCAACAACCCACTTTTAGGGGGGAGTATGAGAGGGTTTCAATTAGACAGAAGTTGAGTGGATCCAGAAGAGTCTCAAGAGAGGAGTATCTTTCATATTTACATACACGGTAAAACCATAATAAAAAAACGGAAACACACACACCGCAATTCAGGTGAGGGAATTAGGGGGCGGGCAGCAAAGCCGACTAATCTGAAAAATTAGAGAAGAGAAGGTAGCTGGCCTTCAGGAGGGGCTTCCTGGCTTCTGGCTGAAGCGTCCTAAGTGTAACACGGAAAGAGACACTGCACAAACACTGTAAAGGCACTCTTGGAGGGCTGGTCGACTCGCTTTGCGAAAGGGAACGGGGATTGCTAAAAAGTCTTTAGTCAAGGGGAGACGCCGTCCTGCAAGTTTAAAGTGGACAAATTGGTGAGCCAATATGCTACAAATAGGGTGAGAAAGCGCTTCGGGAAGTACAGGAAAAAGGCAACGGAGAGGAGATCCAAGCTGGCCCTTTTCTCGATTTTGAATCCAGTTAGAAGACTGGAAAAAAGTGCAGCCCCCACAAATTGAAGAAGATCTGGAGGATTTTCAAGAGGGAGACGTGTAGGGGTGGGCGTCATACGAAGAAAGATCGGCTCTATCGGCTCTGAGGGGAAGGTGCGAAGATGGAAGACCGCAAAGTTCCCGCGTCTGAGAAACGGGTTGCCAACTCCTCTTGGAATCAGAAACAAAAAAATCGCCTGCTTAGGATGGGGTAAAGATTTGGGGGGGAAAATGCAATTTCAGCACCGTGGTGAAAAAGGGAGTCCTCTTTCTTTTTAGGTGCGTGGGAATATAAAGTGAAATCCAAAATTTGTTTTGTCAAGGTAGGGCCAAAACCCTGGGGAAAAGTCTCGGGAAAAAAATTCAACGTAGGCTTGAACTACAACGAACAAATAAGACGAGTTATGAAGAGTCATGACGAGGGGAGAACTGGTGGAAAGGGTGGGCTTTATACTCAGTTGATGTTGGGGGGAAAATGCATCGCAAGTTGGGGACGGTCTATCAATAAGGGGGATGATTGAACAGCATGGAGTGAAAAAGTACGGAGGGGGGGGGGGGTGGAAAATTTTGAAAAAAAAAAAAAAAAGGCGGAGTTTCAAACCCTATCTGCGAGGGGTGACTTGTGAGATCAAACTGGTCGAAAAAAGCACAAGCTGGCTAAAATAAGGAAAGGTTTGCACTTGCCGGTTGTCGGGTTAACTTTCCAGAGATCGCGGGGGAGCGTATCCGGGTCCGCTTGGGCCTTCCATAAAACCCTGGTACCAGGGTTTGGGGTAAGTGGAGATACCTCAAAAGTGTATGTGAGAATAAGGGGGGGGGGGAAGGTGGGGTCGTCTTCCGATACGGGGACCAACCAAAATAGCAGCAACCGGGTTTAGAGAGGTAGGGGAACATTTAGGCCGAATCTTCGGGGAGGGATAAGGAGTGAGAGGTTCGATGACCCTAGGTGAATATTCGGCAAGGGGAAACGATCACCCGCCTGAAGGAGGGCTCGGTAATTTTTTCGCCGGACGTGCCGAACCAAGGTTTTTGGGTTGGACTTTTAGTAAAACTCGGAAAGATATATCAAGAGGATGGAGAGGGGGAAGAACGCAAAAAAACTAATATCACCTCCCTCCAGCGCCGATCAGGTTCGACTGAGGGAAGCAACGAGGGGACGACCCAAGAGACAAACATCGAAGTTCCCGAGACGAGAAAAACATGGGTTGGGCGGACGCCATAAGAAAAAGAAGGAGAGGGCGGTGCTTAAAGCACGAGGTAAAATCGTTCCGAAGTTGTGGCAGCGATAAACAACAAAAGGATGAGGAGGAAAAAGAAAGAGAGGGGAGAATTAGAAAGGTGATTTTAAGCAGGAAAAAGTCCCGCCAGCGTCACTCGAGTGAAGAGGCGGGGCAAGCCAAAAAGTAGCGCCTAGGCGGGCACCTGGAAGAAAATGGAGGAAGAGGAAGTGGGGAATTCAATCGGGCCGGGGAAAGGACAAGTTTCTCCAACTCGGAAAATGGGGTCATCTCTCAGGTGGTGCTTGAGGAGCAAAAAAGGGAGGGAATAGAAGGGGATGACGATTGTAACGAGGGGTAATAAACCCCCACCACCTAAGGGGGCGGGATGAAGGGAAGAAAAAAAAGCAAGAAACTGGTCTGGGCGGGTGAGCAGTAAAAGGAGGAAGAGGGGGGAACTCGCTACCGGAAAAAACCGACGCATACTGGGCATGATACGGTACAGCACAAACTTCAGGAAAGAAAAATAAACGAGATACAACGTGCAGTTTAACACTGGGAAATAGGGCAGGGGGGGTGTTGAACTGTCTGAATAAGATAGAAAAAAGGCCCCTGGGGGAGAACACTACACCGGGGTTGGCGGAATAAGGCCCAAAGAACCCGAAAGACCGTGGAATATTTGCAAGGATAAGAACCAAACTGATAATGCTGAAAACTGAAAAAAATTGACTTTAGGATTTTAATTGTACAAAACAATTCCGAAAAAAAGGAAGTCAAAAAGTTCATCACAGGATAAAAGATGGTACGAGGTCTTCTTAAGAAAATTCGGCGAAAAAAACATATAGTCGGGTACGGAAACGATGGTCCGAGACTGAAAGAAAACCACAGCATTAAGTACATTGTGGGGCAAAAAAGCAAGGAAGTTTTTCAAAGGAGCTAACGGGGAGCCATGAGAGCACCCATGGCTACTGAAAGTGACTAAAAAGGGAACGGGGGAAACGTACAAAGTAACAATTTCGCACCAGCGTAAATTAAAACGAAAATTGGCGATAGAAGATGGTTGGGGAGGTTGGGTCACAAACACGGAAAAAGTAGGATATCCGAGATTGTCAAAGGGAAAGAAACAGTGGGAAAGAAGGGTGTCGGTGGGCGGGTCTCCCAGAGGTAGGAAGAAAAAGCTGGATCCCTGAACCCGGCGTCCTGACGTGGCGTCTACCCTATTCCATTGTCCCCCGAGAAGCATGGAGGGGTGTTCTAAGGGTGGGAAAAGGAGCAAAGGGAAACCCTCAGGGGGGGTGAAAGAGGAAGGGGCCTTGGAAAAGATCTATCGTCGATGATACTAGAAATAAAGTCGTATCGGCATGTCGAAACAAAAAAACAGACCAACGGAGACAAAAAGTATAACGCTCATTGTGCCAAGGGTGGAAGGGCCTTTGGAGAACGTATCACATGTAAGTAGCAGAAGTTGCCGGGGGAAAAACGGGTTGTAGAAGAATGGCTGGCCTAACTCTTGGGGGGAGGAAAGACGGAAAAGCCCTGGGCCCCGTCCTAAACTAACTGGGGTCTGGGAAAAAAGCGTCTATCGGACTAAAAAGGGAACTAGAGAATCAGCAGGAAAACAGGCGATCTCTTATAAAAAAGACTCCAAGAAGGATTAGGTTGAAATTTGTTTTGGAGTCTCCGGGGTTTTATGGAGGCAGAGGTCAGACTTCCAATGACAAGGAAAATGGGGGCAATTCAAAAGACGATCTAGTTCCTAAGAAACCGTGGTCACTCCGCTTCAGAGCTCCGTCTCTGACCTAAGCTAGGAAACAACAGGAAGGGGGAAGGGGGAAAGCGGATATTTTCAAAATGTAAAGTGCCGGGGGAGGGGGTTCTGTACCTATGCACATGATTAAGAAAAACCTCACAGATAGGTAAGGTAAACAAACACATTGGAGTCGGGAAAAAAAATGAGGCTCTCGCAAACAACAACAAAAAAGGATGGGAAGAGAGGTTTGGTGCTCAATTTAATACCAAATTTCGGGGGACTGGAAACGTAAAGGGAGGAGACGCTGTGTTCACAGGCCTATGGAAGATAAGAAAGGCATAGTTAAGAAGAACCAAGGAGAAGGGGGAAATATCCGCTTGCCAACCCACGGACAGAAAGATTCTTTCCTGGAGTATGGGAGAGACGTTCCGAAGCTGACGATTTGACGGAGAGGGGGGAAGCAATTAAAGATCTGGTTTAAAGGTGGGGAAAGAAATTCACGACTGTCAGTCCTGCCTCTTCCCGAGAGGGGCCGAAAGATGAAGGCATCGTCAAAAAAAAGAAGTAGAGGGGTGAAGCTCTCGGTTGTCAAAAAGAAAGGGTGGCCGGGGGATTTGGCTCGTCGTTCTTACCTAGCACTCCGCCTGCATTCGGGCACAAGGGGAAAAGAACCAAACCAAATCCGTACGTCCATGTCAAATATTGGGAATCAGCAGGAAAGCAGACCAAAGGGGAATTGACACAATTCATAGAAAGGGATTAGGGGAAAAAAAAGGAAATAGGGAAAGGAAGTGGCCGCAGATCATGTCCAGAGAGTAGTTAGGGGGCAAATTTTGGAGGGGGATGCAGATAACACTGATTAGCTCTATGCTAGACGAGTCTATGGAAGGGTCCGGAAAAGAAAAATGAAACGCGTCCAGACAAGTTGGGGGAACGACCCCCGCGGGCAACCGGAAAACAAACCAGAAGGAGAAAAGTTACAGGGAAAAAAGCAGGTCAAAGAAGTTGTGCCCGGGGGAATCTGCCTTTATCGTTTGAAAGGGTAAGAGGGCATCACAAAAGAAAATCAGGGGGGGGGATGACACTGTTAGGACCGTTAGAAAAAGATAGTATCTAATTCACCGGGTAGCATTGAATACAGAAAAAGAAAAAGCGAGGGCTCTGAGAAAGTGCGAAGAGGGGGTCACTTTTCCAGGGGGGTAAAAGGTACGGAGTAGGGGGGTTTGGCGGCAATTAGACTCAGTGGGGGTTGAAGACAGTGTTATCAACTTTGACCAGGGGAGGGGGGGGGACCCATGTAATTACTGAGGGGAGGACGTTGGTTCTGTGGCCGTAGTTACTTTAAAAGAAATCGCTGAGTTTAAAAAAAGGGTTTTGGCTGGGACTGCCAAAACGACACAAGGGGAAACCAAGAAGATTGACTTTTTGACGTGGAAAAGGGGGTGTCAAAAAAAGGAAAGGAACTAACAGTGCGCTTGGGAAGATAAAAAAAATGCTTATCAGGGAATTTGTTTCCCTGTTACCCCTTGCCACGGGCCTCGGGGGGGGGGATATCCTAAGAACGAAAGGGAGGGGATCCACTAACGGTGCCGTTTCGATGGTCCGAAATTACAACCCGAAGCAAATAGCTAACGTTGAGAGGGGGAAAAATATCGATGTCGGAACAGGCCTGGGAAAGGTGAAATGCTGAAAGGTGTAGCTTTCCCTAAATATCTCTGCTGGCGGAAATTGAGAGCCCCAAACATTACCAAAAAAAGTGGCGCATTTCGAGTGCAATTTTTTGGGGGCGAAGGGGCAAAAAGAACGAAAAACTAGTCGTGGGGGTGTTGCTCCCAAGTTGGAAAGGAATAAAGGAAAACCTAGGGGGGGAGGAGAAATAAGCAACGAAGATCGGAAAATCCAGCCAAACTCCAAAGAAAGGGAGAACTTGATTCGGGGCATCGTGCAGGGGGGGCTGAAATCCTCGAGGGGAAAAACGCGTCGGAAAACGAAGCATTTTTGCGGGCCGCACTCATCAAATGAAATTCTTCAGAATGGGAAATAGGAAACCGCGTGGCAAGGACGGAAGGTGGGATCGAGAAAAGGGGGATTGAAAAGAAGAGGAACTTGCAGGGCCGCGGTTTCGTGCAGTAGACTCAAAAAAAACATCTCACACGAATAGAAGAAGAGGAGAAAGACAATGCCCGAAACGTTGACGAGGGGGGAGAACCGTCGTTTGGGGGGTCGATGGCTACCAGGGGCAGATCGTCGATGCCGATTCAAAGGGAAAAAAGAACCGGATCAGGGGCCTGGATATGTTGGGAGGGATCTAAGGGGGAGTATGGGGAAGAAAAGAACAGAAAATACGGATCCTTCTCTTGGACTAGGTGGAACAAACACCAACTAAGGGTTTTCGGATATGCCAAGGGGGAGAAAAAAAAAGGAACACTCGAAAGCAAAAAAGGGGGGGGAACTTTTGATCGTCAAAGTTCACGTAGATGGCAAAACTCAGTCAAAAAGGGAAAAACAGGGGATAAGAAGTGGGAAGACAAGGAGGCTCGGACGATATCCTTACGCGGGGTTTTAAAAAACAAGCGGATATCAGTCCGAGATACGAACAACCCTGAACGAAACGCCAACAACAGGGGAAATCCAAAAAAAGGGTTGAGGCGGAAGGGGACCAATAAACAAAATACAGGAGTCGTGGCAAAGTGGGGGAAGGTCAAAAAAGACGTGACATCGGAAATCAAACGGTGCCCAACTTCAAAAGAGATGTGAGGGAGATAAATTGGAAAAAAACAGAGGGAAGTCAAAGGGTCACGAGTTATTAGAGGGGGAAGGTTCGGACATGAGAGACAAAATAAAACCTAATAAGGGAGTTGGAAAAAAAAAGACTGGAAATGCACAAAATAACACATGAAGGGAGGTGGGGGAACCTCAAGCCGTGGGGAATTCCGCCAAGTTAAGGGGGAAGTAAAAACGGGATGAAGTGATTAGGACAATCCGGACGTTGAAAAAAATGGTGAAGGAACAAGGAACAAGTGAATCAATCGTTAAGGAGCTCAGAAATTCTGATAGAGGAGCATGTTCAGAAGAAAGAATGGAAGGAGAAAGATATTGCTACCCGGGCCCAGGCAGAAACATTTATTGTGAAGGGAGGAGTCCCAATTGAAAACTAAAGTCAAAGCAAGGGAACCCGGGAAACTGAAGGATGAAATGGAAGGAGGGAAACGGAGAAGAAGGGAAGTCATTGCGAGGGTTGTTGTTCAGGTTTTGCCCCTGGGAGAACCAATGCTAACGCGGGAATTGTCTGGGGGGGAAAGATAAACGGTAATGAAGAGGGAGGTAAAAAAAATCAACTTTCAGGAATTAGAAAAAATAAAATCCACGGAAATAGAGGGAAAAAGAAGGGACCTCTGCGGCCATGTGCAAAGGTTCGAAGAAAAGTGCATGGCAAATCTAGCAATTGTCAGACTAGTGCTTCAGGGGCAGTCAGACGCGAAGGAGTCCATAACTCTGGGTTGGGGAGAAGAGGCCAAAATTTTCCGCCTTACGAAAACGAGGGGGAAGAGGCGGGGGAGATCTCAATCACTAAAGGCTAGCCACCCCACCCCTATTCAGCAAAGGAAACCGAGGATTCGTTTGTGTGGGGTGGGGAGCCTGGGGAAAAAATCTTTTATGGGGAAAGGAAAGAAGGCATGCGGCAGGCCGAATTCTGGGGGGGCCAGGGGCACAAGTATAGAGTAATGGCTAAAACTAATGAGAGGAAGGAAACGCTTCTATTAAAAGAAGAGTGCTAAGAGAAAACCTAACCACAAAGATTTGATGGGGGATCGGGAAGAAGGTCCATGAGAATGCACGGTGACGGGGAGGAGCTTTCGGGGGAAAAGCATAAAAAAGGCATCGGCGGTACGGTCGACCGACCGGGATCTTTAAAAAAGGGAGAGT
>Ga0179593_1395820_pt1 | contig 19316 bp, 28 predicted proteins | sample CZODoug2_1_08_16_FD_185931 | JGI IMG/M metagenome (GOLD analysis project Ga0179593, IMG submission 185931) | Vadose zone soil fungal communities from Angelo Coast Range Reserve, California, USA - CZODoug2_1_08_16fungal (PacBio error correction) | ecosystem: Environmental > Terrestrial > Soil >...
CGCGGGGGGGGTGTCTTTCGAGCAAAAATCCTGGGGAAAAAAAAATCCACTGGGGAAATGACGCGACGGAAAAACTCAAGAGGGCGAAAAGGCCCCCGGTTGGCTTTGAGGTGACAGGGGTGTCATGGTAACGCAAGGACCAGGGACAGACTCCCTTTAACGCAAGGTAAGCCGGAAGGCACAAGAAAACTTGGAAGGGGGGGGAACGGCGCACCTCAGAGCCAGGACAGGGAAAAAAATGTAGACACGTCAGGGAAAATCAAGGGAACAGTTGTGGAAAGGGACCGGTGGAGGAAACACAAACGGCGGCCAAACTTCGAGAAATCACCCATCAGCCGCTGGCAATTGTTCAGCAACAGAAGAGAGGATCTAAAAAACAACAAGGGGGGGGAGGGCCAGTTCGCGGGCAGGACTGGGCAAACGACGAGAACATGGGGGGGGGAAAGTGTGAGTTTTACGAAGGCACGAGGGGGTTTGATTCAGCGGGGATGGGTGGAAAAAAAAAAAAAATCGAGGGTAGAACGATACCCGCAAAAGAGGTTACTTGTACGGTAGAAGGGGGGCAAGTTTGCAAAACCAGTGGACGCAAGGAAGTTCAAACCGGGCCAAAACGCCTGCTGGGAAGGGGGGGGGACAAGGGACTGCTCGGAAGGGCGGCGGGACTTCTCAAACTTTGGAGGCTAAATTGGAGTGGAAAATGGGTGTTCGCCAAGGGGAGAGAAAGTTGAACTCAACCGGTAGGAAAAATTCGGTCTCAGAAATCCGTACCATGCGGGGGGCACTTCACGCGACAAGTCTGTCAATGAAGAAGGAAACACAAAATCTTTTCAGGGGAGTTCAAAATCGCTGGTGGGGAGCGGAACGGCCGCAGACCGCGGTTCAGAAGCAGGCCTGGCCTATAGCAAAAGTACCGTGCGGGTGCGGCAGATCCCTGGGGAAGAGCAGAAAAGAGGGCCGTTCAATAGAAAAACACCCAAAAAATTACAAACAGGGGAATCAGGTCGAGTAGCGGCAAAAGAACCTTTGGGGGGGGCCTTATAACGTAAAAGGGAAGAAACCGGAGGGAGATGGAAATTAATGCGGGGAAGTGAAAAAAGAAAAGGGTAACACCATGAATATTCTCATCCAGAGGGACCTTCGTATATCAAATCGGAAAAAAGTGGTGAAAGTCGGGGTGGGGGCAGGGGAATGTCCTGATTAATTCATCAGTGGGTGGTGACAGAAATGGGATTGTACCCGCGGGGGTGACGAGGAGAAAAGGTCAACAAAGGAAAAAGAAAAATACTGACATCTTCCCAAGCAAGGTAAAATTATATTGTGGCGACGGGGAGAGAAGGAGAGGGGGATGCAGGCAGAGTATGACCGGGGACAAGGGGAGGACAGAAGGACCTGCTGGAACGCCGACGGACAGACTGTGAGCAAGGAAAGGAAACACCCAGGGGGTCCGCACAATTCTTTTTGGGGGACGCAAACCGGAAGAAGCTACAAGGAAGTAAAGGAAGCGGCACCAAACCAGAAAGGGGTGGGTTTATAACTCAAAGGGGAAGGGGGGCCAGTAGGAAGGGAACAAAAGGGGGGACATCATTGGATATGAACGAGACGAAGAGGTCCTCACCGGGAAAAAAATGATCAAGAAAAAGGGAAAAGGGGTGGAAGGGCTGTTTTGGGTTTCTAGAGGAGGAAAAAAAGCGACTCACTAAAAAAAGGGGGCGGGGCCGAGGAGGGGAAAGGACGTTCTGTTAACGAAGAGGGCGCCGGACACGAGGGAAAATCGAGATGTATCTACAACTAAAAAAAAAGAAGGGAAAAGAGAAAAAACTTACGGGGGGGTAAAAATGGCTTTTGGTTCAAAAATGAAAAAATCTCCGGTGTAACCAGAGAACAGGACATTAGAAAAAAAGGGGTTCCTCTCGGTGGGGAGCGCTAATGATTCCGCCAAGGGGACCTACAGATGGAAAAGAATCCTTTTTCAGACGCAAAAAAGGACTAGGGTGGGGGGCGGAAACAGGAAAGCTTTTGGGCAAAACTGGGAAAACGCCACAGGGAGGGGGGGTTTGGTTTAGCAGGGGCCAAAGGTCAAAGCCACATTAGGGGGACTCACGGTGAACAGGAGCCCCGGAAGTCTCGGAAGAGACTCGAGGCATTTTGCAAAGGGAAAGGAAGTGTATGGGGGGGCCGAAAACCGAAAAAAGGTGTACGACGACACCACATTTGTTCAGGCAGGCAAAAAAGTCATCGGGAAGCAGGGAATGGGGGAAGTTCCAAAACTAGAGTGGAAAGGGTGGGACGAAGGGCCACTATCAGGGAGGGGAAAAACCGGGGTTAATGGTTACCGGCGGGGCAAATAACCGGGGTGACACCAGAAAAGACAGGGAACTCCTCGGGAACAACCGGGGGGGATCGGAAGCCGGGGAGCAGAATTACTAGAAGTGGAAGGAACGTGGGAAGGTAAGTGGACTCAGAAAAAAAAAGTGAGGTGTTTAACCACTGGAGAAAAGAAAGGGGGACGTAAATCCAAGCGAGACCAAACTGGGGGGGTCACTAGAGCCCACCTAAAGGAAGGGTGGTGATGCCGCAGACGACCAAAATTGACGAACGGAAAGAAAGGGGGGATAGGTTCTATGGAAAAGGGTGTCCTTTGGGGGAAAGAAGGGAATCAAATGGGGAGTGGAGCATGCGTTCGCACCGGTCCAGGTGAATTAAAAAACTCTTCAAGGAAAAAGGTGAAGTCACACGTTTGCGAACAAAACGCAAGAGGAGGTTCACTTCACGGAAATGGCCGCAGAGACCAAGAATCAAAAGAAGTACAAGGAAACGCCCGGATCATCGCGAGGGGGGCAATTTTCAAAGGGAAGAGATGTTAGAAAAAAAAAAGCCGTCACGTAGGACAAGCGGCAGAAAAAAAATTTTTGGGGGAGAAAAGGAGGCCTTCAAGATCAAAAAAGAGCAAAAAAAAGAAGCACAAGGAAAAAGAAGGGTCGTATGTGGCCTCAACAGGTCCGGGAGTCTGCACGGTGAGGAGGAATCGACAAGCAAGAAAAATCCCGCATTTCGTAACCCAAAAAATGCCCAAAGGGAACCAAGAAGGGGGGAAAAATAAGATCTAAAAAGGAACGAAAGCCGTAAGGGGGGGGGGGACGCTATAAGCGACCAGAAAGGGGGTCAAATGCGACCTGAAGTAATGGAAAGGGAAAAACAACATGACGATCACCGTTAATCAACCTACCGGGCGGGGAAACAGAAGACGGCAAATTAGAAAGGGGAGGGGATTCGCGCGGGAACGAAACCAATTTGGCAGGGGCGGGAATAAAACATTAAACTAATCAGGAGCGAGGCAGAAGAGTCGGGGAACAGGTGCATACGGATGGAGCGGGCCGCCCAAGAAGAAGTGTGCGGAGAGGAAACTTTTTCAACCAAGGAATCAGGAAGACCAGGAGGCCAGGCGTTTCGAATCAGGTAAAAAAAAAGGGGGGGGGGGGGAACCAGTCTATAGCTCAAAGGAAAGAAGGTAGAAAAAACCAGTGTAAAATTTGTTTTGTGAGAAGGTTGAAAAATTGTAGTAGTTCCCTTGCAAAGCAAAAACACTTCATGGAGAAAGCCCCCCATCGGGGAGCTCAGTGTAAATACGTCGCAGGTCCAGATGAAAAAAAATGGCACGAAATTGTCCCTTACCAGATCACATAAAGTAAAAGGTGTCAAATCTCACGTGTCGGGGGGGACGGTCAGACTCATACGGCAAAGAGTGCAATGGGGTGACAAGGAAAAGAGAAGCCGCGTGGGGGGGGGTTTATGAAAAACACTGCTGGGGGAAAGGCCGGTCAATTCACAATGTGGGCGAAAAGACGTTGAAATCCAGATCACGTGTCCCCATGGTGGGGAAGAAAGTAGTATTCGAGTTCGTCACAAAAAAAACACAAGAATTCCTGGGAAAGGAATGTGGATCACTTCAGGCTCAGCCGGATGGTCGTGGCGTAAACAAAGGAAACAAATAGGGGGAAAGGCGGCCTCCTGGAATTGAAGACGGGGGAAGGGCAACACTGATCGAAGCCTCAAAATACGTGGGGGACAAATTCCGGGATGAAGACGATGGGAAAGGAAGGGGGGCAGAAAAAAGACCAACCGACACCAACGCGTCGGGGGGGTTTCATAGCGCACGGCAAGACAAAAAACCCTGGCACCAATTGGGGAAAAAAAGAGAGGACAGGGAGGGAAAAAAAAGGGTTGGGAAATCTAGCAGACGAACAAGAAGGAGGGGGAGAAAGAAAAGAAGATAGAAAAACCAGGGGCTCAATCTCCAATATGGAAAAACTGCTTTGTCAATTCAAGCCAGGGGAGAAACGACGCTCTTGGGGGGTTCGCCTCCCAGGACTGACAAGGAACGATCCCTCCTAGGTTCAGGGGGGAGTGTGGAACTGAGGGAGCAGGGGGAGTATAAATCCGGTGGCACTACCCGATAAAAAAAAATCGAAGATGGAGGGGAAGGGTGTGAAAGAGAGTGGGGTCTTTTAAGAGAAGAAGGCGACACGTCGATAACACTAAAAGGTAGTAATGAAGAGGCACAATAATACAACAAACAGGCCCACCTAGGTGAGAGGACCCCTCCCCCCATAAGGGGCTGGGGGCGCCGGAGGTTGGCGGCGAGCTTGCAACGGTCCGAGACAGCTTTGTCATTCAACCGAAAACAAAACGGGTAACATCCCAATCCCGAGACGACGAGGGTTCTACAACAGCAAAAAAGGCAGGACACAAAGAAAAAATCGCCGAATAGGGCGATGAGGGGGCGGCTTTCCTTGAGAATCAGGCATTCGCACCGGCAAAGTTAAAGGGACAAGGCAGACGAAACGTAGCTTTCAAAAAAAGGGGATCCTCAGGCGTCAAGGAAGGTCCGGGGAAATAACGGAGTGCACTGGCCCCAGACGGGGTCAAACATTTTATCGAACAAAGAAAAGGGGAAAAAAAAAAAACGTTTGAGGGGAAAAATCAGGAAATAAGGTGGTCACCTGATAGAATGGGTGCCCCAGAGCTTGAGAGGAAGGTGCGGATGGGTGTCGAGAGGGATAAATCAGAGTCCAGAGGGGGGGGGGGGGCTAGGGGGGGTGGCCACCATGAGAGATAAGAGTCGATACTATTTCAGTGGGGCCAATGTTGAGCGACAAAAGGGGTTAGCTGGCGAGGGTGTCCACCTGCTTCAAAATAACAGGAATCCGGTTTAAGAAAAAAAGAAGAAGAGGGGAGACACAGGCCCAGGCGAAGGGAATTAGTGGGGACCTGGTTTAGTACCTGCAAGCGCGGGAAGCAGGGGGGGGCTGAAAGGAGAGCGCAGGGCTTAGACTCTGGCATAAATACAACACCCTTTGTGACTGCGAACGAAAAATTACAGGGAAAAAGTCCGAGTTGGGGAAAAAAGAACTCCATCAAGCTCTCCTTAAAAGGGTTGAGGGGTACACACGCGTTGTCACCGGGGGCCCCCTTGCGGGAACGGGGGGTTAATTTCCCCTGAAGAAGGGGAAGCCGAAATGCAGACCGCTAGATGACCTACATAGACGCTGGTGTCGAAAAAAAGGAAGACGGACTACTATTCAAGAGGTCAAAGGAAGAGGGAAAAAGCCTAGTCCGGAAACGGAGGGTGGGAATGCTTGGAAGAAAGCAAGTGGAAGGCCAAAAGGGTAGGATATGGAGTACATGGAGAAAAAGCGAAGCAGAACGACACGGTTGCTGCGGGAGGGGAGGTTGATCAAGCCCAAGCCAGATGCGAAAAACAGAACCTCAACGACAAATGCAGTTGGGCTTAGAATGAAAGGGGGCAGCCAGCCAGGAAATGCAGGAATCGGGAAAAAGGAAACTTTGCGGTGAGGTTCCGACGAACCGAATTCGGTCACAGAGGCAGGAAAACGCCGGTTCTGCAGGGAGGGGGAAATGGGGAGTTGAAATGGGGACACAGACTGAAACCTGGTTCAACCCCCAAATAATAGGGGGTGGTGGACTCGTGCTTACGCAAAGGTTCAAAAAGGTCAGGAGTAACGTGAAAAAGAGCCTCAAACGTACCGTGCGGGAGATGGGGACCGGGAGCACTCGGGGAAGGGGGAGAACACAGCCGGCCAATAAAAAAAAAAACACGGAATTGAAGATATCGGCACCTTCAGACACGAGGACGATAGGGGCATGGACCCGGGAACGGGGCAGAAAAGGGGGCCCTTCATCCTGACCTGGAAATTGTGAAGAAGGACCACCGACGGTCAGCGGGGGACCCAAACCTAAAAGAGGACAGAGAGCTTACTGACAAGGGGCGAGAAAAATGAGTTGCTGATGGCCAGCGCCACTACAGACTGAGGGGAGAAGTGGGAAAATGTGGACAGAAAAAAGAACCTAAACGTTGAGAAGTAGAAAAAAAACTAAAAAGCTGGGACAGGGGCACGAGCTCTAAACGAAGAGGGGGGCGACCGAAAAGAAAAAAAAAAAAAAAAAACGCTACCAAGAGCTCCTCGGACGGGAAATGTGTTAGATCAAGGCCAGAGGACCTCAAAGACAAATCCTTGCTAATAAATAGGGACGGCGGGGGGAACGGCCGAACACGGGGGGGGGGGAAAGCCAAAGCCGATGAACACAACAGGGCACCGTGAAGATGGTCATGGGAGATAAAAGTCAGGGAGTGGGTCTGAAAAGGGGGACTAAAGGCAGAACCTATAAAACAAAAGAAGAACGGAGGACCCAGGAGAGAGTTACTCCTCATAAAAAAACAGGATCATCCTTGACAGGTATCATAGTGGAAGAGGAAAAAAGGTCGGAGTGCGCGCGGCCAGATAAAATAAAAAAGAGAGGGTGAAGAAGCCTGAAGAGAGGGATGAAAGGGGGGTGCAACATGCACTAAAAAGGCAGAAAACCAGGTCGGCCAAAAAAAAAAGAAGGCGGGGGGCGCGTGGGGGAGGGTTCCGAAACAAAATCACTCCCGGGACGGGCACGTACAGAAAGCACCAGAAAATCTCAAAAAGGGAAGTCATCAAAAAAAAAACAAAAACAGCGCAAAGAGTCAAAAAGGGGGAAGGCAGAAGCGGGAAAAAAAAGACTAAATCTGGAAGAGGGGGGGGAGGGTGTAATTTGGGGGGAGTTATAGGAACGGCCCGACACAGTGGAAAAAACCACGATTCAGTTAAGGGAAGACCGCGCCCCCCCCACATAGCTCCCAGAGCTTGGTACTGGAAAAAGAAGGGCATTCCTTCGGAAAGGGATGCTCATTGGTATGCCGGGAAGATAAAATGAAAAGTTCGGGGAAGTTTTGCCGAGACGGGGAAAGTTGATCCGGGACAACCAGCACGGGAAAATCGAACAACGTGTGGTGTGTGGACATGGGAGTACATTAAACGGCCCATCGAGCGCAAGCAAAAAGCATCAAGGAAACGGGGTAAAAACAATCGCCTTAAGGGGAAAGCACGGAGGAATACAGGGAAAAGGCGAGGGGAAATGGGAAGAAAAAGAAAAAGGAAAGGCAAAACCAAAGCCGCAGGGAAAAAAGCATAGCCAGATGTAGGCTGTCAAAAGGGGGCCACGGTCCAAAGGTGAAGGTCCTAGGGAGAGGAAAGAGGAGAAGTATGGGATTCCGCGCACCAATGCAACACACGACCAGCCACGGGAAACCCGAGAAACACAGGAAGAAGCCAGCACGAAGACCGTTGGGGGGGGGTTTCTCGGCGGAGGAGGAACAAGAGGAATGTACAACCGGGAGGGAAAAGGTGCTCTTTTCGGGAAAGGAAGCCCATCCAGGGACAGCGTCATTGGTGGAGACCGTTACACATTCAAAAAGAGCCAAAGTAAAGACCCCCACAAGAAAAACGCGTAGTGGACACAGGGAAGAAGCGGGTAGGGGAGGAGGGGGAACGAAAAAAGTGGCCCCAGATTATTTTGGGAGGAAGAACCGGGGGGTCGCCAAAGGAACCGTGGGGAAAGTCAATGTACCGGTGGAATAAACGAGGACAGTCACGGGAGGAGCCACGGACTCCCCCTAAGCCCTGAAAAAAAAAATCAAAAATTGTGGGGGCCGTCTCAGTCAAAAGGAGGACCTGTTCCAGGGGGACCTGGGGCCGGATGGAAAAGAAGTAGCAAAGCAGAAAAGCAAAAAAAACGGGGCAAGTTGACTCTATCAGCAGGGGGGGGGTGATCACGGGAATTTCCAAGGGAAGGTAAAAGGAAGTGCGAACATTCACAAGGTCGAAAAATCTAAAAATAACAACAGAAACAAGTTGGAGGGTAAAAATATATAATGGCGAGGGGGGAAGGGGAATGTGCGGAAGACTACAATGGGAACTTGACCTAGGAAAAAAAACCCCAGGCTATCGAGGGTGACACCGCCAAAGAAAGAAAAGTAAAATAATTCGTTGTTAAGAGGGAAAAAAAGGCCGAATGCCCTCTCAGGGCAGACCCCCGTTAATCAACCGAAGCAGAAAAGGGGCAGGGGGGGGTCCTATAAACGGGGGAACAATTTCCCCCATAGAGAAAAGGGGGGACCTGTGGGACTAAACCGAAGGGGGAACAGTGAAGCCACCACGGCGGCAGCTGAATACGAAGGACATTGAGTAAGGAAAAGTAACTAAAGAGAAGGAACCAACCAAGTTCTCGTTGATAGGGAGCGAAAACGAAGGAGGGGGGGGGTGGGACCTTAAAAAAAATAAAAGAGAGATGACGGGTTCACAGCGATGTCTAGGGAGGGAACGAGACCAATTGACGGCGGTCCGTGGTGGAGAAAGGGGCGACCAATAACTTCCTGACCCAAACGATGGGGGTCCTGCGCTAAATTCCGGGGGGGAGGAGTAAAGGGAAGTCGGCCCTTGGGGACTGCGCTGGGGTTGGGACTGGGGGGACAGAAATAACCGGAAAGCAGAAACCAGGGCGTCTCTCACGGCAGAGAAAGGTGCTTCCTTCAAGAAATCATACCTTAGGAATGAAGTCCTACCATAATTGAAGATTGGTTCCGCAGTGTTGATGGAATGCGTGTCTCCTGAGATCACCCCACAATCGCACGAAACAAGAAATGAATGGGCCCTAGAATCTGTGACACAGGGGAGTTATTAACTGGGGCACGAGTCCATGATGGGAGATCAAAAAAGAAAAATTTGGGCCGGTCACACCAAGAGGGAGAGGAAAACAAGGAAAGATTGGCCGAAGGACCTAGGGAAGGGGATATGCCCCGCGGTGGGTCTCATGAGTTGACCACGAGTGCCCGAAGAGTTAAATTCCTGGAAAAAAAACCAGAAAAAAATGGGAGATAGGCAACCAATATATATCTAGTCAGAAGGGAAGGAAAGTCGCCGAAAAAGCTCTGGAGCAAAGGGCGACGGGCCCAATGAAGGAGGAGTACTTTAAGGGAGGGTGAACCAGGAAACTGTTGAGGAAAAAAAGGGTTGGGGGGGCCTCAACAGAAAAAGGTAAAAAAAATACGCAGGGGGGGAGGCTACTCCCCATCGGGGGAAGAAGGGGTTGGGGGGAGAAGGACACCGGGAGGACACGAAATCCGAAATCAAATAAGTCGCTGCAGGGGGGACGGACTGTTGTGCTGCCGCTTATAAAGGGGATAAAAAGGAGCCAAAGGGGGACGTCAGTTCCGGCCAACAAATCGGGGGGAGAAAGGGGAAAAGTAAAACACCCGGCCCCGAACTGGGGGAAAAGAAAGGTTCCGCCGCCTCAGGAAAAGGGTATCTTCCACAGTACGTGCCCAGATAAGGCGCAGTGGAGTGAAAATTAAAAGTAGAGAAACCTAGTATCTTCGAAAACAAGAGGAATAAAGAAGGTCACCGCAAAACAAAGGTACAAGGAAGTTTGAGGGACATTTGGGTTGGTTTCCTAGAGGGGCGTACCACTGCTGACGCCGCAGGGGGAAAGAAGGGTGAGGACAGGGTTTGGCAGTAGGCAAGAAAATTGCGGAAAGGAACCGAGAAAGGCTCAAACCTACATCCGCACGTGGGGGGACGGGGAATGCAGGGGGAGGGGTGAGTAAAGCGCCGGTCAGGAAAAGTGCCGGCAGGGGGATAAGAAAAAAAAGGAGGGCCATCTTTGACCACAGGAACAATCTATAAGTCCGTCGAGTGATGGAAACGAACCGGGAAAACGAAAAGAAATATACACTCTGTTTCCCATGACCGGCTCAGGTCGGTCGGAGCAAGGACGAAAAATGGGCAAACGGTTTCAAACAGAAAAACCGAAAGGGGGTGGGGGTGGTTCACAGTGGGCAAAGTTAAAGCAGTGCCAGTCGGGGCCGGAAAAACACCAACTGGAAAACCAAACAGAGCGAAGAGGCCCCAGCGGTGGGAGGAGCAGAGGGGGGGACACCTCACAAGGCAATGGGGCCAGAGGCACAAACACAAAAAGTTCAAGTCGAAGAGACCGCTTTGAGGCAGCCCCTGGTGACTTAGGTCTGCAACAGGGTGTACGGGACCGAGAGCTACGGGGGAAAAAGACCGTAAGGGGGGTGTACCCAGACTATCAAAGACCTCGGGTTTGCGAACGTCACAAGAATGGGGTCGACCAAAAAAGGGGGTGGAAGCGTATAAAAAAGGTATTAAAACGTTACTCGAATGAAAAGAAACCAGAGAAGGGGGGAAACGGAAAAAGATACAGAAGAAAAAAGAAAAAGTGTGGGGGGTGAAAAATTTCCGGGAGGGGGGAAAAAAAACCATTCCACAAGCCGGAAAGAAGGGGCTGTTTTGCAACGTCCTCCAAACCGCCAAACGCAGACCGAATGACGGTGGGGCAAGGAACAGGGAAAAAAAAAAAGACCCATGTTTTTTTCGATGGGTAACATGGGAGGGGCAATGCAAAAAATCACGGGAAGTAAAACATCAAAAACGGAATTGTTGGCCGGGGGGAGAAGGGACCAGCCACCCGGGGGAACAACTAGGGGGGGAGGGGGAACGTCGGTAAAAACGCAACGTTCGGGGGGTGTTCGAAACTCAAGAATTAATGGGGTTCTGACAAGGAAATGCCGACAAGGGGCAATACCACAAGCAGAAAACCGAGAGTGGCCACACGCCGATACAGGAAAGAGAGGCGATTGATCGTAGAGAAAACAGGGAAGGTGTGCGAAAAGAGGCAAAAGAAAAACTTATCGAGAGAAAGACAGGGGCAAGGAATGACCGTCAAGCAAGGATGGCAAGACCAAGCAAAGCCACCCCGAAAAAAAAAGGTTTCGGTGGGGGGACACAAAGACGCGTTACCTGGAGAGAGCTTGGGATGGGAGAAGGGCAAAGAAGGAACAATAAAAGTCGGACCGGAGCCGGCCCAGGAGTCCTAGGTGAACGTCCACTAAAGAGGGAAGGGGACAACGAGGAAAAATAAGGATCAACCTAAGGACGTAAATTAAAGGAGACCCAAAAAGGCCCACATGGCGAAAAAAAAACATGGGGGAAAGGACAAAATGAGCAAGGGGGACGACGTCCAACCCGGGATTACGTGGGCGGCACAAAACAGCAAAGAAGAAGGGTCTGTGCAACCCCGGTTGGAGCAACGAACACAACGTCACTGAAAAAATGGATCAATTATCGGCCAGGCAATCAGAGGTAAGGAAAGGCAAGCGGACTGAGGACAAATCGTCAAAAGAACTAAATGGGGGGGACGGGGGGAACCACAGGGGTAGGAGACCAACGGACTTTTTGCGAAAAGCAACAAAAAGGGGGGGAACCGGAAACGTTAAGGGCCAAAGAAAATGCAACAAGGAAGAAGGGCTCAATGATGGAGAGCCGTTATTATTGGGGTCAAACCCGTCCCGGGGGAAAGGGCTGAAAAAAAGTAAGAGCAGTGAAAGCTCTGACACGGAGGAAAGAGGGGCAGGGACATGACGAACAAACGGGAAGGGAATGCCCGGCAAGAAGAAAGAAATTCAAAAGAAAAAAAAAACCTGGGGGACTTCGGAAGCTGAGGTCGAGATAGGGACAGCCGGCGGGGACGGGTGGAAACGAAAGCTGTATCGACGGAGTTTGTAAGGACTGCGGGGGACAATGTCTTGTAAAAAGGATGGGCGCGTAGGGGACAAGAATCAGGGAAAGCATGAAAAAATGTGGGGTATCAGTAGGAAGGGCGGACCGCAACAAATACAGAATTATCAGACCGTACGGAAAAAGGGAGGGGGTTGAGGGCAATAACAAAGACTAAAGTCGTTAGAGGAGGAAAGCTGGGGGGAGGCCAAGAAAGATCAGGAAAAGAAAGATAGAAAAAAACCGGTTGGGGAAAGATGGGATACGTAATTGGCAGATTGGCTTCGGGACGCACAAAACCAAAACAGCAAAAAAAAGTCCGCAGAATGTTTTGAGGGTGATCGACGGGTCCGAATACAAAGGGCCGCCGTACGGTAAGTTGTTATGATCGATAATTTTCAGAGAAAGGTGACACAACAAACCAAGGGAGGGGGGGGAGAGTAAAACCTAGATGAGGAAAAAAGGAAAAGATGTAGCTAGGAGAGGGAAAACCCAAGTAAGGGGGACACTGCCCGTTCATTCCTCGAGCCACCTCAAAACACATAGAAAAAAAACCCGGGTGTTCCCAAAGAATAAAAAAAAGCTGACGAAAAAACTAGGCAAATAGAAAAAAAAGGTCCAGTTTTGAAAAGAAAAAAGAGTGCGTGAATCGTGCCAGACCATATAAAGGTAAAACGAGAAGACTGGGTTTCCTATTATTTGGAGGCCGACACAGACAGAAGGAAGAAAGAAAAAAAAAGAAAAGAAAGGCCTCCCTTGTTGAGACAAAACGATAAGCAAAGGGACAAAAACAAGTTGTCGGCGATCTTTGTCGTCGAGGACAAAAGGGAGGGACCGTAATCTTGCAAAAAAGGGGGGGAAAGAATCAAAAGGAACTCGAGGGGGGCGTGGTGTGAGTCACCCCCAAGATAAGGAGCTGAGAGGAGGAAAGGAAAGAGAAGGGGGGGAACCACTCGGCAGGAGAAGCGGTGTCAAAAGGGGTCTTCCTGTCCCAGCAAAGGAGGAAAGGGGAAAACTTCAAGGAAAGGAGAAGATGAGAAATTGGGATTAAAAGGAGACTTTCCAGCAGGGTCAGGGAGAGGGTAATCAAGGGGTAGAAAAAAGGAGAAACATAGTACCTGGAAAGTCCCAAAGAGGGAAAAAATGGTACATTAAGCCCTTGGTTGACGGATCTACCAGCAAAACTTTTTCGAACTAAACGGGGAAAAACGATGGGGGGGGGGCCCCTGGGACTTTCAGAGGGACTGTGGGGGATTCTACCCACCATCAGAGCTAGAAAAAAAAAAAAGGCGAGGGATCGGAATACTATTTTAAAGGGGGGTCTTGATGAGCCGGGAAACATGTGAGAGCGCGCAACGGGGGGCTTGGGTCAGAACAAGGATGAGTTGAAGGATCTCGGGGGTGCCCACAATGTTTTTAAGGGGTCACGTCCGAGTGGGGGCACCTGAGAGAGCGGGGAGGGGGGGAGGGGAGGCAAAGCAATTCAATCAAAAAGAGGGGATTTGGCTGCTAAGGACAAGCAGGTATGGGTTCCGGACGGGTGAGAAAGGGCTCAAAAGCAATTAGAAGAAAGGGAAAGGGGAGGGGGCCCCGAAAAAAAACATGTGATACAGGCCGGTCGGGGGCAAAATAGGGAGGTTCTTCCTCAAGGAAAGACAATGCCATCACCGAGCGATGACCAAGAAGGTGAACAAGTCAAAAACAACAAGAAAAGCTCGACTGATACACCTATAGAAAACTAGAAGGCCTGGAAAGCTGGCTTACTTTTAGGGCAAGGAAAGAAGAGGGGAGAAAACGGGACTTCAAATCCGGAGAAAAAGAAAAGATTAAAGGGGGACAGGAAACGCAAGGGGTTTTGACTGCACCTTTAGGGGAACCACCAGAGAAAAAAAAAAAGAAAAAACCAGAAAAATGAAAACCCAACGCAAAAAAAAAAGGAAAGTTTTTAAGGCACAAAATTCACAAGGGGAAATGGGAGCATCCGACCAGCGAACACAGATGGGAGAATATAGGCACCAAAACAAACAGAATTCACCATTTCAAACCACACAAAAAAGGGGAAAAACGTAAAGCCGAAAGTGTTGGAAAGAAATGGGGAGGGGGGTTTACCACTTGTTACAGGGGGAGGTGAAAATCAAAAACAAAATCAGATCAAACCCCCCCTATAAAAAATTATTAACGCCGAAGACTCGCAAGGTTCGTAGAAATGGGCCCGAGTGGAACGGAGGGAAACGTCCTCGCGAACAAAGAGTAGTCGGGGGATAGGACCGTGTAGAAAAGAAACTTCTGAGGAAAGGAAGGGAACAATAGGGAAAATTCCGAAGAGAGGGAAGGACGAGAAAAAGGGCAAGATAAAAAGACCATGTACAAACATGGCTGAAAATCAGCGGTGCGGCGTACATACCCATGAACAATCGTGGGGGACAAGCGTCCAAACCACTTTCCGCAAGGAAAAAACCAAGGGAGCACAATTTGAACAGAGTGGATAGAATTGCTCAGGACACAGGGAAGCACAGACCTGGCAACTTTTGGGGAAAATCCATGATAAAAAAAAAAAACGGCACGGCTGAAAGAGAGAAAGAAATCAGGCTTAAATGGAAAACCAGTTCTCGAATATAAAAGAGGGATACACCAGAAACACCAATTCGGCGAACGAGGTCCCGAGCAAAAACAACAGTCATGCCGGAAAAAAAACCAGTGGAGAAAGAAATCACTCATGAGGGTGGAACCAGCAGAAAAAGTAACGGGTCACACACACACCTGAACAAAGGTTCACCGTCCACAACGGTTTAAGAGAGAATGAGGGAATCTCGGGGGGGAAATTGTTTAGGAAAATTCTATCCGGAGCGGCCAGAAAAAGAAGCCCGCTTCGGTCGGCCCTGCCCGTCAGGATAATTGGTACGGAAAAAAAGAAAAGGCGAAAACTCCGACAAAAAACTCCTTCATGGAGAGGGGGGGGGAGGGACTTCAGTCGGGGCCGAAGGGAGTAATCACGTGTAGGAATTTAGAACCTTACTGAAGGAGCCAGGATTCAATGGGAAAAAAGCTTCTGAGGACGGAAAGGGCCAAAAAGCAATTCGGGTATACAATATGAAGGGGGGGGGGGGTTTAAGCAGATAAACTAATAGGACGGGGCTCCCGAAAAGGGTCCTGGGAAAGCCAAGCCGGTCGGAGGAAGTCTCCGAAAGAGCAAAAGAAAAGGGGAGGAACCGTAAAAAAAGATATAATTTAAAGGAGTAACGGAGGGGGGGTAATTGAAATAAAAAGGAGAAAAAAAAGTTCGGCACACCGAAAAATTACCTTGTTAAGAAAACTCGCCGGGAATCGACGGGCATCAAGAGAACGTTGGGTGTTCACGTACTCACAGGACAAAAAATGAAGGTATAGAACATATTCAAACACCAAAAAACCCACTGACGGATGGGAATGGTCCTACCAGGTCATGCCGTGTAAGGGAATGTCGGAAAGAGAGCGTGGCCAGCGTAATACCGGAACACGGGCGGGCATAGGGAAAGGGTGGGGTACATAGTGGGGGGGTAGGGTGGAACCACGCCAGACACAGAGCCGCATCGAGACGAAGGATAAAAAAAAAGACAGCTAAGAGGCACACAAGGTAACCGTTACATAGCCGGAGGATGACAGGAGAAAAAGGGGACTGAAAACGTAAATCAAAAAGCGCTAAAGCGAAAAAGACAAACGTAGGGGTGTTCACAGGCCCCTCATGCCGAAGGGGGAAGTGAAAAAGGGAAGAAGGCTACTTAAGAACCCAAGGGGGGATTGGGAGGTCGATCACAAAGTGGCGACACAGGCACGTCTGAACCTAAGGACCGGACCGAAGGGGGAAGGAGTGACCTCACTGAAAAGAGGTTAGTGGGGGCCGCCATTTCGCGCTTTCACTTATGGGACAACTCCAGAAAGAGGGAGAGAGGGGCCGCCAAGGCAGGGTCATACTGAGCAAAAATCACTTAAAAACTGGCTGTAATGGTTGGAAATCACTGGGGGGTTCCAGCATCCACCGAGCACCGTCGCGACCACAGAAAGCAAAAGAAAAGACAGAGGGGATGACCGACTTCGTCAAAGTGTCCGGGAACGGGGAGTATATTAATGTTTGGAAGAAAACGGGAGGTTGGGGGGAGAAAAAACAACCAGGGGGGAAAAAAAGGTGGTCAAACCGTGAATCACAGAAAAAGGCAAGGAAAGAACGGCCGAAAGCGGACAAAACCTCTCCGGTCCAAAAAGCCAGTGGCTGTCATGCTTCACGCAGCCATGCAGGCACGGGAGGGAAAAAAGTTTTACATGACCAACGGCATTGCGCCCAGGAGAAATAAGAGGACAAAGACATTGAGGGGGGGGGGGAAAGGGGCAAAAAAATCATTCCCCATGGAGGAAATGGGAGGGTGCGCGCCAGCCCTTCAGGAAAATAAAAAACGCAACAAAACGGGAGAGAGGAAAAAAAAAAATTAGATATTCGCAACAGAAAGGGGGAAATCGAGCAAAGAAAATGACCTCCATGGAAAGGAACCGACAGCACCTCAAGAGGATACCGAGCAAAACATGGAACGGCAGTGAGGAAAAAATAGACCTTTGAAGGGGAAAAAGAGATAAAAAGGGCCCCGCGGCAAAAATGGAGCGTTACACGACAAAAAGGACTTGTCATGGAGAAGGGGGGGTTTGTCAAGCTCGTCACCGGCAAGGTGAACTCGGGATGTCACTTAGCTGTTCTGGGGAACTAACAAGGACCGGGCAGAAACCCTGGCGTGCCAGAGGACCATCAGAAGGCACACAACAAAAAATTTTTTCGGGCAAACGCAAGACGAGGGGAGGAAAGGGGAAAGTGACGCGGGACTGGAGACGAACGTTCGCGGTTGGGGCGGGGGGGGAAAGAGACAACAAAAAGTAATTTCAAGCGGAATGGGGGATGGCGTAAAAAGATACGCCAAATGGGGCACCTTGCGGGGGTGAAGGGGGGGGGGCAAAAATAAAGTGGGTGCTAAAGGCGAACGAGAGGAGGCAGCCAACGAAAGAGATACGGAATAGCGTGAGGTAAGGGGACAGTGGCTTATTTCTGGGGGGTAAGAGCTTGAAAAGAAGTCTGAGTCTCACAAAGTGGCGTAAGTTTTGGTTTTCATGTTACGCGACAAAAGAGGACAAAAGGGGGAAAAAGAGGTTAAAAAAAACGTGAGGAAATCGCATCCACGGAACAAAACGGAGTAATTCACACAGAGCCGAACCGGGAGGGAAAATAAAAAAAACAAGGACCATGGGCTCTGTGTAGGGGGAACTTGGTGGGGGGAAAACAGTGAAGCCAGTCTCAACAGCGACCTCAAACAGTCAGTAGGGGAAGGAAGTAGAGCCGTTGGTGCGGGAAATATGGCAGTCACTTTATACGAGAACGCTCGAAAAGGAGGGTTCAGCCTTTAACTAACCCCAAAAAAATACAAAAGGGAGAGGAAATAGGGTACAAAAAAAGGGGGTAGGAGGTCGAAGTGTGGGGGAAAGCTTGACGAAGGAAGAGATCCTTCCGAGTCCTCAGAACCTTCATGACCTCCACAATAGAGTCAAGAACCCCAGGGGAGAGAAGTCGTCTTATCGAAAGGCATTCCATTAGATAAAATAAAAAAAGCGAGGTAAAATTCGCGGGGTTGAACCCTGGAGTTTAAGGAGAAAAAGACAAAAAAAGAGGGGGTGCTCTGGTCGACTTGGTGCTTCTAACAAAGTCGAAAAAGAGAGTGCGGAAGAGCGGAAATGAGCCTGAGGCAAGTATCCGCCCAAAAACGATTACGGTACCACGGAGCGAAGGCCGAAAAGAACACCCACCACCCTTACGAAGACAGTTTTCCTGTCACATCAGTTGGTGGATTTTTTGTGCTACGGCGTAGGGAATAGTCGTAAGGGGGTGGGGTGTGGGGGGAGGTCGTGGGGTGTGTGCTTATAGGCGGGTAAGGTCATCTGGAGGTATCACCCAAAACAAAAAAAAAATCAGCCATGCTGGTCCCCACACGAGGTGACCACAGGGTAAGGGCAAGAGGTGTTGAGAATTAAATTAGAAAGCAAAAGGGGCGTCAAGAAAGGCTTGGCACTGACGGAAGGGTGGGCTGCGGGAGCAGTGCAAAGAGACATACCAAAGAAAGTCAGTACATTGAAGGTAAAAGGTCACCTACGGTGTGACAGAATAAGAACCAGTACCAGTAAGAAAGTAAAAACTTTGCGGTGGGGTGAAAACTACGCCACGATATCTATTATCGGGGAGAGCAACAGGAAGAATCAAGAACAAAACCTGAAATAATAAATTTGAAAGAGTGAGGGAAGGTTGTACTAGCGCGGAGGAAAAAGGTCACGAAAAAACGTCCCAAAAGCCTGGCGAGCGGTCGCTTACTTCAGGAGAGAAGGGCCAGTAACAAACAAAAAAAAAAAAAAAAATCTCGAAGTGAGCAACATCTTCAACAACAAAAAATGGGGGGGGGGGGGTAAACGGGGGGGGGGAAACATGTCTTTGGTGGTACTGGGAACATCGGACACGTGTTTCCCAAAAAAGGAAAAACGGGCCCGGGATGAGGAGGAAAAGTTGCAGCTACCGAAACGGTTGGACTCTGAGGGGCCAAGCGGCCTGAAAATAAAAAAAAGAGGTAAAAGATATTGGGTTTTCCTAATAAGGTAAAAGCCAAAAAAAACCCAGGATCTGGTTCAGACGTAGCACAGGGGGGGGCATCGGTCTGTTTCAACCGAAACACTGTGGGTGAGCCAGTTCCATGTCAAAGGGCCCCCAAACCCAGATAGGGGCAACACTGCAAAAGGATTTGCCACCACGGGCCTCCAGATCGAACATACCCAAGTAAACAAAAACCGCCCGACGCTCCAAGTCTTTTAACTTAGCACTGGTGTAGAGAAAAAAGACGAAAAATTCATTTGGGGGCGAGACTATGCACACAAAACAAAAAGAGAAGGGTTAATATAAGACCGATGATGGCAACACTTGGTAGAAATGCCTGAATCGGAACCGTAGAATGAATTCTAATCGACAGGGAAAAGCCGGTGGGGGTAATTTTTATCAAGAAGGTGGCAAGTAGCCAAGTTTGACGGTAACTCAGAAAAAAAGACCGGGTGCGGATCGGTTTGTTCTTAATACGAAATGAAAGCCAAGTGGAAGAACGTGAAAGAGGAAAAGAGCACAGGGGGGTGGTTGAAAAAAAGTTGATCAGGTGACTGGGGAGGAGAACCGGGGACAAAGGGTAACACAACCGGGGGAGAAAAGAAAGAACCGACCAAAGAAAGACGGGTTTTGCCATTCCGCTAACCGGGGGGAAAAGGTCGACCGAAGTTCGGTGTGCGAAACCTAAAGGGGGAAGAAGGGGGACTCAA
>Ga0179593_1716736_pt1 | contig 19313 bp, 27 predicted proteins | sample CZODoug2_1_08_16_FD_185931 | JGI IMG/M metagenome (GOLD analysis project Ga0179593, IMG submission 185931) | Vadose zone soil fungal communities from Angelo Coast Range Reserve, California, USA - CZODoug2_1_08_16fungal (PacBio error correction) | ecosystem: Environmental > Terrestrial > Soil >...
GGGTTTGGCCGGGGTGAAGTCAAGACTTTCCGTAGTGCGTCTCGTATTTAGGGGGCCACGGCAATACGAACGGGAAAAGACTCGAGCGATATTTGGTTAATTCGTCTCGAACGGGGGTGGGAAAGCGACATCGTCTCTCCTAAAAAACAATTCAGCTTCCGTACAGGGGGGAGAAGAAAGGGAAAATTTAAAAGAACGAAATTAAGAACAAAAAAGGGACGGCGAGTGGGGGGGAATGGGGCACCGGCAAGGGGAAGATTGCAGGCGTTGTTCTATTTAGGAAGGCTTACTGCCTGAAAAAAAAAGCCAAGGGCGAGTGAGGGAAACTATCCACACAGCGGGCTGTTCGAAAAGGGGGGGGGCGAAAAGGGTAGAAATCTAGTCAAATTCCGGAAGTTTTTGAGGGGGGGCTTTGGGAAGATGGCTCGTCCTGTGAAAACCTGGAATAATTCCGTACACGCTCAAAAAGATTCAGAAAAAGAACTCAATTTCCAAGAACAATCTCTGACACGGGGGTTCAGTGGGGGGGGGGGGGCGAAGTGGGGAAAATGTTCTAGTGGGCGGTTTTGGAGGTTTTCTATTTTCTCCAAGAAAGTCCTTGGAAGGGGAAAAAAGAAGTTGGACAGACCGGTAAAAAGAGAGGGATTCAAGAGCTTTAAACGCGTCGGAGAGGGGGGCTGGTTAAGGAGGGATGCGTTCCTTCTCTTCGAGCGCGCATTAATGGCCAGAGAAGGGGAGTAAATCACGAGGAGGGGGGACCTTCTGAGGAGGTCCGCGGGAAGGCACGCGCGCGTCGTTGCAGTAATTCAGAAGGAAAAGTTTATTTTTTAAAAAAAAATCTTGGCGGCTGCCTGGAAAAGGGGGGGACCTTCAAATTCTTGGAAAGCGGGTAACGGGAAAAAAAGACCCCGAAATCAAAACTTTGCCGTTGCCGAAGGGGGGAATTTCTGCGCAAACCGGGGGAATCCATTTCGGCAAGGGGCGGCGGCTAGGGAGGGAAGGGGAAGACATTAAGTCAAAAGAACCGTTTGTGAGGCCGGCGCGAAAGGACGCAGGGGGGCGATTTACGCCATTTGAAGGGGCAAGAAGGGTCAGTTATAGCCGGTGTAAAAAAAGATAATACTAAGCATGGCCGTCGCCTAGAAAGGACCTGATGGGAGGGGGGTTCACAGGAAAGGCGCGGGGGGTCCGTAAAAATCAAAAAAAAAAGGGACGGAAAGAGAATAATGGAAAAAGGACGCGTTTGATGTGTCTCGCCAGCCCATTGTATCCACTAAAGGGGGTGAAAAAGTCAAGGAAGGGGCGGGGAAGTGTCAGGCAAGTTGTCCTGAGTTTGGCGAAAGAGGGGAGTTGTCCCGAAAAGATCGAGAAACAACACCAACCAAGGGGGGGAAAAAGGGGAGGGGAGAGAAATTGGGAGGCCTTTGAGACAGCGATCAGGACACTGCCTTTGCGGGGGAAAATGGACAGCAAAACGCCAGGGAGAGGAAAACGACCCTGCCATAACTTCTCTATGGGGGAAGTGAAAATCAAGGGGGGGGAAAGGGGATTAAGGGGACATCAACAAGAACCAATTAGGTAAGATGATTGATTTTGAAGGAAAAAAAGGTTCCTCAGCGAGACCGGACTGGGCGAAGGTCTAAGGTGCAAGAGCCAGAAGATACACTTCGAACGGGTTTCTTCGTAGTTATTACCTTATTTGATGAAAGGCCAAATAGGCACGAATTTCCTTCCCTCAGGGGGGGCCAAAGGGCGGAAGAACTCGAAGGAGTCGAAAGTTCCAAGAACTGATTAAATGATCGAAGAGGGGGTGGAGGTACGGCAATCCAGATGCCGAAGAACGATGGTATGCTTAGCAACATGATGCAAGTCGTAGGAGAAGGGGAAGGGTGACTGTGGCGGGAGTCCGTTCTTTTGCGAACAATAATTTGAAGGCCTCGTGTGAGAAAAAAGGACCAATCTAGGAGGCCCGGGGAAAAGGGTTCAACGGGAAAGCGTGACTCGAAAGGGAAAAAGCCGTACAAGAGGAATTCAAAACTGAAGAGCCGTTACGAATGGCTTCCAAGGGGATAATGGGAAAGTCTAAGCTCCTTACGCGAAACGCACAAAAAGCCCGAAAAGGTCAGAGAGAACTGAAGGAGGAAATTAAAAACACCGTCGGGGGGTTAAAGAACGGGGGGTGAGGGGGGGAAAATAGTATAAATTACCAATTATGGGGAGAACAAGAAATAAGAAAGGGGAAATTCTCAAACTAAACGAAGGGAAAAGATATTTATTTTGAGATTTTGGGGGGGTGATTTTGAATCTTCGGCGTGCCTTCCAAGGAGGAAGGGGAGCTGCAAAAAAGCCCAACAGAATGGAAAAAGAACCATAGGGGGAAAAAAGTGATGACTTTGTCCTGGAGCTTCAAAGGAAAATAGTTGAAAGGGAAAGACCATCCCCAACTGTCCTGGGGGGGAATGATATCTTAAGCCGTAATTTGAGCGTGTTGCGGCCAGGGAAGGAAAGAACAGCCTGCAAGGGCCTTGCGGGATAAAAAACTCGCAGTCCGGTTTGAAACAAAAAAAGGGTTTGATCCTATTTCGCCCAAGGAGGGCAGGGGAAAAATTACAAGGAGAGAAGGCAGAGGGTTTGGCAAACGGACGAGGTCGAGAACGGGCCCTACGAAAAAGGAGTTCCGGCCCGAACTTTCGCAAGGGAAGACGATGATGTACAATCAGGAACAGGAAGAAGGGGAAAGTCCGGGAAAAAAAGGTCAAAAAGCAAAGATACTCTCAACAAGAGAGGAAACGAGAGGAGGGGGGTTTGCCGCCGTGGAAAAAGACCTTTTCCTTTCTCGGGGGCCTCTACTTTCCACGGTAGGGGGAATACTAAAAAAACGCGCAGGGAAAAGGTGGGTCTTCTCTGAAACGGTACGACCAGCTAAACAGGACTTCCGGCATTCCTGAAGTCAACCGTCTCGGAAAAGCGACATTGAATTCGGTCCGGAAGAGGACAATTCCTTGGCAGAGAGGTTTCAGGGGAAGATTTGTGAAGGTAGGTCCAAAACGAAGAGGGACAGCGGGATTAATTTGGTAAGGAATGCTAAACCAATCAAGGGACGCAAATTAATTCTAGAGCGCTAGCCACAAAATTTGAAAGAGGTCCGCGCAAATAAAAGCCTCAATGAGTGTTTAAGGGTTGGGTTCTTTTTTCTTGAGATTCTTGGGGGGGTGAAAGAAGGTTGGGGGGACGTGAAGAGGAAAAAAAAAATTGCAGGCACCATAATTCCATTGGAAATAACGAACCCTAGATTCTTTTTCGTTGGTGGGGGTGGCGCCTCGTGCTGAGGGGAGGGTGAGAAGGGGGGGGTGTCAGAAAAAACCTTCAAGGGCTAACGATTTGAACGACGGTGTTGAAGGGGTTGAATTTCGGTTGGGAATCTCCGGGTGCGCTGGAACGCGTCGTCGGAGTTTTTTTGGGGTCGAGGAAGCTCTTCGAAGGGAACCTGAAGTGGCCCGTCGTAAAGCCACAGTCTAGGAATTGGTGCCCGCTGGAATATGAAGTCTCTTTCAAAAGACGTCACGAGCGCGTCTTGCGAGAAGTCAGAAAGTGGGATTTGCGGCGTGAGACAAACTAGGAAGGAAAAGAGTTTGGGGATCAACATCTTAAACCATCCGCCCACATCAAAAAGAACGACGACTTGACCAGGAAAATGTTCAGGGAAAAAAAAGGGCATCCATCAAAGGTCGGGCGGAAGGAGAATGCCCGGGGGGGGGAAGCCGCTCTTTATCATTGCGACACGCCTTGGTGGAAAAGAATCCTGCGAGAAGACCTTAGAGGGGGCGTCCGAAAAAAAAAAACCCCAAATCAAGGGGTGACCGATCTGGGAAACAGTCTTGGCCGTCCGTCCCTCAGGAAGAAGAGGGAAAACTCGGACCATAAGGATTTTGCAAAAAGGACGCCCAGTCTGCAGGGGAAGAAAAAAAAATGGGCGGACATCTTAAAATTTCATAAATGTCGTCTGGTGGGGAAATGTAGGGAGCCATTGAAGAAATTAGGGGGTCACTTCAAAGAGACACGGGCGTTCATCGGAAAAACATTTCATGGGCCGATGGGGCAAGGTCAAAGGGGGGTCCCTTATTTTGTCGCGTCTGTGTCGCAGAAAGCATCGCAATCGAAAAGGATGATGAGGGAGGATTTCTTCGAAAAAAGCCTAGTCCTCCAAGGAAGGACGGTTTTAACATTTCCCAGAAACATTAAATGGTAGTGAAAGCCGGAAGGGAGGTGAAAGGGGGGAAAAAGTGGTAGACAAAGGGGGGGGGGGCTCACAGCAACAGGAGGTTTATTGAATGAAAGCCATTTTGGGAAAAAGACTCCTTGAAAAGGGTCTAAAAGGGGGGACAAAATCCCCGCGGAGAATGGGTCAGGCCAGAAAGACGCCGAAAATCTGGGTAAGGACTTCTTCTTTTCTCTGAGAAAAGGCAAACTACTGTCAAGAAGAAAAAGAGATTGAAAAGGCGAGGCGGACGAAATAGAAGGGGGAGGGGTCAAACGGGCGTTTCCACTACACACTTTGAGGAATTGTATCAAGAGGGGGGAAAGGGGAGGTCAAGGGGGAAGGACCTCCGAAGAAATCCGACAGGGGAGGGGGCGGGTTTTATTTACAGAGGAGGGCCACGTCAACTGGGAAAACGCCGGAATTTTGCTGCAGGGGCTGCTGGAGCTTGAGCGGGGGAGGGGTGAAGGCCCTCTTTTTTCAAGAGTCACTCCGGAAGGGGAGGGGGGGGGAAAAATAGGTTTAATGGGAAAAGGGATTGACGGCCGTACCGGTACGGGAGTTACTCGCGAAGACGGAACAACTGAAGGGGACTAGGCTTCATGCGACGAATCGGCCTCTCGAACGAAAAACAAAAAAGGCCCCGAAAAAGGGCAAAGCTAACTCTTTCATTGGGAGAAATGAAGAAATTGAGAAGGGGGAAAAAAAGTCGGGGGGGGAGAATTAAAGAAGGGGGGGAAATTAAAAACCCAACATAAACAAGAAAGAGGGGGCACTTGAACTGTTAAAGGACACGTCCCCGCTTTGGCGTGTCGTGGTATCATGAAAAAGGGGATCTGGGGTGGGGAAAAACCTTTGAGGCTTACTGCATGAGGAAAGGTTGAAAAAAAGAATTTCTCCAAAAACAAGGCTGCCCTTCAACAAGGGGAAGAAAGTGGGGGGGAAAATCTGGGGAAAAAAAAGAAAGTCCCCACAGAAAAACCACTGGGCCTGTTCTGCGAGTAAGCACTCTCCTTAAGGGGTCTTGGTCTGTCCAAGAAAGAAGAAACTTCAAATAAGAAGAGAAAAGTTGGGGGGCTTCGGGGACGGAAAACTCGCCGTCAATTTTGGGGGGGGGGAAACAGGCTGGCGTTGGGAAAAAGGAAGTGCGCTTTTAACAACGGTCACGAATTCAGAGGAAGAAGAACGTTTTAAGGGCGTGGGGGTAGGGGGGTCCGACGCGCCGTTCCGATAACGAAGGACAAAAAAAATCATCGGTCTCTGACACTGAAAGCGGTCGAAAGAGGGGGTCGGCACATCGAGGCAGCCCCCGAAGCACTGCAAGGGTAGTGAGGGAACACGAAACAACGAGATCAAACAACACAAAACGGCGGAGAGGAAATGTTGCCGGGAGGGAGAGAAGACGTGCCTTTCTGCGTGGCGGACCCCAACAACCCCACCCCCTACGGGAGGGGGAAAATCCGAAGAAAAAAGGAAAAATCCAAGGGAGGAAAGATATTATTGGGGGGTTGGAGCTCTTAACTTACTACCATCGAGAAAGAGAGAGCCGTCAATTCAAAGAAGACGACTACATTTACTTCTTGTGAAAGAAGAAAATTCCCTTTGGGAGGAAAAAATTTGAAAAGGCTATTGTGAGGGGGAATGTCCAAAAAAAAAAAAAAAAAAAAAAGCTTTGTCTGAGTTGAAGGGGAAGCTTTGACGGGGCGGCCACCACAAGTAAGGCGACTTGCGGAAATCAATAGACGAACACCAGGCCAGGTTGGGGGGGGAAAAGGAAAAGGGAAAGGCCAAAGTCATAACGGATTGGGATTTCCGCTTTTTGGGGGGGGTTGGTCTCTTGGGGGAAAGACCCGTCCTGTTTAAGAATGATAAGGGAGAAGAAAAGACGCGGAGTCATTGCAAAAAAAAAAGCTTTGGGGGCGGGGGGAAGGGAACGTTTCCAATTGGCCACTTATTTCTGTTCGGAGGGTGCCTTGCATAATTTTGTCCCTTCAAGAAGATTTGAACACAGGGGGGGGGGAGGGGTGGAGGGGGAAAAATCGTTCGAGGGGGAACGGGCTTTTGGTGGGGGGGGTCCGTGGCAAAGGGCCTCAAAAGACGGGGGTCCCCCGCCGCAAAAGGAGGATAAGTGGGGAAAGGAGGCGCCGTCACGACGCGGAGGGAAAATTCAAAAAAAGGGGCATTTAGCAAAGGGAGCTTTCTGCGTGAATAGAACAAACTCGGCCTTCAATTCAGGGGGGGGGAAGAAAGGCAAAAAAAAAAAACCCCAAGCAAAAATTTGCCGTGAAAAAAAAATTCGTCAAGAAGAAAAAGAATCCCCATCGTCATCAGAGAAAGCGAAACTGGATTGCCTTGCAAGGAAGGGCGCTGGATCAAAGGAAGGAAGTTGGAACCGGCAGGGAACGCCTGCGCGTCGATTTCTGAAAAGGCGCGGAAAAAATCCGTGAGGCCGATAGACCCTGGACACTAAAAAATTCACCTGCCGGGAAAGTTCACCGAGAAAAATCGCTGACCCAGTAGGAGGGGAAGGATTTTGAAGCAGGGCGCCCAGTCCTGAGGGGGGAGGAAAGAGGCGGAAAAGAGAGACGGAAGAAGGTTGATGGGGAAAGATTGTATCAAACTTGAAAGGGGGGTTTCACTTACCCTTCCGAGAGGGCGGGGGTGGCTTCATCTATGGAAGGCAATTTTACAACCTCAACCGGGGGGGAAGGTTGGGGAAGAGAGGAGCTGGAAAGAAGGACCTCAGGAAAAAAAAGGGATGAGGAGGTTCTGCGAAGACAAATCAGGACACTTGCTGCAAGGTAGGGGTTGGGAGAGAAAAGGAAAGGTTCGATACCTGAAAAAAAAGAGAGAGGGAATTTTGAAAAAGGGTGATACAAGGAAAAACATCAACGATTTTAGGAAGGAGGGGAAAAAAAAGTTCCGCCATTTTTGATGGGGAAGCCGGAGTCAAGAAAAGATGTCTAAACCTTTGCAAAAAAGCGCCCATCAGGAAAAAAAAAGAAAAGGGGCGAAAGCGGTGAAGGGAAAAGGGGGTCGTTTATCGCTGAGTGTGAAGGACAAAATTAAAAAGGGTACTGCCTCACTGGGAGGGAAGAAGAAAGCGCCTCAAGGAGGTATTGCTTTCCAAGGAAGAGGAGGATGAGAGGGTGGTCAAATGGAGAAAAGGCCGATGACGCAAAAAGATCACCACTTCAAGGGGGGGAGAAAACAGAACCAACGCCACTGTCGTAGGAGAGGATTTACGGGGGATGGGTCTTGAAAGGGGGACCGGAAACGGACAAAAAAAAACAGGTGGAACCTTCTTGGGAAAGGAAAAGGTCTATTGTAAATTAAATGAAGGGAAACAGAGCGGACGGGGAAACGTCCTTCCTACCGAAAAAAGAGGGGACATAGGAGAAATCCTTGAAGGGAGGGGAACACTGGACTCATAAAAAAGCGAATCTCGTTGAGCTAACTAGCCAAACAAATGAAAGGATAAGGCACATCGCACGATTGAAAAAAATTGAGAAATTTGGAGGAAAGAAAACCGGAAAGATTTAAAAAATCGCAAGAAAAAAAGGGAAATATAACAAGCCATAGGGGGCAATGGACGCGCAACTAAACGCAAAGGAAGGAAACAGGGAGGGGATAGTTGAGGGAGGATGTGGCGGTGAGGGAGGCCGGAATGGAAGGGACTTGCAAAAAAAGAACTAACAAAGGAAAGACCCGACAACCCCTTCGGGTGAAAAACGCATTTGAGAAAAAAAGGGGGGAAAATGAGAGAAAACATCGAAAAGGTGTGGCTAGAGAGTTTAGGAACACTCTCCCTTCCAGGGGTGCGTGGAGGGTTGCGGCCCTTAAATCTTAAAAAGGAAGAAGAAAAACGAAGAGCCTTGCGTGAGAGACACTCGCAGAAGGAAGGTCGTTTTGGTATCCGAGTGGCGCCCAGAAGGGCGTGAGAAAAATTCAATGTTCGTCGTCCTGCAAAGGGAAAGATGAAAGGGGGACCGGAGGAAAAAATCTCAGAGACTAATTTACCAAAAAAGAAGGCGCACGGGTCTCGCGGAACCAAAGGGTAGGTGGGAAAAAACTTGGACATCGAAAAAAGAATCTTGAGGAAAAAACCTTCGTCAACAAAAGAGCTCCAAAAACAACGAGAAGGGGTGTTTGAAGGGGGAGTTTGCTCACGAAAAAGAAAAAAAGAGGGAGCCTCAGGATCGACGCCAGAAAAGGACTCTTCCATTGTAGAAAGGGAAATCGATATTTTTGGTTTTACCTCGCTTCGGAACGGGCGAGGTACCGTTCTACGACCGTCAAAGAGGAAGTCAACCGTCCTCGGCGGGGGGGAAAAGACGGGGGAGGGAAAAGAGGTTGGCTAAAGTCGGAAAAAGGGGGAGGGGAAATGAAGGAGGGATGGGGGAGAAGCCGAAGCAAGTCAAACAACGGAAAGCGTGATGGGATGAGAAAGGGGGGGGGTCTTACTTGCCGCCCCAAAAAAAAAACACAATTAATTCGAAGAGATAGAGAAAGGAAAAGGGTTACTTGGGGAAGGGGGTTTGAGACGGGCCTCTCATTTGAAATCAGGCAAAGAAAAGGTTTTGAAGGAAGGTTTGAAAAGTGCGAATTGGGGGGCTCCGTCCGTGTGTGGCAAGAAGTCTAAGCAACATGCCTGCTGGGAAAAAAAGAAGACAGGGGATAAACTACAGGTCGGTGAGAAAGACGCAGCGTTAAAGGGAACCCGGGGCTTGGGGGGGTGGAATTGTTTTGTCATTGAGAGTTACAAGAAAAGTGGCCCAGAAGGTAAAAGGATTCCGCAAAGAAGAAAAAAAAAAGAAACGCGTCTTCGATTGAGTGTTGGTGTAGTACCAAGAGAGCCGGCTCGCATGAATAGCGGAGGGAAAAGTCACCGGGAGGGGAAAAGGCTTGAAGGGGCTGAACAGGGGAAAAAATCGTTTGCCGGCAAGAATGAATTATTTTTTTCAAAGAAGTGACGCGGAAAAACAAAAAGACAAATTCTTGTTGTCCAAGGAGGGGGGAACGATGCAAGGAAAAAATAAAACCGGTGCAGAAGGGGAGGCACCTAATCAAAAAAAGAAATAAAGCGGCGTTGATCGGTCGGTGAAAGAGAAGCCACAAACATTGCGCCGCGGGCCAAGAAGCCGTGAGGGGGCGGAGCGCGAGGGAACCTTCGCGGGGAGAGGGACGCGCAACAATCATAGGAAGGTAAAGACGTGGGAGGGAAAGGCCTTCACCTCAGGATAAACTACGGAAAAGAGGGGAGGCAGAAGGAGGGATAAAAAGGCAGAGGAAAGCCTTAGACCAAGGAGGGCAAGCGTCGGTAAGGGAAAAGGCGTACATCGTTAAAGAAATGGTTTGGAAAAATGTTTGGGGGGGACGCCAATTATTTCATCCATGAAAGGGAAAGAGTTTTGATTAGGGAAAAGTCAAATAGAGAGTTTTGGGGCTCCTGCAAAAGGGGGGCAGTGTCCGGAGAGAAAAGGGGGGAGCAGACCGGTCCGCAGCAGAGATAGAAACAACAAATTGGGAAGAAGACGGTTCCTTGCTACACAGCCGAAAAAGGCAGAAAAGGAGTGCGGGAAGGTGCAATGCAAAAGGCGAAGGGAAGCCAAAAGAAAAATTGAAATCAAAACTCAGGGGATGAAATATGTCGCAACAGCAAACTCATTGGTATAAAAAAAAGGAATGGAGCAAACTTTGATTTTTTAAGAAAGGGGAAAGGCAACGCGCAGGGGGAAATGGAAAAAAGAAAAGGGGCATGTCAGAAAAGGGGGGGAGATGTGAATTGGGGGGGTTATCCTGTAGGTGTAATTACAAAACGATGAATTGACTGCCTCACTTATTTGTGGAAGACGAATGGCGACGAGAAAGCGAAAGAGGGACATCGGACTTGACAAAAAAAGAATTGAGAAAGCGGCAAATGTCTGCAATGCAATCATAGGCGCCAAAAGCCGACCTGATGCTGCGGTAAGGGACGAACAGGTCCGGCGGGGAAAGAAAGGAGAAAAAGGACGCGGGGGGAGGGAAGGGAAAAAAGGGACGACGGAAAAAAAGGGAGGGAAAAAAATCGTTTGTAGAGGAAGCGTCTCAAGAAAAGAAATTGCCGAAAGTATGCAAGGCAAAAAGGAGAAAAAGAAGTGACCTGCGGCGTAACCGTGAAAAGCCGAGGCAAAAACGGGATCCGTTTCCTTTACGAAGGCTGTACCCGGGGAAGGCGAACAGAGCAAGGAAGTCTAAAAAAAAAAAGCGACGAAAAAAAGAATTGAATTGAGAAAATTTGGAAAAAACAAAAACCGCTTGGTTCAAACGTTAAAAAACTTTACTAAAAAGGGAAAAAAACAAGGAAAAAATACTCACTCACTAGGAATTGGAAAAGATGCGACCCCAAAGGAAAGGGAAACTATGGGAGGAGACGTCTGGGGGAGGAAGAATTGTGAGAGAGGGGCGTACTTATTCACGGCCTATAAAAAAAAACAGCGAAAAAAAGCCTTTGAGAAAAGAAAAACAGGAGAATTCAAAAAGGGGATGATTTGAAAGGAACCCGTTGAAAAAAAAAACCCCAAGCAACAAGGAGGGTGTGGGCATAGCGCTCTTCTGGTACAGACACACGGCGAAGCTTTTGCGGGGGTTTGCGGGAAGAAAAAACAAACGAAAAATTCGTGGTCGGGGGACTTGCTTCGACTGAATACAAAAGGGGGGAACTGAAAATTTTCGTGGGGGAAGAGGGAGCCCAAGGGAATTCAAAGAAAAAGAAATGTCGGAAAGGAACGGGGGGGGAAAAGTGGTGTCGGGTCAAGGGAGGACGCTGGTCTTCCGTTCTAAGAAGTGACAAAAAATAATAAAGAAAGAAACGAAATGCGCGTCGTAGGAGAGGGGGGGGAAGGACAATAGGAAAAAGAAAAAAAAAGGGGGGTCGTGATGAAAAGAAAAAAATTCTCTCACCAAAACGAGGGGCGGGGAAACCGAACGGCGTTTTCATAAGGGGAGGAGGGGCGAAAGAGGGGAAAAAGTGGAACGACGACGCGAAAGGGAAAAAAGAGGGTCCTCGATGGGGGGGGGGGGAAAACTTCTTCCTTCAGGAAAGGACGCAGACCGCGGACAGAAGGACAATTCAGCTTCCTGCAACCTTCTCAAAGAACAGTGAGTCTGGACAGGGTGAAAAAAAAGAAAGGGGCGAAATAGGGAGACAAAAAAGGAAAAAGGGGAGATCGAAGCAAGAAAAAAACCACGAATCGGTGACTGGTATGAGGAGAGGTTACGGGCCGCAACCAATCCAAAAAAAAAGAAAGGGAGAAAGTGCGGGGGGGCGAAAAAAAAGTTCAAGGGTGGGGGAAAGGGGTGAAATCAGGCAAAATGAAAGGATTTGACTTTCCGCCTGTGTTGATGACTTAAAAAAATCATTGTGGCATCCTTCCGTTTGTGCAGGAAGAATTTAGGGGGAAAGCTAAACAGAACAAAAGAAAAGGGGGAAGAACCTCCATGAAAGGAGGGGGGCGGTTCGTTTGTTTCAGAGCGGCCATGGCCACTTATTTCTGGGGGGCGTATTTTTCCAAAAAAAGGGGGAATGTATAAAGGGAAAAAGAAAAAGTTAACAGGGGAGTCATTTAGTTAAAGAGGGATTCAGCAGAAAAAAAAGGAAGGGAGCTGTAACTCTTCAGGAGAGGGAAAACTTTGTTGTCAGACAACCTTCGCTTCGCCGGCGCGCAAAAGGGGAAAAAGAAGAGAAAGAGAGTAATGGGGAGGTCGCGGGAGGAGGGCTTCACGCAGAGAGGATGGAAAAAAGTCCATGACCGGTCATTGATTTTTTGAAGAAGGAATTGGGGCAGGACAAAACGCGCCTTCAATTCTGGAGAAGCAAAAAAGCGAACTAAAAAAAAAAAAAAGCAAAGAAGGACCGTTGAAGAAAAGGACCCATCATCCACCGAAGGAGCAAGGATCTTTCTTTCTTAAAGGGGACAGGGAGGGCCGAAACGCCGCTCTTTATCAATTAAAAGGAGGGGTTGTCAAGACGAAGATGCAGAAGTTCGTGAAAAAGGTTCCGACGAGAAGCGTATTCCTTAATCCTTTGAGGGAAAAAGGACGGAGGCCGCAAAATAAACGACGAATCACTCACAGACTCTGGATAAAAAAAAGGAAAAGAAAGGGGCGAGTGGGAAAGTTCGGGAAAGGAAGGAAGTACTCGTGGGAGAAAATGGTACAGCTAAATAATTTTTTCATAAAATTGCGGGGTTGAGGGTATAACAGGTATCCACTTCAAGAGTTTTGGGGGAAAAAGGAAAGGAACTCGAGGGGGAAAGGCATCGGAAAAAATTTTACAAAAAGGTCCTGATTTGGAGAGAAATCCGCATACCCGGCCAAAAAAAAGATAGAGAAAAAAAAAAAGGAGAGAGGAAGAGGCTTCGGAGGGAAGGGAGACAAAAAAAAAGACACTAGGTTAAAAAGAAGAAAAAAGTTCTATGACGCCAGAAATCAAGGAAGGAATTTTAATGTTAAAGACAAAAAGAGGGAATGTGGAGGAAAAAGAGGGCAGCACATCAAACCGCGACAATGAAAAAAGTTCGGACTCAAAGGGGAGGGGTTACGAAGGCAGCTCCGGACAGTGGAAAAAAGAAGCACGATCAGAGAAAGGCTCACCTCACTTGAGAAAGAGAGGGGATCAGGGCCGGGGGAATGACAATTCCCATAGGGGCCAATAAAGAGATTGAAAAAGGGGCTCGTAACTCCGAAAGAGGTCCGGATGGGAAGGGAAAAAAAAGGAACTGTCTTAATTTATAGAGCGCGAAATGAGGAAAATTCGCTTCCTAAAGAGAAAAGCGGGGAGGGGGAATTTGAAAAAAACAACTTAAGGAGGAGGGGATTTGAAGGGGGCGCGGCGTTAATCGTCGCGGGAAGGAAGGCCGCTTTGTCTATTGAAAGAAAAGAGAGAGAAAGTGTCAAGAGGGAAAATTCAAAAGGAATTGGACGGAAAAGCTACATATGAAATCCTCCTTCAAAAAAAAGAGAAGAAGTGAATTGGGGGGGAAGACTCTCCGGGAAAAAGAGCTAAACGAGAGACAGAACGACGCTTTCCAGAGCCAAAGCGTTAAGGGCTGAAAGGGGGTTAATTGAAATAAACCACCGGGGTCAAATCGTTTAAAGAGAAAGCATTACAAAACAAATAAGTGGGTAAGGAGAAGAACCCACGAAAAAAAGAATGTATTTTACTATTTTAAAGAGTATGGGGGCGGCATTGAGCGTGCTGACGAAAGGCTCTGCAACAAGGGAAAAAAATAAGTATAAAAAACAGAGAAAAAGCATTGATTGAATTTGACTGATTTTGAAAAGGGGGAGAGGGGCCCGTTTCCCAGAAAAAGAGGACTGTTGGGAAAGATTTCGGCAGACAAGGGGGGAGTCTTTAGGGGGGAACGGCCAGTACATTCCGGGAAGAAAAAAAAAAAAAAGCCGAGGGTGCCAGGAGAGGAGAGAAACTACACGCACCGCGGAAAGAACATTCCCATTGTCTTTGGGGGCAAGTGAGAACACGCATTGGGAAAGGGTTGCATCAACGTCCCGAAGAAAAGGAGAGTGTCCCGCCTCGAAAGAAGGGGTTGCCAGAAAATCGCGAGAAGGAAGCCGCAATTTGACCAAAAAAAGGGAAGGCCTCTCCTGAAATTGCGCAGTCGGAAAGAGATACTGCAGGAAAACATAGAGTTCCGAAAGAAGCAAAAGGGGAGGGAGGAACACGGGAAAGAAAAATCTCAAAAAAAAAAGGGGAAAATAGAGAGATTTTGCCACTGTCTTGTTCATCAAGACCGTACGTGCTGACGGACTCTATTTCCCGTGTAAAACAAGCGCGGCACAGTCAGACGGGAAAGAAGGAATTATGGCGGAAGAAAATCGACCGAAAAAAAAAAAAGTCAGCTTCTCTGCAACTGGGTTGGGGGGGGGGGTTGGGCGTCTCGGAAGAAGGGGGGCAAGCGTCATGAAGGGAGGGAGCACAAACGAAAAGGGGGAAGGGGGGAAAGACTTGCTATTGTATGTAAGGAGAAGCAAGTGAGAAGCGTGCATGCTTTTGTTGACTTGGATTTACGGAACACAGCCGCAGGGAATCCCCTATCAGCAGAAACCGTCATTTTTCTTGTTCGGAGGTGCTTCAAAGACTGTGAACATCATTCAATTCAGGGGAAAAGGGAACTCCTGTTTTGGGAGGGGAGAGGGGCGACGTCCTTTGGGGGAAGTAAGCCACTGCTCACAAGCAGGTCCACATCACCCGGCAGGGAAAAAGTAAAAAGAAACGGAAAGGGGGGCTGTTTAGTTGCGCTGTTTCAAGTTGCCCACTGGGATGTTAGAGGAATTTGTTTTGTCTTTCGAGGGGGGATAAGGAAAGAAAAAAAAGGGGGGCGGTGTGGAAGGGGAAATTTATGAATGGGGGGGCAGCAATGAACAAGAGGCGCGGAGTCGTCGGGGGGTTGGGAGGCGAGAGATTCGAACCTAGCCCTCGCCGGAAATAACCGTTATAATGGGGGGGTCCTGTGTCTTTCATCTTCAGTGAGATGGCGGAAAACGGAGGAAAAAAGACGAGTAGTTGAAGGGAACCAGAGAAAAAAGGTATTGTCCACTCGGACTGAAGTCAGATAGACCAACTCGTGGGAAATTAGGGTGCCGGCGAAAGGGCCCCAGCACCAGAAAAAACTTTGAAAACGGGGGGACGCAGAAGTTAATCCACCGCCTAAAGCGCGTGTGGAAATGGGAAAAAGGAAAAGAAGCGGGGGCCTGCCGGGAGGAGCTCTTGAGAAGGAAAAACGTGCCGCCCGTGGTGCGTTAAGCAAAATAGGGCCGCGAAAGAGCGGCGCTGAGTTCGTCCGCGGAGGAGACCAAGAAGGGCTGGAGAGGGGGGGATCAAGAAGAAGGTCCTTCAACAAAAAGGGGCACCTCTGCTGGGAAAAAAAAAAAAAAAAAATTGAGCCTGAAAACCGTCAAAGTTTGCGCGGGGAGGGGGGGAGAAGTCAACCCTTCCTGCGCGTGGGGGGAAAGGGGAGAAAAATCACAATTGCGAGAGGGGGGGGTTCATAAAGGAGCGAAAGGGGGGGGGGGGTTTTTGTGTGGGTGGGGGGGGTTGGGGGGGTGGGGGGGGGGGGTGTTTTTTTGGAAGCCAGTGTATCCAACTTCAGGGGGGGGGAAGGAAACTTCAAAAGAGGGAGGTTTCATCGAAAATGTAAGGAAACCGCACAGGCAGGGGAAAGAAGGGGGGGCTGAGCGCGAGGTTCGTGCAAAAAAGACACAGCAGAGAGGGCACCAAACTGATGATGAGTAAAAAAAAGGGGGCTAGAGGAAAAGGAAAAAAAGCCGCGATGTTTAAAGGGGGCAGCAGGCTAAGGTAGGTTCTCTACGCCCAAAAGCGCGATGTAAAAAAAAGGGGGGAAGTTGTATCCAATGGCTGGGGGGAGGGGACGTCACAGCAAACAGGTATTCAAAAGGGGGTGTCAGAAAAGCGTCGACGAGGGGGAAAAAAACTCGCATGACTGTGGGGAGGGGCGAAAACCTGGGCAAAAGGATTCCCCGAAGGAATGGGGAGAGACAAGAAAAGAAAGGAGGGTGGAGGGGGAAAAAGATGGATAGAAACGACTGGGGTCCGAGGGAAATTTGACGTCCCTCACTCGGGGGGTAGCGGGAAATCCTGGGAAATCGTTTCAAAAGGAGGGAATTTAAACTGAAGGATGGGGCTTCAAGGGGGGGAAAAAAGGAAAGTCGCTGCATCACGAAAAGAGAAAGTAGGACTTCGGGAAAATCCTTCAGGTCGAAAGGGGCTGTTGGACGAAATCCTCTTTTCTACAGCAAGAACAAGAAAGGGCGGTTGTCTATTACGGGGAAAAGCTAAGGGCAGTGGGGAAAAATAAATTGGGGGGGAAAAAAAAAGGCAAAATCGCGGAGGGGGGTTCACGGACTCTCAGGAAAAGAGCCGGCAAAACTTACAAGGGAGACGGCGAGGTAATCTCCGGCGAAAGACCAAACTACTCCAAACAAAGCCAACGTTCAGCGCACTAGGTATGAAGAAAAATTTATCCATTTGGGTGAAAGAAAAACCAAGGGGAAAACTCTGGTGAAAGGGGAGAGGCGTAAACTCGTAAGGAAAATGAAAGATAACATAACTAATGTGGCACCTTTGAAAGGGCCTAACAATTTTTCATAATATGTGGATGGGGGTCAATTAAATCTGGGGGGGAAATGTTGCTGAATGCTCATGCAAAAAAAAAGAAAGCATTGTAGAAGAAAAGAAAAAAAAATTAAGGAACGCAATGAGAGATTTCACAAATGTAGCTTAGTTCATCCCAAAAAAAAAAAAGCCACCTGGACGGGGTTTTCCGAAGAAAAAGGGGGGTTGCTGCTTTTTCTGTGAGGGACAAAAAGAAAAAACCGCCTGCACTATTCGTGGGGGAAAGTAAGGGGAAAAAAAAATTAAAAGATACACGCGCCGGCCGGTGTGAACAGAAAATGGGGGTCAAGGGGGAGAACCAAGTGATTGCGCTTGAACTCCAAAAGAAGAGGGGGAAGGAAAGAAGAGCGGGGGGGGGGGTCGGGAGAGAGGGAAAAAAGGGTCACCGTTCAGAAGGGAAACACATAATCGAGACGCGAACGCGGAAACCCGCTCTTGATTCTGGGGGAAGGGAGAGATGAAAAGAACTGAAGAAGGGGATCCGTCGGAAAGAAGAGACAAACAACAACAACTTATGATTATATATATGACAAGAAGGGCAGTTTCCCTCACTAATGACGTGATGAGGGGCCGGAAAAGGAAAAAAAAAACCTCCGGAAGAGGGATTCGCGTAAAAGGGGGGGGGGGACACAGTCTTCTCCAGGAAAGAAAGGACTGCTCCACTCTACTACCAAACAATTCAAGGACGTCCTCAGAACCTACATTGACTTCTTCCTTTTCCTTAGCAAGTGGGGAAAATCGGATCAAAGGGAAGGGTCAAAAAAGGGGAAAATTCGCGAAGGAAGGCTTTGTGAGAGGGGGGGGGGTTAATTCTTTATGTTGAACCCATCACAAGGCTAGTTCTTAAAGCAGAGATCCACAAAGGGGGCGATGGGTGGGGAAAGACTCATTGAAAAAGAAGAGGTTCAATGCTTTTTTTGGGTAATTTGAAAAAAGACTGGTGGGGTGCTTCTACATTCTTTTGTGGAGGACTGTGGTGTGCAAAGAAGGAAACGTAAAAAAAAAGGAAAGGGGAAAAAAAAAAGGAGAACAAAACATATAACGACAGGGAAGGACTTCTTTGGCGGGGGGGGTGGCGAGCGGAACAGGATGGCCTTTTGGAGAGGGGAGGGGGGGGATCCTTGAACAAAGGTAAATTTGGGAACACAGCGGGGTTTAAATCAAGAATTGCCACTGGGGAACAATGCAAGCGGTTCAGAAGGAAGAATTTGGGAGTTCGAGGGAAAGGGCGGCGACGGAAGGGCCGCGCCTGTCTTCCAATAACTCTTCGGTAATGGGGGGCCTTGGCTTTATGCGAGGGGTCGGGAACTTAAAGAAAAAAAGCGCGCAGAAGGGTGCAAGAAATTCAATAGACCGTTTATTGTGTAAACCAGCGGGGAAGAGAAAAACGCTGAAAAATGATGTGTAAGGAAGGAGAAAAGGGAAAAACAGCAAAAGAAAGACTTTGCGGGAGTTCGTCCATAAGAAAAGACGGAAGCCAGGTCTGAGGGTAGCGGGGGGGAGGGAGGGGACTGGAAGGGGGGGGAAAAGGGTCCAAAGAAAGGGTTACGGAACGGCGTCTATGACGATGGAAATTCTCGACGAGTGTCGAATTTCGCTCTCCCAATTAAGGCAGTAATCTCGGGGAAAGGAGGGGGGGCCTGGGCTACTAAGAAAAAGGGGGAAAATCTGCCTGTGTGAAAAGGAACTGGCTGCTTTGATTTTGCAAGGAGGAAGGAGACCTCAAGAGGCGTGTAGGAAAAATCAAAATGTCTGACAGCGGGTGTTAAAAAAATAAATGGGGGGGGAAGAAAAGGGTTAAAGGGAAAAGAGTTTTGAAAAGGACATCGTCGTGGGGGGCAGAAAATCGAACATTAATTGACAATGATGAAATGGGACAAAGCACCTGGCGGGGAGGAAAGGGGTGTCTCATACCGTTCCTGCAGAGAACACAAGGAGGGGATTACTAGAGGGAAAAAGGAGGTCCGTTTTAAATCAAAAGGGAAAAAAAAAATGCGGTTTTAAAAGGGGTCATCATTAACTAAAAAATTTGTAAAAGACGCGATGGAAGTTTTTTTTAATTGAAAAAATTTAAGTTGGAGAAAAAAATTGCTGGGGGCACAGAAGGGGGACCTGAAAAAGAAGAAGGGAAAGAAATTTTGGAGTTTGCCGTCCCCTCGCAGGACTTTTCTAGCGAAAAGGAAAAGACCAAGGGGGGCCAGCTCATCACGGCGACCCGCGAGTGATGACGGGAAAGAGGGTATAAAAGGTGTAAGGAAAAGAGGACTATCAAAGAGGGGGAAAGATTGTGGCAGAGGACGAACTCTCCCTCCGTAAGTCGCATTTCTGGAACGAGGATTAACACTACAAACTGCGGCACTTAAAAAGAGAGGAGGCAGAATGGGACATGGAAGAAAACAAGAAGGACCAGAAGTGGGCAGCGTTGGATTATAAATGTGAAAATCGATGGAAGAGAAAGTCGCCGTATTTTTCCTGGGGGGAGGAGGGGGCAATCTTACCAGAGGAGGACAAAAAGGAAGGGATTTTGGGGAGGAACTAAGGGAAAAGCTCCGTTCTTTGGAAAAAGAAAGTCTAGGGAAATTAAGAGGGAGGAAAGCGTGACTGTGCGAACCATTTCCCAAGGACCAGGAGATTGAAATCCTGAAGGAGGGCAGCTCTTGGAAAAACTGAGAGGGAAGGCAATCTCCAGTTACTCCTGACTCTCAACAAAAAAAGCGACGATCAAAAAGAAAAATATTGAAAAAATTTAGAAAGGGGGGGGGAAATGGTAACTTAAAAAAAAGTTCACATCTTTAAATCTTGAAAGAAAAAGAATGACCAAACAAGTTAACAAATATAAAAGTGGGAAAATGACTTCAGAAA
>Ga0179593_1430410_pt1 | contig 19311 bp, 16 predicted proteins | sample CZODoug2_1_08_16_FD_185931 | JGI IMG/M metagenome (GOLD analysis project Ga0179593, IMG submission 185931) | Vadose zone soil fungal communities from Angelo Coast Range Reserve, California, USA - CZODoug2_1_08_16fungal (PacBio error correction) | ecosystem: Environmental > Terrestrial > Soil >...
AAAAGAAGCCTTACCTAAGTTCCGTTAGAGAGGGATGCGCCAAAAGGAAAAGAGCCAGAACGCACCTGGGAGGGCGATTTAACAGTAAAATCAGGAGTAAATGCGCCAAGGAATTCCTTTACCAGAACGACGCCAAATGGAGAATGGCAATGAGAAGCTAGTCCTAAAAACTTTTCAAGACGTCTGAGAGGATCTCGGCAAATAAAAGAGAAACAGACAAAAGGGCGGCTGAGAATGTGAGAGTCCTGAGCGGTAGAGTTGTGAAATACAACCGCCGTGCCTAAGCAAGACCGTTTATCTCATTAAGATAGAAAAAGAGGGAGGAAATAGAAGGGCAATCTAGTTGAGCGCTTTTCCAAACACGATATGAAACCGAAAGGAGGCTCTCACGAGGGGAACCGAACGCAAAGAATGCGAGAGAACCACTATGTTTGAACGCACTAAAATTTCATAAAGACTTGCAATACGCGGAAAAGGGGGGGCCAAATCGCGATCCGAAGAAGAAGAACCACTACGACTTAACACAGACGGTCAGCTCACACTGACCCGGGGGGGGAAAGGTCCAGCCGATAAAACGCACAGACTGAGCACCAGAGGAACGTCCGGGTCGGAACACAGAAACAAAGAAGGGCGGTCCGCAACCGAGGGGGGGGGAACTTCGCAAGGAATAACGAGCATAATAACGCAGTCCATGGTCCCGTGACTGCCTAAAAACTTGAATACAAGACGCAACGAACACAAGGCGGAATTGAACCGAAGATGGGCACAACGGATTAGGCACTAGAAGATCGCGCGTGGAACTCATCAGGTTTTATTATCAGCGAGGAACACTATCCTTAAATGGACTGTAAAAACCCTAAGATCCTGGAAGGAAAATAAAAAGGGGGATCTTTGAACAGCAGCGAATAATACGAGATCATGTAACGGCTTAAACTTGAGTGAGGGTGTATTTGCAACAACGGAGAAGATCCGGGGACATTAATTCCAATCATAAAAACCGCCTCAACGACCCGCGAAGAATGTTTCACAAAGACCAGGAAAGAACAGTAATCTGATGGGGGGGGGGGGGTGTGTGATCCGTATCACCCTTTTTTGCATGAAAACTCACGAGAATCAGGATGTTTCGTCTTAAGAGCGAAACACAAAACAAGTTCCACAGGAAGCAGTCGCAAAAGGGGAGAGACCATATGCATCCAAAAACGCGAAAGAACCAATGCTGCGATAAAAAAATAGGGGCATAAGATTGCTAAAAAACGCTCGTAAGTGCTGTTCACCTAACCCTTGGGGGACCAGAACGGGGGGGCGAGGACCTTGTCCAAACATCAAAAACGAAGCTTAGTAAAAAGGGGGAAGTAATTCCCAAGCAAAGGGGGTATGTTGGACAAGCGGAGAGTGCTCGATGACCGTCTGAATCAGGACTTGTGTGGGGGGGGCATTGTGTTGAGACTTAGAGCAAACAACCCCAAAAAGTCTCCAAGGAGCGTAGGGGTTGATCGTCCTCAAAGTCTCAAAACATGTGACCTTCCAAGGAAAAAAGGGGGGTATTCCACACAAAAATTCAAGAAAGAAACAAAAGAGGAAGGAAGGAAAGAGAGAATGGGGAGGTTGGGCCTAATCAGAGTGGTTCAACTCAAGGACTGAAAGCTGAGACGGAAACCCCTTCTTATCCTTGAGGAACTGGGCTTGAGCGGTAAGTGACCAGCACACAAATAAAAACAAAAATTTGGGATGACGCGGGCGCGAGTATCTCTGGACAACGCAACACAAACCCCTAGCAAAATCCAATAAGTGGGGGGCAAAGGAAGGCAGAGGGAACGATGGGAACAAAGGTTGGCCTTGTGGTACAAGGGAAGGCAAACCGTATGGGCGGCCAAAAGTGGGAGGACGACAAAAGCAGGGAGGGGAGAAGAATCTTAAACCCAGCACGTGGACGAACGAAAGAATTTTGGCGAGCGAAGGGGGGACTCAGGGGGGCACGAGAAATTACGTAAGGCACTGGGGCTCCAGTGAGTGCTGACCTACATATAAAAAGGAAAAAGTGGAAGGGGTGAAATGGCCAAAATGTGGCTCCTGGTCTCCATTAAAGGTTCGTGAGGAAGGAGGTAAATAGTAGAGCGGGCAACCGGGGGGATGACCCGGAAGGATGAGAAAAAGGACTTTCCGACGGGTGTGGGTGACAATCCAAAAAGGAAAAAAAAAAAAAACAAGGCGGACACCACGAGAAAATCTGCGCAACTCTGGTGGGAGAAAGGAAAGCGCCCGGGGACGCAACCTCTGCTCTATCGCTGTTGCGATTGAGCGCACTGATAAACGGCGAAAGTGAAAAAAAAACTGATAAAAGAGGCTTGCTTAGGCTCGAACAGGATCGTGCAACTATCGGGGCATCATGCCAGGCCCAGATGGCCCGACCCTTGCGCAAGGGTTCATTGGGGTCGTGTCGAAGAAAGGGGAAAACATCAAGGGACAAGAAGCGAATTCAGGAAGGGGAGGAATCGTGTTATTATTTGTTGCGATGCCGGAGGAATACGGGGGACGACCAGAGACGTTCATATCCAACCAACGTAATGGCTCAAGCGGGTGCTTGACGCAGGTAGATTCCCACCGGTTACAGTGGAGGAGCGAAGAAAATGCACAGTAAGTCAGGAGGATGAGGAGGGATAGCGAGAAAAGGGACCTGAAATAGGGGTGGAGTCTCCAGATGAAGGAAGGAGAAACCGGGGTAGTTCGAAAATAGGGTGACCGCATAAAAGTTTTCTTCGGTGTCGGTGAAATCGTGAGCCTCCTTTAGGCAGGGAAAAAATCCAAAGGGGGGGCAAATGTACGGTGAGGGGAAGCTCTATAGTGCAAGAAAGATGGGCAGCCGTTCGCTCATCAGAGGGTCACACGAAAAGAGAAACCGCCTATTATAAAGCAAAACAAACCGCGGATGCTGTCTATGTGATAATGGAAGGGGGAGAGAAAGGACGAAAAAGCCAGGGAGCAGACTATCTTCGTATCATTAAGAATTCCTCAAAATCTACGGGTGCTTGTACCACTCAAATTTCGCTTGGCGCGCATCACGAACAAGGACAGAAAGCCAAGCACAGCTGGGCCTCGCGAAGGGACTGATCATCCTATCGAGAAGGCCCCTGATGAGAAGGATCTATATAGAGCAAACAACACACGTATAGGAGGAACATAAATAAGCAAGGCAAGCCGCGCATTTACCGGGGATCAGGCTTAGACAACTTCGCCTTCAGACGAGGGAGCCAAGCAAACAACGGTCCTGAGAAGAGAGGAGAGCTCCGAAACGGTAGAAAGACGAGGTGGAAAAGAAAAAAGTCGCCAATTTAGTTAAGTTCAATCATTGGGGGAAACCAAAGATAGTTCTCCAACCTTGGGTCGGGGCAGCTGCTCTGAGCACAAGGGAGCACAAGGAGGCGCAAAACGACGGGAAATTAATTGAGAGGGAAAGGTAAAAAAGGGAGTAGCAAGGAGACGGACAGGTCCCCAACGTTATCTCATTGGCATGTAAGCAGGCAGGGGTCTTGAAATAAAATGTCAGTTGAAGAAACTCTGTTTGCGAACCGTAATTACTTAAAAAGAATTGAATACACTGGATGCGGCATCACGGGTGTACGGAAACAAGACAAGATAGAACCCGATGGGGTTTGGGGAAGACACAACCGGTGTGGCGACTGAAGAAAAAGAAACCGGGGGGGGAATTGAGGAGTTCAAAAAAAGTTCCAGAAAGACGACTGATGAAAAGATCTACAAGAAAAGAAAACAAAAAGTTTTTAATTTCCAGCCGTCAAAGCCCAGACCCAGGGAGCATTACAGCACGAACCGGATATGACGTCCGGGGAGAAACCACATCGCCCAACAAGGGGGCGAAAAAAAGAAAACCCGCAGCGCAGACCTTGCAGAAGAATGAATAAGAAGAGGCCAGGGGGGTCAAAGTCGCTCGAAAACTTCCCCCTACATGAAAAAGAAAAAAGGATCCTAATCTGGGCCTTGAGAGATGCAACGATGGGGCAAGAAAGAAAGCTTAAGCAATAATGCAGGGGATGATCGAAACTGCGGGATGGGCGTCGAAAAAAAAGGAGACCGCCGGGCGTCGACAGGAGGAGGGTTATCAGAAATCCAAAGAACTCATCGGGCGGAAGCCGTGACTTGCTTTGTATTGGGGGGAAAGTAAGGGAAAGGGGGGGGACCTCGACCCTGCAGAACGGTCACGAGAGACCAGAAACCAAAGAAAATCCTTTGAAATTCCGGGAGAAGAAGTAGAACTGTGATTGACCAAACTTCCACCGAATTTGCTGACAGGGACGTAGTTAAATAGGCCCAAAGGTATAGGTTAAGCATCGAGAGCTGGAGACCCCTATGATCAACAAGAAGAAGAGAGAAAACCACCAAAGAAAACCCCTTTATTACTTCAGTAAAGGAAGAAAAAGTGGAAAATTCGAAATCGCCGTCAGGGAGGTCCAACGAATTGTGTGGGAACACTTGGAGGAAAAGGGGGGGCTACAAACGTCCAAAGGAGAGAAATCAGGGCAAAACGAGGAACGTTGCAGGATTGATGTTGCCAGCCGGGGCGGTAAAAGGAGAGCGACAGGATGAACGCGGATACATCATTGTGGGGAATTGTGGGTCAGGGGAGAGAAACAAACAACATAAAGGACGAAAGGGAAAAGGAGATCCAAGGATAGGAGGGGGTTGATAATCGTCCTCACCAAATCTGTAATAAAGTGAGGAACAACTCAAAGTAGTGTAGAAACAAACATGGCAGCCTAGACAAACACAGGAGGCCCATAGAGAGAGGAACATGCCGGAGGGGGAAGGAACAAAGCCGGGGAAGGGTGTTCAGCTTTCTTAAGAAGCTGAAGGAGTAACCCGCCGTATCAGGGGGGTGTAGACAGTGGGGTCAACGCGGTTAGGGAGAAAAGAAAACACCAGTGCACCCACACATTGTTCCGGGAATTTGTGTACGCATATGACCCGGAAACTCAGTGTCCCAGTACGCCACAACGCACACCGCCCCGGCTGACACATCAAGTGTTTGTCTCATCTTCGGGATTAGGGGGCGAATCGGTCGCCAAGGTGGATGTAAACGGGGGTAGAAGAAAAAAAGGCCTCGAGTGGACGGCAAAAAAGGGAGAAACAGAATCAAGTCGAGCGTGATAATGGGAGAAAATCTTGAGAATGGGAAATGTGTTACGAAGAAAAAAACTTGGGGAAGCGTCTATACGTTATGACGCATCTTTCGACTCAACTTACGATCAATGATGACTGGGGGGTAGAAACGCCCGGGGTCGAGAAAAGAAACCATAAAGAAAAAAGCTTAAGTGGTCGGCAGGGCTAAACGGAGAAGGACGGAATCACGAATGTGAACTGGGGGGCAGGATGGTTATGGCAAGCGGAAGGCTCAGGAGGTCGCTGTGTAAGGGCGGTAATGAGGGGGGGAGAAAAGAATAAGCAAAAAGGTTGCGACGGTGTATTGAGCAACAAAAGAAGAAAAGGCATGGACTAAGAAGAAAAGACGACATCCGAATTTGAAAGGGTGAAAAGAAACGACGAAGGGGAGAGGGAGGGGGTTGTGTCTGGTGTGTGTAAGAGGTGTCTGGTGCGAACAAAAACGACTCGTGTGACAGGATAAAAAAAGAAGAGGGAACGGGGAACGAAAAGGGGTAGTGAAATGTAAAAATGCCAGGGTCAAGATAGACCGAACGGTGGGCGGAAGTGCCAGGCCAAACATTCGAAAGGGAGAAAGAAGAATGACAAGGCGGGGGGGAGTCGTCAGCTTGGACTAGGGTGAAAGCTCCAGCGGGGGAATGAAAAATATGGAAAGAATGGAGGTGTTCCGACCAAGGAAGTCATATCCGGGTACGAAGGGGGAGGTCAAGGGGGGCGATGACGACTGGAAAGGTGTCCCAACCGGTAGCTGATTGGTTAATTCATACAGATAGAATGGAGGAAATGTCAAAAGTCCTTATGGAAACTCGAGGAGGCGCAAGAGGCACTTAAAACAAGTATCTATGGGGTATAAAGTGAGAAAAGGAAAAGGGGGGTAGGTAGGGACCAGGGGGTTCTCGATAAAAAATGTTGAGTGAGGTCTTGTTTCGGGGAACATCGTGAAGAACGAAGAATTGAGCATTAGTCGGGAAAAAGAGTAGCAAGGATTGCCAAACAAACTTTCCTCTGCAAAACTTAGAACGGAGGGGACAAGGTCAGTCAATAGATAAGAGAGGTCACCAAGACACTATCAAAATCTTCAGCTGACGTCCTCTGAGGGCGAGGGAATGTGAAAGAAGGCAGGAGAGGAGCAAGCGGCAGACCACTCGCGATAAGAGGCGTGAGAAGATACGCGGAAAAAAACAAGGGCGGACAGAAGGGCTGAGGTTCACTCGCAATTGATGAGTTGGGGAAAGCAAGACATTCGGACATCGAAAGCCAAGGGAGTCGGCGGGGACCTAGGACTGAATGCGACGGAAGACATGAAAGCACCTCGAAGTGCGTAAAATTTGAAGCTCGAGAATCTCAAAAAAAAGGAAAAAATAGAGAAAATAGGAGAAATCTGACGCAAGAAGAAAGACAGGGCGAGTTCAACCGGTCTAAGATCTGTTCATGCTAATCGAAGGCAGCGGGGAGAAACGAGACCAAAAACGGACAAAATCTTCAAAAATGGGAGAACAAAGCAATGCACTAACCATACATCACTTGACCGAAATGGAAATTAGAAAGGGACGCAGCTTTAATCATTCGTGGGAGAGTGAAGAAAAGAAAACTCCTAATCAGAACATCATCGGAGGCGGAGAATGGGAAATGAGGGGGAAGAAAATCGGACTGTACCCGCGATCCGAACGGCCATGGGTAACGCCGTTGGAAGGTGGAGCATGACGCAGAGGCAAGTTTGTCTTGAAATACAAGACTAGTGAACTCTGTTTTAAACCGGAGAAGGAGGGGACACGAAGAACGGAGGAAAAGTACCCTAAAAACGGAGAACAAGTACAGAATTGCGAGGTCACCCAGAGGTTGGGGGAAGAAAATCCCAATGGGCGCTTCTAATCCGCTAATGCAAAAACGATGAGGGGCATCTTGCGAGAGAACGACGAAAAAGAAAAAAAAGGTAAGCGCCAATTAGACGACTAGATGAACATATCATCTCCACAAAGACCGAAAGTGCAAGACAGTCACTCAAAAATGGAAAAGATACGTGAGAGCAAAAATGGGAACGCCTGTTCAGGCAAACAATCGACAAAAGAGGGGACACATGAGAACAGAGTGAAGAGATCATCCTTATCACAAAGAAGATACAAAGCCCTGGAGTGTAAACGTGCAAACTAGAAACTGGTAAAAACCTACCTAAGGGAAAGGGGAGCACGCTGGGTGGCCTAGCAAATTGTCAACGAGAAAGAAGCGCGGATAGCTTCCGGTCCCGAAAGTCGGTTTGAGGAAAGCAACATCTGGACACGAGCACTTGATGGAAGGAGAAAAGAAAAACGAGAAAGAACGGGGATCCCTGCGCTTGTCATCAGAGAGAACCAAAGCAACTGCGCAGGTTGAAACAGGGACCTGAATCTGTGGAGGGGGGGAGGCACAAAAGAGGGAGAAAATTTGGGGGCAGCAAAGTAAAAAAAAATACCTGCTCGAAACTCGATGTGACACAAAATCACCAGGCAAAAGGCTAGGGGAGGGGGAGATTCCGGAAGCAAAAGGGGCCTTGAACCACTCACGGCCTGGCGGATGGGGTCGTCGTTCAGGATGACCAAACTTTTGCAAAAAAAGACCGGAAAGTGAGGGGGCGTTAGCCACAGGGGGGACGGAAAAAGAATATCGCAGACCCAACAAAGGAGGCTTCAAAACCACGTGGACTGGAGTAACAAGAAATGAGCTGAAAAAAGACGAGAGTCCGGGGAGGGGGGAATTTCCGCAACGAAGGGGGGAGGGGACCCATTTTGACACAGGGGGGTACCCAAAGAGACTCTAGGTCACGAAGAAAGGTAGGGGCCAAAAGACAATTGTCTGTTACCGAAGGAGGGAAAGAAGTTTACTCTATGGAACGAGACCAATCAAGGACATTGTGGGAATGTGGGGGGGAGCCACTAAAAAAACAGCCAAGACCCAGTCGATCACGGATAAGATTTGGCTCGTAGAAAAACTTCTGTCAAAAAAACTGTGAGAACCAAGGGCCACGATGAGTGGGGGAAGGGAACCCAAAAATTAAAAAAAAAAAAACTCAGAACACAACAAAAGGAGAAAGAGAGGCAATGGAGGGTAAGGTAAAAATCCGTTAATGGTTCCTCAAAGTTGACACTGGGACGAAGGAAACCCAAAAAGGGGAAGGGATAACTGGGCGGGGGCTCGGGGAGGGATCCCAAAAACCAAAACAGGTAACGTGATTACGCGTGGAAGGGTATCGATTAAAAAAAAGGGCGGAACAATTGAATTGGGGGGGAATGCTTCGTGACGAGAAGTCCAGTGGTGGGACCGTTAGACCCAGGAACCTCAGTTAGGCGGCCCCGGGGGGGAACAACGCAAAGAGGCAATGTTTGCGAATAAGGTATACAAAATTGACGCAACGACGAAATTGGCAAAGAGAGACTGTATTGACTCATTTGGCGACGCCCTTAAATCCGGGCTGGTGAAAATCCAGTGGTAGATCTGAAAAAAAAAACTAGACCAAGGAAAATCGGGTAAAACCCAAGGGATCATCCCCGGACTCAGAAAGGGTAGCAAGATGTCTGGAATCAGCGGTAGAGAACGTGTGGAGGGGACTAGGAGGGGGGAAAAGAGTTCGACGTTTGGTCCAAAAAATGAGCTTCACAAGCCGGAACCTTGCACGACAAGAGGGGGGGGACCGATTAAATGAAGCCTCCAAGCTCACCGACACGGAAGGTTTGGTTCGGATATGTCCGTCAGAAAACGGGGCTAGGGGGTTCCTCTGGAGGATAAAAAACGTATGAGGTAACGGGCGCGAAAGGAGAAATGAAATAAAGAGGGGATACTGCAAAGATAGGAACTACCGGGTCCGTTTGAAGGACCAGTGAAGGTGTGAAGAGGGTTAGAAGGAGAAAGGGGGACACCCCAAAAAGCGAGTCTCATTGCAAGATCGCTTAAAGGAGGGTGTGTGATATTGGTATGCAGCGGTGAGGGGGGGGTGGCAGGACCCTGACGTTCATATCCTGTGAACTCAAACTGGAATGGTCCCGGTGGGAAACTGCCTGGGGATGGAAAACACCTTTGGTCGTGTGGGCGGGAAAAAAATACAGGGCATCGAACGCAAGTCGGAGTCGTGAAGCTGCAAAGGGCCTTAAGGAAATTTCTCTCGGAAATGACGTCCGAACAGAAAAAAAAAAAGGGGTAGGGGCGGAGTTGATTCTCATCAGGGTTTGCGTCGTGTGGGTGAGGTAACTCGGGGACTACAGGAAGGGGTGAATTAATCGGGGAACAAAATGAGAAATTTGAAATATTTCAGAAAACAAGGCATCTGAGATATAAAGGAACATATACGATGGCAAAAAGAGTTACTCCGCGGGTCCGCAAAACCGAAGACCGTCAGTAAGGAAACCTCCGCTGAGGGGAAAGAGGTGAGCCGGGTAAGAGAAGCAAGGCAAAAAAACAAGACGAGACGACGGAGTATAATGGCTCGCCTTCAAATTCTGGAAAGAAGATGGAATACGTCATTATTAGCGGGGCGAGACAAGCGAGGTAGCCTAGAAAGGAAGAGGGCTTCGCTTGCGCCTAGAGCGCCGGGAGCAAGATAGGTACCGTAACTGCAAATAATGCTTCTTTGAAAACATCGAGAGAAACACAACACGAGGGGGATGAAAGGCGCATCAAAGAGCCTTACCTGCGAGTCCAAGGCAACTACCGCCTCAAGAGACCTCATCGAGGCTCCACGCTCACTCACCTGCGCTTTGACCATGAAAGAAAAAGGCGCTGCCGGATGATCAGGGAAATGCTCTTGCCATAAATCGCAGAATGAGGGGGAAAGGAACTAGAATGATGAAAAGAGAACAAAGCCAGTGAAAGGCGGAAGCTGTCTACTGGGAACGGCAGAGAGCAAGCAAACGGCTGCTGAATTGAAAATTGAAGAGGTCCAGATCGGTCCACCCGCTGTATAAAGGGGTGAGCGATGGACACACCAAAGAAGGGTATCTCATTGGGCGAGGACGCAGAGGCTGTGTCTTGGGGAAAGAATTGACTCTATGGTATATGTTTCCCCCGGAAATACTCCTCACTGCCGGAATCAAAAGGGGTAAACAGACGAACAGAAAAAACCAAAGGGGGAAAAAGACAACCCCTGGGTAGGAGTCTTCATCAGCGCAGGATGGAAAGTAGACTTACGCCGATCCGACAAAGAAGAAGGAAAGACGGAGGATGTCTCAGAGAAAAAACGAACCCAGGAAAGTGAAAGCCGTCACAGACCCCGGAAGAGGAAGTCAAGATAGGAACAGTCAGAGCAAACAAAGTCGCCCCCCAAAGGCTGACCATATATACACTGATGCAAAAAAATCGTCCGCTAATGTGCCTCCCGCAGTCGGAGTGGGAACGTCGCCTTCAGTACACGATTAGAAGTCACCAAAGCAAGGAATAAACGAGGGCCTAGATGGGCCTGGGCAGGAGGAACGTTAGGAAGAATTCGGAAGATTTCCTTTCAAAATACAGGGGTTGGATTCAGAAAGGAAAAGCAAATTTCGGCAGTGAGAAGAAAAACTGAAAAAAACGGCGTCAGAAGGAAAGCGTATCAAAGAAAAAGAAATCAGGACAAAAAAAGTGATCATGCTTGAACGGGCCACGGAGGGAGTGAGCACAACGGAAACGGCATAAAGGGGGGGAAAGATTACGCCAAGGGAACGGCCCGCATCGAAAAGCTGATGTGCACAAGAGACCTGTAGGCCAAAAAGTACCATCTAGGGATGAATCCGGGAAAATTTTCGGAACCAAGCACGATTCCGGGGAAATGTCTGGCACAATCGGAACAAAAAGATAGGGACAAAACAGCCTTGAGTCGTAGATAGTCCCATAATGCGTCAAAGAGAGCGGGAAAACAAAATGTAGGAGGAAAATGAAAAGTGTAGGTGGCAATAAGAATTGATTCGGAGACATCGTCCTGGAGGGGTTCGAAAAAACTTGGCACGACAACTGATGGCGACCTTTGCGACACGTCCAACAAAAGGCAGAAGATGGGGACACAAGGCTTACGTTAGGCAAACATTGAAAGGGGAAATGCCGGGGGAACTATGAATCGTCAAGCCGTCCAGCGTGGGGGCAATTGGTGTGATAAAAACTCCCAGCGCAAACAGTCAATCAGGTACGGAGGGGGCCTCGTGAACCCAAGCGTAGTAAACTGGAGGAACCACTTAAATGTACTTAAAAATGGCCGAGAGACTCAGAAAAAAACAGAGGGAAGAGAGCTTCAATCTGTGTGCCGGAAAACAAGAATTTAAGTTGGTCGCATACACGGTCTGGAGGGGAACGAGTAAACCCCGACTGTAAGAGCAGGCAAGGTTACTTCGACTGGGTCAAAAGACCAACCAACCATTGAAACAACCAAAGGGACGTGATGACGAGGTCATAGGAACCTCTCAAGGTTCAAGAACTGAGAAACATACAAGGGATGGGGGCGAAAGTAAGACAGTGACGAACGAAAAGGGTTGACAATTGTGGGTATACAGGGAAACGCATATTGGGCGGCCACAATGGGGAGGGGAACAATCAAGGTGTGTGAGATAAAAAAGGATGTATGACGCACGGTGGGAGCGAACGCACACTTGGATATCGACCTAAGGGCTTGAAGATGTGAAGCAAGGAAATACTGACTCTTGGAGGGGGGAATCGAAACGTGTGGGTACAAATGAAAGCGAACATATAAGCATGAAACGGAAAGGGGTTGGCAGATGTAGAAAACGGATGTCATCCAAATAGTGACGGTTGGTAGGTTCTGGGTTTTGGCGAAGGCAGCGGGGGGGACACCGGGTGACAGGGGGGTATGAGGGACAAGACCTCAGTTAGACGGTTGGTGACAGCACCAAAGAAAAGGTCATGCGTCAGAAGAGAACCACGGCAGGTCTGATGTGGCCTCATGGAAAAGAAAAGAAAACGGAGACGCAAGCAAGGCCAGAGGGAGGGTTTCGAGAAGGATTCAAAAGGTCGTTTGACAGTAGGGGGGAATAATCAAACCGATGAGAACGAGCGGAACGGTCGATTAAAAAAATTCATCTGCAGGGACCAAAGAAAATAGGCAAGACCCGAGAATTGACCAAATGTAGGTGGAGAATTTTGGAGGCGAAGGAGAACACTCCATGCTAGGGCAAGTAAATCAAAGCAAAAAGAGGCCATGACAATCGGGAGTGTTTGGACCGGTGGAGAGGACTACTGTGGTTGCCGACAAGGACGTGTAATATCCGTGAGGGAGAACGGAGGGCTGTAAAAACGGGATGTACTGTAAAGGAAAGCCCCAAATGGGAAAGGGGTGGCTGATACGTGTCATCATAGACGTGCGAATGGCATGGGCAATTTATACGTATGTCTGAAAAGCGAAGGAATCAAATGAAGGTGGAACAAATACTAAGAAGGAGAATTCGACGAAACGGTCAGTTCGTCACCTAGGGTGAAGAAAGGATCAAACATTGTGTTCGTCGTGTGGTCGGGGGTAAACCTCGGGTGGGACGCCAATGAGAAAAGAGCCGAGAAAGTGTGGCTTTCTTGTCAAGAACAAGTGAGCGCGTTAGGATGGTAAACTTTCTTGAAAGAAATTCCTAGGCTACAGCGCGGTCAAAGAAAACGGAAAAGCTCAATCACAAGCCGCCTTGACCGCTGCTGGCTGCTAAAGTTATCCTTAGGAAGCGGTAAACGACCACGAAAGGGCCAAGACGAGAAAAAGGAGCGATCCTCCAGGATGGGCTAGAGGTCACGCTACAATGGGCACAGAAGTGGAGACGCAGCAATCGAAAGTCTTCGAAAGATCATCCGTGCGGCGAGTGCCGGGCAAACAAGTCTAGCAACCAGAGAGACTGCCGCCGGTATGATTCCGTGTGACATGTCAGAAAAATCTCCTGACAAAAATGAGAGGAAGAGGAGATCGGGTAAAAGAAAAATTGAACGGCCGGAAGGCAGGGATCGATCGGCTGCCACCGTCTCGCCAAAAAAAAAAGACTGGGCTAGGGGAGACTGGACTTGCGCCAAGACGATAATCTCGTGACATCAAAGCTGTTATTCGAGAATGATAACACATCTACTCGCTCAAATGGAGGGGTGCAAGCTGGAAAATCTCGGCAGAATAGAGCAACAGGACGCAAGGCGGCGTGGAAAACGATTGAAAGAGGGGATACATCTGGCTGAAAAGCGTTAGCAAGAGGACGTCCATTGTCAAAGCCCCGTTATCTCAGGTCTCTAGACTAAAGGAGGGGAATCGTGCAGGGATACTGTTCGTCCACGAGATAAAAATAATTACTCTACGGGCCTCACGAATAAATACTGAGGTTGAAAAGCAACAGAAAGAAAATGCGAACAACTATGTTTGACAAAAAATACCCGGTTTGGAATCATTCATATTACAGAGGCGCACCGTATTACAGCAGGACAACGGGACGAAGCGAAAGTTGCCGAACCATACGACGGAGGACTCGATCAACCCACAAACGACCCGGGTGAAATTGTCCATGAGGAAAAACACTGCCATTCAGGAAAGAGGACCGGAGGAAAGAAGGGGAGGGCAAAAATCGACGGCCACGCTCAAAGTTTCCAATAGAGAAGAAGGAGAGGGCAGCGCATCTTAAAAACGAGACAAGGAGACGCATTCCAGTAGGGGGGTTCGCCTTGAAACCAGGAAAGAAAAATTCCTGTGCACTGATGAAAAAGGAGGGCCGAGGGGGAAGCAGATGCCACGATGGTCGCCCGGGTGTAAGAGGGAAAAAATTCGAGGTGGAGGGACGAAGTGAACCAAGACGTGAGGTGACTAATCATCGAAAAAGCAAGAGGATCCCAGAGGCATCGCAGGCCAAAGAAAGGAAGAATGTTCAGCGGCTACTTGGACGTTCTTTGGAATGTGAAAACAAACTGAAGAACGGGGGAAAATTCAACGTTCAGCACCGCCCGCTCAGGACAAACTGGGATGTGCAGCTATACAATCCTTTCCACCGCATCGGGAGTGGATGGCGAAGGAATCCGGAACATTTTGGGAACAGGGGGGGACAACAACTCAACAAAAATACATTGGTCGTTTAAACATATCGTAACACCCACAAGGGAAACGAGCCCGGTGAAGGCGTCGAAAAAAGAGGCAAAGATCTGAGAAGGAACCCAAGTTCTTCGACCCATTCGTGTAGTGGAGAGAAAAATCACGCTCTCCGGGATGAAAAACCACTAGGTCCGAAGAGGCCCTTTTGGAGAAAGGGCCAAAAAACAGAAGAGATAGCTAAAAGAAAGGCCTTACGCTCAAAAAAAGAAGGGGTGTGACCCACGCCGGGATAACGAGAGGGCGACTCGATGACGACGTTAATCAGGACCAATGTTCGTGGGAAATGGGGGTAGCAGGGGGCAACTAACGCAAAGGAGATCACGGATATAGTGGTTAAAAATAAAATACCCAGATGAGAACAAACGTTAAACTTAACAACGTAGGGGGGGTGGAGCCACAAGCACCATCTGATACTCAACACACACGGAGGGGGGTGGAATGCTATCAAGGAGGTGGGAGCGCCAAGACCGGGGTTGTCCCACAGTTCGGAAGAGCTTGGGGAAGAGGGACACTCCGTGGACCGATAGAAAGGGAGGATGCAGGGGGGGAGTGCTTCCAGCAAAAAAAAAATCAACACCCAAAGGGCGGGTGAATTGACGGCGGGTCAGAGGAAGCTAAAATTTAAACCCCGCGGAAACAGAAAATTAATGGTGGGAAGTAAGGCCTGCAGCGGACAGGGTGGCGGGGGTAGAAAGTGTGTTTGAAGTGGTAAACAAAGGGGCCGAGGTGCATGTTTCTTGCGCGGAAGGAACGAGCTCCCAAGCAGACGGTCGGGGGGGGGGGTGAGGGTAAGCAATCTTTAGCACCGTGGGAAACCGCCGTAAGGTGGGCGAAAAGGTGAATATGGCACGCCCGTGTAAAAAGAGGGTGGGTGAGATACGCTGGGGTTGGTTGGAGGGGGGTGGGGGGGGGGGGGGCTTGGGTGTGGTGTGGGGGGGAAATAAAAAACTCGATGTGTTGCAATGAAACTCTGCAGACTATGAAAAAAAATCCGAGATCGTTTAAATTTGCACCAAAGCAGATTAGCCGGGTGACCGGGCGTAGGGAAATGCGTGATGGGGGTCCCATAGAAGAAGTACAACGGAAACAATCTCGAAGAGGGGTGGGTGGAAGGAAGATGAAAGAGCCGCAGGACTCCAAAAGTCAGAATTCGTGGGGGGGGTCCGTCCATACAGCCGTGGAAGCTAAACCGAGCTGAACGACGCGTCCACGATCGCCAAGATCGGTGACGGAAAACAAAAGCACAATCACGGATCTTGACCCCATGTAGGGAAATTGAGGCAACAAACGAACATGGACACGGGAGGCGGCGTTCATTGTTGTGAAAAAAAGGACGACGATTGTAATGATGAACGGCAGTAGAATGAGGTTTTGCCGACCAACGGATGAAAAAAAATAGGGCACCAGGGTGGAGAGGATGCCCACCCGGTCGGTGAGCACGGGAAGTTCCTCATTCAAGTTCAGGGCGGCAATTTTTACATGCGATCGCGCAGAGGAAAAGCGTGACTCAGGAAAAGCGGATGGTCAGAAGAAAAACTGAAAAAGAAACGTGGTGAAAGAAGAGTTTGCCGACTTGGTTAGTAAACAGAGGGTGCCAACGCAGCAAGAATTAAGTCTGCAGCGTTTAAGTTTTGAAGGGAGTTTAAAAACACTTGCCTATGGGGAAGGGACAAATGAGATAAACGGGAGGGGAAACATGGGAAAAAAAAAGCGCGGACAGACGAGCCAGGACCCTATCAATTAAGGAAGAGCCGTGACTGACTTGGAAGGTGTGATCCGTGCCAGAGAACGAAGCACGGCAGACCAAACGAAGTGAGAAAGCTGCGGAGGTTTAGGAAACTCATGCTGGAACTGTGAGGGAAAAGACGAAATTGGACGCTTGCGCGCAACGCGCCGATGCACAGCCTCCATGGACTCTTAGACTCTGAAGCAACGGCAGCCGGATCGATCCGGACTGCAATCCGGATTGCGAGGGGGGGGAAGTAGAGAGTCTCTCCCAAACCAACAAACGGAGCGAAGAGATCTAGGGGGAAAAACTTACAGGCGGCATGCCGGTATCGAGGCGACTAGCCTTCGAAGGCGCAAACTAAAAATTTCTTTCGTTTCCATGAGAAGAAGACTGACGCGACCAAGATCAATGAAGAACCGCGCATTCCCGCACAGCATGGAAGAAGGCCTCATGCGTCGAAAAGGGTCATGGGCGTGGGGGCAAGGAATTCTCAAGGCAGTCAACCATATTCCGGCTTCCTGATTTGAGGGGAAGGAAGTTGTAGGCTGAAATCGCGCGCTAGCAAAAGCAAAAAGGACCCCAAAGCCATTTTTGGAAGGGATCATCATAGAGAAGAAGGGGTTAATTGATAGAAATTGGGCAACTCATATTGGGACATGAGGGTTTGACGAAAACCCCGATAATTACCAGTCCGAAGAGGTCTCGCTAACGAGGGAAAGGAAAAAGACCAAATAGCAAACAAACCTAAACATAAAAGTCGTTATGCCAGAATTCAAGAAAAGCGGGGAAAATTGTAATCGGGAGATCGCAGAGCTAATTACGAAAGAAAATGAAAAGCGCTAAGCTCAAAAAAAACACGGTGGAAAGTCAACGCACCAACCCAATAGGAGAGCAAAGAGGACCAGGTCGGCACAACCAAAGGAACGACAGAACCATATCATACCCGATGCCAATAAGAAGAACTGAAGCAAGACGCATAAAGAAGTACCATGGGTGTCCCAAGTCGACTCGAAAGAGAGTCACCCCTACATTTACTCAATGGGCAAGACTATCATGGGCCCGGGTAGAAGAAGGATGCAAATTCCTTTCTCTGAGGACAGCAGAGGTTTTATTATCAACAGCTGGACAAACAAAAAGGGGTTCACGAAAAGACATAAAAACGAAAGAGCCACGGAGGAGCCCGACTTGTCATCAAAACAATCAGACTGGAGAGAGGTCTCGCTGAAATTGCCGTTACGATGGTTGGCAAAAACGGAGACTGTGTGTCCATCAATAACCGTAAGCCCGCCAAGAAAGAGACAGCGATGATTTGCAAAAGACCATATTAAAGGGTACATCGGGGGTGGGGATTAAATCCGGAGAAACTGTGGCCAGAAAGGAAGATATCCTTATCATATTTTCATCAGTTCAGATCGGACCCCAACACGGGAGATTTCCCAAAGAAAAATGATCGTAAGGGGTCACATATTTGCTAAACGCAGAGACATTAAACATGCTGCTGGGGGGTGTCGACAACGGGGAGGTGAAATAAGATTGATGCGGAAATCAACGGCGGTCCGTGTCGGGTTCAACAAAACCGTTAATAGCCACTGGGAGGGGAAAATGGGGATACAAAGGTCCTAACAACAATCGAAAAATGTCAAACAACTAATAAGGAGTTCCCAATTCAATTGTGGTGCCGAGGGGCTGAAACTGAAACATCGTTGTACAATCAAGAATCACTTTGGGTGAGGGGGGAATGGGGGGTTTGGAGTTGGCTGAAAAATAAAAACAAGCCCAGTCTATCAAAGTCCTAGTTGTTCCTGAAACAACAAGATTCAAGCTAAAAGTGTGGGAAAAAAGGTCAACATTTGTGTAGGCACCCACAGTGCTCAACAAAACACAAAAAGGGAGGGGGGGGGGAGAAAAGAAGAAGCAGATGGGGCCTGAGAGTGAATTGTAAAGAAAATTTCTTAAAAAGCTTGGGAGACGAAAACAAGACCTTCGAAGGGAGCCAGGAGAGGTGTCAAAAGCCAACACAAGGAACAGAAAGGTTACTCTGGCAACAATCTTTTCACAAAACTGCGGGTCACAAGGGGGAAAGGGGAGGTGAAAGGCCGACGTGACGATCGCTGGGAAGTTGCCTTGTAGAAAAACACCATCAGGGGGCTTACCATGGAAGACGCACAAGGAGAAACGAGGTTCACGAACCAGTCTTGATGAAAAGACTGGGTACAGAGGAAACGGAGGGGGAGTAGCGTCTCCGCGTGTTCAAACTCATAACTACAACCCGGAAGGAACGGCTTGCATGGGGGAAAAGTCAGCCCTGGTGGGTACGCTGAAAATGAGCCAGGAAAGACGGGTTTGGAGGGAACAAAGGGGAACTGATGCATCCAATCACTTAGAAGGAGATGTCTTTTGAACTCAAGAAGAGGAAGGGGGAGGTATGACCGGCTATAGGGGAAAAAAGGGCTATGGACGATTGTTTCCAAAAAACATACAAAAAAACCAAACCGGCAGAAAAGGGAAAAGTTATTGGGGAATGAGGTATGAGTCAGCCGGGCCGAAGGCTCGGCGTTAGGGTTCTCAATGGTTCAGAAAACCTTAAAGTCACGCTCTGTAAAGGAGTCCATAACACCGGCATGCTGTGGGACGAAGCGCGAACGTATCTTAATAAAATCGTGTATCTGCCGGGCCCAGAAATAGGGAACCCTGTGCTACCGGATGTGCAAGACGGTGACGAAAAGGCGAAAGGGGGAAAAGAGGCGATGGGGGGGAGGGGAGAATGAATGCTAAGGATCGCTGCACGGTTATGGAGGGTACCTGCCGGGTCGGGGCGATGTGGGGGAAGAACGGTCCATGACCGGCGCAAAGGAATAAAATATATGAACGGGCCGTGGTCCCACCGGGCCTGGAAGCTAGGGGAATCAATCGTTCATGGGCGGCAATTAAAAACGAAAAAAAAGGATCTCTGTAAGGAGAAGGGTTGCTCAACGACGCAGTCGACGGACGAAAAGGGTCACAACGAGGGGGTGACAGCTTATGGTTCGTCGTGGTTTAACACAAAGCGGGAGACGCAGCAGTGAGGCATATGAAGCTATAAACAGCGTCTCAAGAAATTGAAACTTTAAATAACTTAAACTCGCCACGAGAGAAAGGGAAAGGACTGGGGAGAAAGGAAGCGGAGGCAGAAGCGAGGTGAGCACACCGATACGTACCTAAATAAGGAAGTAAAGGGGAGGAGGGGGAGAGTGATTCCATTGGACGTAAGCAGCAAGAAGAGTAAGCACAGAAGACTACTGCGGATATTACGAACGCAAGAAGGACGACATTCTGACGAGCAGTGAGAGATGGCGCGCAGAGAGAAGTGCTCTTCTAATTA
>Ga0179593_1580258_pt1 | contig 19310 bp, 27 predicted proteins | sample CZODoug2_1_08_16_FD_185931 | JGI IMG/M metagenome (GOLD analysis project Ga0179593, IMG submission 185931) | Vadose zone soil fungal communities from Angelo Coast Range Reserve, California, USA - CZODoug2_1_08_16fungal (PacBio error correction) | ecosystem: Environmental > Terrestrial > Soil >...
TTGGCGGCTGAAACTAGAGGAGATTTCCTCAAAATTCGGTCCACGGCTAAAGATCCCGAGATCCCGAGAGAGCCGCCGGTCACGAAGAGCACCGGGCATTGAGGCGACCTTACGGAACAGAGGATATCCCGAACCGGGCGCCCGCATGAAAAGTCGGCAAACAAGGGAAACAATTACTACGACGAAAAGCTCAATTATTCCTAATCAAAGGGGCCGTCAGGGTCCCGCATGGGGCGAAGGGCGATAAGGGTGTTGTGGTTAAGACGAAATCGGGAGGTCTGGCTGCGGATTTGTCTGCAAAAAGGAATGGTGAAGACACCTCCACATCCACGGCAGTTCCGGAATTGGCCGCCTCAACAAACTTGCACGAGGCGGCCGGGGGGCTATAACCGCTTTATCTATAACGAGGGCTGAAAACCGGGGGGAGCCACGGTTTCGCAATGCCGATTCGGACCCCGGGTACCAAACTGCGTATCGGGGCTTTACGGTGAATGGAATCGCTCTAAGCCAGGCCCGAAAGAGAGTCGGCGAAATGAGGTCCGCGAGGGGGACAATTCGGGAGGCGGGGTTTTAAAACCAGCTCTACGGAAAAATAACTGCTCGTTTGTTGGAAATCCCGATAGGGATGGGATGGAGGAACCGCTAAACTCGGGTGTCCTGGAACAGCGGACGCATGACAAAGCAAAATTGCAAAACGTTAGGAGGACTGGGAGAAAAATAATCGACCTCTTGTCATCGTGGCGGGAAGAGAAACCTGCGATGAGCGAGGACACGGCCCAGCGAAGGAGTAAGCCGATAGTGACGCTCAATGCGGAAGGTCTCAATTCTGTAGCGGTCCGACAGAACTAAGGAGGGGCGTGAAAAGAGTAAGGCGCTGGTGAACAGCCCGTCGCGACTGACCACACGGGTCGAGAGACCATGGGCTGGCGATTCATGCCGCGATGGTTCGGGAACAGAAGAGGATCGAAAATAAAGGCTATGTTCCAACCTCGACGGTTGTGCGGAGTACGGGTGGGGGCGAGGAGGCGCTTCGTACACCCTGCCGAACCACCTCTATCGAGGATCTTGGAAGTGGTGCGAGTCTGGTGACCGCTTGGGGCGACAGGCGTGGGAAAAAATGGTTACCGCCGTCGAAAAGGTCAAAGGATTCTGCGATCAAAAAGGTCTTGCGCTTCAATTCGCAACCACGGGCGAAAAACTAACGACGAAACAATGCAGGAAAAGAAGAACTTGGCAGAGGGGGATCAACCCCGTAATACGCAGGAGTGGAAGGCACGGTGACTGACGATGGCCGCGGCGTCGTGACGAGTGGGCGAACGGGTAGTAAGCCTGAAGATTGGTGGGGTAGGAACTATTGGTGTGAGCCTATACGGGCGGGGACGGAAAAGGCAATCGACCCTTTAGGCTGACCTGCCGCCAAAAAGTATGTGAAGATCATCGGGAGGACGACGAAAAAGTGAGACGAAATGTCCATACACGGGGTGAGGCCGTAATCGAACGGAAATTCCCGTTTGGCGGAAAGGGTACCTTAAGGTGAGGAGGGAAGGCGCAGTCTTTACCCGAAAGCTGGACATGGTGGGACTAATGATAAAAAAAAATAGTACAACGGGAAAAAAGAGTGGCGCCGCACGCCTGAAAAAAAGAGCTGAGACGGGAATCGACCACCGCCCGACTGCGAAGGAGAAATTCAGATCTGCCACGGTGGGGGGGGGCCAGCAGATGGTCTAACCATAGCCTCCAGAGCGGAAAAGGTTACAAACTGCAACGGGAAGAATGACACAGCCGAGGACAGCTCCCCCAAGGATGATACTCCTGGGAGAAAAGCGGATTACGGGGGGGGGTGTATTAAGGAAAAACACTTAAACAAAGGCTTTCACGTATGGGGAGGGGGGCCAGAAAAACTAGAGGTGAGGAAAAAGCCACGATCGGTTGGTGCTGGGGACCGCCCCCGCTGACCCGCGTGAACCAGAAGGGAGGGAAGGGGGAGAGAGGAGGGGCTCATCAATATCCGGAGAATGAGAAATGTTTGGGAGTCCGGTTACTTTGGACAAAACATGTTATCGATCGGGAGATCGCCAGGGGTTCGGGGCCAGACCCGAGGGAAAAGAAGGGAGGAAAGGGTCGAGTCCGACCGCTCCCGGCAAATCTCGTGGGGAAGGGGCGGCCGTACTCTCGTTGGCTTCCGCCTAGGGAGGGACGACCGAAGGTCTCGCAAGAAGGAATGGATGAATCACGTGAAGGGGCGGCCGCAACACTGGCGTAAAAAAGCATTGCCCGTCCCGGGGTTGAACAAGACGGATGCGTATTCTTTATTCTTGGGGCGCCGTCGGCTAAGATGTCGGGTGGGCCAATGCGGTTTAGACGACAGAAGGATTAAGGAAAGGTACCATAGGGAGTCGGCGGGCCCGGAAATATATCTCCAACCCGGAACATGTTGATCCGAGCGTCGTCGTGACATTAACCTCGCAAGGAAGGGGGGACCTGGCCGTTTTCTCTGCGCTCAGACAACAAGTTGACGAGCACAACGTAGTCGCGGCCCTGAAACCAGGACCTGAGGAGATAGCGAAGTTGCACGGAGATCCTCCGCAACCGGGGATCCCCGGGAAGGGACGTTACTCTGCCAGACGGGTGCAAGTGAGGAAACGCCAAAACTTGGTTGGACCTCTGCGCTTGAACTAGATCTCGCAACCGGCCCCGGGGGAAATCAATATCATTTATAATAATAACGAGCTCGCAAAGAGTCCGGACCGAAGGGAAAGTAGAGAACTAGAGGGGGGATAGCGTTAGCGTGTACGCCGAGAGGCAAGGACAACGCACCGGCACGATCACCGGGAGGTGTTCTCGGACTCACACGGGCCGAGCGGCACAGGCGAGTTCAGAATCGGCCATCAAACGACATCGTCGACAAGAAGGGATGCTCTAAGCAAGGGCAAAGAATGGGTCCCAGAACTCTCTGTCTCGCAAGCTGATCAACGCCCGAGACCAAACAAAGGATCGTCTACTGTAACCAGAAAAAAGCCCTCAAAAGGGGGATGCTGAATCACTGGAAAAAATGAGGCACCTCAATAATTAAGATCGCCGCCGCAAGCGGATTCAAGCGAAATAAATCTCCGCCCTGAAAAAAATGAGCACCGGGCATGAGGTTCAAAGACAATCAAAAAACAAGATTATCTCAGAAAAAAAAAAACGGATGAAGTCAAGGGAAACCTGATACTCATTTCCAGTTCATGCCTCGCCCAAAAAGGCTCCTCGCAGGAAGGGCGGAGCATTTGCGATTTCGCTGTCATGAGATCGCTCGGCTCAAATATTCCGGAGGGTCTGGAACTAAGTAAGCTTGAGACAGCACCCTAGAGGAAAAAGTTAAGATCTGAGAGCGTGCGGAGGGAATCCAGGGGGATCCAGCTCCGCGACGACCAGAGAGGAAGGACGCCGGACGGGGGAGTCGGGAGGAAAAGCATTCGGTAAACGGGAAGAATGTGAGGAAAGCACTTCTGACCTTGAATTCGCGCTGCGTGAGCCACTAACCTGTCGTATCGAAAGGACGGTGCGTTGTCCGGGAAAGATCGGCGGGACAAAACGTCAGAGAGGGTCTCAGATCGTCCCATAGATGGTCCGACTCTTTCTGCGCCGTGAGAGAGGCAGAAGAGGAGGTATTCGGGGGCTGTCTTTACCCAGGAAAGAAGAGATGACGCAAGCAGAGGTCAAATAAGAGGGGGGGCGAGCCACGGAAAATTAGAGAGTGGAGTCAAAGGCGTACGTTTATTTCACATCGATCAAGGAAATGGGTGGAGGAGGAGTACGGAGCGTGACCAACAAATTGGAAACGCTGCGCCTGCAATCAGTAGGGTGGCAGGGAAAAATTCCGGGGGGGGGAGAGAGAGACGGACAGATGTCTTGACTTATCGCCATCCCCCGGAAGGACAGGAAAAAAGCAAAGGACATCAAAACAAAAGGAGGAGGTTGTACTGCGAGAGTTCACGGACTCGAAGAAGAACTCGAATTAAAGGTTAATAAGAAAAAAAAGTTACGGAGCAACTACTCGCCTCTTAAAAATTCCGACAAAGCAAGACATCGTCAAAGGGGAAAACGCGCAATACAAGATCGCTCCTCGACTACCTCGAAGCTGAGGGAAAAAGTAATGGCCAGACGCCGGCAGCCAAGGAATAAAGAATCCATTCCTCCATCCCGAGAAGGCTGGGGAGACGAACAATGCTCAAAGATAGGCCGCAGGTACAACGCATTGAGACAGCCGTGTGTTTAACCGCCAACAGGGACTTTGAGAAAGCCTACTATTCTCTGGTACACGATGGAAGAAAAAGTAATGGCCCCGACACCACTGGGCAGAAGGGCGGGCCAGGATTGGGGGACCAGAACCCCGCGACTGCGCACAACATTGAAAAGAAAAAGAAGGGAATTTGGGGCGGCTTCAATCATCACATCGATGCTCGAGCGGAGGTTACGAACGGCAGCCCAACGGGGGAAGAGAAGACAAACGGGCTCGGAACCTTTTCCGGACTTGAAAAGAAATAATATGGGGAACCTCCGTTTTCGATCGAGCGGAAGGAACGAAAAGTAATCCCCGTGTCTCCCAGGAACTGAGCAGAAATCTCCACTCGGGGGAGAGATTGTAAAAAGTCGCAGCTAAAAGAACCCTTACTCCCGCAACTAGGGAGATGGGAGGCGAAACTCGGTCCCACGTCCGCTACTGCGCTGAAATTTGGGGAAGGAATGGGAGAGACCATGCGGTGGTCGACCTTCGCACGCAGCGAATTGAAAGGCGCCTGAACGCGACGGGTATGGGAAGACATAAAAGGGTGATATGAGCCAGAAAACCTGTTCTCAGCCGGTGATCAAAGAACTGTCCGAAGACGGCCCTCCGGGCCGGTAGAACACGCCGTGGTCGCGGGGGGGAATGTCCGGTCAAGAACGGAAGAGGCGCGGGATTGCCCGTTTCACAGCGGCCTCGAAATAAGGGAGGCTTCCGACGCGGGCCCCACGTGAAACCGCGGCCCAGGGGGGCAATAAAGGAGAAAAAGAGGCTCCCACCATCGGCATGTCCCCGACAGCAAAGGAAGACCGACTTCCGAAAGAGGCCCGGAAAGCCAAACTCGACGACGCATCGGGAGAAAAGAACCCGTCACAGCGCCTTCTCGTCAAATAAGCCGTACTCGTCTCGGTGGGGTCAAACCAGAGCCTGAGCAGCTCGGGCATTTTAGGAAACGAGGTCGTCGCAGGAAGGAAGTCGAAAGGGGCTAATTATACCTATACTGCCAGAACCAAGAACGCGCCCGGCGGTCACCATGCCCGTTAGCGCCAAGCTGAACCTTCAGTGGAAGCTTAGGATTCGCAGGAGAGGGGGGGTACGGGAAGGGAGTCACCTCTCGCACCGGGAGGCCGCCAATCCTCCGTGTTGGCAAGGTGGAACGGATAGTCTTGGGGGGGGAAAGGAATCGGGGGAGAAGGATTCGTTCCGCAGGGGGGGGGAATCTGGGGGCCACCTCTCCGACGAGACCTCACCCGCCTCGAAGGGTTTTCAGTCATCGACCGGCCGCCGGTGAGCGATAAGTTTAGAGACTAGCAGACTCGCATTCGGCCCGGGAAGGGGGGGTCGCTCGGTACGAGCAAGGATCCGAAGAGGTCGCGCACACTTTCCTCCTCCGGTTGGCCACGCAGGGGAATCTTTGCCTGTCGAAGTGTCCCGGAAACGCGCGACGAGGTTTAGCGGAAAAAATAGAAAGCCCCTATGGTTGGGACCAAAAAGAAAGCAAGGAAGGTCGAAAGCCTTGGTGGTTCCACCATACCCGCACTGCTTTCTAAACCATCCAAAAAGGGGGCTCCTAGAGATATAACCTTTGGCACTAGAGTCAGAGCAATAACCCCCTACCCCGCTCCGCCAGTAGAAAGCCGGGATAGAAAGGGATCGACGGCGTTGGGGGGGGAAAAGACAGTCTGCTTCACATAAAACCTTCGTAAGCTGTCGGGGAAGACGCCGAGGACGCTAGTTCCTCCGATGTTTAAAGGAGCACTTGGGGGGGGTAAGACTAGACTTGTACGGAAGTGTCATAGCCACAGAGCGCAAGAAGATCTTCGCAGGGGGAGGGTCAACGAAAAACCTACCGTCTCCATGGAACCAGGCGCCCCGCTGCATCGCAGACTGTCCAAATGTGGGAGGCGACATAATTGGGGGAGAGTGAAAAGAGCATTTACTTGTCCGAACCGACCGGGCGCCCGTAGGATAGCGGAGCCGTCGAGGTACTTCAAAACGGAAGAATCGGGGAGAGCTCCGACCTGGCGGCGAGCCATCGTCGTCCGTCGGGAGCCGGTGAAGTAGGCTTGGGTCGGACGCGTCATGAAGACGAGGCCGAAAAAAGAATCCACAACAACGGAGGGGGAGATATGGGCGAGTCGAATCTTCTCATGCGCCGATTGACGACATCCTCCCAGAATCCCTAGAGAAAGGACAAAGATATTGCGATCCCTCCGGGCCGTAAGCTATCAGGGACCGTGAGGAAAAAAGCCAGCACAATCTCGGCCTACCGGGCGGCCCTAGGGGCGGAAAACGTCACGGTCTCATCTATCCCTCGAACCTACGCATAACTCCACATTTGCGTCGCGAATGGACGCGGGAGAAAATGGCATTGCACTTCGTCTTTTGTTTGGGGGAAGAAAAGCTACGAAAACCGGAGGTCGCTCACTCGCATGTGGATAAGGACCTGAACCTGCAGTTCTTAAAAAAAAAAAGGTACGCCGCAACATCAGGATAGCGCAGGATCGGCAGGAAAGGGGAAAAAGACTCTCCTAAGGGCTGCCTACGCGGGAATGGACAACCAGACGGGGAGAAAGGAAGATAGTCCAGGTTAAATCAGGTTAGTATTGCGGACAGGGAGGGTCAGTAAGAAAAAAATACGTCTGGTTGGACCTACACTTGTAGAAGGCGGCTAAAGGGAGCGCGATGGATCTAGTGGAGGGATGGTGAACCACTCGACGGAAGCTCCCGCGATTGTGTGGAAAAACTAAATAGTTGATTCAAGAGGGGGGGGTATAGAGAGCTCGCAGCCTTTACAGCGTTACGATGACCAAGAAAGAACGTGGCCAACAGGCGGAGACGAGGAGCCTACGCAAGGACCCTTCTGAGAGAGTTACGGGAGGAAGGCGACAGATCTAGGACCCCCTCCCGACCGAAGGACGATGCGAGCGCGCGATCGCACCCGAATTGAGGTTCTAACCAGGGAGGGAGACGAAACTCGGCGGTGCATACTTGGAAGGAAGGCGCGGACAGGACGCGGCGACCGGTCCACAGGGGCAAAGGCGAACGTAACGGGTGGGGAGTCCAAGAGGAGGGTTCTGTGCTAACCATAAGATTCCGGACGGTGCCACCCTCGACACCCCCCAGGTGGAATGTGACGGAGGGGGGGTGGGAGCTAGCAGAAAAACCTCTCCTTCGAGAAGCTGCGACGTTGCCAAAGTGCGCGTGACAATTTTTACGGCCATAGGAAAGGACCGCCGGAAAGGTCCAAGACGCAATGGGAAGTTCTCGGGAGGGGGGGGCTTGACAGTGTGAAACCCGAGTGATCGACGGACAGAGCCGCCGGAAAGAGACGGTGCGCTGGGAGATACAAAAGATGTGATCAACTACGGAGGATTTGGACAAAAGAGCTCGGGAAAATATGAGCTTCGTCGATGCGTCGTCGAAGGGGGGGAACGCCGGGAGCGAAGTCGCTGAGATTGGCTTCGGGGGAAGGGTCAGCGTTGGGGTAGAAGATCTTTTAGGGAAGACGTCTACCCTTTTTCGAAAAAGGGGGAGGGGACACGGGGCGATCAATCTTGCAGCCGCAAGGATTTGGCGATGACGGCCATAAGGACTGAATGCTTGAGAAGTGAGGGAAATACATTAAAAATCCTATGGCCAATGGGGGAGGAGAAGGGTTCGGGCGGGGGAAAGTTCGTGATAACGGAAACGGAGGGAAAAAATGTGGGGCAGTCAAACGTGGAGAGTACCCCAAGCACACTCCAGGGCAGCGAAGAATAAGCTGAATACTTGCCCTCGACACCGCCGCGGAGAGGCTGGGAGTCGGAATGTTCAGATACCTTGCTAGTTCGGACGTGCACGTGGACGGAGCTACCATCTCTCCACGCAGAGTGGGGGGGGGGGGGGGGGGGGGTGTGGACCTGATTTCGCGGCGACCTCAAATGAAGACACAGTCAGGAGGCAACCTACGCAGCTGAGCAGGTCCTTGGAGATGACGGGATTTAGTTGGGGGGGAGTTAGGCAACCTATAACGCACTCGATAACGACACCGTCGACGGGGGTCGTTCAGGGACCAGTTTAAAAAACCACTCCACTATCGTTGACTTGCGTGCGGAACGTTCGTTACCCAGCTGAGAGCTAGGAGAGGAGGAAGTTGAATAGCCAGGGGCTGGATCAATGGTGTGCAGCAGCGCGGGTAACAGTTGACAGGTTCTCGAGAGAACCGCGCGAGAGGGGGGGACCGAAAAGGAAATTCAATCTTTGAACCTCGAATCGGCATCGCTCAGGACCCGAATCTCGTGAGTTCATCACACCTCAAGGCGAAGCGACAATTAAAATTCGGGAAGACCTAGATAGAGGGGGGAGAATGATGACTCCGACTTGCGAGAAGCTTCTGGTGAGAAGGCCCTTCCCCGTGGTTTCATCTAAAAGGAGAGAGTCGAAAATCTGTATTCCGCGTAGCGCCTGGTCGGAGGGGAGGTTTGGAAGCGCAGATGCCTCGTATGGGGGGCGGGGAGGAACGGGATGCGCTAAAAGGCACTATGGGGTGTGGAATATATCTCCAGACCGCACGTATAATTGATGAGGTTGAGCATGCGCCTACGGGGGTCACGGCTGCCTCCGGTTGGCAGAATCATTAAAGAGAAGGGAACGGGTTAGGGAAAGAAAACACGGACAAGAGGGATTTCCCTGAACCCCTTACTTATGGAGATGGGCAGAGCGACGCGAAAATGGGTCACGCTAGGAGCCAAGGGGTAATCGTAAGATGTGCACCATAAAAACCAGAAAAGCCAGAGGGTTGCAATTTGGCATCGAAGCCCGACAAAGACCAAAGGGGACCGGAGGATCTCCTTCAAAGAAGCGGGGAAATACAACGCCCGAATATGCTTCATGATGGAATAGAGAAAGAATAATCGACTGTCGGGAAAAAGTAGAGTAGGAAAAAAGAGGGGGGGGATTTGACAAATAGCAATTACCGCACCGTAGGGAAAAAACCGACAGAGCCTCACGCCGACGCGACAATTCCAGGGGAGACGCTGCCATCAAATGAACATCTTGCTCGGAAAGGGGAGAAACGCTATCAGCGGGGGAAGTAGGGCAGCCACACGGTGAAAAGAGGGCAGGACGACATTTAGTCTTGATCCAGGCGCCCAGCGACCAGCAAGCTGGAACTCGGTCACCATTGCAGCCGCAAGAGAGGAAGGACTTGCGAACAAATTTATTTAAAAGCTCCCCCCTCAAAGAAGACAGAGGGGAGTGAGATTGAGAGAAGAAGGAATCGCCAATGCTCCTAATGCGCGGTGGACCGGTGAAAAAGGTGGAGGACGCATGAGTCATACGGCAAAATCTGGATGTAGTCTCTACCAAAAATCACACAAAAACGAGGAAAAAGACATCATTTGTGGCCATGCCGATGACTCATCAGTTCAATACCGGGGACGGGCCCTACACCGCGCAGGCCAGGAGCAGGACTTGAAGACATTAGTACTGTCGGGCAAGAGGGGGCCTTCTGGGAGAGTAAAGGAAAAGAGAAAAACAAAAAGCATCCTGAAGAGAAAGAAAGAGCGGAACGACTCAGACGATTATACGCAAAAGAGGGGGGAACCCCTTACGCCCCATGTGCGATGCGATCAGTTATCAAGAGTTACGACTTTTTCTTCGCAAAGGAATCGAAGGGAAATTTTACGTAGATTCCGGGTGAATACCGCGGTTGTACGAAAGAGGTGCGTGGGGGCGCGGGGGAAGTACGGATACAGCTCGTTCTACGACTCGCCGAATTCGCAACTCTTTCTGGGCAGAAAGATAGAAATAGGTGGATATTTCGGGAGTCATTGCAAGGAGATAAATTCAGAAAGCACAGGATAATCAATCTTATGTGGAGACGTCGAAAGGAAATTAATAGCTGGCCATTGAGTCAACGGGCCGTACGTGGGGGGAAGTCGGTGATACCGGGGAGCGGGTGAGGAGGAAAGGGGCGTTGACACAAGGGGAAGCGGGGGAGCCAGCTGAAAAAAAGGGTAAGGTTTTAGGGGAGCGAACGGGGAGCTCTCAAGAATAGAGTCTTGAAGAGCCCCGACCCCCGGCCCGGGTCCACACGAAGGGGCGAACGACGAAGAGTCCTCAGCGAAATTTTTCGGAAAACCGGAAAAACAACTCGATTACCTTGTGGAATAAGGGGGAGAAATCTCAGGGGTACTCACTAAAAGCATCTGCGCTTCGACAAGCAAAGGAGAAGCCGCTAAAGGGGAGCGGCAATAACAATATCTCTGCAAAAGAAGGAAAAGGCCCTCTCCTGCAGCAAAGTCTGGCGGACGCAAAAACAAAAAAACGGGGGGGGGGGGGGGTGAAGAGCAAGACCTAGGGATAAATCAGGGTCAGACGATTCTCAAAAAAAAGGCATGTGGGAAGAGAGTGTTATGACCTCGAGATAGGAGGGAAAAAACGCAGAACTACGATTCGCGGTGACATTAAAAGCTCGCCAAGGGTCGGAAACGGTCAGGATTCAGAGAGGCTATACAATAGGGGGAAAACACAAGAAGAAAAAGGGCCAGCTGCCTTGCTATGGGGCGCCAATCAAAGGGAGAAATCCAAACTTCGGGTTTCACGAAACGGTCAGCCGCACGGGGAAGGACTGCGCAAAAGGCGCTGCAATCGCTAAGGGCGAAAGTAAAAGAAATCAGGGTTACACAGGTTTTCTTTCAGGAAGGAGGTTATAGTGAATAACGAAGCACAACGTAAGCCCGTCATCTCCCAGGAAACCTGTAAAAATGGGAGGAGAGCACGAGGGCTGGCTTGAAGGGTTATGAGAAAATCAAAATTGGGCACCTTACTACCGAAAAGGATGGGAAGAACCCTCGTCCAGAAACGTACCACAGCGGGCAAGAGCATTTTCCAGGCCTTCCAAAAAAATCGGGGGAAGAGGGCCCTTCTCCGCGAGCCGCACAGGAACAGAACGCGCCGCGACGGGATTAATTACAGGGGAAAAGAAGGGGGTAACAATGGTCCCCGCAACCTTTCTCCTCAGGGTGATAATTGGGGAAGAAATTTCCAGCGGCCCCGAGAATACGACAGGCAATCGGCAAATGATGTCCCGGTCACGGGCAGCGCGAGGTAAGATCTATTGGCGAACGGTTCAAACTAGGAAGGGATCCGCTGAATCGCCCGACCGTTGCCGCGGCCAAAGAAAAACGGTCGAGCGTAACCCACGACAAGATAGGTCATGATTCAAAACACTACACAGCAATGGAAGAACTGAGAAGGTACCCGCCCTCCATCTCGCGAAAGATGGCACCAGCGGCCTCGGTCAAAGCAAGAATAGAGCACAATCCTGAGTTCTCTGATTTGAAACAGAAAGCCCAAGGGTTCGTCCTTATTCAGGCGGGGAGAGAAAATCACGGGCCATGGCCCTTCGAATTGAGGGCAAGACCGAGAAAGAAGACGCAGTCAGGAGTCGAAACCAAGGCACCAAAAAGGGGCCCGTTATGCACCAAACGGTAAACCGAGCGCACGGCGCCGTAATGTAGAGGGTGTTAACGAACGTTGGAAAAACGGAGGCTCAGAAGAGTCTCAACAGGTTACTCCTCCAACAACGTCGAGGGGGGGAAAAGACCGGTCAAGTTTAGTATAGGGAAAGTACCACTAAAGTGGGGGGGGGGCAACCGGGGAGGGGGTCTCCTATCTTCCTGTGGGGACACGAAGCAGACGTCAAAAAAACCGCGCCGTCGTAAGGAAGAACGAACGAAAGATGGCGGCACCAGAATCTCTCCTTGTGTAGAACCTAAAAAGGGAGGGGGGAGAATCCAGTCTCGCACCGAATCAGGTAAACGTGCAAGGGCCGGGTCGCTCGAGTCGGCGGGGACGATAACGAACTCTTCGAACGGAAGAAGGTAGTCGAGGTTCTTTGAACCTGTTGGCCACGCTAGGGGCTTTGGTACATGTACGCTGTTACCGCGACGAGGCGGATCTCCCTATTACCTAGGGGTTCACCACAAACGCAATAGCTGACATGAATGGGTCCACCATCCCCAAAGAAAGGAAGCGCGAATCAGTTCGCGCCCGCACGATATCACCGCGTGCACCGAAGGATGAATTACCTAAGCAAAAAAAGTCGCACCTTAGGTAAGGAATCTGGAGGCAAAAGGGGGAGGATTTCTCTGTCACCGCCCGTGTCGAAGACAAAAAAGACCATCTGCCGCTATTTAGCAATTGGGAACAATTTGGGGAAACTGAGAATGGAGTTAAGCATGTGGTCATACAAAGGAGAAGGGGAACAATCCGCACGTCGCGTGTACGCGGTCGACAACGAACTACTACGTGTCGCCATTCCCCCAGAGGGAAGGTCAGAGACAAGGGCCGGCCATAATTTGCGGTGTTAGCGCGTGCCCGTGACGGTTGCAGAACTCGTGGGCAGCACGTCGAGAGAGGGAGGAAGGCAGGAAGGGGACTCCTGTCACGGTTATCATCTGCCGAAAGCTGCCACCGGAGAAATCGGGATCGTCCAGGGTTCGACAAGGCTATTGGGGAGAGGTTCAGTAAATCAAATTAAGGAGGAAAAATAAATCCCACCTCAATCTCAACAAAACAAACAGGAAAGAGAGATGTGGCTGGGAAAGAGTCTTCAATTGGCGTTTCAACTTTCAAAAGGAAGACATAAGAAGAGCCCTTACTATCGCATCTGGCGAAGAAGGGGAACGGTCATAAGAGCTTCTGAACCGGGAGAGAACGGGCTCCTAGCGATGCTCGGCCGACGGGACCGCGGTTGGGTTAAAAGGGTAATGCAACCGTCAAGGGAAAAAGCTAAATATTTCCGCCACAGTTGGGGAAAGAAAAGAGGGCGGGCCGCCATGGGGGCGGCGACCGGAAAGCGTTGGGGAAACCGCTAACCTGAAACTAGGGAGGCTCAAAGGAGGTGATCCCTAAAAAATGCCTAAGAAAACTTCTCTTCCCCAAGTGGGCCGCCTCAACAAAGCAAGCTGCGAAAAGCTGAATGAACAGGGCGGGAGAGGGCTTCAAAACGACCTGGAAGGGCAACACGGAGGTGTCGCACCGGGGGGTATCCCGGCTTTCAAAAAAAGCTGCGATCGGGGTATAGGAGTACGGTGAAGGAGAAGAAACTAGGCAGGACGGAAGTGGCTACCGGAGGCAAAAATGTGCGAGGGGACATTCTGTAGGCTTTGTATGGGGAAAAAGGAAAAATAGCGCGCCGAGGTTGGAAACTCCCTGGGATCTAAGAGGGAGATGAAGTCAAAGGGTTCCTTAAAAAACGACCAAATCCCATCAGAATTAGAAAGGGAGCCGAGACGCCTCGAATCGGGTGACGGCCGGGTGAGATGACCCCCGGAAAGGGACGGAAGAATCCTGAATGCAACCGAGATCGTCTCTCAAACTAACAGAGTTATGTGGGTCTGAAGGAACAGGGGGACTACTAAACTCACGTGCCTCTTTCCGACTGAGTAGGGGGGAAAAACGATGTCACACAAGATCGCGAAGAGGCCGTGTAATTCAAAGGTGGTTCGGAGGGAAAAGAAGGCCTAACAGACAAGAAGCCACCTCAGAGAGCGCGTGGTGGGAAAAAAAGAGGAGGCGCCCAAGGGAAACCAAGAAAACTCATGTCGAGTAACGGAAAGGCCGAGACAAAGGGGTGTCTCTAAAGGGGCCAGAAAGGGGAGTGAAGAACGGTCCTGGGGTTCGGGCGGCGTCCCTCAGGTAGGTGATTCAGACAGGTAAAATGGGCAAGGAAAGAAGGAAGCGGAAAGAAAAAAAAAGGAAGTCTTCAAGTCGCGGATCGACCGAGGTTCAAACCGAACGCCAGAGAAGTAAGGGGTCTGGACAGGAACTGAGAGATTTCGTCGGGGGGATATTTTCGCACGTCGCGAAGTCCTGTCTGTCTGGGGACTGTGGGATCAGATTGGGGGGAGCTATCGTTGTACTTAACCTCAGGGAAAATAGTGGGGAGGAGAGTGCACACTTTCGGACGATCAGCGGTCCGCAGAAGCGATGAACCGGGCCATCAGGCTCGAAGAATTAACAATCGGAATACATTAAAAGTGAGAGCATGTCGGCGAAGGTCAGGCATCAAAAGCGTGATCACTCCACTGTGAGACAATGGGGGGGGGGGGGGGGGGGGGGGGGTGGGGTTGGGGGGGGGGGGGGGGTGGCCAAAAGCCTCAAACCACGTTTCTATGAAACGCAATAAACCATCTCGGGGGCGACGCAGCGCTTGACAAGGAGGAAGATAGGAGGATACTTGGCCCTCGACACCGCCGAGGGAAAATTCGGGGAGGGGAATTTCAGAGCTGCCGCGAGGGAAGTTAACCAGTATGTTTACCCTCAATAGTCGGAAATGAAAGGGAAACCTGATTTGCAGACGGGGGCGGGGAAAATCGCAACGCACCGCGGCGGGAGAGAAGAAGGACTGAGCAGAGTAAAGGGGATACGGGGGGGGAGTCACGTGCACCTGAAGAGGAACGAGAAACGCACAAGGGAACACGTATTTTCGGGATTGAGGAGAACGGACCAGTAGCTTTCCGTGCCAGCAAGAGCGTTGGGCTCAGATCAAACGTTTCAAAAAATTCGGAAACATAGTGAGAGATTATCGAGGAGCCAAGAGGATCACTGTTGTTCGCTTCCGGGTGGGGAAAGAGTGAAACAAAGCGATCGGGGGGACCGCCGCTAGGCCAGAGGGACGAAAAGGTGGACTTCGGACCGCGAATCGTAGTCCAAGCCGTCAGCAGGACCTAATCCAGGCAAGTCAATACACTCGCGCTGGCGATACGAGTTGGGGGCCCTGCGGCTAATTGGCGGGGGGAGACCATAGCAGAAACAGAGGACTCTAATATATGCGGAAAGTTACGTGCGTCCCCACGACGTGCAGGGGAGGGGAACAGGCCGGTTCTCGCCAATTCTGGAAGGGGGGGAGAGGCGGAATTGTGCGTTAGAAAAGGGGATGCGGCAAACGGAATGTGCAAAAACGCGTAGTTTGACGAGAAAGAGAGGGGATTCCATACTTCAGCGAGTTCGTCTTAGGTTCCCGTAAGGCCAGAACACGCACGCTTGATGAATGGGGGGTTAAAGCAGAAAAAACGCCTTGAGAAGGACCGCCCGGGGATCTGGCTTCTCTCAAGACTCTGACGAACACACGGACGGCTTCCCGGACCCTTACCACTGAGAAGGCCACAAGGGGGGAAACTCCTTATCAACCTCCCAAAGATGTGCGGTATCAGAGATAACTCCACTTTGACTCACTTGCGGTTGAAGGGTGGCATCACCGCATCCCAGATTGATTTTAAACTGGAACAGTATCGGCGGGTCCGAGGGAATGACAACCTGCACAATTATAAAAAAAAGAAATCCCGGCCTGCGCAGAAGCGGACAGATGGGGCGAAAATCGTCGTAGAAACTAGGAGCAGCCAGAATTACAACTCAACCGGAAGTTCGATCATACAGGAGAGGAGCGGACAATTCCAGGGTCCGAAGCGCAAGAGGAGAAGAAACATACTCGTCCGATAATGACGATCGCAGACATGGCAAAAGAAAAAAAAAAAAAACAACTCCACCAAAACAGATCAGAAGACTCGGTCAGTCTCCTCATGAGCTGGATCCAGAGCACGCGACTCGGGCACCAGGCAGAAGAGAGGTATGACTGGGAGAAGCAAGATTACACAGTGGTAGGAGGTCAGTCGCCCGAAGGAAATCGATCGCCGGGGCCGCAGCAGGATAGAAAGCCCCAATGTGGCTCTGGAGCCCGGGGGGGGAGAGATGACGACACTGAAATCCGTGGAAAATCTGGATGTATCTCTTCTCACAACAACGGAGAGCAGCCAGATGGCCAATTTTCAGTTCATGAAGAGAAAACCAAGAAAGGGGAACCTCTCAGGGCGGAAATTTGGTATTAGGGGAGGGAACCTAGCTCGGGGAGCGATTCCTGTCTGGCGGGAGAAAGGGAAGACTCTACAGGAAGCCTCGAAAGACACCTCTTGACACTGGTGACCGAGCGGCAAGAGCTTTAGAAAAGAGGGCAGCTCCATGATGAGACGCCCGGAGCGAGGAAAAGGTGGGGGGATGGAGAGAGAATTATCGGTCCGAGTGCAAAATTTGGGTTCGCACAGATGGGGAAGAGCGGACCTGGAATTGTCGCGCGAGGGAGCAAAAAAAGAAAGGGCGTTGTCCATGCTATCGCGCGCGCCCTAGACAAGGTTCTACGACCGGGGGAACGGTCACGCAAGCGAGAGGAAGGAGGAAGAAAGAGTAATAGGAAAGGCGGGGCCGTTGGGTGAAATTTAAAGAAATTCAGAAAAAGGGACGGATCTTGGGAGGGGAGGCTGAAGCCAAGGGTGGCAACCGTCGGGCCTTGAGTCAAAGGGGGGAGGTACTTGGGCACGTCAGTGATACCGACATCGTGGCGGGAGGAGATTACGAGCGTGGAACAAATTTTTCGCGTCGTCCGCGCCTGAAAAGAGAGTGAGGGTTTCAGTGAAGCTGAAAAGGGAAGTCTCAACTCGTAAGAGTGACTTAGTCGAATATCCCACGCCGCCCCTGAGAGGAGGTCATGATGATCTACGACGGCTACCTCAAAAGCTGGACTCTAATATTCATGAACCTCGAACGAACTCGATTAACTTTATGGAACAAAAATCCTGCTTCGGGAGATCGCAAAAGAGAGCATCTGAGCTGTCAAGGACAAAAATCATTCGAAGCCTAACGGGGGAGAAGAAAATCAGAAATCTCCGACTCCTCCAGAATGCTGGGGGAAAACGGGGTAGCCATTTCGCACGGGCAACTGAAAATGGCAGATCTGCACGGGAAGAGTCAAGTCCGCCATCTATGCGAGACTCGACGAGCTAATAGCCGGCAGGTACAACGCAGATAGGCGCAATCCGAGGTGTGACCCCCAACGATTTACGGGCATGCAGGAGCTGGGGGCTAAATTCGCGGCTAACACGATGGAAATCTCCCAGGGGGGGACCCCTACACCCTGGGCAGGCGCGTTATCGCGGAGTGTGACAAAGCCGGAACCCAGAGCGCACAGTGTCCAGCTCCATTCAGGGAGGGCGCAAACAGGCGCCAGCCTCAAGCTCATCGGGTTTCCGAACGGTCCAGCCAGAAACAGACTGAGGAAGACAACGATCTTTGGAGCTGGCACGAAGGAAGACTGTCGCGTCTGGAAATACAGACGTGACCAGCCGTTGTCGAGCAAGGGGCAGTTAATTAGGGGGCAAGACGAATATCACAAGAGAACGTCTAATAAAGACTGAAAGTAGGCGGAGTCTCCGCCTCGGCCTGTGGCCGTAGGGGAACGTCAGGGGCGCACCTTCACGACGCGCTGGGGGTAGGTCTACCAGAGGAACCGAAAAAAAACTATCTCCGGCCAATCGCTCCGCCGCGATCGGGTTCGAGGGAACCCTCAGCAAAAGAAAACAAGAGGGGACCATGCGGGGAGGGGAGAACGCGGTTATGCGGGAAAAATCAACTGGGTTTGAGAAGGAGACCCCTGTTCTCATCCGGGCGTGGATCACGAAAGAGGGAAGGCCAACTCGAAATGCCGTATAAGCCTTGAACTCTGTCAGGGTCGAGCACGTTCCGCAGGGACAGCGAAGGGCCCGGTTCAAGAATCGAATCCGGCGGCTGCCGACGGCGGGGAACCCATCCCACTTGGGAAGTCGCCGGGAAAATCAGGGTCGTCCCCGGAAACCGGGGACCCCCAAGAGCGGACAAGTGTCCCCGAAACATCCAAGCCAGACGGGGCGATAGTAACGAACGCCCATACGGAAAAGAAAGAAATCGGACGAAGCGTTCAGCTCACACCTTCGCGGGAACAAGAAGCGAGGGTAGTGATCACATCGAAAGACTCCAGCCTTGAGCAACTCAGGCGTTCGAGGTCGCCAGGAAGAAGGGCTCAAGGCCCTGGGAATTGGCGCAAAGGAGGAAAGACGCCCCCGAAAGCGTCATGGAACGGGGAAAAACTTGAACGAGGTATTCAAAAAAAGAGAAACTCGGGAAGGAAAAAAGGGCAGCTTCCGAAGAGAGGTGGTTCGGGTCGGCAGGAATCAGTCCGCCAAACGGAGAAGCCCGTCATTGGCACCGTCCGGTCTGTTAGTAAAATGGTCTTTAGGGGTCCGCCGAAAAAAGAAAAGGCCAACCGTCAATTCTCCGGGGGGGAGGTGGACCCGCCCAAGGGGGAAACGGCCGGTCAACTCACCCCGCAGGCAGTCGGAACGACGACTCTGACCGAAAGCAGTGAAAGCAGATCGCTTAGTTGAGAGGGCACGCGATCGCATCAGAGTCCCGGTTGGCCCGGGCAAGGGGGGTAGAGAAGAGGGGTCGGCGGACTATCCCGTCAAGCTGAAGAAAAAGCGGATGCGGTAAGCTCCCTCGTCATAATCCTCCGCCTGTACTTTTTGGTTCAGGGAGGGAATCTGAGAGACACGAGGAAGTAGCGAATCTCCCATATAAATCCAGAGGAAAGGGGCCCGCAGCAGGAGCTTCATTTCGATCGGGTTCCACTCAAGTCCCGAAGGGGAAAAACTCGAAAGAAGGTCAGAAGAGCTACTGTCGGTCCACGCACGTGCCTAAGGCAGGGAAGGAAATGAGTAAGCCCCTCACCAGCTCGCAAGGAGAAAAGCCGGATAGAATCGTCTGCGTGTTGGCCATTACCCGGGAGTGTCAGCCCTCGGAGGCGATAAAGCTGTGAGACAAACGCGGCCTCGGTACACCGGATGTCCAGGGGGGGAGAACTGCAGATTGCTGAGCTGTGTGCAATTTCGGGCAATCATCGCAGGAGGAAGGGGACGAGGTCGTCAAAAAACACTGCACGAACGAGGGCGCCGAGACCAATGGCGCCACGTCATCGAGGACGGAAAAAAGAATTGCGTAGGATTCTAGGCGCTGCGCAGTGAAAGGGGGAGAACGAACGCTGGCGCCTAGCCGAGCTTAATCGCCAAAGCCGGAAGATACCGTCGACGCCCAGGAAAGGAAACCTCATCGCCCTAGTCAGGTAGTCGACATGCCTTGGAAGTCGGCATTTCCACCGAGGCGGTAAAAAAGAGGACTACCGACCGAACAG
>Ga0179593_1623233_pt1 | contig 19310 bp, 30 predicted proteins | sample CZODoug2_1_08_16_FD_185931 | JGI IMG/M metagenome (GOLD analysis project Ga0179593, IMG submission 185931) | Vadose zone soil fungal communities from Angelo Coast Range Reserve, California, USA - CZODoug2_1_08_16fungal (PacBio error correction) | ecosystem: Environmental > Terrestrial > Soil >...
AGAGGTCGGTCAGCAGCAGGAAAAAAAAGAGTTTTTGGTAAGATGAGGGAAAGTGGTTCCGAAGTCAAAAATAATTACTATTTCGAGAAGGATGGAGCCGGGAAATAAGACAGAGCGAACGCCGCCTGAGGTGTCGGGGGGTGAATGAATCAGATCGGTGGAGATTTAGAAAAACGAGAGAGTTTTTTTGAGGAGGTCAAGGGCCTTGGCGATAACCGGGTTTGTCCTGGGAAGGTGAGGGAAGGAGGCGTTCGAGTTGAGTCTGGGAGGGCGAAGACGAAGATTCCTGAGTCCTAAAGAGGCCCATTGCCGAAAAAACCCAAGATGAAAAGGGGCTCATAAGGAATTGTCCCGGGGGGAGGCAGGGGAAAAAAGTTCGATTTTGGGGCAAAGTTGGGAAAAAGGTGAAATGGATTCCGACGAAAAAAGTGAAATCAAAAAAAAAGAACGTCGGTTAAAAAACAGAAAAAGCTCAAGGGGGCATAAAGTTGGGGTTGAGGAGGGAAAAGGCAAAACAACGGTTCTTCTGTCCGCCCAGGGTTGAACAGGGAATTTTTCAGGTAAAGGGGAAAACACATGGGTCGGCGGTGCTGTATCAAGAAAAGGGGGGGGAAAAAGATAGGGACACTTGAGTGCGGAAGGTCGGGGGCACACGTGAAAGGCAGGGCAGACGAGTTCAATTTACGGCGGGAAAGGGGAAAGCTCATGATAGGGTGAACCAAAAACAAAACCAGGACGGCCAGCTGAAAAAAGGGGGGGGTGTTAAGGACTGGTTTGTAGACGGGGACATAGCATTGCTACGTGGGAGAAATAAAAAGAGTGGGCGTAAGCGAGGTGGGCTTTGGAACGACTAAGGGGGAGCGGAGGAGAAAGCGGCCAGATATAAGTGAAAGGGGGGAGAGGGGGGGGGGGGACAAGGGGCTAGGAACCAGAAAAGAAAAAATTTCGAAAAGCCAAGCAAGGTGGTACCCTTTGTTCAGGGGGGTCAAAAAGCGGACAATGGGGAGTGAGCAAAAAAGACCAGGAGAAGAGGATCCTGGGGGGGGGGACCGGAGCGAAATCGTGAGCCAAATCGATAAAAAAAACAAAACTGGAGAAAGAGATAGGGAAGCGACTTCCCACTCTCAAAGAAAGGGCCACCCCATGATCAGGAAAAGGGGGGGGAGGCTGGCGCAAGAAAAACTCTCATGGGGGGGAAAGGAGACGATTAAGGGGAACTAAAGAAAAAAAAAAAAAGAAAAAAGAAAAAAAAAATAGTCTCAAAAAAAAGGAGACTGGACCTGTCTCGGGGCAAGCTACAAAATTAAGGGAGCTATTAAAAATCAGAAAGAAATCTCAAAGAGTCAGGGCCCCCAGACACACGCCTACACGATAAGCGAGCAAAAAAGTTTCAAATGCCCGTCAGAAAACTAACGAGCCTGGGGGGGCAAAAGCCACATCGATGGCGTGGTCAAAGATAGAGATGTGCAGGGGTTGGAGACAAAACGAAGAAAAAACAAAGGGACTCCGCCCCGTTCCCGGGTCCTACCCCCTCCGAAGATCCCACGGGTGAAAAGGTACCAAGAAAACGTACTAGAAAAAGCAAGGAGGGCGAATCAGATAACTTCTTCTGACGCCAGAAGAAGAAGCACGCCCCCCTGGACAAATTTTAGGGGGGGGACAAAAATCCCAACCGTTTCCAAGGCAAGGATTTTTCGCAAGAAAAAAAGAGAATTTTACGTACTGCAGGGCGCGGGGGGGGGGGGGAGGAGTGTGGGGACGACCGGTTAAGCCGATCAGCAAAAAAAAAAAAAAAAAACGGTTCACTCCACACCAAAACCGTCTAAAGGAAACCCATCATTAACGCGGAACAGACAGCGGAACTCTGAAGAAAAGGAGAATCCTCAACTTCCTGGTGGTTTTTTCGACTGAGGAAGGGAACGCCTATCCGTAAAACAAAAAGTAATCCTCAAGGGGGCGTGGTTACTCAAAAAAAAAAGGAAAACACCTAACGAGCCGCCGGACCACCCTACCAAACCAGGAAAAAAGCAACCTCCAATCAGCCTAACCGTGCGCAAGGGGGTTCAAGAGAGAGCAAACGAAATCCGTCCCGCACGGTGAAACGAGCGGCCAGACTTAGGAGGATAGAAACCACAATTTCAACAGCACGGCGGGGCCGTCCTCCTCGAATGAAAGTGAAAAAACGGGAAGACAGCCGACCGCAAAACAGCTTCCAGAGGGAGGGCAGGGGCTCCTCGGGGTCATTAGAACCCCCACATGGTCAACTCTACACTCCGAGAAAAAGAAGAAAGGGGAGGGGGGTCAGTTGGGGAAAAAGGGGCCCAATTTGAGCATTCAATGTCGTCAAAGCAGAGGGGGCGTCGGCGCGTTTAGTCCCTCGCTCCGGGCGGACGTAAGAACCAGGTTTCGCACGGACCTAAGGGAAAGTGAGGGAAAAAAAAACCCTATGAGAACGTCCCCTTTAACGAAGAACAGCGCAACGATGGTTTGGCGCGTGGTTGGAAAAAAGGAGGAAACAGGCCCAGTCGTTAATTGGGAAAGGTAGACGAGGGGAAAAAAGGTAAAGAGAAGAAAAACGTCGCGGTCGACCACTGACGCCTCCGCGCGCCTGGAACCCGACGGAAAATTACGCTCGGCCAAAACAAAAGGCTGAACAAGACCGAGGGTGGGGGAAACCGGGGGGAAGAAGGGGGGCGTAAAAGAACACGGCTCTTGAAAGGATGCTCCCGCCGGGTCAATACCATGAAATGGAAAAAAAAAAAAAGGGGATTCCCGAAGAAAAGAGACGAGGTGATGATCGAGCATGAAAAAAATGAGGGGGGAAAGAAAGTTTACGGGACACTCACAGGATAAAAGACGGGCAGAGATGCATACGGCCATCGCTTCAAATGGAGAAAAAACTCAAAACAACGGCCGAACAGAACAACTGACTGCCCCGGGTTGAAAAGGAAAGGAACGGGAAAGAGACAGGGAAGGCTCAAACCATGAGTTGCCCCGACCAATATCGGCAGTCCGAAAGGAGACAGGACAGTAGAAAGCACCTCCTCGAAAGGAAATATTTAACAAAAAAAGCAGGGGCTAAATGGGTGGGGGAAAAACTCAGTTTCTAGAAGATTCAGCGTACCCCTAGGATTGGAGCAGGGCGAAAAATCGTCCCAATCTCGAGGCGAAACAGGAAGGGGAGTGTTGGCAGCGAATCGTTGCAAAAAAAAAAAAAAAACAAAAAAAAACGAGCCAACCGCTGTTTTTTGACCCGACGGGAAGAACTGAAAACACAGGTGGAATCAGGGCGGACACCGCGTTTTACGCTAGCGAAAAAAAAGGGAGCACATGCGGAATGGGACCAGGCTCCGTTCAATGAAAGGCCAAGGGGTACCAAACCTGGAAAGTCAAAAAACGCTCAGCCTTGAAAAAAGGCAAGAGGGGGTGGCGAGTCTGTGGGGAAAGGAAAAAACCGAAACCCCCGCGACAAGAGGAAGGGAACTCCGGGGGAAACAGCGGGGTCACATTTACGCCTCAACGGAGATAAGCCAAAAAAGCAAAATCAAGACGCACTAATTGGGAGTAAAAGAAAGTGAGTGGAAGATGCAACTAACGTTTAAGTCCGAGACCCCCGCACCAATAAAGGGGAGGCCTGACGTGGGACTTGGGAAACAGAGGACATTGGCGAGCGAGGTTGCCGGGGTAAAAAAGGGGAAGTGGGGCTACCTGCACTTCTAGGTTCGGGGTCGAACCTTTATTGAAAGGGGGGGGGGGAAAGTTTGTAGAGGGTGTGGTGGAAAATGGCTCCTTAAATACAAAGAAAAAAATAGACCGCCTGTTGTAGCCCGCCCCATCCCTCGCAAAAGGGAATTGAAAAAGAAAGAAAAGAAGGTGAAACGGTCCCCGTTGGGGGGGGGGATAACTGCACGGAAAAATGGGGAGTGTCACAGAACTAGAGGACCAGCTGCGATGAGTATATCACATTCTTCCCCACGATACAAAATTCTGGGGGGGCTCCCGGAGGCAGAAAAAGAACACCCCCTCTCGACAAAAAAAGACAACGGCTTACCGGGAAATTTAAAGGGAGGTAAACCATGACAGGGGGAAGGGGTGCGGAAAATTGTTAGGGGGGAAAAAAGTGAGGGGATATTTTCAAGGCCCAAGGATGCAAAACAGGTCATGTGATAAGTACAGTGGGGGGAACCCGGGAAACTGTTTTACCTATGAGTTAAAAGGCGAAGTGGGGGGGGTGTTGGATCCTATCTTGCTCCGGAAAACCACACAGAGGATTATGGCTAGCGTGTTCATCCATAACGGGGGGGGAATGTCAAGACCCGAGGGTTCAAGGGGGCATTTTTTGTTACGTTTTCTGAAAAAGGGGAAGACAGAAAGAGTTATTTTGGCGATTTGGAGAGGACAAAAAAAGTTTGGGCCTGCGCAACAGGGGGGGGGAGGGGAAATGGGGCTATGGTCTTACAATATTCCGAATATCCTTATGCGTGCAGCACGCGGGGGGGGCCTGAAAACAAGAAAGCGGCAAGAGATGAAGTAAAGAAGGGTTGATCCACTTACTTGTTCTTAAAGGGCACTAAAAGGGGGAGGTGTCTCTCAACAAACGGGGGAAAGGGGAAAGGGGAAAGAACCGCCCAAAAACATACCACGGGGGAAGGAATGAAAATTACTTGGCCGAAATTGGAGAGCTGGCCGCTGCCACTGGGATTCTGCCCCCCAGCTGGGGGGTTGCTCTGTATAGAACAAAAGGAGGAACTTGAAATACGAGGATAGAGTAAGAAGGGGGGGAAAGAACAGCGCCAAAAAGACCAAGGGGAAACAACCTTTCTTGTGGGGGGGGGACGCAAAGGGTCTAGAAACAACTCACCTAGAGATGAGCTCAAAGAAAAAAGTGAAAAAAAATTCGCCAAGGGAAACTCCAAGGGGAGGTAGGAAAAACAAGGGGGGGGGGGATGAACCCCCCCCATGAACCAAAATCCCATAAATCGAGCAGAGAAGACTTAGATGGCCAAAAAAACGGTGTCCCGTTGAAAAAACAAAATGGAAGAAGGAAACCGCCTCCGGGTTGGGGGGGGGAGGAAAAAAAACCATGGAGGTCACAAAAAAGGTTGCAGAAAAGCCAACGGAAAAAAGAAGGTCAGTCTCAACCGGAAAACACAAAACTTTCCCAAGGGAAGGAAAAGGCGGGTTGTACACCGAAGGGAAAAAAAAATAACAGGTTAATCACCGAGAAGGGGAAGGGGAAGAGAGTGGGCGTTAGAAAAGGGCAATGGAGCCAAATATTTGAATGACCGGGTTTGTTGGGAATAAACATATACAACTCCCTGCACCTGTTTGGGTGGTCCAGAAAAAAAAAATCGGGAAGAAAACTTGGGGAGTCAGAGTCCACATAAAAAGGGAGGAAAGGACTCGCCTTTTTTTGCGGTTTTTAGGGGAAAGAACCAGAAAAAAAACTTGACGAAAGGCCCGGGGGCGAAGGACGTACAAGAAAGACCTCAGGAAAAGGGGGTCTGTAATTTGGAGTAGCAAAGAGGGGGGGAAACAACTAGCAGTAAAAGAAAAAGAAATTGTCCCCGAAAAAACAGAACATACGGAAAGTGCGCCATCAGTTAAAAAAAAACACACTAACATCTAAAAGCAGAAAAGCATGGTTGGAAAAGAAAAATGGGAAAGGCCCATTGAAACCTGTGGGGATCATAAAGTTCGTCCAGCAGCCCAAGAAAACGAAAAAAAAAAAAAAAAAAAAAAAAAAAAAACCAGCCAATGTCGTAAGGGAAGTTGTCAGGAAGGGGAGGGGGGCGGCTCAATCAAAAGAAGGGAAAATAATCACCTTGCCCCTGGGAGAGCTAAGATGGGGTCCAGGGGAAAAAAAAAGTTGATACGGGCCAAACGTCCCAACATGCGAAAACCAATAAAAGTTGAAATCTATCTTGGCCGGGGGGTTAGGGAAGGTGGGAACCCGAGAGAGGGGAAGGGACCAATTCTACCGACAGTGGGGGAAACCGGGCCTCACTGATCAAACCTCTTTGAGAGGGGTTTGCGAAAGATCGGAATGGGGCAGGCTGAAAGTGGATTCGTAAACTTCGCTACGTTCTGAAAACGGGGGGGGGGGGGGCGCAGAAAAGAACTGAAGGGAGCTACAATAAAGAGGAAATTCTGCGGAGAACTAAAAGAGATATTTTTCTCATGGTTGGAGAATGGATTTGTGGAAAAAGTTGATGCGTTTTTTTGTTTTTGGGGTCGTGGGGCGTCCGATGTAGGGGAGGGGGAACTGGGGAAACGGGGGGGAAAAAGGGGGGACGATGGAAGAAAGGGTACTCGGGAACAAAGTTCGCCGTCGGGAGATGGTGATGAACTCCCTGGCAGTAATAAAAGGGGGCGGCCCTTTGAAGAGGGGAGGAAAAGTGAGAATATGGCCGGTCAGGAGAACAAAACAGAGAGGAGTAAATGGGGAATTCATATTCAGACGAAAGCAATACAATCAAACAGGAGGAGGGTAGGGAAGGACTGAAATTACCAACGAAGATTTCCCATGGGGTCGGGACGAACACGACGATAACTTCAAAGCCTTGTTGAGAGCAGTTGTAAAAGAGCAACTCAGGGTTGTGGGGGGATCCTTGGTTGGTATATGACCCGAAGCGAAGTTTTCAGAAAAAAAAAGAGAAGAACGCTCGGGGGAGAGAGAAGAAGAGGGTGGGGAACGAATAGGTACGACCCCAAAAAAGAAAAAAGGAATCAAACTACTGGAAAGGGAAAGAGGGGGATGGAGGACCAACCTCGGAGAAAAAATGAGCAAAAAGGGGTGTCTTGGCTAGGTTCAGAGTCGGGGCAGAACTTAATGGGCCTCTCACGAAAAGAGAACTCAGGGGAGACTGGGGGGAGGAATCCCTGGAAAGGAACGACGAAAGAGAAGTCCCGCGGACAAGAGGAGGCAAAAAATGAATGCCTTCTAAGGGTGTCCGATGGGGGAAAACTGCTGCGCCACCAGCACTTGAGCTTATTGGGGAGTGCAAAGGCGGCCCGGGTGAAGAGAAGCGAGAGCGCGAAGGTTTGACGGGGGGGTTTGGGGGTTGGTTTTTTGGCCGTGGGGGGTCAAGTGTCTTCAACACTGGACTAGATACGTAAGATGAATGGTTCGGACTGAGCCTGGAAAGAAAAGCCAGCTCCCTGTTTGGGTTTGGGTCAAAAAGAGCCTCGTGACAGGGGAGCGATTGGGTGTAGTGAACAGGAGAGGAGAGTGGGGTTGAGCTGTATGTATGGGAGGGGGGGGGGGGGGGGCTAAAAACGGGAGGGGGGGGGCGCGGTCGCGTAGAGAGGGGAAGGGGATGGGGGATTTTCTTCGGCCCAAGGAATCTCGGGAGGAAACTGAAAGGCAAATATGACGGCAATGTGCCGCGAAAAAAGACGTTAGATCACCGTGGAGACAGAAGGAAAAAGGGGGGAAGTAATTGGGTTGTTGCCGGAGAAAGTGGGTGGAAAGGGAAACCGTGGGGTGGTGGATTTTCGACAGTTGGGAATTTAGGGGCTTACCGTTTCAAACGGGAAAAGAAAACGCAGGACGGAAAAAGGGGGGTGGAGGAGCGGAAAAGAAAAGACCAGACGGAGGCTTCGGTGAAAACTGCCGAATTTCCGTCGAAAAAACGAAAGAAAAAAAAATGGGGGAGTGAAAGGGGGGAGGGAAGGGCGGGACCGAGCCGTTTGAGGGAAACAAATTGGCTGGCAGTCAAGTCAAGACAAACGCCTGGGAAAAAGCGAAAAAAGAGGAAGACTGAAAAAGGCGGAGACGGTGTGAAAAACAGTATGGGAGGCCAAAACTCCGTCAAAACAGAAGGAAGCCCCACTTCGATGTACTGAAAAAAGGGTGAAGGTAGTTTTAGTGAAGAGGGTGGGGCGAGGGGACGGAGCAAAACGGGCAGGAAAGAGACGGGTTGAAAGTCGGCGCGTTTTTGGGGGGGCCAGGGGGTTGGGTGCCATGGGGACTGAACTGGGTTGATCGTAGGACCTGAGGAGACACATCCAGTATCTTGGCAAGAGAAGGAAAGAAAGTGGGCCAATTTTCTCTCACGGGCGAGGGGACCGGGGGTCTTGTTAGGAAAGGAAAGAGGAAAAGTTCAAGTCGAAAAAAAGGACCAGCCGGAGAGAGACAAAAGAGAGCGGGTCGGGTGGAGATCCCTACTCAAGGAGAGGAAAAGAGAGAGAGGCCGAGAATACGGGAGGGCCAAACTTCGTCCGGGGGGGCAAAGCAGGGAACAGGGCAGAGCCGCGAAAGGGGGGGAAAAAAAAGATAAAGAAAGCCTTTGTACGAAAAGACCAAAAATCTCAGTGAAGAGATGACGGGGGACTTAGGGGAAAAAGCGGGAAACTCAAACTAAATTAGTCTAAAGGTGGAAAGGCGCAGCAGAAAAGTCGACAAGGGGCCAAAACGAGATGTGTCCAAAGAAGGCTCACGCGCAATTTGGGGGGGGAAAAAAAGCCTAAAACAAACTAGAAAACTCATTGAAGTGGGACATAGTGGGGCTTTCTTAGAAGAGTCGATGTTTCGAGTTTCTTGCGACAAGATCCGAAAGTCGAAAAAAAAAAGCACGAAAGGACCTGCCTCCTAGTATTTTGAACAGCACGGATTGCACGAAAAAAAAGGGGACTGAAAAGGGCAAAAGGCAAAGCCCTGGCCATCAGGCGCCGTCCTCTGAAAAACGCCACTGAAGGGAAACCAAACATGGGTTCTGTTTAAAGAATGGAGCCCGGGGGGGAGCCAAAAGGAAAAAGCGTTTGGCCGGAGAGGGAAAAGACTATTGTTGAAAGGCCCCTGAGGAAAGGAGGTCCCTTACGTGTTCGGAGGAAAGAGGGGTAAAAACGGTGTCCACTCGGAGGGAATCAATAACGCACCGAGACTTCGCGTCAACAAAAAAAGAACAAGGAAGAGGGAATAAAGGGGGATCAGAAAAGTACTGTGGTTGGAATGCAGCCTATTGACTGATGCAAGCCGGGACAGGGAAAAAAAAAAGGGTTAAGCGAATGCCAGGAAAAAGGAACGAAGCTAGACCCCGGAAACGAACGCCGCCAGACCCAAAAAGGGGTATAAAGTCCCAATCACAAGAATCTGAAAAAACTCCGCCGGCGCAAGAATTGGTAAAAAAAAGAACTAAGGGGCCATGCCGCACGTTGAAAAACAACGACGCTCGCCGTCAGGAAAAACCTGAAAACCAGTTTACTACTGCAAGAAAAGAGGGAGCCCCTTGCCCAATGAAAACAAAAATGCCTAAGTCCCAAGATAAAGACCCGTTATCTCCACAAAAGAAAAGGGTAAACACTACTACACTCAGACTAAACCCGCGGCGCGTTTCTTGGGAAAGAAAGGACAAAAAAAAAAAGTGGGAGTCGACGGCAAATGACGGAGTCCATCATGAGTGCAAAAGCGACAAAACCCCCCCCCCGTCGGGGAGGGACTAGCAGAGAAAGGAGAACAGAAGAGCTCCCCGCCCCCCCCCCGGAGCCCCCCCCCCACAACCCCCCCCCACCACAGGGGATTTTTGTGCCGCACCAACCGCCCACCCACCCCCCATGAGTTATGTTTGTGTTGGAAAGGTAACACAAAATAGTTGACGCAGCCCTTACACCCCCACACCCCCAGCGGACACACCTCGCACCCACACCACCAACCCACCACCCCACCCCCACGCCTCCCTGGTACTTTAGAAAAACGAAACCTAGATTTTCTGATCCCGGACTAACAAGCGTCTTCCAAAACGGAAAATGAAACGGCAGGGGGGGTTGAGGCCGTTTGGAATCGAGTCGCAGTCAGAGGAGGGGTTTAACCTGGTCGAATCTGCCGAAGAAAAATTCCGGGGAAAAGGAAAAAAAGATTCCAAACCTCACGGACAGCGCGAGAACAGGTGTTGGTAAAACGGAATCAGGGTAAAAAGCCGGCAGACAAAGGGGGGGGGGGGAACTTACCACGCGGCGCGAAGGGAAGTCCATCGTCTTTTCAAAAAAGAAAGAAACCAAGGGGATTAACATCTTGCAAATCAAAGATTTCCGCCAGGGGCAGAAAACACGGTTATTTAAAAAGAGGGGCATGCCCCTGTCAGTACAATGAAGCGACGCCCTCTCAAAGAAAAAGGGCACCTTCTCGGCGCGGGTATAGGCATCGTTCCAAATAGGAGAAAGGTCAGACCCTTCACAATAAAAAAGACTGGAACTTCCGGCCCGGGAGGTAAACATGACACGCACGGAAAGATTCCCAAAACCAGGAGTAGCCGCTCCGGAAAAAAGTCAAAAGAAAAAGCGTTCCCCACGGGGGGTCAAAGGCAAAACTACTACGCCACTCAAACTAAACAAGGTGGGGTCCAAAACAAAACTAAGAAGAAATTTGGGGGGTACTGCCCTCAATATAAAAAAGAATTTAAAAGATTTACAAAAAACAGCAAGATTCGCCGGGGGGGAAAAAAACCCCATCAGTGAGTTTCTCGTTTTCCGAAACGACACAGGAAAAACGGGGCTACGAAAGAACCCGTCCGACGTTAAGAGTGCAACGGCCGACGTTCCAGACAAAGAAGGTTATAGGAACCTGCAGGGCCACCGGTCCAAAGGAAAATGACGTTAGACTGGCTTCCAGGCAATTGCGCCCGGGGGGGAACGTGGAACCGGACATTCAAAAAAAAAAAAACGCTCAAGGAAAACAACAGGAAAGCCCTTTGGGCGCATGCTTGGAAAGGGGTCCGCAACTACCAAGAGGGATAAGAGGGCGGAACCATAAAAAGGTGGGAAAGACGTTTCCTCGAGAAACAAAAGCTTGAGCCGCCCCAACAAAATTCCCCCCCCAAATAAGGGAAAGTTGGGACTGGATGCCCAGGAATCCAACTGCACAACGGTTTAAACTGAAACCCATGGCATGGAATCTGGGAAGGGGGCAAAACCCCTGGCAGGGCCGGGAGAGTTGAAAGGTGATAAGGGAGGTCCGGTAGTGTTTGTCGGCGGTGAGAAACAGGTAAGGTGTTACAGGGTTACAATGAGGTTTGTTGGGGGGGGGGGGTGGGGAACAATTAGGGCTGGAAGACACGGCCCATTCATGAGGAGGTTGTCATGGCCAGCGCCCAACACAAAGAGAGAAATAGAGTAAAAGGAGGGAGAGAAAGAAGGTGCGAAAAAAAGGAGAAACAGAATAAGGAGGGAAAAAGGGACAAAAAAGATAATCGGGGGAAGCGGGGGGGGGAAGGTAAGATGGGTGAAGAGGTGGAGCGAGGGGAGGACAAATGAAGGGGGAGGAAAGAGAGGGGCTGTAAAGTCGGGGGTGAGTAGCGTAAAAGAAGGAAGGTGGGGGAGGCGGGGTGTAGCGTAGGGGGTAAGGAAAGTGGAGGGGAGTGAAAAATTGGGGGGAAAAATAGGGGGGTTGGAAGGAAGACAGGAGAAGAAAAAATGTTAGAAGAATTAAGAGGGAGAGGGGGTGAGGAAGGTACGTGGAGAAAGGAAGAAGAAGAGAGAAGAAATGGTGGGAGGGGGGAGGATAGGGAAAAGTAAAAGGAATAAATAGAAAAAAAGAATGAGGAAGGGGTATGATAAAGATCCATGAGGAGATAATGTTCGGAGGGAGGATTGGGAGGATGGGGGGGAGACGGGGGGGGGGAAAGAGGGGGAAAAAGGAGAAGCGGAGGGGGGAAAGGGAGGGGAGGGATGGGGGCAGGAAGGAGAAGGATTGAGGAAGTGGCGGTAAAGGTAGAGATGTGACGTATGGAGAGAAAAAATGAGGGGAAGTGGAAGAGCTGGATCGAGATTCGGCCAAGGGAGTTGTCAAGAGGGGTGGACGTACCTTGGTGGAACGGACTTTTACAAGTGATATAGATGAATCCAAACACTTGAAAAAAAATATCTCAAAAAACAATGTCGCGTAAAAACAACCGGTAAGGGAGGGGGGCTCCGGAAATGTAGAAGAAAAACAAACACGCTCTTCAACGCTAAAAAAGGACCGTTTCTATGGTCAAAAAAAAAAGGTGACGGGGGAAAAATGAAATTTTGCAAAGAGGGAAGCAATGAAAAGATAAATTTGTCACCGCAGCGTGGTGATGCAGACCAATGTGGGGGACCGGGAGTTTTCCCTAGACCAATGAGTTGAAAAACGGGTGGGTTGGGCTCCTAGCGGACAGGGTTTTATGAATCTGAGGGAAAGTGGTCCCCTTCAGGAAGGTTTCAGGGAAAAAGCCTTGGAGGTGGGGGTTGGAGTTTGTTCTGAGCATGACGTGATGGGGGGACGTTTTCGAAAATTCTTGGAAAAAAAAAAGGGTGTGCTGGCCAACAGGGGATCGGGGGGGGTCAGAAAAGGGTTCCTAAAAAAGAGTCCCGATATCCTATGAGAACTGGACAGATGTGGAAGGGGACAAAAAAAAAACCGGTTCCAGAAAAAAAAGCGCAAAAAGGTCATACAATTTGAGGTCACTGTTTTTGGCAAAAAGGAGACTACAAAAGGGGTTAACTGGTGGGCGGTTTTGTCTGACAACAACGGATGATTGGCAAAGAGAGAGGTAGGGAAAATTTAAGAAAAAAGGGGTGAACCGAGGAAAAATCTGTGCGCGTCCAACCACTTGGAGACTCTGAAAAAGTGGGCGGTCCCATAGAACAAATTCTGTTCACATATGGGGAGACGGTGGTAGAACACGGAAGGGAAAAAAGCGATCCTGTTTTAGCCACCAACAGAACGGTTCACTTCAAAACGAAGTGTCAATTATCAAGAAAAAAGTAAACAAAGGCGCACGAAAAACCCGGGGTGAAAAAAAGGAACAGTTCGACCGCGAGCCCAAAGATCGGGCATTGTGTCAAGGGCACGAGAAACAAAAAAAGTGTTCACAAGGGGAACAGAGGGGTAGAATGGAAAACGAAAATTGTCAACCATTTGTCTGAAAGACAAAAGGAGCTACGTGGTGCAGCCCTTTGGAAGCGGCAAGGCGCAACCGTTAAAACGCAAAGATCATCGGGGGGGACGCAAAGGACCAAGGTTAAATAAGGCAAAAAGGTGAGCGGGTGTGGGGAATCCTTCCGGGGGGAGGGGCATAGGACCGGTTGGGGATGGTGCGATATAAGCACTTGTTGGGGTAAAAAAAAAAGCGGTGGGGAATCCCTGGGGTGAAAAGAAGACTTGTCAACAGGTGAACAAAGAGGAAAGAAACAAGCAAAAAGACACCTTCGTTGGGGAAAATGCACGTTCAAAAAAAAGGTGCGATGGCGAAAAAAACTCTTACAACGTGACGGACATGCACCTGCTGTAGGGGTTGGGAAAGGCAAAACGTTTGGGCAAAACAACAAAAAAAAAACTTTGAAGAACACGGTAAGGAAAGACTAAAGCATCAAGAAAAGGGTCAAAAAAAATCATTAAAAACGGAAAAGAGCCCAACGAAACTATCATGGAAACAGGGCAGTCAACCCCTCGGGGAAATGGGGGGAAAATGAAGGCCCCGGGCGTACCTCCATAAGTTTTGTGCGGGTACCATGAACACGGGGGTAATTGCAATCAAGACATGGGTTAGGCCGTTATGTGTCACGGATTGCCAGGGGGGGGCAGGCCAGCACGCAGAAAAAGGAAATGCGGGAGGCGCCACCGCGGGAGATTGTGTAAACCAAACAGGGGACCTGCCAAGAAAAAACAGGGGGAAACAACTCGGGTGTCCTGTGGAAGAAACGGGTTTTGCCGTGGAAGGGGAGAACCCCTGGATCACGTCATTGAAAGTCTAAAGAAGAAAAAGGGGGGACGGGTGGGGGGAATTAAAAAAAGTTCGTAGAGAAAACCCTTAAACTTGGGGGTTGGCAATGCGGAAAAAGGGGGATTGAGGAACGTCGGAACTCAAGTGATAAAGAGGAAAACTGGGAAAAGCAGTAAACGGAAACGTAAAAATCTTATGTGGTTGCAGGGAGTCAGGAAAGAAGAAAGTGAAATCTGCTGCGGAAGAAACGGGGAACGCCTGAAGGGTGTTCTTCATCCAGGGGTCCAAATCTAATTTCGAGGCGTTTGGGGGAACTCGGGGGAAAGGGGGCGTCTTGAGTGCGTGAAGGGAAAGTGAAAATTTGAACGGGACGCAAGAAAAATTGGGGAGCGGCGAAAAAATCCAGGGACATGGGTTTCGGAAGAAGGCAAAAAGGGAGAGTTCAAAAACACGTGGAAGGGGTAAACGAAAACGAAACCGGGCAAGAGGTTCGTCTGGAGTGGGAGTTCAGGACGTGGACGATGCCTTCACTAAAGAAAAAGAGCCGAGACAAATGGACAGTCAGCAAAAACGACATCAGACCCAGGAGGAAAAGTAGCGGCGAATTAACCGTGATGAGTGAGTGTCGGAAAAGCACCAGGGAAAAAAGGAAGACCGGGCAACCGAGAGGGAAACGCCCTTGAGGTAGAGTGGTCGAGCAAGGGGTGGTCACGCCGTCAGACTTGTGGTAGAAGAGATTTTTCAAAGATGGAAAAAGCTCCGAAGGGGCCAGGAAGTTGGGCGACGAAGGAAAGAAGAAAAGTCTTTCTGCGGCTATAAAGGGCAAAAGGTCGACTGACGCGGGCCATTCACAATAAACCAGGCAACAGGGCTCTTGGAAAGTGGGTGGCGTTGAAGAAGGAAAAAAGACAGGGGGTTTCGAATAAACGGTGAATTCAGGTCTCTAGGTAAGCGAAGAATGTTGGCTCGCAGCTCGGTGCCAAATAACAGGGAGTGCCAGCAAGATTGTGGCCGCGCTGCCTGCAGGTTTGCCGCTGGGAAGACTTAGGCCTTGGGGGTCTTAGGGTAGGGGAGGGGCCGAACCAATGGCAAGCTTGATAAGGACCCCGGAGCGGCGCAAGATTTGGGAAAAAACTGCGGAATGTGGAAATTCACCCCTGGAATTACTGAGAGTAGGCGATAACCGCTGGGAACAGGCGTAGGGTCAGCGGAGGAAGCTCGTGGGGGGGTTCAACCAGTGGCCCGGCATTCGGAAGATTGTGAGTGAAACATGAGACTGAGGGTATAGGAAATTGATTTGGAGAGGTTGGGATGCCTTAAAAACCGTTTGGGTGTGGGCAGAGAGGGGGACAGGGAGGAGCACGCATTGGGGGCGTCTATTCCTTAGGGGAAAAAGACGAAGATGGGCCGTTAGGGGCATGAAAGGGCCAGTGCAGGAAGCTGAAAAAACAGGAAGGGGAGAACCTGTATCGGGGGGAATTGGCGGGCTTGGGGGGATATCGATGGGGGAAGGGAAAGGGATGGATTTTCATGGGATAGTGGACCAGGGGCTGGGAAGAAAACTGGAGTTTAAAAAATTCGACTTAAGAAAAAAAACGGGGCAAAACCAAAGCATGACTTCCCAAAAATGTGTTTGTTTCTGAGATGGGGGGGGGAAGAAGAAATGCCGTACACGGAAGGAGGGCGCATGTTGACGGGCGGGTTGTCTGTCGAAACACAAATGTGGGATAAAGGTTGGGCAAGGAGGGTCGAAAGAATGGAACGGGGCCGTCCAGGGGGGAGTGCTAAAAGGGCTGCTTGAGAAGCATGGAAAAGGTTCAATGACAATGGCAAGGGCGAGAGAGTACAGAGAAAAGTTTGGGACTGGGGATTTGTTCGAAGTGCAAACGCGGCAAAAACAGCCGGCGAAGGACGCAACGTGTTATTCCCAAGAAGATGAGTTTTTAGAGGGGGGAGCATTTAGAGCAAAAAAAGGGTGGTCAAGAAATCGGTGAGCAGGTGTTTGTGGGGTGTGAGGGGGGGGGAAGACCTAGAATTGGAAAAACCGAGCCTGATGACAAACACCTGGAACAACCTCGAGAGAAAAATTGGGAGATGGACCGAGCCAAAGGCACAGAAAAAAAGGGTGCGGTTTGGTCGGGGCAAAAATTGGGGGTTGTAGTTGGGTAAAAAAAGGGACTCGAGCGGAAGAGTTCAAGCCAAAGAAAACCAGCATCACGGAGGTGAAATGCTGGTCCCGGGGGAGCGCGTTTAAAGCGCCACGGAATAGTCAACAAAAAAAAAAACGGAATAAGATAGATGCGCAAAGTCCGCGCATCGGAAAATAAGAATTAGGCGCCGACATGACAAAACTGGAGTTGGGGGGACGAAACCAAAGGAAAAAAGAGAATGACGGGGAACCCTAGGGGGGGATGCTCACAGGCAAAGCATAAAAAACTGGATCTCTATGGGATAATGCGCTCTCCCGGGAGAAACAAGATTGAAAAGGGACAAAAACGCGCGTGAACGATCGGGTAAAGCCTCCAAGTTTTAAATGCCCGGCTAAAAAAAAAAGACTCAGACTTGGTTGGAACAACAAATTCGGGGGGAGTTCAAACCAATTCGCATGAGCTGTTCCGGGGTGGGGGGGAAAACTGGTCCGAAAAGACGGAACCGTCTAAAAAACGCCCTTCCTATAACTCTCCTAACAGCAGTTTGGAGGTTGGGAGAAAAAAAAGGGGGGGCAGCCAAGCAAAAATGACAAGATCCGGGGGCCCTTACGGGGGGGAACGCCGGTAAAAAAATTAAAACTCAGCGCAAAAAAGTTTTCGGGTTCGGATGGACCACGTTCAACAAATAAAAGAAACACCGAGGTTGCGATCAGGGCACCCGGAAAAGGGGGTGGACGTCTGCAGCATTTCTCTGAACGTGTGTTAAAACAGAAAGCAGCAGACATCGGGGAAAGAAAAGAAGAAAACAAAAAGAAATAAAAACTTCTCACGAAAGAAGACAAAAGCAAATCTGAGAAAAAGTGGGAAAAAGCCAAAAAGAGGGGGTTTTTTTAGCCCTTTCCGCCCTTTTGGGTTAAGAGCCCCCCCGTCCCGGAGAAAGATTTTACTCAAAGCCGAACGACGATCATACTCCGCTCAGGAACGCGCCATCAAGTACAGGGAAGACCAATGCCCCCCTCATCAGGAGGAAAACAGAGAAAAACCTCGACCCTGGTTTTAAAATCAAAAAAAAAAAATAGCTTACGCAAAAAGAAAAAACACCACAAAGTAAAAAAAAGAATCAAAGACTTTGGCAGAACAAAGAGAAAGGCCGAATGTGCAACGGGTTACGAAAAGCCTAATCAAGAAATGATAAGTGTAAGGAGAGCCATCCGCCGGCAAAAAAAATAGACAGAGTAGGGACAGCAAAAACGTTATCCTAAAGAAAAAAGTGTCACTCCCTACTGAAGAAGTACCCGCGGCAGAACAGGGACTCTTCAAGGTGGGAAAAAAAAGGGATTTCAAGGGCCCCTATGAAAAGAATGCGGAACGTCCGTCGAGTCCGGACAGGCCATCTAGGGGGGGGGGGGAACAGCGAAATAGGTGACACAAGGGGAGCACGGGGATTAAAGTGGGTGGGGGGGGGGAAAAGAGAACGACTAGGCAGAAGCGTGTCCGGAAGTAAAACAGCGCACATGTGTTTCGCGTGTTAAAATCAGAGTCCAAATCTCGGTTTACTTGGGGGGTGAGCGGCACTGCCGACCCAGATCAAAAAAACAACAGTCAATCCGTCCGACCAAACGCTACGCCGCGACCCTAGAGTTGGCCAGACAAGCTGACGGCCCAGAAAACGCCGGCGAATTTGGTGGGCCTCGGTAAAAACTCGCACAAGGATTTTTGTGGGAAAGTCATCAGGGGGTCCGCGTTGAAGCTACAGAAAAGAAATATAAGCCGCAAGGCGCCAGCAGCCGGGGGGATGTGCAGAAGTCTGCTTTCCGGAACGAAAAACATTAGTCACAGGTGAGTGGATTGAGAAGGCAAGCCGGCGTGACACTGGGCGGACCATCAAAATCACCGACGAAACAGGTCTTTCCTGCCCGGTGAATCACAGAGGAGTCCTCGCAAAGAGAAAAACAAGGCAAGTTCCCGGGGCTCCCTCAGGGAAAAGCAAAGGATCACAGTAAGGGGGGAAACCTCCACACAAACAGGGGCTAAACACTACGACCGGTTCAAAACCAAAAGCAGAAAAAATTAATGGGTGGGAACCAGAAAAGGAAAAAAAAAATTTAGGTGGAAAAGATTTACGCAAAGAAGAGCGCCCCCGATAAGAAAACCCCTCATATTGCAGGGGGTAAGAAGACGTTCGAGCAAAAAAAAAAAAGCTAAAAAAGCTATTCGAGTTTATGGGGAAGACGTGAATCAAAAGACAACTTGACGCCCCACAGTGGGGGGGGGTTAGCAACGAACCCGAAGGCAAAAACACGGAAACAAGTCTGAAAACCGGTAAAAAGGGGATAAGACAGAAAAACCGGCAGAGTTAGGGGTTCCTTTCCCAGAGAAAAAACGCACCATGGGAAAGGCAAGCTTGTTCCGGCATGGGGACGTGAACGGGGCTACTGCCCATAAGGCGAACAGAGGGTTAGTCATGGGGGAACCGCTGAAACCTCAAAAACAAACAGCATCCGAAAAATAACGATTTTCTGGTGCAATCTTAGTGAAAAGAGAGACAAGTTTTGAAAAAAAAAAAATACCCGCCAAGCAGGAATTAAAGTGCAACATGCCAATGGGGGGAGGGCCCGAGGAAAGGGTAAAGAAAGTTGCGGGTGCTGACTAAGGGAACCTGAGTGGGGGGGGAGGGGTTTTTAGTTGGGTTGGGGGCCAAGTAAGTGGCCAACTTCAGAATGCATGATTGATATTGTGGAACAAGATGAACCATCGGGGGTGTCTCAACTTTTCCCTCAGGCAAACTACTAACTTTAAAAAAGAATACTTTGGGATGGACTTCTTTATGAACCAGAAGGAGAGAAAGTGTCCAACAGCGGCAGATTATAAATCTCGAAAAATTCCTCAAACAACAACCGGTCATAGACGTGGCTCACTGGGGGAGAAAGAAAGCCACCACGCTCTTACCAAAGTTCGGGCCCCAGTTTCTGGTACGCCGGGTGCGTGAACAAGAATAGGGCGGAAAGAAGGGGTGGTTGCAAGCCCTGCACGAGAAGGGGGGTCAAACCGAAAAAACAGGGTCCAGGGGGTATGAAGAGGTGTTGTTACAGGGGGAAACCCTGAGGCTTTTTCCGAATGAGTTGAAAAGCGCAAAGGGGTTATCACAAGCGTTACCAATAGATATGAAAAAAAGGACATCATAATGGATCGGGCCAATAACCTAGGGGGAGAAGTGGTGGGTCATTTTTTGTGGTTTAGGGGAAGCCAAGGACACTCGGGAGGGGAGGTGGGGGGGCCCTTTGGCTAGGAAAGCTGCCAAGAAAATGGCCTCAAAACCAATTGAGCATGAAGATGGCGAAACACAAAAACCTATAATAAGGAAAGATTGGGTTCTATTAAACCCAGAACGGAAGGATCAAAGTGGCAAAAAACTGCAAAGGGAAAGTTTAGGAAAGTTGCACTGTATCTAAGGGGAAACTGGTTGGAGGGGGTTTGT
>Ga0179593_1696387_pt1 | contig 19310 bp, 25 predicted proteins | sample CZODoug2_1_08_16_FD_185931 | JGI IMG/M metagenome (GOLD analysis project Ga0179593, IMG submission 185931) | Vadose zone soil fungal communities from Angelo Coast Range Reserve, California, USA - CZODoug2_1_08_16fungal (PacBio error correction) | ecosystem: Environmental > Terrestrial > Soil >...
CTCAAAAAAGCCAGAAAAAAAACGGGCCAAGGTCAGGAAAATTGGGGGGAAAAAGGCAAACATAGGAAAAAAGAAGAAAAGGAAAAACCAAAGTCGCTGCCGTGATCGCTCGCCCGGATTCCCGATCAAAAAAAAGAATAAAAAAGAAGAGAGGCTAAGGGGGGGTCCGCTGAAACGAAAACGGGGTCAAAAGACGGGAGCTCCCTTAAGCCGACTTCTGAAAAAGGACAGGGGGCATGCCAGTAGGAAGGGAAACAACAATGAAGTAGAAGAAAAGTTCAGGGGAAAAGGGGGGGTAAAAAGGTCCAGAGAAAGAGCCTCAAAAAAGGATACGATCGAAGGTTGGGCCGACAGGCAATCCGGAAAAGTCAAATGGTGGTCAGAAGAAATCATATCTCCGCAGGGGGGGGGGGGAATAGACTTTAACCAAAAGGGTAGAGCAATCGGGAAGAAAAGAAGAATCAGGCCGCTATAGGTCCTTTCGCCCGGTCCGGGAACAGAAAAAAGGCGAGGGACCCTGCCATCAGCGCGGAGAAGGAAACTAGGGCAGTTGAAAAGGAAAGAAAAAGCGGAAGGAAAACACACCTAAGTCTCGAAAAGTTAAGCTAAACCGAACCTTTGAACAAGAGTATGCGCCAAAAAAAGGGCAAACGTCACCCAAACCTGAAGGTGGGGGCTGTATCGAGATAAAAAGACCCCAGACTCTTGAAGTAACGCGGAATGCGCAAAACTTGAACTCACAAAAGGCCAAAAATAGGGTAGTCACCCCCACTGGGGGAAAAACAGGAGGATCGAAAAGTGAAAGCAATGGAAAAGGTGAAGGGGGGGGCAGCCACTCGACGAATTCGGCCACACCAAGAGGGACTGGGGCCAAAGGGTAGAAGAACTCGCCGAAGTCAGAAGTGAGGAGGAAAAACTCGCTCAGATCAAAAGATTGAAAGAGAAGGGCGAAACGATGAAGCGAGCGTTCTAGGGGCCGGACGCCCCGGGGCCAGGAGTAGGGGGGAACCGGGTTGGGAGAAGAAGGGGTCCCAGGGGTTGGGAAGTTATGAGGTTAGTGAAAGGCCAAAAGGGAGAGGGGGATGGAAAAGGAGAGACTCCACCATTGCATGAAAATCATCCGCGCCCCCTCGGCGAGACAGGAACACCCACTGCTGAATTAGAGAGGGAAAGAACAGAAGACGAGAAGATTTGATACGAAGAAAGAGAACGGAGCGTAGTCAGACCCGTAGACAGCCCGGGGTTCTTAACCTTTGACAGCAAGAGATCCCAGCAAAAAATCGAGACCCTGAGGGGGGCATCCGATAAACAAAGGAAAGGGGAAGCTTTGGGGGGAAGGAAGAAAAATCTAGCCGGAAGCGAAAGAGGTTCGACCCAGGCTAAAAAAAGATGAGAACTCGAAGGAAAGTTAATCCGAGCCTCGCCGTGTCAGGCAGGAGAGCAATGTTCAAAAAGTCAAAATAGGGGGAAAAAAAGGAGCCCGGACGGCTTCGCAGTTACAATCGCAGCCCGTTGAAAGTCACGTTTGGTCTCAATCCCCCCCGATCAAAAGGAGGGGTAGAGGGGGGAAAAAAAAAACGCGCCAGGGGAGGGGGGGAAGAGGGGGTTGAGGGGGAAATGTAGGACCAAATCAACTCCCCTGGGTCTCTGGTTCCCTCCTGATCAATGGGTCTAAGAAAAAAGGTCAACTAGGAGAGGGAATTGAAAGTCATACCAAGAAGGAAAAAGGGGGCGACCACGAAACAAGTGAAAACTCAATTGAGGTGCTCCTCGCACCAAGGGGGTTTCCGAGGACTGAAAACGGCCTCCACGGTACCCAAAAAAAACTGGATGGAAAAACATCACCCGACAAGGAAAGATTGGACGCCAGAGAAACAAGAGTGGACCCTCTGGGGGAGAAAAAAGAAGAACTGAGGGGGTCTACTACAAATCTTACAAATCAGAAAAGAGCCAATGAAGCCGCGCAGTAAACAGGTCGAGAGGACGGTTGAAGAAGGAAAGGAGGAAACCTGACTCCATGAAGTTAAAACAGAAGGCCTTCACAACTTTGCCGGCCGAAATCGCCTTCGATCGCTCGCCCTGGAACGTGACGTAAACAGGAAAGAAAGATGGGTGAAAAAAGAGAGGGAGGGCGAATGAAAGACGTAAAAAGAAAAGAAAACAAGAGCTTAATGCAGACACACAAGCCTTGAAAACTCATCATCAGAGGGCGAGGGAAAGCTTGCATGGCATCGCCAAGGAGAAACATGGGCGGAAAGGGGTCGCAAAAGGGGAAAAAAGTACAAGCAAAAATAGAGAGAAGCAACAACAACAAACGGAAATAGGAAAGTAGAGATAGGCTTGTTAAAAAGGGATCCAATGGGGCGAAAAAAACCGCCACATGATGAAAGGAACCTGCTGGGCAAAAGGGGGAAGGGGGGGGAAAAAAACAGAAAGTCTGAGCTCTTGTCTCGATCCGCGTCATTCCGGCCTCAAATTTCCCAAGACATGTCTGACCGGAAGAAGGAAATTAACGATCGAATGAAAGGAGCAGGGAAAAACTGTAAGGCAATAAGTGGAACTTGAAGCCCGAGGGGGAGCCAAGGGTGGGAAAGGTAAGGCCGCGGAGGGGGAAGGCCGCATCAAACATCCAGCCATGGGGTGAAAAAGAGTCGACCCGAAGCGCGTGTAAAGGGGAGACCAAATATGCGGTGGGGGGGGGGGGGTGATGTACCAGGGGGGGGAAAAAAAGGGGTCAAAGGAGAGCGCAGAGGACTTGAGAAACAAGCGGAAGCCAGGGAAAGACCTTTGGTGGAAGGAGCACGCCAAGGAGGGTCAAGAAAAGGGGGGTCGGGTTAGGGATGAAAAGCGCGGTGAGAGCAAGACCCTGGGAGGAGTGGGACCTCAAAAAGAAGCGAAAATCGCCACAGCCCGAGAAGAGGGGGGAGGGGTAGTGAGTGACGTCCCCTAATTGAAAGAGAAAGACCAAGAAGGAAAAAAAGACACCGTACCGAAAGAAGGGAGAGGAAGGAACACTTCCACTCTCCGCAGGGGGATAGGCAAAGTTCAAAAAGGGAGTAAAAGGACATGAGGAGGTAAATGCAGCGGCCGTCAACGGGTAAAAGGGGACGGAAAAGGGAAGGTGAGCTTGCCCCTCGTTACACGCGAGCCGAGCCATTCGGGATCATGTTGAAACGGTACAGGCCAGGGGAAAGAAGAGAACCCATATCGAACGGCTGCAAAGAGAGGGGGGGAAACGAGGCAGCTTGTGGCCCGGCTCTAAGTACGACACGAGCCAAGACTCAATTGAAGGGGGTTCCTCGGGAAGAAAAAAGGGGGAAAAGGGGGACTCGCACCTTAGGGGAAGGAGTGAGTCAAAAATCGCGGGGGGGTCAAGGGAGGGGGAAAACCATCGGAGACGACAGAAAGGGTATATAGTCTTGAACGGAAACAGGGGGAACGGAAAAAACTTTCGCTTTGCCAGGATTTCTGGGACCAAAAGCAAAGGATCAAAAAGGGTAAAAAAAGGCACTGTTTGCACTGTGCCCCTGTCTCCCGATCACATTGTGACCGGGGGTCTTGAAAGAGCAATACAAATGGAAGGGCCAGAGTAAAAATTTCAGAACTTACCTTCAAAAATCCCAAAAAACCCATGTAACCTCGTCTCCTCAAACGGAAGGGGCACCGGCAAAAACCCTCGGGAATGAAAGAGCCTCCAGAGTATCGCGCCCCTCATCGCCGGCAACCGATGGAAGAGTGGACCAATTCGATCAAGGAGCTTCCGTGAATCCTGTAAAATCAATACACGGAGGAGGGCGCGTGGTCACGCCTAATCCTGCCCAGAAAATGGTTTGCAGCATGGTAAGGGGGGTGCGGGGGAAAAGAGAAGACGACAACGCGCAAGAAAGGCTAACGTTCTTGCAAAAGGGTCGTCGAACCCTAAAAAAAGGCACGTGAAAAAGGGAGAGAACAGCAGACTGCCGGTTCAGAAAGTCGCCGCGGGATGTCGGGCTATGGAAAATCATAACGATTGACAAGAGAAGAAAGACAAGAGCCGACGTCGAGAAAGGGGAGCAGCGAAAGGGGGTTCGCCGAAGGACGAAGCAGCGATGAAAATTTTATCTGGTCAGGGGAAGAGTCAAGAACAACAGGTGCTGTGGAAAAAGGGGGGACGGGGGCGGGCGGGCAGCAAAGGAAAATGCTCAGACGGGGGGATGGAAAAAAAGCCTGAAAGGAGGAATGGGAGAAACCTTCGGAACCGATCGGCGGGTTTGCATAAGTCGAAGAATGGCCGAAAGTGCAAATACCAAAAAGACCGGGGACACCATGAGCCGATCCCTTTCACAAGACCTATTAAGAAGAAGGGGATGAACCAAGGAGGGGGGGGCAAAAAAAAAAACGGTCAACGATCTCTAACCTGCTTGTCTAAGCGTAGGGGGATAGTATTTGGGGTAATAGATAATACGGGACAAACGGACCCAAGGAAAAAGCGCAAAAAAAAAAGGGCGTACGGTTGGCGGGCGGGAATAAGAAGGACTTACGAAGCTCGCAGATCTCGGACGCTTCGAGGTTGAAAGAGAGGGGAAACTGCAACGCGAAAAGCTAAAACTCTTACACCAACTGCGCAGCGCTGAACAGAATTGAACAATCGGCAATTGCTGAGGGGGGGGAGAGACCTGAGGGAAGGAACCGTCTAGGGGCATACTTCGGAGTGAACTATGAAGACTTAAAAACAGGGCCGGGGGGGGAAAGGCCCCCCAGCAAAAGGATACGAAAAAACACTTTGCAGCTGGTTGTTCCAAAAAAAGGATTGCAAAGAGACTGAAAAACACAAAGGGGAAAGGGGGGTAAAAGAAGGGGAGATCTCGGCTCCTACCAAAATTGAGATGGGGTAAAGGCACCTCATAGTCCAGCCTAATAATTTTGTCCCCAAGAAAGGAATGTCGCGGACCAAAGGATCTATAGCCAGGGAGTCCCGAGCATGCCGATGTCAAAAAGCGAGTGGGAAAAATCGGTAGGCGCGCGAGCGAAGCCACGAACTCTAACCTTAAGAGAAAACGAAATAGAAAACGAACGCAGGCAAGGGGGGAAGTTCGTCAACAAAAGCCAAGGAGGTTCGAAAAAAATCCATGGATGAAAAAAAAAAGAACATAGCGAGAGACGGAGGACAGGATGGGGGGACCAAGGCAGAAAGGGGGAAGGAAGCGAAAGGAGGGGGGGGGGGGGCAGCAAAGAGAAAGGGTCCCCCGGGGCATTGTAAGGAAGAGAAAAACTGCCAGAAGAAATAATCGACCCTCCGATAGTACCTGTGAACCCTTGTGGCAAGGGGGGGGGAAAGAGTGGCCGGCCGGAAGAAAGGGAATCATCGCAAGAGAGGAGGAAAGGGGAGCAAAAGTCAAACCAACACAGTGAAGCCGTTCGCGGCGGCGAGTAAAAAGGGGGGGGCTTTGAAGAAAACGAACAGAGAGAAAAAAAACTTCGCGAATCAGAAAAGCGGACGACGCGGCCAGGAAGAAAAGGAGAAGGCTGACGAGCAACCACTTGACACGCAAAGGACTAGGAAAGAGAGGGGGATCCACACTGAGGGGGGGAAAAGGCAGGCGGTAGGAAAGAAAGAGTTCAGGGTAAAAAAATTTCAGAGTTTGGGTCCCGCTCCATCGAAAGAATCAGTATAGCAACATCGACCTTGCATGTAAAGGGAACTCGACCTAAGACGTGGGAAAACCCGGGGAGAAAAAGGGGGCAGAAACCAGGATAGAGAGGTGGGAAGGGATTATAAGGTACGGCCGATACCTCGTGCGCCACGTCGACGGGTGAACATCGCCTGAGACTTGCGGGCAGAAGCGGGGTGTGCTCGGGGGGAACTGGGTTTTTTCAACCGTGAAAATGCGAAGAAAAAAGAGTGCCTAAAAGCCCTCATTCAGTAGTGGTGGGGCCGATGGAAAAAGAAAAAAGGCCCAGCGGAAGCGCAAAAAAAAAAAAAAAAAAGGCCAAAAAGGACTCAAAAGGGGGGAGGGGATCCGCATTGGACACGGATCCCGCTGCGGGTCGGCACCAGCACCTTAGTCAGGACGATGATGACATTGATCCAAAACTGCAAAAGGGGGGAGGACCAAAAAAAAGGGAGGGGGGGAGTGGAAGTTTGACCCCAGCAGGAACTCCCGAATTCCACTAAAGAGGGGACGACGAGGACTTCAGGGGCAGAAAAGAAGGAAAATCAGGTATCTAGGACTCACGCCTTAAAATAAAAAAGAAAGGCCTTGGGGGGGTGCATCCTTCAGGCGGCGAAAAGCTATCGGGGGCGGAGAGAGAGGGACGTATGTAGGGGGGTCAGGGCTCGAAGGGGACATTTAATCCGACGAAAAAATCAAGAGGCAGGAAAGAAGACACGTCCGGGAAAATAGGCCGTCGCCGCCAACCGCGGCAGCCTTTGTCAATCGGAAGCCGGGGTAGCAAGGGGGGAAGAAAGCCCCTCTCCCCACTTTGCAGGGGGAGGGAAAGGGAAAAAAAACAGCGAAGAAAGAAGGGCCCCGCAAAGGGGGTGTATTTGATGGCTGTCGTCCGTCAGCCCCGCCTCAAACAAGGACAGCCCTTTCAGGCGGGGAAAAGAGCTGAAGCCGGGGAAAAACTCAAAATGAAAAAAAAAAAAATACGAGGGTGCTCATTGACCTCGCTATCCGACGGTTTGGTCCTGGGGAAATCCTTGAGTGCCGTACTCGCACAAGGAAGCGGCGAAAAGGCTGCGCATATTGTGAAGCCTAGGTGGTGTGTAACGAGGGGCTTACATCCGACAAGCATACAACGACTATTTTGTGTCCGAAAGCGCTTCTCGCAAGAAAAATGAAGAAAAAAATTGTCGAGGTTAGAAGGGAAGTACAAAACCATTCTAAACGGGCTCAAAAGTTAAGGGGCCCTCAGTAGTGCTCGCACAAACTGCAGAAGGAGGAATACGGACGCCACGCAGGGGGGAATGCGAAGTCAAAATAAAAAAAAGAGGGAGGACTCCGATCTACGAAGCTCAAGATTTCGCGAAAAAAAATCCCCTGTAAAAAGAATCACTCGGAGGGAAGAAAACCAATCCTGCATGGCCAGAAATTCATACAAACCAAGGGGCAAATCAGGAAGAGAAAACAACCACAACAAAGAAGGAAAAAAATGATAGAATTATCTGCTTGTCCAAGGACGGGGAAGGGGCGGAAAAAAAAGCCCCTTGGCATGAGGTCCCAAGAAAGCAGCTTGGGGGGCAAAAGACGTGAAAGGAAGTTGACGAAGGCCCTTAAGGGAAATAGCCTCGTATGGGGACACCAGTCAGCGAAGGACGAGACCACGCGGCTTTGCAAACGCAAGCAGTCGGAAGGGGGGGGGGATTGAAAAAGAAAGTGTTGAGCAGTCTCGCCAGGTGATTGTAAGGCGCCGCTGGAACGTCGCTTAACTTCCAGTGATGGAAAAAGTTGCAGGGGCGGGATAAAAAAGGGGAAATAAAAGAAGAACAAATAGGCCAAGAACGTGTGGTATGTAAGGAGCCCGAGGGTCGCCAAAAGGTTCGAGGATAAATCGGACTGCCACGGGGAAGAAAAAGACAGCGGGAGTGGGTGGAAAGAACGCAAAAAAAACTGGGGGGACACAAAAGGACAAAGGGGGGAGGTCACGAGGCGGGGACTGTACATAAAAAGCATTACCCCTGGAGGGAGGGGGTTCCCCTGCCGAGAGGAAATCTCAAAAAATCCCTGGAGGGGGAAAAGGGAAAAAGAAAGCCGGGGGCGGGGGGGCTTACCGAATTGGAAATCAGAAACATACCACCTTGGAAAAACCCCGAAACAGGACACATCAAAAAAAGGGCCCCCGGCGAGACTAAAAGGGGAGAGTGGATGGAGAAACGATGTGAACTGGACTGCGATTGGGGAAGGCGCCGGGAAGGTCCAGAAAAAGGGGAGGGGGGTCCCCCGGATAAGAAGGACGGAAACAGTTAAGTCGAAAAAAGAGAGGAGGAGGGTCTGAATAGCAGAAAAAAAGCGAACCGCAGGAGGGGAGACGAAAATAAGGAAAAGGTCCCGCTCGGAGACTCAGTATCCAGAAGCTTACAAAGAGTTTTTTCTCATCGAGGAAAAAATAAAGGAGGGCGTAAGAAAGAAAAACGGGAAGCCAGGGGGGACGATAAGGGAAGTTCGACGTCCGTCCCGGTAACGAAGATGGATATACGAACTTGGGGAACGAAGAGTGGCCTAACACTAGGGTCAGAAGGGACAAAAAAGCAATTGGAAGGGGATTCCGCGGCTTTGACAGGCTTAACGGCTGAGCAAGGGGGGAAGGTCGTCAAAAAGACCCCTGAGGAATGGCAGGACGGGAGTCTGATCGTCCTCTTCAAGGGTTCAATCAACGGCCTGAGAAAAACCATAGGAACGAAAGTACGCGAGCCGAAAAGAAACGGCAGCGCAGATACTGAAGCTAGGAAGTCACAAAACGGAAAGAAACTTTAATGCGGGCTGAGTACCCCAAAAGAACGATTTCTGCTGGGAATCCCAAGAAAGTGAAAAAAAATTTTCTTTAATTTTCCTAGGATGCCCCGGAGAAACCTCATCAAAAAAAATGGGAAAGTATGTTCGGGGCCCGCATACCCGTGACCCAGTTTTGGAAGGAATTTGGGGTTGTCATCCATCGGGAGGAACGATGGGCTCGGCAAGGACTATCTACTAAAAAAAATACCCTCAGCTTAAGAGGGGGGGGCCTGTCAAAAGAAGAAGAAAGGCTGGAAAAAAAAAAAAAAATCCTGGGGGGAAGGTGTAAAAAAGAAGGAGGAAGGGGGGCAGGGCCGGTCGAAGGGGTTTCTCATTGACGTTCAGACAAAAACAATCAAAGAACGGCAAAAACTCAAGAACCATAGAAGCCTCCCGCCTTCAACGACTTCAAAAGAGACGTGGTTCGTCGAGCAGAAAATTCTAGGAACAAAGACCACTTGTTCAAGAAGAATTCCGAAGGGACGAATTACTTGTGGGACGGGCGGCTCGAGCATTGCCAATAATGACAGAATTGTGATCGCCAGCAAGGGGGAACAAAAAAAAAAAAGCCCTAGGCGAAAGAGGCGGGTTTAGGATCGAGCGATGCGACTAGGACGAGAAACTCCGGGACTGGAAAACTATTGAAAACCAAGGACTGCAACAACCTGAACAGGTCAGGGTGCCGGATATGCAAATCACGTACACCGGGATCTGGATCAAGAGGAGAGCTAGTGCCGGGGGGGAAGTCACAATGAAAAAAAGACCCGGTAGCTCTACTACCTGTGGGAGAGACAAAAGGAAGGAAGGACGCTGGGCAAGAAAATTCGTCGGTCCGAAAGAAGGGAAGTCTGGTCGTAAAGAAAGAAGACGACTCGGGACACCAACTGCAGCTCACACTTGACGAAGGATCTCAAACATGCTCAGGGGAAGATCCGGCGAGCGAGAAGAAACCGCAATCGATTGGGGAAAGAGGGACTAGCGCCGTAATTCTTCGGAAGGTTCCGCCATCCAAGAGGGCTTTCTAAAAAGGAAAACCGGAGGCTTGCAAAAGTGCTTTCAGAAAAAAGCTCAAAAAGGAGAGGGGAAAAAAAAAATAGATAGATCTGCTAATCCGACACAAAGAAACGGCCAAGTCGTGTAGAGAGAGGGGAGAAGGGCCGAGACGCAACGGGGGAAGAAGAGAAGGGAGGCAAAAAGAAGAAAACTGGTGAGGGATCGAAAAGGGCAGGACCTATGGAATAGCGGCCGCGCGAGGGGTGTCCCGAGTGGAATCTTTAGCGGGGAAGCGCAGGCAGCAAAGGAAACGCCCTAACTCCCCAAAAGAAAAAAAAGACGAAAACCTGACCAGGACCGTGAAACGCAAAGTACTTCGCGGCTTGGGGGCAGGTCCATTGTTAAGGTGGGGAATTACTCATAGAGATCCCAGGAGAAAAAAGCCACTAAAAGGGGGGGAATCAAAGGATTTGAAAAAAAAAAGCCGGAGAACAGTCAGGTCCATCAAAAAAAGATAAGAAGGGCACGCGTGGGGGGGGGGGGAAAGAATCGAGAATGGGGGGTAAAGAAGAAAGTCACGAGTATATTCTACCGCCTATAGGCACGAAGGGGCTCAGTGACGAAGGGGGGGGGAGGGAGAAGTCCCGGGGGGGAAAAAAGATCACAATCCACAAAATTGCAAAAAAGGCCACCCAAAACCTCCGTCCAAAGAAGTTAAGGCGTCGGCGAAGAAGGCGAAAAAACACGGGTTCCTGGTGAAAACGAAGACTTCTGCGAAAGACTCGCGAAAAAAAAACAGGAGAGGGAGGCCGAAAATTCCGGGGGGGGCGGAGGGACAAAGGCCGGGAGAGTCTGTAGCGATGCGCAACCCCTTTTCAAAAAAGCCATCCAGAAAAAACCTCGAGGGGGTTGGACCAGGAGGGGTCCCACGGCAGGACGTTAGGACCCGCCGAGACGGGAAACAAGGAAAGGGCGGAGGGGGTTCAATAAGACGCATCTTACCTAAGCAATGAGAAGATCAACCAAAAGGACTGGCATGTAGAGGGGGGGGGAAAAACGCGACCGGACAAACTTGAAAATTAAGGAGAAGGAAAAGGAAGGGAAATTCTAATGCCGTCCTCCAGTGGGCCGGGAAGGCTGGATCCGGATAAGAAAGGGGGATCCGGTCCTAGGCTCCAAAGGACTTGGTGGACGAGGGAGTTTCATTTGGTTTTCCGCGTGTGGATACAAGGGGTCAAGGGAAAGGATATGACCGAGGATTGGGGGGAATAATTACAGGTCCGGGGGGAAGGGATGAAGGCACCGCTCGCTCGGCAAGGCCACCAAAATCTCGGAAAACGTTAAAAGGGGGAGTGGAAGAGAAACTGAACGGCAGTTTCACACAAAAAGCCTTTAGGAAAAAAAATATACTTGAGACTTCAGGGAAAAGATCCGTCGAAACAAAGGCCAAAGTCAGGAAAAAAGGGGGAAAACCTTAAAAAGACAGAGGGCCTGTCAAAGCGCCCCGAGGTCGAGAGCCCTCGCACATGACGAAGAAAAAAAAAGGCATTGGGAAGACTGGGGAGATCACAAAAAAGTTCCGATCAAAAAAGGAAAGCGAAAGCTATATTCTGTAAGATGAGTGAGCTCGTGAAAAAAGACATGAATCCGAGCTAGAGAGGGGGGGCCACTAGCATGCAAGGGTGAAAAGACTCAAAAAAAACCGGAAAAGGCCAAAAAAAAAGGGCGCTTAAAAAAGAGCAAGGCCCCTTTAACACGTTTGGCTCCCTCCCTAAACAACCTTAGCAGGGGAAAAAAATTAAGTTTAACAGAGGCGCCAGAGGGGGGGGGGGGAAATTTGAGGGATAAAGAAAAAAAAAAAAAAAAAGGAAGGGGGGGGTTGGAGACCAATTCTTCCTCAGCCCCCTCCAACGGAAACCCGCCTTTTGAGGAGGGGGGCCCTCCACAAAAAAAAGAAATGTCGAGGAAAAGAAGGACAAGGGAGATACCACGAAAGGTAGGGAGAAAAAAAGAAAAATTTGCAGGCCGGCCCTTTTTCGGTAAAAAACTATCGCACCAATTCTTGTCGCGGCGGGGGGGAAGGAAAAAGACGCAGGGGGGAGGGAAGACATCAAAAAAACGAGGGAGGGAAAGGAGTTACACACCCAAGGAAAGGGTGGGTCACGGAAGAACACTCCTTTCCGCAACTCACCGATCAGTGACCACAACGCAAAATGGGGGGGGTCGAATCACTGGAAGGGGGGAAGCGACGAAAGCCAGGGCGAAACAGGGGAACCACCGAAATGAAAGTCTTGAACGGCCCGACTGCATCGCCCTGCGCCGGGGGAGAGTGAATTAACCTGTGCGGGAAAAGGCTGATGGAAGAGGAAAGGCGGAAAACTCGACGAAAGGGGAGGGGAACTAAAAGGAACCCTCAAAAAGGCGCTTGGCCAAGCTGCAAAGGATCCATCATCCGGGGTTTCAAAAGGACGGGTAGGAAGAAAAAATATCTCTCAGACAAAAAACAAAAAAAGGGAATGAAAAGAGAAAAAGAGACAAAAAAAAGGCGTCACGGGGGTTCGACCCGCTTGATGAAGGTCGCGGGCCAATGAGGCACTGGCCGCGCAACAGGAAAAGAGAGAGAAATGGGGGTAATGAGGGGGGGGGGGTCGAAGGAGGAAAGTTAAGAAGAACAGCCTCGATTGGGGGGCAAAATGAACAGAGGGAGTGAACGCGGGAAGACGCACGCAGGAAAAAGCGCGCAAGAGGCGATGCAAAAGGAATGAAGGCCGTGGTAACTTGAAAAAACCACCGTCGAGCAGAAGATTTGTCTCTGAGTTTGGTAGGAAGAGCAAACCGGAAAAAAGTGAGAAAGGGGTTCATTTCATAAATCTCAAGAGCTGAGAGAGGTCGTATGAACCAAGGGCGTATGCTTGGGGGGAAGGGGTATGCGAGGGGAAAAAACGGTCTGATGAACAGAAAAGAATAAAAAGCGCAAAAAAAGCTGCTTCAAGACGGGGTGCGAGTAGCACGGAAAAAAGGGGGACGGCAACAAGAAAACAAATGGTTCAGGTGAAAGGGGGGGCCGGCGAGTCAATAGCTGGGAAAAGGCCCCTGGGAGAACCAAAAAAAAGGAGAAAAAGGACAGAAAAACGCAAATACCCCCTCCCCTGCTGCCCTTCGACAAGAAAAAGAGTGACACCTCTAACGGGGGGGTGGCTGGAGGAAAAGAAAATTGAAGAAAATCCACAAACAAAAAAAGAAGCCGAACGAGGGGGCCCCTTTGGAAAACCGCAAGTTTGAAAAGAAAAACGGCTGCTGAACATCTGGACGATGGGAAAACACCGAAGGTTGGAAAAACGGGGGAAAGGGGGAGTCCCCCGTGAAAAAAAAAAAGAAAGGGGAGGAATAGCGGGAGAAAAAGCCTCTTATTGATTGAAAAGTCGGGGCGAGATACCCTCAAAAAGCAAAAATAACCGCTGGGGGGGGTCCAACGTGTGGAGATGGGGGGAAAACAAAGGCAGAAAAGGGGGACCCGGCTACGATACGGCAAGGCGAGATGTCCGTAACCGCTAAAATCGACTTGGGAAAAAAAAGCGAGTCGAAAAAAAGGGGGGACCAAGGGGGTAAAGGAAAGGGGGGGGGCAAAGAAAGGGGGAAGGTGAAACCGGACGACCTATCAAAGGATATCGGTCTTGTTAAAAAAGGCGGGGGGGGAAAAAAAACCACATGCAGGCGACTCGCGGAAAAGGCCAATCAGGAAAACGTGGGGAGGCATGCGCGGGCTTTTGGCTCAAAAAGGCCCTGGATCTCACAGGGTCCGTTCATTAAGCAAGGGAAAAACGAGGCCTACTGGATGTACACTCGGCCGATGACATCTTAACCGACACCAATCAAACAAAGGAACCAGAAAAAGACACCTACGGGAGGACAGCTCCTGAGCCCGCGCTGGGAAAATCCACGTCGGGGGTATAGGGGGGCAGCCCCGATAATCGCAAATCCTAATTTTGGGGGAGGGGGGGGATAAATTTCTCATTCAAAAGGGAGAGAAGAAGGGGAGGCGGCCAATCGAAGGGAGAAAATGACTTAAAAAAAAACGTTCAGGAGGGGTGGACCAAGGGGAAGAAAAACAGGACCGTGACACGAAGGGTGTGTAGGAACCGGAAGGGTCGGTAGGGAATACGGACGAATCGACTACCACAACGCCCCAGTGCTGAACGTGGCTTGCCCCAGAAACCAAAAAAAGGCAAGTGGGGGGGGGGGAAGAAGGAAACCTACCTTCGAGGGGGGGCAACTCTTGGGCGCGTCCGGAGGTTTGGGGGAAGAAGCATAGCGGGGTTCATCCTAGGAAAACCTAAAGACAAAAATCTAAACCCGCCTCCTCGCTAATGACCAACCGAACACGTTCTCAAGAAGGGGGACAGAATTCGGCCAAAGACAGTTTTCGAGAAAAACCGAAGACGGGGGGGGGGGGAAAAGGGCGAAACGGGCCCCATGTCCCAATGCCCTCAAAGCGGGGGATCCTCTCGTCCAAAAGGGAAGGTACCCGGCAGGACAAGCCAAATCGGTGGGAAAAAAAAAAACTCCAAGCCCCAAACCCATTCGATTATCTCGGGAGGGGGGCCGTTCCGAAGCAGGGGACCGAGAATCGGGAAAATGGGGTGAAAGGAACGGAATCTGATGCTACCCCGAAAACGGGGAAGTGACCGGTAGATTACAGTCAAAAAAGATCGCTGACGGATCCTGAGTCGAACAAGAATTTGGACACGGGGAAAAAGAAAAGGGAAGATGAAACCAAAAACAGCCGGTAGCGTGAACGGACAATTGCAGGGAGGGCAGTTACGTCCGGAAAGGGAATCGGCGGGCAGAAGAAGGTCAGGGAAAAGAGGGGTAAGCGTTCCGGAAAACTACGAGAAAAGACTGGATCACCCAACCAACGACCACTTCAAAAAACAGAGTACAGGAGAACGGATTAAAACATATGAAGAAAATCTTGGAAGAAGGGAGGAGGATAAGAGCCGCGGGTCGGGAGGGGGGGGGCAAGGGAGTCTGATATTGCGCGTATCGCCGGGGCCGAACAGCAAGGTTCTTAGACGACCAGACACTTGCAACCAGGGTGAAGGTGGGTGTAAGGGTCCAAGAATGAGAAGAAAAACAAAAAAGGGGGAGGGAAATAGAAAATCTTCGGCCAATTAAAAAAAACAAAAAAGCACGTCAAGGGGAGGAAGCTGCAGGGAGGAAACGGGAAAGGGAATACGAAAAAGGAAGGAAAGAAGTCGGGACGTGAGAGGTTTCGAAAGGCCCGTGGAAAGAATACGCCGGATGAAAAAGCATGCCGATTGAAAGCGCAAGAGGAAGCGGTAAAACTCCGTCGAAACCGCCGCGCGCAAAGCAGACGGAAAAAATCACCCGAAAAAAGCTGGCAGAGGAAGGCCGGAATTTCACAACGCAAAAAGGGGGTACCAGAGCCTACCGGCTGGTCCGCGGGGGGGGAAAATGTTTGAAAAAGGGTAGCAACGAGTCCAAGAGGAACATAGCGACGCAGGAACAAGGCAGGATAAAACGAAATTAAAAAAAAGAGCGACCTGGTCGCAGAAGCATGAGGTCGCACAGCAAGGGTCTAGGTTTGGGGAAGAGGTGGAACGCGGTGAGAGGAGGACATCGGGGAATAGGATAGTGAGTAGCCGGTCTCGACGGAAAAATCCCGTTAACAGCTCGCGAAACAAGGGCGAGGCAATTGGGAAAAGGGCGCAGAAAAAAATCCAGGGAAAAAACCCTGTGAAGATCGGGGTGAGAGACGCGAACCTTGGTAGGTGGGGACCGTCTACTAGACGCCAGCGGAAAAAGTACGCTGCCGAAGTAAAAGGAACGAAAAAAAGGTTCAGGAGGTAAAAAGAAAGGCTGAAAAACTAAAAAAAAGTCTGACAACCCTTTCTCAGAAAGCCAAAAAATCGCCGGTGGAAGAACTTACGTGGAAAAAGTAAGGCGGAGGGGGATGAGAAGGTGCAAAAAAAAATCATCACTGATTCGATAAGAAAAAAAGAGCCGACAAACAAACCCAAAGAGGAAATGTGAGTATTCGGTGAACGCCGCCAGAATTTCGCCTTGGAAAACGCTAGACGAGCCGCCCCGCGGAAAAAATAGAAATGGGAAAAACGTTCGTAGAAGAGAACCGGACTGCAGACGTCCGGCTTCTCAAAGCGAAGGGACACTCTCATGCAGAGGGACCGCTTGTTAGAGAAAGGTTGTCAGGGGGCGAAAATAAGGGAAAGGAAAATCGACGAGGTTCCCTGAGAACACAGCCGGGGAGGGGGAGAAGGGTGGTCCTTTCCCACGCAAAAGCCGCACGAGCAGGCCGAAAAAAAAAAAATGCGGAGGGAAATCCTCTCCACGGCCTTAAAGAGGATTGGACAAAAAAAGAGACCGCGCAGGGGGGGGGGGGGAGGAGCCTTTGAGGGCCTTAATCAAAGGGGGGGAAACTGGAAAAAAAAAGGCCCCCCTGCGGCGTTCCCCGAAAACGCCACAGCGCACCAAACAACATCACGATTACCCTCAAAGGGGGAGAACGTCAAGAGAAAAGGAACTAAGGTTTGCTTAGAGCACTCCGTCGCCAGAAAAAGCCTCCGCATGTTGGAAAATCGAAAAACGAAAAAAAAGATTGAGATTGGAGGAAAGGAAAAAGAAAAATCCGAGCAAACGGACGCAGAGAAAGATAAAATCCAAGCCATACGGGAAAACTAAAAGAACTAGCGGAAAGACAAAGGTCATAGGCAAATCAATCGCATGCCATGCACGTTTTCGCACCCCTCCTCCCCCTTTGGGAAGTAGGAAGGGGCAAAAGAGCTCAGCTTTTTAGGGGGGGAAGGGGGGGCCGACGGGCTGGGGGATGATGACCAATTAGTGAAGGAAAAAAAACTCACCCGACAAAGACGGGTAAAAAAAAGGGGGGGGGGTCGAGAACCTCAAAGGGAGAGGGGTCGGCCCATAACCGCACGAAAAGGGGGGAATGCCCACTATGAACAAACTGAGAGGGAAACCATTTTGATGAACCTTAAGAAAAGGACCAAAGAAAGCTTAAGTCAGACATGAGGGACGCACCTCCTGAAGAAAGGGTGGACCTAGATGGAATCACCACATCAAAAGGGGGGTCATAGACACTCTGGAGATCTAGAATGAAAAAGGGAAATAGGGGGGCAAGGGGAAGGTTGGAAGACGACAAAGCGCGCCACTACAAGGCCACCCTTCTCGACGGGACTCAATTCAGACTGAAAGGAATCTTCCACAGGAGAAGCAAATCTCCTAAAAAACCGTGGGGACTTTTACCATCACCGATCGTACTACAAGATCAAGATTTCTCCAAAAGACCTTCCCCTCATTCATCACAGGAGGACAGCCTGAAAAAAAACGAATGCAGCGCCCTGACAAAATGGAAGGAGCGGGGGGGAAAAAACGCGGGAAAGTAAACAGGATAAAGAAGATCGCAAGGCGTAGGTCCTGAGAAACCCGCTCCAGGAAAAGATGAAAGCGCGGGGAAGTGAAGCGGGGGGACAGCGCCTCCGATGGAGGAGGGGAATGGGAGGGAAATCTTGAAAAGGATAGGCGAGGGAAAGGGGGGGTTTTAACAAAAAAGTCTGAAACGAGACGTCACTCCTTGAAAATCCGCCCCAGGGAGCGATCAGGAGGAAAGAAAACTGTCAAAGGAACTTGGGGAAGGCATATAAGGGGAAGCGAAGTGAGGGAGCAGGTCCATTTATCTACATTTTCTGCGGCTTCATCGGCCTCCTGGGAAAAAGCGAAAGAGCCAGTGTCGAAAAACAAAAAAGTCTGGAGAAGGGAAAATCGAAGTGAGCGATGCTCTCTGACCTGAAGGGAAAATAACGAACCTTGGGGGGAAAGCCGCCGCAGGCAAAGAAAAGGGTGCGAGGAGAAAAAATGTCCGGGGAAAAAAAAAAGGGGTTTTAAGATCGAATAAGCAAAAATTTCCCCTTCGTTCGTGGAAGGACCGCAATCATTCACCACGACCAAAGGGAACGGCCCCTTTGCAGGAAAATAACGCTCAGAAAGACGGGGAAAAACTGCGGAAAAAAGTCAAAAATATAAAGGTCCTCACCTTTTTCCCATGACTGACGAGATGGGGTCCCATCCAGACGAAAAAAACCGAAAAGGGAGGGTAAGTAAGCAAGAGGGACGGGGACCAAGAAAAATGTGGCGCTTCTGGGGTGTAACCCGTGATAGTCTGTTAGGGACGGATGGAGGGAAATGACAGGCAGTCCGTGACCAAAAATCGGATTCAGGGGAGAGAAAGCAAGAAAAAAACTAAAAAAGGAGAAGAAGGAGGACTTTGCCGAATGCGGCGCTTTCCCGGCTTCAAGGACTCAGACCAAAAGAATGAAATGCCGGTGAGAGTGAAAAAAGGGAAGGGAAAGGGGGCCTATACGAATCCAATCCGCGGGAATCTTAGAATAGGTCTGGGTAAGAGGTGACAAAACTGTCCGAAAGAGGGACGTACAGGAAGTATCGAGAGGGAAAGAAACGCGAGACTCTTTGTGGGAGCGATAAAACATCAAAGGGTGTGATGGAGGCCAAAAAAAAGGCTCGGCTGGAGAGAGAAAGGGGTGCCCCGGAAGGAAAAAACCTGCAAAACTAAGAGGAGAAATGTCACTCTGTCGTTGGAGAAAAGAAACTCTGTAACGGAATATCCTTCAAAACAAGTTAAAGAGGGGAAAAGACACCCGTTGTCCGGCAAAAAAAAAGAGACCGGTTCATGAGGTCCAAAAGGAAAGAGAGCCCTTGCCCCAAGGTGGGGAAAGCATGAGCCCAATCAGTTCACACCTTCTGGGGGAGCTCAAAAAAAAAAAAAAAAAAAAAAAAAAAAAAAAAAAAAGATCCAAGGGCTTCCAGGAAGTCAATAATCAAAAAAAAAGTGCTAAAAACAAAGTCAGGGGACCCTACCGGTTAAGAAGAAATGGGGTTGACGACTGCAATGTTAGGTTTGACACCTATGTGGAGCGGGATCGAAAGAAAACACCATAACTAAAACTCAATCAACAGTAAAGGAACCAAACGGAGGACCGGGACCTTTTCCCATAGGGATACCTCCCGTTCTAGTGAGGGCGGGTCAGGTCAAAAAAGGGGGTCTCAAGAGGTGGGTCAGAGTCTCGGGGTGAAAGATGGACCCGATCGCACGAAGCCGCCGCGATAGGAAAAACGTAAAAAGTTTCGCGAAAGATGGAATTCCAGAACAACTGGGGGGTACAGAACAGGACGACAAAGAACAACAACGGTTCGGTGGGAAAATGGTTCTGAAAGGAATAAACCAGGCTTAAGACTGAGTTATGGCCCCTGGTCCTTTCGCCGATGAGGGTCGATAAGCTGCCATACTATAGAAGGTAGGATTATCAGAGGGGAGTGGAGGCAGGGGTAACCAAAAAATGGGGATGCGATTTAAAGGACGGAACCTCTTAACTTCTGACACGAACCAATTTCCTGTGGGACGGGCAACGAAGGGGAAAAGCTGCAAAGAAGGGTGAGCCTGCGGGGAAATCTCTATGTCGATTGGAAAAGCACGGGGTCAAAAATAACAGGAAAGAGGGACCGTAAAAAACAAGGTACCTGGAAAAGAAAGTTTCGGGTCCACTCCTAATGGATAGCGTCGTGCCCTGCGAACGGCGCAGCGAATACTAAGGAAAACGCGGAGAAGTCGCCGCGGAGGTCGGGCCAGGAAGGCAAAGGGCAAGGGGAAGGAAAAAGGGGGAAAGGGATGGAGAATTCGGGCTGACAGGCAGCGGGAGGTTCTCGTAAACGGACAGAAAAAAGGGAGTCTTTATACGTACTCCGTACAAAGGGACGTGGCAGGGAAGAAGT
>Ga0179593_1643218_pt1 | contig 19308 bp, 24 predicted proteins | sample CZODoug2_1_08_16_FD_185931 | JGI IMG/M metagenome (GOLD analysis project Ga0179593, IMG submission 185931) | Vadose zone soil fungal communities from Angelo Coast Range Reserve, California, USA - CZODoug2_1_08_16fungal (PacBio error correction) | ecosystem: Environmental > Terrestrial > Soil >...
AAAGGAATCGGTCAAGACTTTCATGAAGGGAAGCAGCTCCGACAAGAGGGACATTGCACACCATACTAAGTAACTATCCAACGAAGGAGAGGGCAATGAATTCGACGAGATCCGAAAAAGTCTAGAGGCTGAAAATTTGAAAAAAGTTTGAATCACCCAAAAGGGGGGGGGAAATCTCAAAAAGGTGACAGAGAAACCCCGAGGAAAAGACTAACAAATTTTTTAAAAAAAACGGGGAACTTCAGGGGTGGAGGGGATACCGGCCAAGGGAGGGCGAGGGTGTTCCGTCTCGGGGGGAGAAAGGAACGTGGAACTTTACTGACCTAAAAGCACCCTCATTCGACAAGGGGAAATCCTGACCGAAAGGGGGAAGATCACCTTGGGGGGGGGGCTCGGAAAAAAGAAGATCGCATGAAAAAAAAAATTCTAATGGGGAATGCCACTGAGATCACGAAAAAATCCTAGTCCGCCCTGAAAAGGAGTGGTACGGACGTTCGGAGTCAAAAAGAAAGCTTCCTGGGGGAATTTACGACAGAAAGATCCAAGGGGAAAAATGGGGGGGGCTCGGCATGAGAATCAAAGTGTCATCACACTCAAAGTCCCAGATTGGCCGGTCCGAAGCAGGTTCGAAACCACTTAGGGGAAAACTCTAAGTGGGGAGGGTGTAAAGCGTCTGACGGGACGTCTGGGATTTACAACTCATGCGGAAAGAAGGTGCGGCTTGAAGGACGCAGCAGGGGCCGCCGAGGTCATCGAAACTCGGGGGATTCGAGCTGAGAGTTGAGGGGGAGATGCTGGGGAGGACATCCGAGTAAACCGTCAGAAAAAAAAAAATGGCTAAGCATCTTCGGTAGACAACAAGAAAAGAAACTCGACTAAGGGACAAGAGGAGGATCAGGACAGAGGGGGTGGTACCTCGGAAAACACGAAACCCATACCGAAGAAAAGGAAAACAGAGAAGAATGCCAAAGCGGTTTCGTCCTAAATCCCGCACCGGAAAGCTAAAAAGGAAAGAGGTACAAAAAGAACATAAAAGTAAGAATACTATGAAACCCGAGCGGGAAAAACGAGGATGAAGCTTTATTGCGGTGAGGAAGGGGGTATTAACCGTGAAGGAGGATTATAGAGGGGAAGGGCGCACCAGGGATGTCGAGGGAAAGAGACCATCCTTAGTCAGGCAGAGGGAATCCGACGAAAAACTCAAGGGGGGGGGGGGGGTTTTGGGGGGGGGGGGGTGGGGGGGGTGAGCCACGCAGGGAGAGAGGGGGTTTCAGAACCGTTTAAAAAAAAAGGTGGAAAGAGGGACACGTGCAATTGATGAACGAATGACAAACAAAGAAAAAAAAAAATGGCGGGACAAAGGATGTATCCAGAGTTACTTGGACTCAGCATCCCTGGGGTATCTGAAAAGAAAAAGGAGGAAAAGAAACGGGAAAAAGCCTCCGCGGTGGCACGGTATCCAGAAACAACCTCCCCTACCTAAGGTGACCCGTGAGGGTGAGGTCTTCAGAGAAAGGCAGGGGGGGCCACACGGGGCTCAAGTGACGGAAGTTCTTTTAATTCACCTTGATCTCAAAACCTGGTAAGTCCAGGGAAAAAAAGGACTTCAAAAAAAGAAAACTCCGGGGGAGGCTTGAGAAAGTCTGGTGAAAAGCTGTTGTCGAGACGGAATGAAAATTTAGAGGGAGGGGGCTCGGGGGAGGGGAAGAAGGTCTTAGAAAAAAACCGCTCGGCGCTCAGACTATTCGTAAAAGGCTATATCGAGAGAAGGAAGGGAGGGGGGTCCACGTCCAGGGCTCCGAGCTGTCTCTATCGGGAAAGGGACTGCGGTGAAAAATGCTTGGAGTGGGTAAAAAAAGGAGACTTCGGTTGTCAAACTCCTTTTTCGGGCCAACTCTGGGGCGCTAGACCTGCAAAAAAAAGTCAAGACGTCCTGCAGAGGACCTCGAACGAAAGAAAAACGACCGGGACACTTCAGTCTGTGGAATGCATGAATCCTGGTACTTGACGTGGAGGGGGGGTTCGGTCGGGGAGGCGACGATGACTTCACGAACGACGTGGTGTCAAAGATCAGTGGGAAAATGCAGTCGCAAAAACGTCTTAAAAGAGGGTAAACTGGGGAAAATTTCAACCCTTTCTCGCGGGGTCGGGGGCAAGAAAAGAGAGGTTCGGCCCCCGGTGAAAGGGGGTGGGAACACTCGTTGCAAGGGTATAGATTGGACGAATTGAAGGGAAAGTAAGGAGAGCCGAGCAAGACGCGACGAAACGTTAGAAATTGTCGGAAAGACTCGGACCAGGGATTCGGAGGGGTGTTTTGGAAGCAAAGGCCATAGGAAAAAAGTTCAGACTAGGTCTTGCAGGGTGCGGCCGAGAGTATTGACGGCCGCCCGAAGGGGGACAGTAGAAAAAGGGAGGGACGTCCGAAAAGGCTTGCAAAGAACCGCACTGGGAGCGGTCATCTACGAAAACTTGTCGTACCTCACCAGGAAAAGACAAAAAAAAGGGGTTTGATCGGCAAAAATACCATAAGGGGGGTCATTAAGGGACGCCAAGGGCGCGAGGCGCGGGACTATGACGGAAAGAAAGCACTTGGTACCGGCATGACGATTTGAAGAGTAAGAAGGTGTGGGGGGGCAATTCCCTCAAAAGTGGACATTGTGGCAAGGAAAAGTAGCGAAAAGTGGCTGAGCGGGCGGTGTGAGATCTCGTTGAAAAGAACGCCTTTGAAAAGAGGTCCAAAATGGACACAAAAAAAAGGAACTTGGGTCTGGTAAAAAAAAGGGAGCAACAACGCGACACCGAAACCCTCTGTCTGGGGGTGCAGCTTCATCCGGGAAGGATGAGAAAAGTTACAAGCAGGGTTGAAAGGGAAGGTTTTGCTAAAGAAGAGGGGGCTCCCAGAAGGGGAAGACGGGGTTGGAAAAAATGGTCAGGACTGGGGGTTTAGAAGATAAGAGGGGAGAAAGCGGGCACCCCCGACAGACTCTCCTCGAAACCTTTTTCGGTCCTACTTCTTGCAAAAAAACCCCTCTGGGGCAATGTCGCAGGGGACAGAAGGTCTTTACCGGGGGGAAAGATCCTGAAAGCCGTGAAAGGAAAAGTCACAAGTAACTGGAAGTCCTGGACCCTCGCCGGAAGAGTTCAAAGTCTCGGTCCGAGAGAAAAGAACGGTATTGCTTCAACCGAATAAAGGTGTCCCGGAAGGGGGGAATCTGCAACCGTTGAAGCAGGACAAACATACAGGGTCCTCCATGACACGGCCATAACCTGGGTGAAGGAAAAAAAGGCCAGGGAGCTCAAAGAGGAGGCACCGGCGCGCGACCGGAACACTAGGGAAAATCCGAAGACCAGGGAGAGACCTTGGAGAGGATTAAAGGGTGAGATACGACAAGTTCCCTCGAAAGGAGGATCACCACAAACCAGGGGAGAAGCCCGAGCAATCGGCGAAGACGTCGTCGGAAGGAAGGGAGTGCTGGGGAATCGACCAGTCAGACAAGAGGCCAAAGGATGTCTCTGAGAAAAGGAGTACTAGGGAAAGATGCGGGTCAAAGCGTCAATCGAACCATCAAGATCAGAGTTTGCTAAAGTGGCTTTACACGGAATCAGGGAAGAGGGGACCTGCGGAAAAGTCAAGTCAAAAGACAGCAGAAAATCAATCGCCGAATCGGACAGAACCGAAGTTCAAAAAAGTGCAGGGAAAAAGTCGCCAAAAAAAAAGTGATTGAAAGAAACGACGACAGTGAAAATTTCTGCAAAGGAACGCATGGCATCACCGGCGGAAAAGGTAAAGTCGGATTTGAAGAATTGAAAGGTACACCAGCCATAAATCCGGACTGGGGATTCGATCGCCAATAACAAGGGGGAAAGAATAAGTTACAGGAACAAAAAAAAAAGTCAAAGACTACAAAGCAGTGAGACGAAGAGAAAGAGAGAGCTACCTGGGAAAGGGGGTCCTAGGACGTCAGCACCGGCCGTCTGGAGAGTCCGACCGTCATCGGAGGCCGAGCTGGAAAGAGGATCTAGAAAAACAAAATAAATCCAAAAGGGCCAAAAAGGTGGTTAGGGGAAAGCAGGAGAAGGGGGGGAGGGCGCATGCTAGGGGGCCTCGGGGGCCAGTGGAGGTAAAAAAGCTGTGAGAGGGTGAGAAAGGATCGAGCTGACCAGGGGATGGGGACAGCACCCTACAGGAAACGTCTCCCAAAGGGCATATCTTCAAGAACGCACATTGGTAAACCACTTCACATCAATGAAAAGACGAAAAGGGGGAACCCAATGGGGTGAATTGCCTGGACCAGGAAAGAATGGAAAATGCGGTAGTCTTCGAGATCAAAGGGGAAGTATAACCTTGCGCAGAAAAACTTGAAAAAAAAAAATGAAAGACGCAAAACGGCAGTCACCTAACCCGGAAAAAGGAAAGTATATACCAAAAGGGTCGGTTGGGGAAGGAAAAACTTACGGAGACAATCGGAAGGGGGGAAAAATCAGAGGTGTTGAACCTCGTGACTGAATGGCGCGAAATCTACAAAAAAAAGTTGGACCAAAGAAGGAAGGAGCCCTGTGACTGGAGACATGCGGCGTCACATGGAACTACAGATGAGTCCTGCGAAAATTCGTCAGGAATCTGTTAAAGTCGCACCGGAAGGAGGAGTCGTCTGTCGGGAGAGTTTAAAGACTGAAGCTGGAAAACGGAAGGAAACCTCGACACCTCGGGTGCCGGGCGCGGGGGCTGAGAAGGCCATCACGAAAATCAGGTAAAAAACTAATGGGGGAAAAACTCCGAAGAAAGAGAAAAAAAAAATACTTCCGGGTGTGGTCATAGCTTAGGACGAGCGGTCGGCTGCTAAAGGAGTAAAAAGGGCTGTGACGCGGCGGGGGAGGAGGGGGACCCAAAAAAAAGTGGCCTCCGCTATGGAAGGCAAACGCGAGGGTCATTACGCTGGGGGAAAGTAAAAAAAAAAAAAAGGAGGGCTGTCGGCCCCACGTGTCAGGAGATCTGACAGAATAAACGAGGAAACGTCTACAATTCACTTTAGATGGGAAAAACACAAAGAAAAGAGAGAAAGAAAGATCGCACGGACGGCCCACGTGAATAATGCGGTGCGTACCGCAGCCGGAAAAGCCCAAGACGGACAGCGGAGAAGAAAAAAGGAGGATAGCGAAAAAAAAGGAGGATCACGACAACCCGCACTCGATCGACTTCCAGAAGAACAAAAAAGCATACAAAGAGACTATGAACAAAAGCTTACCACCGAAAGGGAAGGGTTATAAAAAAGTCCGGCCACATGGGGGGTTTCCTGCTGCCCAAAGTGAGGGAGATTAAGAAACTCATTTTAAGGAGAGGCCAGGAGAAGGAAGGAGCTCAGGCAAGGGACAGAAGTCCTAAAACGAAAAAAAAAACGGCAGGGGAATGGAGCAAGTTGGCAACGTTGACCAGGGAAGCCCAGCATAAGCCTGTTAACAAAAATTGAGAAAGGCGGTCAAAAGGAAGAGAATGAGTCGGTTGGAAAAAAAAAAAAACAAGGTCAAGTAAGGGGTCTCATCAAAACACGCCGACGGGGAAAAATTATGGAAAAAAGAAGAGACTCGTGCCTCCAAGTTCTAAGAGAAAAAAGCAACACGGGGGGAGGTCGGGAAGGGGGGAACCGTGCACAACGGTTGAAATAACTGGATTACCGGGCCTACTTTGGAAAAAACGTCAAAACTACAGAGACCTTGGGGAGGAGCGCCCGTGAACTCCAAACCGAAGGAAAACGGGTACGGAAAAAGATACGCGGGGGTGGACAATGTAGAAACTGATCTCGTGAAAACATAAGGAGTTGTAGGGGGGGGTCAGAGCTGAGGGGGTCACGAAAGAACCGATGCATGAAGCTTCAAGGGGACCTTATAAAACGGAGCCTGATGAAGAAAGACTCCAAGGTAAGAAGAGACAGGCAAATCATGGCTCTTTGACTTAGTAAGGCTGCCGTGGAGCTTTCTTGGACCTTGGGAACTGTGAATTTTTGCCAAAGAAAAGTGGTAGGGATAAAAAAAAAGTAAGGAGGAAAGGCCCTGAAAGGTATCAGAGAAACTCTCAGAAGATGACCTCCTAAAAACCGGAAAAACTCGCGGGCCTGTGGCGACCGGGGGAAATTTAGGTAACTTAAGATCACTGAATTTGAGATGGAAGGCACGACAAAAGTTTGCGGAAAGTTGGTTCCGGTAAAAAAGTTCTGTCATAGACGGTGAGAACTGGGGTATTTCGGAGGATATGAAGGGAAGGTGGTCTACGTCCGAGTGGATACCCAAGGGGAGTTCTTATAAGCCGATCCGGAGCCAAAAGACGGCAAAAAGAATCTGTTTAGCGCCGCACGGTGTAGAAAAAAAGGGGGACACTAAAAGTCCCAGAGGGCCTTGAGAAAAAGGCCTTTTTTTAAGGGAAGAAAGCAATGTGGAGACGGAGGTCCACACCGAAGACAGGCGTTATAAAAAAAGCTTGCGGAAAAGTGGAGGGGGGAGGGAAGCGGGGAGACGTCAAAAACTGCCGAGGACGCCCTGTGGGCTTGGGAAACGAAGTAGGAACACTAACCAGCAGCGAAGGAGGACTTATGGCAAGGACGGTCGGGGTTCCTGCCGGGGGAGAAAGACGGGGGAAAAAAAAGAAGTCAAAACGGCGAAACAGGGGAAAAAGCCGCACGCCGGCGGGAAAAAGGCCAGCATATAAAAGGGGGTCATATTCAGACGGTTGTCTTCAACAGTAAACAGATGACCAGGGAAAGGGGTGGGAGAGGGGAAACAAAACCCACAAGGGGTAAGGGGGGGGGAAAATCCTGGCAAGACCGCGGAGTGAAAGCAATTCACGGGTGAAAGAAAACGCCCTGACAAACTCACGAGGAAAAAGAGTAAAAGAGGCCTCTACAGGGGAAGGGGTCGTGAAAAGAAAATAAGAAAAAGGGCTGAGGGCGAGGTCGAGGGGAGGGTGTGACTCCGAAAAAAGAAACTCGTTGAAAATCTTGCCGGGGATGAAAAAAAAAGCTTCAAAAAGAAAAAAACAAGAAATGAAAACTGTCAAGGACGAGAAAAAAGGAAAAGGACCCAACCTCTCAGGGAAGAAACTTGCAAACCTTGAGCTCAACAAACACGGAGGAGGAAGATCAAGAAAACGCTTGTTTGAGAACCGCGGAAAGAAAAGACTACTCAAAATGTAACGGGGGGTAGGAAAGCAGCGGGGGGGGGGTGAGACGGGACGGAGGGCATAAACTGTTTGGAGATCGGAAAAGCCCGCCCAAAAAATCATCATCCAAGGGGGGGATTCTTAAAGGGGTAAAAGAAAGAAAATGAAGGCAAACCCAATTACGTTAAACCTTATCGGGATGTAAGAGATTTAGCCCTTCCGGGGAGGTCCGTGAAGTCAGGAAGGTTCACAAAGGGAATGAAGGACGCTCGGAGGATCTGCGAAAAAAAAAAAGGGGACGACAAGAAAACGGTGTCCCGCGATCCACAAAGAGGGATTCCCGGGATTTAAAAAAAGGGGGAGAACATTCCAAGAAACGTCAAGAGAAGAAAGAAAGAGAGACGCGGATGGCAAGAAACGCAAGGCCAGAGGCCGCGGCGGCACTGCAGGGATGGCTGAAAAAAAATGGCGAGAAAAAGATCAATGTGAAGAAGGGGCTCAGGAGAATGCCCAAGAAAGTCCGCTGATACAGGTCGGGGAGCAATATCAAAAAGTAGATACACTAAAACGGAAAACGCAAGCAGACGAAGACCCAAAAACTTCAACAGAAAAGGGGAAGGAAAAGTTCTGAAGGAACAAAAGTGGCAGCTTCGGCGGACTCGGACAGTAGGAAAAAAAAAAAAAAAAAAAAGATTCCGGTAGGAAAAGGAACAACGGATACGAAAGACTAACCCGGGACAGTCAACGAGTGTTGAGAAAACTTGGAAAAATCATATCTTCTGGAGAGGGGGGGGCCTTAGCTGAGAAGGCATAGAAGTGAAACTCTTGGTCGAACTGGGAGTTTACCGAATACGCGAGAATTCATCAAAAAAACAGGAAGAAAAAAAAAGCTCAAAGAAGCAGTCCACACAGAAAAAGACGTGCAGAAGCCAAGAAAAGGGTGATTCATCACGAGGAATACCGAGGAAAAGAAGATTTGGAAACGAACAGCAAAAAAGGAAGGGCCGTTGTAGGGGGGGCTGTCAGCGAACGATGAAGACATACGGAAAAAAAGGGAATGGCCAACCTCCTTGAAGTCAAGAAGGCGAAAGATTGAGGGCAAAAAACTTCAAGAGTTCGCCAAGGGAAACAGGGCCAGAAAAAGCACCAAAACTAGAGGGGGGAAAGAGAGGCGGGGAGAAAGGCGGGGGAATAACGGAAAAAAAAAGACGTATAGGGAAATCCATTCAGGAACGGAAGAGAGTTCGAGGGAGAGCAAGACGAAACTCTTCCCCAGAAAAAAACCCAAAACCGGACAAACCCCAAAGGAGAAAAGGAGTCCTTCATGGGGAAACGCTCTCCGAAAGAGCTTGCGACATTGTTTACCAAAGATTCCGGGTCCTCCCGCAAAAGAAATTACCAACGAAGTGAACCTGGGAAGGGCTCTAAAAAGGGTCGAAAGAAATGCGAGATCTTGAGTGTAGAGAAACAAGGGGTGCAATTAAAGAAAAATTTCTCCCAAAGAGGAAAAACAACGTGCAGAACTTACCGCCAGAAAAACCTTTTAAAAGACAAAGGGGTAGATGAGAAGAGTGTGGCACGAACGTTCCTACGCTTCGCGACTGTTCCGTCGTTAAGGTAAAAGAAGTACTCACGGAGCTCGGCGGAAAAGACTCGTCAAAAATCAATGGCTCATTTCCATCCGGAGAAGGCCCTGGGCTAAAAAAAGGTGTGTTACCATGTGAGCAAAAAATTCTGAGGCCGTAGGAGAAGATGCCAACCAGAGGAGAATAAGTCTCATTCCGTGGAGTTTCGTGAAAATGATTGTATCAGGAGAAGGACCGGAAACACTCTAAGAAAACCTGGGGGCGCCGGCATGTAAGAACCATTTCAAAAACCTCAACGGTGGGCAGGAAAATGTGGCAAACAGCAGAAATAAAAATAGGGAGGTCAGAAAGTAATTGACTTCAAAGTTAATCGTCCATGAAGAAGCGGTCTGTCATGCTGTGAAAGGGGAAGCGTTCAGGAAAAAGATGGCGGGAGGGAATCCGAGATGGCGAACTAGTTCAAACTCTTTGGGGAGGGACTGTTCCTGAAGTCTGGGGATGAACTGCGGGGTCTGCCATAAGAGAAACCAGACGAGTAAAATGAAGTACAATTATCGAAAAAGAAAGAACAACACCAACGGATAGGAGTACGAGAGATAACGTCCAAAGGCCGGGAAGAATCTTCGAAGAGTTCGTAAATGAGGGAAAGATGAGGCGAGCCATCCCAAAGACCGAAGAGGGAGACTCCATCTTCGGAAAAATCTCGGAAAAAAGAATTTCGGGGGCACAGAAAAAAGTACCCCGGGACTTCCCAGAAAAGGACACTCCGAGCATACAAAAGTAAGAGAAGGTTAACACCCTGTAATAAACAGAAAGGTTTATGGTGAATGAAGACAAAGAGTTATGTATGGGGGAACTGACAAAAAGTGAGGTGGGATTACATGAGGGTCTGCAACTGACTCCCCAGGAAAGGTCAGGATAATCATTAAGAGGAGAAAGGCATTTCCATCAAGAGACCGACGAAAAAAAAAAAAAGCAGGGCGACGGAGAGGCTTCAGAAGGGTGTTGCATGCCGTGGACGCCGGCAAACCCAAGCATCTTGGCAGTTATGAAAAAAAGCAAAGGGAGCCAGCCCAGGAGAAAGAACCTGAGACGAATGAGGATTCACGCGCTCCGTCATTGAAAAGTGTCTGAAAACACGAACAAATTAAAGTCACCAGAGTGGGGCACTTGATCAACCGAACAAGTCTCCTCGAAACAAGGGAAAAACGGGGTTAGGGAGAAAAAAAAATCGGGACGGCGTAGCAAGGACACTAGACAGTAACCGTTGGGGGGGGCTAAGGGGAGGGAATTGTGAAAGGAATGGAGAGAGCCTGCGAGGTACGGGGGAGCCCTTGGGGCACAGTAAACGAACCTTTAACGCGAAGAAGGGACGGTCGGTAGGGGAGAGAAGGGGAAGCTTGTGAGGAAGGCTTGAGGCGCTTCTGCCAATAAGAAAAAACGCGGGGATGTGCTGTTCGCGGGGGAGATATGGTGCCGGGAAAAGGAACTAGAATGGCGCGGACCTTATAAAGTCTTTGGAACCTGTCAGAGAAGAAAAAACGACAGGGAAAAAAAAAAAAAAAAAAACGCCGATGTAGATCGGGTCGTCGGGGACGGGGTGGACCGTCCCGCTGTCGGGAGAAGCGAACGAGGAGGGGGGGAAAAAGAAGGGTTCTGGATCGACGGGAGAGGGGGGAGTTCCAGGGAGCGAGGGGGCCTGACGTGTAGAAGGAAAGTCCGAAAACTGAAAAGAAACACTTGAGAGGGGAGGCCCTGGGAAAAATACGGGAGAGGAGAGAGTCGCCGGGGACGTGAGGAAAACGTCCTGGGTCGGGAGAAAAGGTCCTAAAAGAAGGGCTCGGTGTGGGGTACTCAAAAGGGGAGGATAAAAGGTGAGGGGGAGATGAGTTCCGAAACGGGGAAACAGGAGGGTAAACTTGTGGGGAAAGAAAGGGGAGAGGCCAGTAAACGACGGACGGCCTGTGGAAGAATGCCACTTTTCTACTCGTTCTGGGAGTGAAGAGGAACACATTTTGGTCCTAAGAATTCTGGGAGATTAAAAAAGAACACTTAGAAAGGTCTATAGAAAGAAATACGGACGAAAGTATCCTGGGGGAAAGGATCATTGTCTGGGGGAATACCTTGGAAATGGGGGGAGCTACGGAGGAAAAAATTTAAGAGGAAAACTGTTTGGTAGTTGGATCTCAAAGAGGAGAACAGGGTCATAGACTTCTTCGAGCTTATGTTCCACCCAAAAAAAAAAGTTTCCGAAGGGTTCAAAAGTCTTTTTAAAAAAGCCGCCTGTGGGGCAGAGGGAACGGCGAAGGGGGGAAAAACGGCCGCCAGAGGACAGCAAGGCTTTAAAAGAAAATGCCAGCAGAAGGAAACTTCGAAAAGGTTTCCGGTCGGGAAAAATAATCATATAAATAAGGGGTGGGAAAAGACGCAAATACCGAAAAGGGGAACGCCGGTACGCGCAGACTCGGAAGACATACTTCAAAAAAAGGAAAATTTGGCAGAAGGGGAAGACTCGTCAGTAAGGGAGAGACACGAGGAAAAGGTTTAAAAGAAGAAGTGCGCATTGCCTGAAGGGAGGGGGGAGAAAAAAGCCGGAATTAGACTAAAAGGGGGGAGTCGAGTGAGTGCCTAAGAAAAGTCTCAGGTCCAAAAAGGGAGGAGGACGCCTTTCAGCCGGCGAAAAGGGACAAACCCCGTAAAAAAAACTGGTCGAAATAAAGAGAAAACAGCTGAAACGCAGCGTGGGAAAACCCTCCTAGAAGAAAAGAAAGGGAAAAACAACAAAAGGAGCGGAAAGGAAAAAGAGAAAGAAAAGAAGAGAGGGGGAAAAGAAAACACTCGGGGGGAAAAAAGGGGGGGGGGCACGGCCTCTTATTCTGAAAAAAGGGGAATTTACGGGGTCCCTGGGAAAAACGGTTTGGATACCGGGCGGAAAGGGAAAGGGTGGTAAAACGAAAAAATCGAAGGCAAAAAAAAGAAAGCCTAACTCTCATACCTTGGAAAGGGAACTGGGGCACGACCAAAGGAAGCAGGCAGCAGAAAAGGGAATTATCTTGCGAGGAAAGGGGCGGGAGCCGGTCCATGGGGAAGGGCAATTGCCTTTTTCACAAGTGACTGGGGAGAAGATGCGCCGGCGGACGGGCCAGAAGGAAAGTAAAAGAAAACGGAAGGAGATTTTGCGGGGGAAATCCCCGCCCAGAAAAACTACCCGTGGGATGGAAAAAGAACGGGAAAACCGGGGAGGACTCACCCACGTTGATCAAGGTCTAAAAGAAAAACATATGACGAAATCAGGGGAAAAAAAGGAAGAAACTTGGCGCGGGCCCTTAAGAGAGAAAGGTCGGGCTGAAAAGTCTCGCGGCCGGCAAACAACTTCAAGAAAAAAAAAATGGCCATCACAGTCCAGAGGAGAAGATGGTAAAAGGGTAACGACAACAAGGGAGGAAGGGAAAGAAGATCAGATAACCAAAAAGGGACTTAAAGACGCGGAAAAGGGAAGGCTCACAAAGGAGACGTCGGAAGATCGGTTGGGGACCTCGACCAGGAGAACGAGTAATGGAACGGGAAAAGAGGTCTAAAAGGGGAAGGAGGTCAACGAGTTTCCAAGAAGAAGCGGAAAGAACAATGTCGAGTCCTTACGGTATTGCGATTTCGGAAAATAATAAGTGGGGAAAAAAGAGTTCTGAAATGGGGTAGGAATTACGAAAATGATCCAAGGCCCCAATTATCAAAGAATCGAAAGAGGAGAAAATCCGGGGAACTATAAAAAAGTCATTAAACCAAGAACCCTACGTAGGAATCACAGGTCAAACTGATACATTGATCATTTAGGAAGGGGGGCCTCCCAGATCAACGAGATAATTTCCGGTAGTAGACTCGGTAAAAGGACCTAGGGAAGATTGGGGCCTCGCAAAACGTGACATCGGTCTCCTCCGGCCCATCGAGGAGGAAGAGTCAGTAGAGGGGCTTTGCAATGCCACTAAGGGGAAAGGAATCCTACAGTAAAGCGATCATGGGAAAAACTCCGAGAGAAACCTATAGGGAAGAATTCTCGACCAGTTTTGAGGGGAAGCTATAAGGCAGCAGACAACACTTCCGGAGTAATTAGGGTCAAAGGTCAATTTAAGGAAAGCTCCGAAGAAGACTAACTAACATAGACAAAAAAAAAGTAAACGCCCAAGGCCCCTAGGCACCAACCGCACAAAAGGGGGAATGCCCCGGCACCAACGCAAAGAAGGGGAGGACGATGCGAGTAAAAGGACGAGGACCCCAAGAATCAAGAAAGCAGGATACGACACAACCAAGAAAAGGAGAGAAGAGTGAACAAAAGAAAAAGAGTGAAGGAGAAAGGTAGGGGGACTGAGGAGGGCCAGGGGGAGACGGGAGATGGAAAGGCCAAGGGGGAGGGCAGGCCAGAAGGGGGGGGGGTCCAGGGGGTCGCGGAGAGAGGGCCAGAAGGCAATGGACAACGACCCACCAGGGGGGGCAGAGAGGGGGAGGGGAAACGGGGAGGGGCAGGGGGCGGGGGGTCAAGTGGAACCATGGTTTCGGAGAGCGCTGCGAGTGGGGGGCAAGGGGGGGGGCCGGAGGAAGCGAAGTTACGTGAGCCAGACGGCACGGGGGGGGACATTGAGGTGGGGGGGTGGGGGGAACAACAGGTGAAGGGGGGGCGTTGGTCGGGGCGAGCCGCAAGGCGGGGGAGGATAGGGGCGAGGACGCAGTAGGGGGGGGCAGGGGGAAAAGGAGGGGAAGGGGGGAAGTGGCCAGGGGGCCGGGGGGGCAGGGAGGGGGGCTACCAGAGGGGGGCCGGGGCCGCAGGCAAGGCGAAGAAAACGCCAGTGGCAGTAGCAACGATGGCGGGCGGGGAGGGAGGAAAGACGATGAAGTCCGGACGCGCTGGATGGGCTGAGGGGGGAGTGGAAAGGAGCGAGGAAAAGGGACGGTGGGGAGTTGGTGGGGGGGGGCGGGTGCGGACGGGGAGAGGTGGGCCAGGGGGGGGGGTACCAGCTAAGGCAAGGGGGGTGCAAAGAGGGGGTGGTGCACTGGTGGGCCTGAGCTGGGCCCAGGGTAGGGGATAAGAATGGACATAGATAAACTCAAAAGGGAGAGCCGGGGGAAAGAAGTGGGAGCATGGCTCCAAGCCGCAAACGTAGGGGGTGAGTAGGGGGAGTGTGTAAAAAGCCAGGGGGCAAGAGAGGCCAAGGGGGGGGGGTTGAGCGGAAGGAGAGGTAAGTGGGGCGCCAGCGGGAGGGGTGGCGTAAAAGGGGGGGAGAAAGGGGGGGGATGCAGTGTGCCGGCGGGCTAGGATGGAAAGAGGGATGAGAAGTCGTGAGGAAGGGGCGGGGTGAAAAAGAAAGAGAGGCTAGATGCGCGAGAGGGAGGGCAGTCGAGCCAGCCGTGGGTCCGGAGGAGGGGAAGGACAAAGGAGGCAAGACACGCCACAGTCGGAACCGGGCTGATAGAAAGAGCAAACGTGCGGGGGGGGAGAGGGGACCACAGGGCCGAGAGCGCACCGCAAAAGGTGGCGGGGAGGGGGAGAAGGGCCCAGAGGGGGGGGCGAAGGTACTTCAGCGGGGGGGGGAGGGGCAATACGAGAGGAAGGCGCGAGGACGGATGCATACCAGGGGATGACCTCGAGAGCTGGAGAAGGGAGGGCGGGGGGAAGGGCGATTAAGGTAGGAGGAGTCAGGGAGGGGTGAGTTGGATGGGGGTGAGAGGGGGGGGGAGGGGGTCGTGAAGAAGGGTGGGGGGGGGGTGCAAAGCCAATGGGGGAACAGAGGCCAAAAGAGCCCATAGGGTTCGACCCCGAGCGAGGGGCGCGGGGGACTAGTTGTGCGAGCGGCCAGGAGGCCAGGAAGGGGGGCGTGGAACGGGACTGCGGAGAAGAGAAAAAGGCAGGGTGGGGGGACGGAGGGGTAATGACGGCCCGGGGGCGACGGACCAGGAGAGGGCCGCAAGGGCACCTGCGTACCTGCGGAGGGGGAACAAGGAAGAGCGGTCGCAGCAAGTGGGGGGGTGACGCGGGGGGTGGATTGGGCGAGAAGCATGGGCGAATGTAGAGCTACTCGGGATGGAAGCGGGAGGGAGCCGGGGGGGAGCAGAAAAGGGATAGAGATGGCTGTAGAATAAGCCCCGGACGGTCCAGAGACCCACTAGAAGGAGAAGGATGGGGTCGTTGTCAAGGGGAAAAGCTCGAAAAACAGTAAAAAAAACCCAGAAGCACCCGATCGCTAAGGGCGTTCACCGTTTGAGACCAAGGCTCCAAAGCAGCGTCGGAGAGAACCTCAAGTAGAAGAAAAGCCCACGAGGTGTGTGTCAGTCCTCCCACCGGGATACGAAAAAAGGCTTGTTCAGGAAAAAAGGGGGAAAAAAGCTTGTGAGAGGAGTCACGCGGACGTGGCAAGAAAAGACCTGTTCAGGGGGGAGTCCGGAGCTTGTGGGTAAAAAAATAGAAAAGGATGAACTTTTAACGGTAGCGGAGAGAACAGCCTCAGTACTCATTCCATCCCTCCAATGTTTTCTTGTACGAGCAAAGGTGTCCTTCGAAGCAAAAGAAAAATGAGGCGTACAGTCATAGTCAAGGAAAAAACCATCTGGAATAAAAGAGACGTGTTTCAAAGAGTTGGGGGAGTCTTCGGGGGAGAGGCCTTATGGAAGCGGACGGAATCCGAGTCTCCGAAAAAAAGCACCTAGTCAACACATGGGGCTCCAAACATCCCAGTGAGAAGAAGAGACTAAATTTGCGAAGGAAATAACCGCTGAAAGGAGAGTCTGGGGGAAACTCTCAAAGGGGGAGGTTCAATAGAGGAGGAAAGTGTCCTGTCGGAAGAAGGGGAAAGGTTCTCGGGCAGGACTGAAGTGAGGAGACAAAAGCATCATTTCCTCTCCGAGGGGAAGAAAATAAAAGAGAAAAAGCAGAGAAATGGTTCTGCACAGAACTGCCTGAGAACCTCAGCTCAAGAGGGGACGACGAGGCTCCAATGATCTTAGTAGAAGTAAAAACACTGATGGAAGAAGATATAACTCGATTTCTCCCCCATCGAGGAGAAACTATTCTTTACCGGGGGGAGCAAAAGACTTCAAAACCTTCCCCACATCCCCAAGACCTAAGATAAAAGCTCTAGGAAAGTCATTGCATGCGGACCTCACCTTAAGAAAATAGAACAGCCAGTAGAGACCACAGACACGCCTTCACGAATACAAAAAAAAACCGGAGTGGAGCTTTTACCACCTACGAATGAGGGAGGACTGGGGAAAAAAAATATTTAGGAAACTTCAAAAATGGGGGATAACTGCTGGATCTGCCGGCGCCCCAGGGAAGAAGGAAATTTTCGAGGCCGCAGAATAATTCAGAGGGTAAAGCCGACGAAACTAAAAAGCAGGTCGAAGGAAAGAATTCAGGGGGAAAATGGACGAAGAAAGGCGCCCAAATTAGCATAGGGAGTGCCTGTGGGATTAGCGCGCATGCACATCTGACAAAAAAAGAAGTATCAGAGGGGGAAAGGGGAGGGGGTGAGAGGAAACGCGAGAGGAAAAAGTCATTACTCGGTAAACCAAAACTCGACCAATGACCGCGAACCTTCAACGTGATCAATGAAACCCCCAAGACCGGAGGTCCCGTGGGGAAAGTTCGGGAGAAAAAAGAGGGCGGCAGGTCGGGAAAAAAAAGGTGCAACAGAGTGGTGAAGAATTACCGGGAAGATGATTGACGAAAGAGCTAGAGCTAAGGCCCTTTGAGGGGAGGAAAACTTGGTCCAGTCGAACTTTCAGTGGAACGACCTCCGGGAGGATACGAGGGGTGATCGGCGTCGGGGACATGGAAAGTTAGTGGGGCCATTGAGGGGAGATTTGAGGGGAGAGGGTCTGGAGGACGCAGTGGAAACCGCTCTGCGCTCGAAAGAAAGTCGTGAACGGGGAGAAGATGTATCAAGAGTCTTCTAGAAGGAAAAGTCCACAGGTATCCGATGGACCTCGATCGGTGCGGGAGAATTCTTGTAAAGTCCTTTAAGACGCTGGGCGGTAGGCGACCTTGCACGGGGGTCCACTAACTCCGGGAGGTTGAAGGAGAGAGAGAGGAGACATGCACTCACGTGGCCGAATGCAGGAAAAACTAGGTCACGCTACTCTCCGAGACAAAAAGTTGAGGGAAAGACCAACTACGTGAAGGTACTGGAAAGAAGTTATCGTGATGAAACTTGTTCATGGGGGGAGGGAATGACGCACGACTTTGAGACCTCGCACGATCGGGAAATCTTTAGATTAAGGAGGGGAAGGTGGTCCAGGAGGGAAACGTACGCGGAAAGAGATTCGACAAAAAAAAACTTTCGCGGGGGGAACGCCTTCTCGAGAACAGACGACTTCCGGAAGAATCGTTCTAAAAAACGGGGGTCGAGGAGGGGAACAAGAGTGCCCGAGGAATGAAAGGAGCAGAGAGGAAGGGTGCTCCTGGTAAAAGGGAACGTCGGCGGGGTCGAGGTCCAGCCATGCAAAAAAGGAAGGAAGACTGGATGAGCAATAAAAAAGGGAAGATACTGGGGGGAAGTAGGAAAGGGGGATTCATATGTGCCGATGAAGCAGGGGGGAGGGGATCGCCTGAAAGGGGATCTCAAGTCTCGGCGAACAAGGGAAATGGATGTCACATGGAAGTAACGGATGCCTACAGGAAAAAGTGTTGCAACAGGGAATCTCCGCCAAGGGGAACGACAGGACACTGCGACTTAAGAAGGAGACCTTCTGAAAGGTGCCATGGCGGCAGGGGTCATCTACTACGGTTGATTGGAAAGGGATCGCTTCAACAGAGGAAGCCCATTCCAGGATCCACGGGAAAGGGACCGGAAACGTTAGGAGATCAGGAACGGAAAGAGACACTGTCGGAGCAGGGGGGGAAAAATTACTGACCGCAAGTCCCTTGTGAAAAGGGGGGGACGGATTAAGAAAATGCGGAGGTTCAAAGGGGGGGAAAAATAAGGTAAAACTGCTTCTACATTAAATGCAACGCTAATACGAGAAAAAAAAAGAGGAAGAAAAAGTGGGCGGGCGGTGAAAACGGGCGACCCGGATTCTCTGGGGGAAAGGGGAGAATCTCAACCCCGGCGGAGGAAAAAAGGGACCAACAACAGAAAAGACTGGTCGAATACAGACAACAACTGCTGAAACAAAAAGAAAGAACGGGGATTTATCTGGAGATTACTCGCTCCACCCAACAACTTAGGCAGGTGAAAAAAAATCAAAGGAAGGGTCCCGCGGGTGGGAGAGGGGGATCCTCTGAAGAGGAGACGAACCATGTCTTCATGAGCGTGACGTTGCCCTTTTGGGAAAGGGGGGTGAACGCTGAAAAAAGGAAATGGTGGTAAAAGAAGCGTAGACCTCGCCTAAAGACCTCTCAGTCCCCCTGGGAAGAAAAATCGTGCAAAAACAAAAAGGTCAATGGGCAGGACACTTGTCTGAACGGAGAGGGAAAATCGTGAAGGTCCCTTCCCCGGTCGGCCTTTGAAAGTCGAAAATGGGGGAAGGGTGACTTGCTGAAGGGCTTTACTGGGAAGGGAGCTCGGAGGAGGGAGAAAAAGGGTAATGTGAGGCTCACACATCCAAAACGTTCCAGGGGGAGGCCTGATCCCTTTGGAAGGGTACTCCTGGAAGGGAAATTCCAACAGTAAAAAAAAGCCTCAGGAGGGGAAAGCTCGGGGCAAGGCTGGCGGAAGCTGAGCGTCCTTTCTCCTGGCCGGCTGAAGGCGGCAAGAAACTAGAAAGGGAGGGAGGCACAGATACAGTGCAAAAGAAAAAGGTCGTCTGGGGAAAAGGGGCTAAGGGGCTATCAGAACCACAAAGGGGAAAAACTGCCACCAGACTATTGAAGAAACTTCCAGAACCAAAGGTGAACAGGCTCGCAAAGGCAACAGATAACTTCTCCGACTAGGACCGAAAAATCGCCAAAAGGAAAGAGAGGGTCTTAAAAGGAAAAACAAAAGTGTTCTACCAAGGCAACGAGTGGTGACGAATGCGTAAGGCGCAGAACAATTCTGAAAAGAGCGATTGGCGAAGGGAAGAGTGCGGCTAAATTTTGAAAGAATTGTGTCGAAAAATTTTCCCGCTGACGATCTCCAAGTAAGACCAATGGGAGAAGCCGTTTCCGAAGAGGGAAGAACTAAGCTCGGGCCACACGACGCAAAAGAGGCAAAGAGGGGAGACAAAACGGACTTGATTCAGCAAAAACATTAAAAGAAAGGACTTGAGTGGGGAAAAAGCATCACCCGAAGGGGGAGACCGGTCTGACTCGGTCAGCGTCCGACGAGGAAAGGGGGAGAAAGCTTCCTTGGATAACGGGTGACACGGCCAATGACTAATACCGCTCGTAGGATAAAGAAAGAAAAAGGATTCGTGGCACGTTCAAAGGTCGGAAAAAAAAAGTAAGAAAGGAAGACAAAACGTCAAACCATGAGGGGGGGGGGGGGACATACAGCAGCGGAGTGAAGTTTTGCCAGGGCGAAGGCACCGAAGAGAAGAAGTGCACAAAGCAAACTGCCGCGGGTAGTTCAGGAAAGGGATCTAAAACGAAGCTCGACCCGAGAAAGA